>Ga0187780_10002823_pt1 | contig 13061 bp, 13 predicted proteins | sample 1015_Q2_SP10_20__FD_132429 | JGI IMG/M metagenome (GOLD analysis project Ga0187780, IMG submission 132429) | Tropical peat soil microbial communities from peatlands in Department of Meta, Colombia - 1015_Q2_SP10_20_MG | ecosystem: Environmental > Terrestrial > Soil > Wetlands > Peat | place...
CTAGTGCGAGACCTGCGCGGTCATCTCGGCCAGACCGTCACGTTGCGCGGCTGGGTCAATGCCCTGCGACTACAGCGCGCGATCCAGTTCGTGATCGTGCGGGACTCCTCTGGCCTGGCCCAGCTCACCCACAAGCGCGGCGGGGCCGGCGATGAGATCGAGCAGGTGATCGAGTCGCTCAGCGAGGAGACAGCCGTCACGATTACGGGCAGGGTGGTGGAGAACCCGGTTGTCAATCTGGGCGGGCTGGAGATTATCCCGGAACAGATAGAGGTCCTTGGCCGGGCGGAAACACCGCTGCCGATCGATGAGCACTCCGGGCCGGAGTATCGCCTCGACTGGCGATTCCTGGATGTCCGCAAGCGCCCGGCCGCGCGCTGTATCTTTCAGATCCAGGCCACGCTTGAGCAGGCCATGCGCGAGTACGCCTACAGCGAGGGCTTCACCGAGATGCACACCCCCAAGCTCATGGGGACCGCCTCGGAATCCGGTGCCGAGGTATTCCATGTCGGCTACTTCGGCCGCACCGCCTACCTGGCCCAGAGCCCGCAGTTCTACAAGCAGATGGCCATCGCGGCGGGCATCGAGCGCGTCTTCGAAATCGGCCCCGTGTTCCGTGCCGAGCCGTCCTTCACCTCGCGTCACTCCACGGAATTCACCGGCGTTGACGTGGAGATGGCGTGGATCGACGGCGTGGAAGACGTCATGGCCTTCGAGGAGCGGATGCTCGCCCACGCGCTCGCCACGGTGGCCGGCAAACACGGTGCGATGATCGCCGAGGTCTACGGCACCGAGGTCACGGTGCCGCAGGTGCCGTTCCCCCGCCTGACCATGGCCGAAGCACTCCAGACCCTGCGCAGTCAGGGATGGGACCCCGAAGGGCAGAAGGAAGACCTCGACCCGGAAGGCGAGCGCGGGATCGCCACCCACGTAGCCAAGCAGACCGGTCATGAGTTCGTCTTCGTGACCTGCTTCCCGTCCAGCGTCCGGCCGTTCTACCACATGCGGCCGGCCGACCGGCCCGACCTGACGCTCAGCTTCGACCTGCTGTGGCGGGGCCTGGAGATCACCACCGGCGCCCAGCGCGAGCACCGTTACGACGTGCTCGTCCGGCACGCCGCGGAGAAAGGCATGCGCACCGAGCCGATGGCGGACTACCTCAACGCGTTCCGGTACGGGTGCCCACCCCATGGCGGCCTGGGAATGGGACTCAACCGCGTGCTCATGGTCCTGCTCCACCTCGAATCCATCCGCGACGCCACGTTCCTTTTCCGCGGACCCAACCGCCTTACCCCCTAACGCGCTCAGATAGATCCATCACCCGTGGAGCAGCCGAACGCGAGGGTCCTCCACGCAGACCCCTAGCCGGTCAGGACACCGGTGAACGTTCGTGGTCACCGCACTGGGAAGCATGCGAGCCCAAGGGGAGGACGCCGACCGCTGGGGCTCGTCGGACCTGGGCGCCACGCGACGGAGTGACGCCCTAGCGATAGGCCTGCTGAGTAGGGCTTAGCGCTCGAGCACCGCTTCTAGCTCGATCTCGATGCGGATCTCCTTGGAGACCAGCAGCCCGCCACCGTCCAGCGGCATGTTCCAGGTCAGGCCCCAGTCCTCGCGGTTCACGGTGCCGGCGGCGGTGAAGACGGCCCGGTGGCCACCCCACGGGTCGGCCGCATAGCCGAGGTACTCGGCGTGCAGGGTGACCGGCCGGGTGACGCCTCGCAGAGTCAGCTCTCCGGTCAGCAGCCCGCGGGTGCCGTGCCAGTCAGCCGCGCGGCCGGAGAAGGTGGCCGTGGGATGCCGGGAGGCGTCGAACAGGTCCGCGGAGCGGAGATGATCGTCCCGTGCCTGGCTGCCGGACTCGACCGAGGCCACGTCGATGATGACCTCGACGGCGGTGTCACCTGGCCCGTCGGCCACCTGGATCACCCCGGACACGCCGGTGAACCGGCCGCGGACCTTGGTCAGCATGAAGTGGCGGCCGATGAAGGCCACCTCGGTGTGGCCCGGGTCGATCTGCCAGCGGCCGGCCGCCGGAAGCTCGGCTCCGGCGGCGAAGCGGGTCACGGCAGCGGCGGGCTCGGTCTGGGTCATGATCGTTCCTCCCTGAAAACAAAATGAGCGTGCGCACGCACATAATATATGTGCTCACGCACACACGCAAATGGTAGACTGCGGCGGTGGCGGAAGATCCGGTAGTGGAGGCCTGGCGTGGCCTGCTGGTAGCCCATAGCAGGCTGGTGCCCGCGGTGGAGGCAGACCTGCGGGCGGCCGGCCAGGTACCGCTGTCCTGGTATGACGTGCTACTGGAGCTGAATGCTGCCCCCGGCCGAAGGCTGCGCATGAGCGAGCTGGGCCAGCGCGCCGTGCTGAGCAGGACCCGGGTCAGCCGGGTGGTGGATGAGCTGGCCACCGCCGGCCTGGCCGAACGCCAGCCCGACGACAACGACGGCCGTTCCAGCTTCGCCGTCCTGACCGCCCGCGGCAAGGATGCGCTCAGGCGCGCCTGGCCGGTGTACCGGGAGGCGATCCACCGGCACCTCGGCGCTCACCTGACCGCCGAACAGTGCCGGGAACTGGCCGCGCTTCTCGGCCAGGCGACCGCAGGCGCCGAGGCGGTGATGATGCCCGCCCAGCCAAGCGGGTAGGCACCCAAGCCCAGACCTCGACCGGCAAGGTGATGCGCCTGGAGCTGAAGGCCCTCGACGAGCCAAGTCGGCCATCTCGTTACTTACCGTAGTCATTATCCACAGAATGTAGCGGAACCGCTTGTATCTGTAGAGGTCAGAGCGATCTCTGGGTCTCCTGTGGCGCGGATTTCGCAGTTTAGCACTCGAAAACCGATTTGACGAGTTTTGACCAATTTGGTCAAATGTGCCGGATCTGCGCAGGTAGGCTCCCCGGATGCCAGGCGCTCCGAAGGCTGGCCCGCACTTTGTGCCGCCTTCCAAGTGAGCGCGAACTTCACGGATAGGAGCCCTTTGGGTAGCCACAGGAAGCCATCACGTATCCGACTTCCGCGCCGACTTCCGACGGTCGCCGCGCCCGCGCTAGCCAGCGTGGCCGCGGCGATCTGCTTGTCGCCGCAGGCGTTCGCCGACCCGCCGGCCGCCCAGGCCGGCGCACAGCATGCAGTGGTCGCCGACGCCGCCGTCCGGCCAGCACTCTCGCCTGCCCAGCTGCTGGCCGAGGAATGGTGGGCCAAGCAGGACAAGCCGGCTGGGCCGTCCAGCCCGTCCTCGTACACCGTCCGGTCCGGAGACTCGCTGTCCGCGATAGCCGGGCGCGTTTACCACAACCCGAACGCGTGGCCGGTGCTGTACTGGGCCAACCACAGCCAGATCCGCTGGGCGAACGTCATCGAGACCGGGCAGGTTCTGCGGATCCCGGTCGAGCCCGCCAGGATTCCCGCCCCGCCCGCGCTTCTCGGGCCGGGCGCACCGCCGGCCCCGGCTGCTGCGGCGCCCGCCAGCGCGGCCTCGGGGTCGGCCTCCGGGTCCGCCTCTTCGGCGATGACCGCGGGCACTTACTCGGGTGGCGTGCCGGGCGGCTCGTTCGGTCAGTGCGTGGTCGCCCGCGAGTCCGGCGGCAACGCCCAGGTCATGAACGCGACAGGCCACTACGGCCTCTACCAGTTCAGCGCGTCGACCTGGGCTGCGTACGGCGGCTCCCCGGCTGACTTCGGCAACGCCAGCGTGGCCGAGCAGAACCAGGTGTTCGCCAACGCCCTGGCCGCTGGCGGCCAGTCCAACTGGTCGGCTTACGACGGCTGCTGACCTGCGCCGGTGCTGGGCCTCGCGGTGCTCCACGCCGCGAGGCCAGCCGGCCGTCGACCCCTGGGCCGGCCGTGAGCGCGGCTGGCCCCGGATGCCCTGGCTGACCGCGATCCCGGATGGCCGCACGGGTGCCGTGAGACCGGGCTAGGCTGCCGATCGTGGTCACGGCACCGGACATCCCCGGGCATCGGGTCGGGGGAGTCCTCGGCGCAGGTGGCTTCGCTACCGTCTACCGGGCCTGGCAGCTAGCCGTCGGCCGGGAAGTGGCGGTGAAGGTCGACAACCGGGCCCTGCTCACCGAGCGCGACCGCCGCCGGTTCTTCCGCGAGGTGACCGCCGCGGGGCGGCTGTCCGGGCACCCGCACGTCATCGACGTCTACGACGCGGGAACGCTCGACGACGGCAGGCCCTACCTGGTGATGGAGCTGTGCCCGGCTGGCTCGCTGAACGACGCGCTGGGCAGGAACGGGCCGATGTCGGCCGGTCAGGTGCGCGACATCGGGATCAGTATCGCCGACGGCCTCGCCGCCGCTCACCTGGCCGGCGTGTTGCATCGCGATATCAAGCCGGCGAACATCCTGCTGAACCGCTACGGCATGGTCGGGCTGTCTGACTTCGGGCTGGCGTCGATCATGGCGGCCGGGGGCGAGCAGACCGCGTCCCGTGACGCACTCACCCCGGCGTTTTCCGCCCCGGAGAGCTTCCGGGGCGAGGAACCGACCGCCGTCGCCGACGTCTATTCCCTCGCGGCCACGCTGTACGCGTTGCTGGCGGGCCGGCCGCCGCGCTTCGCGGCCGACGGGAAAACACCGAGCCTGGCCACGATCGTGTCACTGCATGACAAGCCGGTAGAGGACGTTCCTGGCGTGCCGCCCGAGTTCATGGCGCTGCTGCGCCGGAGCCTTTCGGCCGACCCGGCCGCGCGCCCGCAAACCGCGGCCGCGTTCCGCGACGCGCTCATCGGCCTCGACGCCCGGCCGTTCCCGTACGCCCGGCCATCCCCGGACGCTCTGCTCGCCCAGCAGGCCCGGTCGGGCCAGCACGCCGGGTCGGGCCAGCACGCCGGGTCGGCCCAGCACGCCGGGTCGGGCCAGCACGCCGGGTCGGCCCAGCACGCCGGGTCGGGCGAGTACGCGGCTGCGCTTCCCCTTTGGGATCTGAGTACCGACCCGGTCGGCAGCCGTCCGGATCCGTACCGAACCGGTCCAGGGCAGGACCCGGCTAGCGGATCGGCCAACGGGCCAGGTACCGGTCCGTCCGGCGGATACGGGGCCAGCCAGGTAAACGGCCAAGGCAGACACGCCGCCCGAGAACCGGCCCAGTCCCGCGGCCGCCCGGCGCAGGCTGGCAGCCGCCCGGCACAGGCCCGCAGCCGCCCGGTGCGGCTTATCGGCTTGGCGGCCGCCCTGGTCATCGTGGGGGCAGCCGTGCTGATCGGCGTGCGGCTATTCCCGCACGAGACGGCGGCGGGCGTCGCCGGCGCCTCGCAGGGCACGGGAGGCCAGGCCGACGGCCCGGCCCCGGTAGGCGCGTTCGGCGTCGCGACCGTGCGCACAGGATGCCCGGCCGCGTCGGTTCGCCTGGCCGCGGCGCGGTGCCCGGCCGTCCCCGAATGCTGGGCGGGTCTGGTGGAGATCTCCGGTGTCGTCAGCGCCGAACCCCTGCCCTGCAGCCAGCCCCACTCCTGGGAGACGTTCGCGATCGCCATCATGCCCGCGGCCGCGCAAACCTTCGACCAGCCGACCCTGGCCGAGAACCCCGCGGTGCGGGCGGTCTGCTCGATGCCGGTGCTGCTCGCGTCGCGGCGGGCCGCGGCTCGGCAGATCCCGGCCAGCTCGTGGCAGATCGAGGCGCTGCCGCCCACCGAGGCCGCGTTCGACAGCGGGACGCGTACCTTCCGCTGCGTCGCCAACGTGGTGGGCACGCAGTCGAGCACCTCCCAGTTCCGCCGCTAGGCCAGACATGCCATCGGTGTCCTCCCTGGACGCAGGGGCCGGCACGCTGGCCGTGGCCGGCAACGCGCATACCCGGACCAGACCCACCGACCTGGGTTTCCCGCTCGGCGCCTGCCTGGCCCGGCAGCGACCAGGCGTCCTGGACATCCGCATCGGCTTCCTCGCCAAGACCAGGCTCGACCCAATGCTCTGAGTTACCGATTCGTTAGCAGCCGGTGGATCGCCGGGGTGAGTCCTCGGCCCTCGGTGACGTAGGGCACGCTGACCCGAACGCGCGAAGGTTCCTCGCCTGTGACGAGGTCATCGATGCAGACGTCGCCGGTGACCCACTCGGCCCGGGGTACGGCGGCTGCCCGGGCCGGATCTCCACGGTGCCTGCCATCCTGATTCCGTTCTGCAGGCACAATAGGAGCCGTGGCCGACCGCTGGCTGGGAGATACCGATCAAGGCGGCTGGCTGTGCGGTGCGACCGTGCTCAGGCCCTCGGGCCGGCTGGAGGAGTGCGATCTAGCTGTTGCCGCCGGACAGATCGCCGAGCTGGCGCCCGGGTCGCCTGGCCGGCGCGGATGGGACTGCACTGGACTGCTGATCATCCCCGGTCTGGCTAACGCCCACTTCCATGGCGCTTCGACACTGTTCAGAGGGCTGAACGCGGGACTGCAGCTCGGCGAGTGGGGCGATGACAGTCCGGCCGGCCGCGAGCAGGTGCGCCTGTTCGGCTGGCTCGATGAGCGAGCGTCCGAGGACGATATCCGAACGCTGGCCAGCTACGAGTACCTAGAGCAACTGCGGCAGGGAGTCACATTCATCGCTGACGACGGGCTCGCCGAGGGCCGCTCGCCCGCTCTGGCCGCCGCCCTGGATGAGGTCGGTGTCCGTGGCGTGGTCAACGCCCACGAGCAGGCAGCCGACCTGGTCCCAGCCGATCCTGACCGGTACCTGGCACCGTTGCCCGACGAAGACGAGCTGACCAGCGAGTCGCTGTCGGCCGCCGCCGGTTTCGCCGAGCGGTTCGGCGCAGCCCGGCTCGCCACGCACTGCCTGGAGACCCAGCCGCGGCGGCGGAAGGTCCGGGCCGAGTTCGGCCGGTCCACCGTTCAGGTGTTTGCGCAGGCCGGCCTGCTTCACCGGGGCACCGTGCTCTACCACTGCGTGCACACCGATGAGGCCGACCTGCAGGCCCTCGCGGCCAGCGGCGCCGGGCTCGTGCACTGCCCGGTGTCTAACTTGTTCGGCGGGGATATCGCCGCGACGCGCCAGTGGGTGCAGTACGGCCTGACGGCTGGCATCGGCACCGATTTCGCCCGTACCGACCTGTGGGATGCGGTTCGCCTGGCGTACCTGCTGCTCAGGCGGCAGTCGGGGCCGACGGCGTCGGCGCTGGGCATCTTGAACTGGGCCACCGCCGGCGGCCAGTACGCATACGGCTACTCCGACCGCGGTCGCGTCGATCCCGGCGCGGCGGCGGACCTCGTCCTGCTTGACATGACCCGGCTGAGGCCGATGGTCGACAGGCCAGAGTTGTCCACGGCCGCCTATGCGGTGCTCGCCGACACCCGGCCATCGTGCGTCCGGCACGTCCTGATCGGCGGCCGAGCCGTCCTGACCGACGCAGAACCGGTTCTTGTCGCCGCCGACGGCGTAGCACGCAAACGTCACGATCTCGTGCACCAGCTCGGCGGCTAGTGCACTAAGTCGGGCTGGACGCGGCGGGAACACCCTCGCCGCACACTGCCAGCGAATTAACAACTCAGGACACTGGTAACCCCCGCCATTGAAGATCGTTAGGCGCGAACTAGGCGCGAACTGACCGCAAATCAGCAGGCGGATATCAGGCGCGGACGGCGCGTCAGCTTGCCGGCGTCAGGGCCAGGCCCTAGAGTCTCAACCCAAGTTCCGTGGGCAACGTCGCGGCCATAGCCCCAGGAGGTTACCGCCGGTGGCAGCATCGCGCATGACAGAGCCCCAGGCCAGAGAACTGGGTCCGACCGGGAGGCCCTTCTCGGCTTTCCCCGATCCGCAGCCGCTGATGGAGCACGGCCCCGCGCGCACGGTCGCCGTATGTAACCAGAAGGGCGGCGTCGGCAAGACCACCACGACGATCAACCTGGGCGCGGCCCTAGCCGACCAGGGCCGGCGGGTGCTGCTCGTGGACTTCGACCCGCAGGGAGCGCTGTCGGTCGGGCTGGGCATCCAGCCGCACGACATCGACGGCACCATCTATAACCTGCTCATGGAGCGCGACGTCGCCGCGCACGACGTGCTGTACAAGACCGGCGTCAACGGCATGGACCTGCTGCCGAGCAACATCGACCTGTCCGGCGCAGAGGTCCAGCTCGTGCACGAGGTCGGCCGGGAGTACGTGCTCGGCGGAGTGCTCGAGCCGCTGGTGCCGGACTACGACGTGATCATGATCGATTGCCAGCCGTCGCTCGGCCTGCTGACCATCAACGCGCTGGCCTGCGCGGATGGCGTGATCATCCCGCTGGAGTGCGAGTACTTCGCGATGCGCGGCGTGGCTCTGCTGATGGAGACGATCGACAAGGTGTCGCGCCGCCTGAACACGAAGCTCACGATCGACGGCCTGCTCGCCACCATGTACGACTCACGGACGCTGCACACTCGTGAGGTTCTGGCCAGCATCGTCAATGGTTTCGGCGAGAGAGTTTTTCATACTGTAATCAACCGCACGGTTAGGTTCCCGGACGCTACGGTGGCTGGAGAGCCTATTACCAGCTTCGATTCTGGGTCGATGGGGGCGAATTCCTACCGGGAGCTGGCCAAGGAGGTACTGGAGAGGTGGCGGCGGGCAGGAGTAGATCACGGAGGGTAAGCCTGCCCGGGGTCGCGGAACTCTTGCGCCCCGCCACTCCCGGCCCGGACGGAGGCGATCAGCGCCGGGCCAGCGGCCGGGAGAAGCACACCCAGAAGATCACTGTCTACCCGTCCGCCGAGGAACTAGTTGACCTGGAACGGGCGCGGCTCGCGTTGCTGCGCTACGGCGCCGCAGCCGACCGCGGCCGGATCGTCCGCGAGGCGATCGCCGTGCTGCTGGCCGATCTTGACGCGCGCGGCCAGGACAGCCTGCTGGCCCGCCGCATCGTCACTGCGAACCAGGCCAGCGACGACATGCCCGCGGTGCCGGGCGGCGGCCGGAACATCGTCAACGGGAACGCCGAATCCGCCCGCTAATCCCGCACCGCCTTACCGCTAGACTCCGCTACCGTCATGACTGTGGACACCGACGACGCGGGGATCGTCCCAGGCCCCGAGGGGGCCAGGGGCACCGAGGCGGCCGAAGCCACCCAGGGCGCGCTGCGTGCCCCTGCAGGCTTCGAGGTCCACCTCGACGTGTTCGAGGGCCCGTTCGACCTGCTGCTCGCGCTGATCTCCAAGCACAAGCTGGACATCACCGAAGTCGCTCTGTCCCAGGTCACCGACGAGTTCATCGCCTACATCTCAGAACGTTCCGGCGGCTGGGACCTGGACCAGGTCAGCTACTTCCTGGTCGTCGCGGCCACCTTGCTCGACCTGAAGGCGGCCAGGCTGCTCCCGTCCGGCGAAGTAGAGGACGAGGAGGATCTCGCCCTGCTCGAAGCGAGGGACCTGCTGTTCGCCCGGCTGCTCCAGTACCGCGCGTACAAGGAGGTGGCGGCCGTCTTCGCCGCCCGGATGGCCGCGGCGGCCCGCCGCTTCCCGCGCCGGGTCCCGCTCGAGCCGCGGTTCGCTGACCTGCTCCCCGAGGTCCTGCTGGGCCTGGGCCCTGCTGAGTTCGCCCGGCTCGCCGCGCTCGCGCTCACGCCGAAGCCGCCGCCCAAGGTATCGACCGAGCACATCCATGCCCCGTTGATCAGCGTCAGGGATCAGGCCCGTATCATCGCCGCTCTGCTCGCCAAGCTCGGCCGGGCCAGCTTCCGCCAGCTCACCGCCAACGCCCAAGGCGGCTATGAGATCGTGGCCTCGTTCCTGGCCCTGCTCGACCTGTACCGGGACGACGCCGTGTCCTTCGATCAGGTCACCCCGCTCGGCGAGCTTTATGTCACGTGGACCGGCCGCATGGACACTGATAGCTTCGATAAACTGACGGAGAGCGACGACACATGACCGCCGAGGACATTCAAGAAGCCGCGGAGGGCCCCGGCCTGCGGGCGGCCCTCGAGGCGATCCTCCTGGTTGCCGACGAGCCGGTGCCGGTAGTCGTGCTCGCACAGGTGCTCGAGCGACCCAGGAGCGAGGTAACCGAAGAGCTACACGACCTGGCCGAGGAATACGTGGCGCAGGGCCGCGGCTTCGACTTGCGCGAGATCGCGGGGGGCTGGCGGTTCTACACCCGCGAGGACTGCGCCCCGCTGGTCGAGCGGTTCGTGAGTGACGGGCAGGAGGTCCGCCTCACCCAGGCGGCGCTGGAGACCCTGGCCGTGGTGGCTTACCGGCAGCCGGTCAGCCGCGCTCGGGTCTCGGCCGTGCGCGGCGTCAACTGCGACAGCGTGATGCGCACACTGGTGCTGCGCGGCCTGGTCGAGGAGGCGGGCACCGATCCCGAGACCAGCGCGATCCTGTACCGGACCACCGGGTACTTCCTGGAGCGGCTGGGCCTGGCCGGCCTTGCGGACCTGCCCGATCTCGCGCCGTTCCTGCCTGAGGACATCGAGGACATCGAGGATGAGAACGCCCGACCGTGATATCGGCTCCGGCGAGGACGACCGGGATTCGCTGACCGACGTCCCGGGCGGAGTCCGGCTACAGAAGGTCCTGGCCGAGGCGGGCGTCGGCAGCCGCAGGTACTGCGAGGAGCTGATCGGCGCCGGCCGGGTCGAGGTCGACGGGCAGACCGTCCGCAGGTTCGGCGCCCGGGTTGACCCCACTCGCCAGGTGATCAGGGTGGACGGCAAACGCATCCCGGCCCGGCCCGGGCTGGTCTACCTGGCGTTCAACAAGCCGCCCCAGGTTCTCACCGCGATGTCGGATTCCCGCGGCCGCAAGACGGTGGCCGATTTCCTTCCCGACCGGTCCGAGCGGCTGTTCCACATCGGCAGGCTGGATTACGACACCGAGGGCCTGATGCTGCTCACCAACGACGGCGAACTGGCCCACCGGCTGGCCCACCCGAGCTTCGAGGTAGCCAAGACCTACCTGGCCGATGTGACCGGCCCGGTACCGAAGGACCTCGGCCGCCGCCTGCAGACCGGCATCGAGCTCGACGATGGCGTGGCCACCGCGGACCGGTTCCGGGTGATCGACCGGTCGGGAAACCGCGCGCTGGTGGAGATCACCCTGCACGAGGGGCGCAAGCACATCGTGCGCCGGATGCTGGCCGCCACCGGGCACCCGGTCAGCCGGCTGGTCCGCACCGAGGTCGGCCCGATCAGGCTCGGCACCCTCAAGCCGGGCGCCTCGCGCGAGCTGACCACCAGGGAAATAGGCGAGCTCTACGCCGCGGTCGGCCTCTGACGGACTGTAGCCTGTGGCGATGGGAGGAGCGGCCAGATGACCGTCAGGGCGATCCGCGGCGCGGTGCAGATCGAGGCCGACGAGCGCGACGCGATAATCCAAGGCACGGCCGAGCTCGTCACGCAGGTCATGGCTCGCAACGAGCTCAGCACCGACGACGTGATCAGCGTGCTGTTCACCGCGACGCCCGACCTCACCGCTGAGTTCCCGGCACTGGCCGTCCGTAAGATCGGCTTCCACGACGTGCCGCTGATCTGCGCCGCGGAGATCGCCGTCCCCGGGGCCATGCCGCGTGTGGTGCGGCTGATGGTTCACGTGCAGACGGACCGTCCCCGTTCGGCCATCCAGCACGTGTACCTGCGAGGCGCCGCCGCCCTTCGCCTGGACATCGCCCAATGAAAACAGCGCAGTGAAAGTTGCGGTCATCGGGACGGGCCTGATCGGGACGTCGATCGCCCTGGCGCTGCGCGAGCACGGATCAACCGTCTGGCTCGCCGACTCCGACCCGGCGACCGTCCGGCTCGCGGCCGACCTGGGCGCGGGCGAGCCGATGCCCGCTCGCGGGACCGCGGACGTGGCGGTGATCGCCGTACCCCCGGCCGCCGTGGCGGCCACCCTCGCCGCCGTCCAGGCCCGCGGCGCGGGTGCCAAAGGGTCGATGGGTCTGGCCCACTGCTACACCGATGTGGCCAGCGTGAAGCAGCTGCCCGTGACGCAGGCCCGCGCGGCAGGCTGCGACCTGACCTGTTACGTTCCCGGGCACCCGCTGGCCGGGCGGGAGAAGCACGGCCCGGCGGCGGCCCGCGCCGACCTGTTCCTCGGCCGGACGTGGGCGCTGTGCCCGGAGCCAGAAACCTCCACCCAGGCCACCGAGACGGTCACGGCCCTGGTCCGCGCGTGCGGCGCGGTCCCGCTGCGCACCGACGCCGCCGCGCACGACCGCTGGGTGGCGCTCATCTCGCACGCTCCGCACCTGGTGGCCGCGGCCGTGGCGGCCCGGCTCGAGACCGCCCCGGCCGCGGCCCTGGACCTGGCCGGCCAGGGCCTGCGCGACGTGACCAGGATCGCGGCCGCCGACACCGAACTGTGGACGCAGATCCTGGCGGCCAACGCGGCGCCGGTCGCCGAGGTCCTCGCCGCGGTGGCGGCGGACCTGGCCGAGGCGGCCAGGATGCTCGGTGACGGCGAAGGATCGAAATCCGTGGTGAGCCTGCTCGACCGGGGCCAGGCGGGCGTGGCCCGGATCCCTGGCAAGCACGGCGGCGCGGCCAGGGAGTTCGCCGTGATCCAGGTGGTCATCCGCGACGAGCCAGGGGAACTGGCCCGGCTGTTCGCCGCGACCGGCGCCGCGGGCGTCAACATCGAGGACGTCCGGATCGAGCACTCGCCCGGGCTCCCAGTCGGCGTCGCCGAGCTTTCTGTGCGCCCCGCCGAGGCTGGCCTGCTGCTCGAGGCCCTGGAGGCAGGCGGCTGGCCGGTCCGCGGCTGAGACGGGTCGGCCGGCGCCACCTTTGTCTATTTCTTATATTCCGAACGGTCCCTGGTGCGTGCGTCCGCACGCCGGGGCCACCTCGGAATCCGCCCGCCGGTACCATCGCACGGGTGAAGACTTCACCGAGCCTGGACAGCGACACAGGTAAGGAGGGCGAAACGGGCAGCGGACCTAGGCTCGTGGTCGCGGTCGACGGGCCCTCAGGCGCGGGTAAGTCGAGCGCGTCCCGCGGCGCGGCGATTGCCCTCGGCCTGCGGTACCTGGACACCGGCTCCATGTACCGGGCCCTGACCTGGTGGCTGCTCGACCAGGGCGTGGAGGTCAGCGACGCGGCCGCCGTGGCCCGGCTGGCAGCCGAGCCGGTCATCGAGGTCGGCACCGACCCGC
>Ga0187780_10002824_pt1 | contig 13059 bp, 9 predicted proteins | sample 1015_Q2_SP10_20__FD_132429 | JGI IMG/M metagenome (GOLD analysis project Ga0187780, IMG submission 132429) | Tropical peat soil microbial communities from peatlands in Department of Meta, Colombia - 1015_Q2_SP10_20_MG | ecosystem: Environmental > Terrestrial > Soil > Wetlands > Peat | place...
CCACGGGGCGTGCACCCGGTCCCCGTATGGGCTGTGCAGCACGACCCGCCAGTCGCCGAGCTCATCCCGGAACCGCTCGATGACCAGCGTCCGGTCATCAGGCACGTAACCGGTGGCCGCGCGCTGGTCAGCGAGGTACCTGATCAGGTTCCGCGCCGCCAGCTCGTCCAGGCCGGCCTGCTCCAGCTTCCGGGTGGCGTCCGCCTCGCTCGCCGCCGCCAGCTCACGGCAGGCCGCCCCGATCGCCCGGCCGAGCTCGGCGGGTCGGCCGGGGGTGTCGCCGTGCCAGAACGGCAGCCGGCCCGGCTGGCCGGGCGCGGGCGTGACCAGCACCCGGTCCGGGGTGATGTCCTCGATCCGCCACGAGCTGGCGCCGAGGACGAACACGTCACCGACCCGCGACTCGTACACCATCTCCTCGTCGAGTTCCCCGACGCGGCGCGGCTGGCGGCTGGCATCGGACGCCAGGAACACGCCGAACAGCCCCCGGTCGGGGATGGTGCCGCCGCTGGTGACCGCGAGCCGCTGCGCGCCCGGCCGGGCCCTGATGATCCCGGCGACCCGGTCCCACACGATGCGGGGCCGCAGGCCGGCGAATTCCTCGCTCGGGTAGCGCCCGGCCAGCATGTCAAGTACCGCTTCGAGAACGGGCCTGGTCAGCCCGCTGAACGGCGCGGCCTTGCGCACCAGGAGTTCCAGCTCGTCCACCAGCCAGTCGTCCAGCGCGGTCATCGCCACCACCTGCTGCGCCAGCACGTCCAGCGGGTTATGCGGAATCCGCAGCTCCTCGATCTGGCCCTCGGCCATGCGCTCGGCGACCACGGCCGACTGGACCAGGTCGCCCTGGTACTTGGGGAAGATGATGCCGCGGGAGACGTCGCCCACGTTGTGCCCGGCCCGGCCGACCCGCTGCAGGCCGCTGGCCACCGAGGGCGGCGCCTCCACCTGCACGACCAGGTCCACCGCGCCCATGTCGATGCCGAGCTCCAGGCTGGAGGTGGCGACCACCGCGGGCAGCCGGCCGGCCTTGAGCGCCTCCTCGATCTCGGCGCGCTCCTGCCGTGACACCGAGCCGTGGTGCGCGCGGGCGACTTCAGCGGGAGCGCCCGCCGCCGCGCCCGCCTGCGCCATGACCTCAGCCGGCGTCCGTGCGCCTGCGCCCCGGACCGCAGGTCCCCACGTGCCGGTCAGGCCCGCTTCCCCGGCCGCCTCGGCTCGCTCCGCCGCCAGCTCGTTCAGCCGGCCGCACAGGCGCTCGGCGAGCCGGCGCGAGTTGGCGAACACGATCGTGGACCTGTGCTGCTCGACCAGGTCGAGCACCCGCTCCTCGACGTGCGGCCAGATGGACCGGGTCGGTGCCGGGTGGTGCTCGTCCCCGTTCGTCCCCCGGCCCGGAGCCTCCTCCAGCTCGGTCATGTCCTCGACGGGCACGACCACCGTCAGCTCGATGCGCTTGGGGCTGGGCGGCTGGACCACGGTCACCGCGCGCGCACCGCCGAGGAACGAAGCGACCTCCTCCGCCGGCCGCACGGTCGCGGACAGACCCACGCGCTGTATCTGCCCGGGGGGGACGACCCCCCCCAAAACCCCCCCGCTCACGGTGGGGCTACCCGCCCCCCCGTACCCCCCTGGCCCCCCTGGCCCCCCTCGGCGCAGCGCATCGAGGCGCTCCAGCGACAGCGCCAGGTGAGCGCCTCGCTTGTTCCCCGCGACGGCGTGCACCTCGTCCACGATGACCGTTTCCACTCCGCGCAGCGTTTCCCGCGCCTGCGAGGTGAGCAGCAGGAAGAGCGATTCCGGCGTGGTGATGAGGATGTCGGGCGGCTTGCTGACGAGCTTCCTGCGGTCCTCGGCGGCGGTGTCGCCGGTGCGGACCGCGACCCTGATGTCCGGCTCGGCCAGTCCCAGCCGGTGCGCCGCGTGCCTGATCCCGGTCAGCGGGGCCCGCAGGTTCCGCTCGATGTCCACCGCCAGCGCCTTGAGCGGGGAGACGTAGAGCACCCGGCAGCGCCGCCTCGGGTCCTCGGGCGGCGGCAGCGCCGCCAGCCGGTCGATCGCCCACAGGAACGCGGCGAGCGTCTTGCCCGACCCGGTGGGCGCGACGACCAGCGTGTCCTCGCCCTTGCCGATGGCCCGCCAGGCCCCCGCCTGCGCCTGCGTCGGCTCGGCGAACGCCCCGTCGAACCACGCCCGCGTCGCCGCCGAGAACCCTTCCATGGCATCGGCGCCGGTCAGCGAAGACTCTTCTCCCATGCTCCCATACTGCCCTGCCCCACCGACATTCTTGACCGGTCAGCATGGCAGAGCCGCGCTGCAGCTTGCCCGTCACTCGTGCGGTGGTTGCTCACCGCACGCCCCGCAGCGACCTCTCATTTCCGGCGCAGCCACCGTCCCGAGCCGCATGCAGTAGTCTCGGCTGCACTCCGAAGGAGAACGTGAACGCGGCGGGGTGGCAGCATGAGCTTGTCCCAGCGGGCGGCACTGGCGGCGGCGGTTATCGCCGCGGCGCTGCTGGCAGGATGCGGCGCGAATCCGTCGGCTGGGCCCCCGGCGGCGACCCAGGCCGGCGCCACCGGGACCAGATCGCAGCAAACGACGCCGCCATCCAGTCCTGAGAACAGCGCCAGCCCGGACGCTACCGCCACCTCCGCTGCAGCGCCCCGCTCCACCGGGCCGCCGGCCGCCTTGCCGGTGGCACCCGGGGCGGGCGCCCTGCCGCAGACTTACGCCTTTCCCAGCACGGGCTCGGTCGCCTTCCGCGACGCGATGGCGGATCTGTGGCTGGCCGTGACCACCGGGAACCCCGGCCTCGGCCTGCCCGCCTTCTTTCCCCTGGCCGCGTACCAGCAGGTGAAGGCGATCGCCGATCCGGCCGCGGACTGGCATTCGCGACTGTGGTACGACTTCACCCTCGATGTCGGCGCCGCCCACAGCCTCGTGGCCTCTGGCGCGCGGCTGGTCCGGGTGGACGTCCCCGTCTCCGATGCGGCCTGGGTGGACCCGGCGGCCTGCTACAACTCCATCGGTTACTGGCACGTCCCCGGTGCCCGTGTCGTGTACCAGCAGCATGGCCAGGAACGCTCGTTCGGCATCGCGTCCCTGATCTCCTGGCGCGGCGTGTGGTACGTGGTGCACTTCGGCGCCGTGCTGCGCAGCGCGGTGACCGGGATCGTCGATCAGCCGGCGGTCGGCCCGGGCATCCCGGGACCAGCGGGCGGCTGCTGATGCCGAACCCGCTGGGTTGCTGACTCCAGTCCGAAAGGCGGTGGAGGCGTTCTCCGGAGCGCCACCCAGTTTGCTTTCGCGCAGTATCGCGCACGGGGCATGCGAGTAAACTGCGCACTATTGCGCACATCTGCGTCATCAGTCACGCGCTGCCAGGGAGGTCCGTCACGTGTCCCGGTACGAGCGGTGGAACGCGCTGCTTGACCTGATGCCCGGCGACGGCCAGCTGACCGTGGCGGAGGCCGCGCAGGCGCTCGGCGTATCCCAGGCCACCATCCGCCGCGACATGGATCAGCTGGCCCGGCAGCAGCTGGTGACGCGGACCCGCGGCGGCGCGATCGCCGGGCACGTCTCCTATGACCTGCCGCTGCGGTACAAGACCGCGCGGCATGCCCCGGAGAAGCAGCGCATCGGCCGCGCGGCGGCCGCCCTGGTCGCGCCCGGAGCGGCGGTGGCGCTCAACGGCGGCACCACCACCAGCGAGGTCGCGCGTGCCCTGGCCACCCGGCCAGACCTGCAGGACGGCACCGGCGCGCCCGCCATCACCGTGGTGACGAACGCGATGAACATCGCCAACGAGCTCGCCGTCCGCCAGCACATCAAGATCGTGGTGACCGGCGGGGTCACCCGCGGCCAGTCCTATGAGCTGATCGGGCCATTCGCCACGCTGGTGCTCGCCCAGCTGACCCTGGACTGGGCAATCCTCGGCGTCGACGCGCTGGACGTACGCGCGGGCGCGACCGCTCACCACGAGGGCGAGGCCAGCATCAATCACCTCATGGCCACCCGCGCAGAGCAGGTGATGATCGTCGCCGACAGCTCCAAGCTCGGTCAGCGCGCGTTCGCCAGGATGTGCGCCGTGGACGAAATCGACGTCATCGTCACCGACCGGGATGCCCCGCCTGCCTCGCTGGCCTCCTTCACCGAACGGGGCATCCGCGTCATCACCGCTTGACCCGGACTGCCTGACCAGCAGCTCCCCGCCCGAGGGACCGCCGCTCGAGGGACCGCCGCCCGAGGGACCGCCGCTCGAGGGCCGCCGACAAAGACGCTGACCAGCACCGCCTGACCTCGGCCGCCGGATAGGACGCCGGACCAGGTGCGTCACATCGGGATTCCGACCTTCATCACCCAACTCACGTGATCTATAATGCTTATATAGAGCAAATTTCATGCAGAAACATGCAAGATCTATGATCGCTAGGAGCTTGCGATGAGCTACCTGATGGACGAGATCGCCAGCCAGCCGGAGTGCTGGGCGAAGGCGATCGAGATGGCGGCTTCGGCCGGGCCCGCGCTGCCGGCGCCCGGCGAGCGGGTAGCAGTGATCGGCTGCGGCTCCTCACTCAATGTCGCCCGCTGTTACGCGGTCTTGCGCGAGACCGCTGGCCACGGCGAAACGGACGCGTTTCCCGCCTCGGAAGTGCCGGTGACCAGGCGCTACGACCGCATAGTGTACGTATCGCGCACGGGCACCACGACCGAAGTGCTCGACGCTCTCCGGCAAGTTCCGCCCGGGGTCAGGACGACGGCCGTAGCCGCCGAACCGGGTTCGCCTCTCGTGCAGGAGACCGGCGACGTGGTGCTGCTCGACTTCGCCGACGAGCGCTCGGTGGTGTCGAGCCGGTTCATCACCAGCTCGATCGTGCTGCTCCGCGCGCATCTGGGCGCGGACGTCTGGGCACTGCCTGACGAGGCCGCCCGCGAGCTGGCTCGCCCGCTGCCGCCGGGCCTCGCCGACCGCACCGAGTTCACCTTCCTCGGCCGCGGCTGGGCCGCCGCGGTGGCCGACGAGGCGGCGCTGAAACTGCGTGAAGCCTCGCGCACCTGGGCCGAGTCGTACCCCGCGATGGAATACCGGCACGGCCCGATCAGCGTCAGCGACGAGAACACCGCGGTCTGGGCCCTGGGCGAAGTACCGCCCGGCCTGCTGGCCGACGCCCGCCGCACCGGGGCGACGGTCATCGCCTCGGCCGCCGACCCGCTCGCCGCGCTGACCGGCGCGCAGCGGCTCGCCGCCCTGCTCGCCGAGCGCAACGGCATCGACCCGGACCAGCCGCGCGCCCTTTCGCGTTCTGTCATCCTGGCCTGATGCAGGCGGCGTCAGACCCGGGCCGGACTGCGCACGCTGACCGCCTGCTGGCCGGCGGCCGGGTGGTGACGCCAGACGGCGTGCTCGACCCGGGCTGGATCCGGCTGGCCGGGAACCTGATCGACGGGGTGGGGGCCGGCGACGCCCGGGACCACCTGGCCGCCGGTCTTCCCGTCGTCGACCTGCGCGGCAAATGGGCGCTCCCCGGGTTCGTCGACGTGCACGTCCACGGCGGCGGCGGTACGTCGTTCACCGAGGGAACCAGCGACGAGGCCAGGAACGCCGCGGAGTTTCACCGCGAGCACGGCAGCACCACCATGGTGGCCAGCCTGGTCACCGCGCCGCTGGTCCAGTTGGAGGAACACGCTGCGATGCTGGCCGACCTCGCCGATGAGGGCGTCATCGCCGGCATACACCTGGAGGGACCGTTCCTCTCCGCGGCCAGGCGCGGCGCCCAAGATCCGCGGCACCTGCTCGCTCCTGACGTTGCGGTCTTCGAGCGCCTGCACGCCGCGGCCCGGGGGCACCTGCGGGTCATCACCCTCGCACCCGAACTGCCCGGGGCGACCGCGGTCATCGCGGCGGCGGTGCGAGCCGGCGTGACGGTCGCCGTCGGGCACACCGACGCCACCGCCGCAATCACGTCGGCCGCTATCGACGCCGGCGCGACGCACGCGACGCACCTGTTCAACGGCATGCGGCCGCCGCATCACCGCGAGCCGGGCGCCGTCGGTGCCCTGCTTGACCGGGGTAACGTCACCTGCGAGGTGATCGCCGATGGCGCGCACCTGCACGACATGACACTCCGGCTGGTAGCCCGCATCGCGGGCCCGGGCAGGCTGGTCCTGATCACCGACGCCATGGCGGCCGCCGGGATGCCGGACGGCAGGTACCGGCTCGGTTCGGTGCAGGTGACCGTAGCCGGGGGAGTGGCGCGATTGGCCGAAGACAGCGGCCAGGCCGACGGCACCGCGAAACCCGGCGTCATCGCCGGCTCGACCGCCACCATGGCTTTCGTAGTCCGACACGCGGTGGCCGCGGGCCTGCCGGTCCTGGATGTGGCTGCGGCGGCGAGCACGACCCCGGCTCGCGTGCTGGGCATCGACGACCGCACCGGTGCCTTGTGCCCGGGTCTCGCTGCGGACCTGGTGATCTGCGACGACCGATTCCGCCTGTGTGCAGTGATGCGGCACGGCCAGTGGGTGAGCCGTCCCGGGGTGGGCACCCCGGCCGCGGCCGAGAACTTCTGACTGAGGTTAGTGGGGGCAGGCGATCAGTGACCTGAGGCATCCGTGCAGTTCGACACGCGGGATCCTGCCTGCAGGGTGCTGCCGGTGTTGCCGGTGCGGTGCCGGGTCACGCCTCAGATCGTGCTGGAGGGACGCCGGTCCCGGCCGGGCCGGGACCGGTGAGGTGCGCCTGGGCGTACTTGCGGAAAGCCGCCACGAGGCGGCTGCGGTCGTCGGCGCGGGTGGCCATCACGACGTGGCCTGGCTCCACGTCCTCCAGCGGGACCGTGGTGAGGTCGGGACGGGGGCGGCCGCCTGCCGGGATGATGGCCACGGCCTGGCCGGCGGCGATGAGTTCGAGTTTGTCCTCGACGGCCTCGACGAAGGGGCCGTCGGGCGCGCGAGTTCCGTCCGGCCGGGGGTCGATGCGCCAGTAGGCGTTCCAGTCCGGGTCGGGGAACCGGGGTATGGGTTCGTCGGCGATGTCGTCCAGGGTGACCGATTCCTTGCCGGCCAGGCGGTGGTCCAGCGGTACCAGCAGCGCCCGGGGTTCGTCATAGAGGATGGTCACGTGCAGCTGGCTGGTTTGGATCGGCAGCCGGGTCACTACCGCGTCCACCCGGTGATCGAGAAGAGCCGCACGTGGTTCGTCCCAGGCCAGGTGCAGCGTGTGCACGTCGGCGTCAGGATGCCGGTGGCGTAGCTCGCGCACGGCCGGGGTAATGATGAGGTTCACGGTGTAACCGATGGTGATCCGGCTGGGCTGGGCCGCGGCGCGGGCCGAGGCCGCGGCCTGGGCGGCGGATCGCAGCAGGGCCTTAGCGCGGGGCAGGAAGACCTCTCCGGCCTCGGTGAGCTGGGTTCCGCGCGGGGTGCGGTCGAGCAGCCGGGCACCGAGCTGCTGTTCGAGGTGGCGGATCTGCCGGCTCAGGGACGGCTGGGCGATGCGGAGAGCGGCGGCGGCGCGGCCGAAGTGCCGGTGGTCGGCGACGACGGTGAAGTATCGCACCAGCCGCAGGTCGAGGTCGGCTGGGGGCGGTGATTCGGTCATGCTGTCATCATAGCCCTTCTCGCCTGTTAGTTCTGGGCAAGACGACCGGTGTGAGCTGCGGTGATGCCTGATACGTATGGCCAGTTGCGGAACAGGTCTTGGACCCGGGGCGGCTCCGGCGTGCAAGGTGGAATCACCGGCCCGGCACCGTCCCGGTGCCCCATCGGGCCGGGCCACGTTGTCGTGTCGAAGGAGTACACCTTGCGCGTGTTCGTTACCGGAGCAACCGGTTTCATCGGTTCTGCCGTCGTTCGTGAACTCATCGAGGCCGGGCATCAGGTCGTCGGCCTGGCCCGCTCGGAAACGGCCGCCGCGGCGCTGACAGCCGCCGGGGCCGGGGTGCACCGCGGTGCCCTCGAGGATCCCGGCAGCCTGCGCAGTGGTGCCGCCGCGTCGGACGGCGTCATCCACCTGGCCTTCAACAACATCTCCGAGTCCACGGACTTCGCGGCCTCGTGTCAGGCCGACCGGCGCGCCATCGAAACGCTCGGCGAGGCGCTCGCGGGATCCGATCGGCCGTTCGTCGTCACCTCGGGGACGGCCCTGCTCACGCCGGGCCGCCTCGGCGCGGAACAGGACGCACCCGACCCCGGGTTGTTCGCGGCGCTCCGGGGCGCCTCCGAAGAGATGGCGCTGTCGTTCGCCGGGCGCGGCGTGCGGGTATCGGTGGTGCGGCTGCCAGCATCGGTCCACGGTGACGGTGACCATGGCTTCGTCCCGGCCCTCATCGGCATCGCCCGGGCCAAGGGCGTTTCGGCTTACCCGGGCGACGGTTCCAACCGCTGGCCCGCCGTGCACCGGCTCGACGCCGCGCACCTGTTCCGGCTGGCCCTGCAGGCGGCGCCGGCCGGAGCACGACTGCACGCGGTCGCCGACGAGGGCGTGCCGGTCCGTGACATCGCCGACGTCATCGGCCGGCACCTGAACCTGCCGGTGACCGCGATCTCCCGCCAGGAGGCGGACGGCCATTTCACCTGGCTCGCGCACTTCATAACGCTCGACGTCCCGGCCTCGAGCGCCCTGACCCAGCAGCTGCTGGGGTGGGTACCCGTGCAGCCCGCGCTCATCCCTGACCTCGAAAAGGGCCACTACTTCAACGACTAGGCCGGCAGGTCCCGACGTGCCGGCACAGCTGGCCGAGCTCGGGGCGCGGCTGCTGCGCCCCTGCCATCGCAACCGCACCCCGCGCCCCGGCGAACCGCTGCCGGGCCCTCGGAGATCAGCTGCCCTCACGGACCGAACCGGTCAGCTGGCCGCTCGACGCGCGGATCTCGCAGATGACCGTGCGAACGCCTGCTTGCCAGGCGGCCTGGTCCGGGTAGACGTACTCCTCGGCGAAGCCCGCGTTCGCGAATGCCGGGTTCACATAGCCTGCGACCCGGCTCATGCAGCCGTTGCCCGCTTCTTGCTGTACGGCCGCATACCCGGGCCAGGACGATCCGGCCAGGCTGTACGTGGCGAATACTTCGGCGTCGTGTGGGGTCGCACACGACAGGACCGTGACGGATAGTCCGTTCGGGGAAGAGTTGACGCAATCGCCGGCCTGCAGGCTGAATACGGCGGCTGTCCGGTACGTGACTATGGTCTTCGGCCGGAAGCCGTGGGTCACAACGGCCAGGACAGCGACGGCCGCGCCGACCAGCGCGATGACCCCGACGACCAGGCCGACCACGGTAAGCGGACTTGTCCGACGGGCCTTATTAGTGGGCGGGGCGGGCTCCGTGTCCGCCGGCTCAGTATCCGGATCCGAGGCGACGAAAATGCTCTCCTCGTCGGCCTGTCCGACCGGCTCCGCGGTCCCCGCCCCGGCTGCGATCGGGTCCGTGACCCCCGTCTCCGCTGCGATCGGCTCCGTGACCCCCGTCTGGGCTGCGATCGGCTCCGTAGCCTCCGTCTCCGCTGCGACCGGCTCCGCGGCCGCCGCCTCGGCTGCGACGGGCTCCCCGGGCTCCGTCTGCGCTGCGACCGGCTCTGGATCGGTTGTCTCCGGATGCCTCGGTTCCGGAACAGATCCGCTCAGCCCCACGGGCGCGGCCATCCGCCCTCCATCACGCGCATTGCCGCTACGTCCGGTCCCCAGGGCCGGCACTCTGGTCGGACGGCGCACGCCCAGTCGCGAAGTGCGCCATTACTTGTACTTGCAGTAGTTCCCGCAGATCGAATAACGACACATCGGGTCAAAAGGACTTTGCCGCCACGCGCTTTGCTGTCCCCGATGTGCACGCGCCGATGTTCGGGACTCGCGCAGTACCCTTGCGGCGTGCGGTTGACGGCATTCTGGGACCGGATGAGGGCGCAGTTCGGCGACACGTACGCACAGAGCGTGGCCAAAGACTATGTGTTCGACAAGCTCGGCGGCCGTACGATCGAGCGCGCCCTGGCGGACGGAGAAGATGCCAAGGTGGTCTGGCGGGCGGTCTGCGATACGTTCGACGTACCGGAAAACCTGCGCTAGGCGCGGCGCCGAGGGACCCGGCGGCCCCGCGCGCTGGAGGGGCCCGTGGCTGAACGTGCGACTGTGCGCGAAGCTGCGGTTATGAGCCGGAACGGCTGGCGGCGGCCCTGCGCCGCGGGGTATTGATCTTATCCGCGGCGATCTTGAGTATCACGCGGCCGCGCGGGCCGATGGGATTGGTGTACTCATGACCGTTGTACCTGAGCGACAGCTCGTCAATGTGCTGCCGCGCCTGTTCGCCGCCTACGGTCTCGACCACGTGCCCCCTGACCTCGGCCCAGTCGTACGGGTCGTCGCCGCGGATCAGCACGGTAATGCGCGGGTCACGGGCAACGTTCCGGGCCTTCTGCCGCTGCGGCTCGGTATTGACCAGGACGTGCTCGCCGTCGGTGTCAATCCAGGTAAGCAGCGCCTGAGGCTGCCCGCTTGGCATCAGCGTCACCACGGTGGCCAGGTTCTTGCCCTTGGCGAGCCGAATCACGTCCTCGTCGAGCGGCATCTTGTTCTCCTTATGTAGGTGGGTCTGACTCTCGTTCTGCCGGTAGGCCTGACTCGTGCCGATGGTAGTCCGCAGCGACTGACGTGCCGCGCCGACCCCAATCCCCAGAACCCCTCGGATCCCGTGAGAAGGTAAGGGGACCGGCCCGCCGAAGTCGGCGCTGGCCTGGGTTTCCGTAAAATTTCCGCCGTCTTCGGCGTGTCGTCCGTGATCGAATACACGTTCGTTCTATAGTTAGCGAATGGACAGTGATTCCGGCAGTCGGCGCCGTGAGTCACGGTCACGGAATTCCCCCGCGGGCGGTACCTCGCGGTACAGGCAGAAATGTCAGTGGCGGCGCGTAGCGTGTCCACCGATCTCCGCCGGAGATGTCCGGCGGGACCACTACTAAGACGACCTGGGCGGTGCGGGAGGTGCCCGCAGGCCCCTGACCCCGGCAGGGAGTCCTCAAATGGCAGTAAACGGCAGGCCGAGTCTCGAGCGGGCGGGCGACAGGGAGAAGGCCCTGGAGTCTGCTCTCCTCCAGATCGAGCGGCAGTTCGGTAAGGGCTCGGTCATGCGCCTCGGCGATGAGGCGCGGGTGCCGGTCGAGGTGATCCCGACCGGTTCGATCGCGCTGGACGTGGCGCTCGGCCTTGGCGGCCTGCCGCGTGGTCGCATCGTGGAGATATACGGACCTGAGGCGTCCGGAAAGACTAGCCTGGCGCTGCATGCCATAGCGAACGCGCAAAAGGCGGGCGGAATCGCCGCCTTTATCGACGCCGAGCATGCGCTCGACCCGGACTACGCCAAGAACCTCGGCGTTGACACCGACGCGCTGCTTGTGTCCCAGCCGGACACCGGCGAGCAGGCGCTGGAGATCGCGGACATGCTCATCCGCTCCGGAGCCATCGACATCGTGGTCATCGACTCGGTCGCCGCGCTCGTCCCGAAGGCGGAGATCGAGGGCGAGATGGGGGACAGCCACGTCGGACTCCAGGCACGCCTCATGTCCCAAGCCCTCCGCAAGATCACCGGCGCTCTGAGCCAGACCAAGACCACCGCAATCTTCATCAATCAGTTGCGGGAAAAGGTCGGTGTGATGTTCGGATGTATGGCTTACCCCACCCGAGTCACCCTGGCCGACGGTACCCAGGAAAAAATAGGGAAAATCGTCAACCAGCGTATGGACGTCGAGGTCCTTTCGTACGATCCGGAGACCGACAGGATGGTCCCGCGCCGAATCGTAAACTGGTTCGACAACGGCAAGGCCGAGAAGTTCCTTCAGTTCAGTGTCGCGAAGTCGGGAAAAAACGGGCTGGCCCAGTTCGCCGCGACGGAGAATCATCTCATCCGTACGCCCGGCGGATGGCGCCAGGCGGGGGAACTGATTCCTGGGGACCGCGTCATGGTTGTGGAACAGCAGCGCCTGGGTGAGCAGCAGCTCCAGCTGATCCTCGGCTCGCTCATGGGAGACGGTAGCCTATCCCCCAACCGCAGGGGCAGGTCCGGAACCCGTTTCCGCATGGGGCACGGCGCCAAGCAGGCGGCCTACCTGGACTGGAAGGTATCCCTGCTGGGAAACATTTCGCACACGAGGACGATAAACGCTCAGGGTGCCGTCTTCGCCGACTTCACTCCGCTACCTGAGTTGGGTGAACTGCATGACGCCGTTTATTTCGATGACGGCAAGAAGCATCTTACCTGGGACTACCTCAAGCGCCTCACGCCGCTGGCGCTGGCGGTCTGGTACATGGACGACGGTCACTTCGCCCTCCGCTCAAAGGGTGTACAGGAGCGGACCGCGGGAGGCACGGGCCGGATCGAGATCTGCGTCGAGGCGATGAGCCTTGGTTCCCGCGATCGCCTCACGCGTTACCTGCGGGATACGTACGGGCTGGACATAAGGCTCATTTACAGTGGGGCGGCGAGGAAGAGCGTACTTGTATTCAGCACCTCGGCGTCGGAAAAATTCCAGAAGCTCGTCGCGCCGTATGTTCACCCGTCGATGGAGTACAAGCTGCTGCCACGGTTCCATGGTAAGTTTAGCGTCAAACAGGAATTTGTTCCCGCGACACTACGAATGGTTCCGACGCGGATTCTGGATATTCACGTTAAGCCGCCGCTCAGGTCTATGAACCGCTTCGACATCGAGGTAGAAGGATCCCATAACTACTTCGTCGACGGGGTGATGGTGCACAACAGCCCGGAAACGACCACGGGCGGCAAGGCACTGAAATTCTATGCCTCGGTTCGGCTGGACGTGCGCCGGATCGAAACGCTGAAAGACGGTACCGAATCCGTCGGCAATCGCACCCGTGTCAAGGTCGTGAAGAACAAGATGGCAAGTCCGTTCCGCAGCGCGGAATTCGATATCCTGTACGGTATCGGAATTAGCCGGGAAGGCAGCCTTATCGACCTCGGCGTGGAGCAGGGACTGGTGCGCAAATCTGGCGCCTGGTACACGTACGAAGGCGACCAGCTCGGCCAGGGCAAGGAGAACGCCCGCAACTTCCTGCGCGGAAACCC
>Ga0187780_10002825_pt1 | contig 13056 bp, 14 predicted proteins | sample 1015_Q2_SP10_20__FD_132429 | JGI IMG/M metagenome (GOLD analysis project Ga0187780, IMG submission 132429) | Tropical peat soil microbial communities from peatlands in Department of Meta, Colombia - 1015_Q2_SP10_20_MG | ecosystem: Environmental > Terrestrial > Soil > Wetlands > Peat | place...
AAACTGTACTTCCTAGTTGTGAACGCGAAGGACCATCGGGCGGATACGATTCTCAAATCACATGAGTACGCGACGGACTACCTCCGGAGTCTGGTACGGCGTGGTAGCACAAGACTCGACGGTATCTTCAACGCCACTACTAAGGACCAATTCTCGACAAGGGTATCCATTGTTGCTTTCACCCGGGATCGAATCAACGCCTCACAGGAGCACGGCGTTCGGCATGTGATGCGCCAGATAGTTGACGAGAAAGCTAACGCTCTGAACTACGACCAGCTTTCTCAGGAGGTGGTGCTGGGTAAACTTGGCTCTGACATCTACAACCTATCAAAGAAGATTGCGCCCCTGCGACACGTTGGCGTAAGAAAAAGCAAGTTGCTTTCCATTCCACCCGGCGTAATGGCGACGCCGGCGCAAGTGATGGAGCAGGTCAAGGCAGCGGCGGCTTAGGCCTAACAGAGGGCCTCACTAGCTTGAGGTCTTCCGGTACATTCTCCGAATCTCATCATTTATGGAATCAAGTTCAGTCCGAAGCTCTTGCATTCCTTTCTCCGCATCAGCGTCCTTGGGGCTTAGGGTGCCTTTGGGATCTACGTTTGCAAACTCTCTCCTTAGCTTGAGCAGGCTCTCTTGAAGATCCGCGGAGCGTTCAAACCCATATAGTACCGCGGCAAGTGCTCCCGTTAGGCCGCCGGCGATGATTCCGGCTAGGAAAGAAATGAGGTCGAAGACCATTCTAGGCACCTTCCCTTCGATAGACTCGCCTTACAGGCTTCAGTTTAAAACGCTAATCGGCTAATTTAACCTCAGAGCAAGTTGACCGCTCTGGCACGTGATAGCTGGCTTTGAAGGCTGTGATTTTGGCTGCAGGGGGGGGCACACGTATGTGGCCCCTTGCAACATCGAAACCGAAGCATCTTCTACCCATAGCGGGACGCCCGATGATATCGTTCCTAATCAGCGCGCTGGCTGGAGCGCGAATTAAAGACCTGTCTATCGTCGTTGGTTTCAAGGGTGACCTAATGCAATCCGCATTAGGTGACGGCACCAAATATGGTGTGAACATTGAATTCTTGCGCCAGCCTAGATGGACCGGAACCGCATCCGCCCTCAATGTAGCCCGCGAATCAATGGGAGACGGCCCATTCTTGGCGGTATACGGCGACCTGTTGGCCAGTCAGTCCTCTATTGAGGCGGTCCTCGAGAAAAGCCGCGAGTGCTCCAAAGTGATGGGCGTAGCCCGAGTGGCCAGTCAGTCTCAATACGGAGTCGTCGGGCTTCGAGGCGACGAGGTGACGCGAATACAGGAGAAACCTGCAGGCAGGCTTAGTGGCGAAGGCTGGATCAACGCTGGAATATACGTTCTTGACGAAGACATTTTCCGTTCTATAAAGGGGACTGGCCGTTCTACTAGAAGCGAATACGAACTCACAAGCTCCTTGCAACGCTTGATCGACGAAGGAAAGGAGGTTAAGGCCGCCGCGATTTCTCGCGAGGAATGGATGGACATAGGGAGGCCTTGGGATTTGCTTGAGGCAAATGAAAGGGTCCTCATGAGCTCCACTACTCAGGTTGAAGGCACGGTCGAGGCTGGCGCCACGATTAGAGGGCCAGTGTGGTTGGAGAAGACTGCGTGCGTGAAGTCAGGCAGCTACGTAGAAGGGCCTGCATACATTGGCGGAGGAAGCTCCGTAGGCCCTAACTCGAGGATTCGCCCTTGCACAAGCATTGGAAGCGACGTGAGCATAGGAGCATCGTGCGAAATTAAGAACAGCATAATCATGAGCGGAACAAAAATCCCACATCTATCATACGTTGGTGACAGCATAATTGGCGAAAGCTGTAACATAGCCGCGGGAACCATAACGGCGAACATTAGACTTGACGAAGCAGATGTGGGCGTGAAGTTGAAGGGTAAGGTGGTGAGTTCCGGGAGGAGGAAGCTGGGGGCGATCATGGGCGACGGAGTTCAGACCGGGATAAATGCGAGCCTGATGCCGGGGGTCAAGATAGGTCCGAACGCTTTAATCGGTCCAGGAGTGGTTGTGTACGATGACGTGGATGCAAATCGAAGCATTTTCGCTCGGCAATCGCTTGTCAGAAAGCTAACCCGAGAACATGGTGGTAGAAAGAGCGCAGATTAGGCGTGCCTCTTGGTGCTCGTGATTGAAACCACGTCTCCATCTTTCAGTACGTGGTCGTCGGAAACCCTCATCTTGGATCTTGCTTCGGTAGCATAAAGAAAACCTTCCGCCAAGTCAGAATGAACGAACCCGGCAAACTCTTTAGCCGTTGTGCCGTATGGAACGAGAAAAGCATCGGGAAGAACGCGTCCTTTATGGTCTATGAGCTTTTCAGGGTCCTCGACGGGGTAGACTGTAATCATCCGGAGCAGTTTGAAGAAGGCGAGGTTCAGCGACTCCTGAACACCTGTCGATCCAAATGGAAGAAGCACTTTTTCCTTGATTCTTGTTAAAGCGTTCGCCTGGTCGGTCGAGGGCGGTTTTGCGTCGCTTACCTTAAAGTTGCTGTCGCCGGGAACATAAGTTAGAATTCCCTTCTCTGCTGCCCTTCTCAAGGCAAGCTCCGCCTCGGCGCAGCAAGGAACGGTAATTCGACCCGTTGCCTTCAGGGCTTCGAGATTCGTTTCGGCCGGTGAAACGTCAATTTTGTTCGCGGCTAAGAGGAGAGGCTGTGTTTGATGTCTGAGTTCCTGAGTGAACCTTAGTAAGTCATCTGCAGACCAAGAACTTGGTTTCTCGAAGTTCAGGCCCAGTTTTGTTTTAGCTGAGAGCAGGTGCGTCTTATGTACTCCTAAACCGCTCAGCTTGTCCTCAAGGATGGGAACTAGGTCCTCTCTTGCACCTTCGACCCGCCTAACTGCGCGGTCCCAGTCCTTCTTGATGATTTGGAGACACCACATGTCAAGTTCATGATCTAGGAACCTCACGTCCTCTAGAGGGTCATGGGTTCCCGGGTCACAGGGTTTTCCTTCCGAGTCAGTTGATCCGGAGGCGTCGACAACATGGATTAATGCATCCGCCTGCCGAATCTCATCCAGGAACTGATTTCCGAGGCCTCGCCCCTCCCAAGCTCCGGGGACGAGGCCGGCACAGTCAACGATCTCGACTGGGATTAGCCGTATTCCGTTTATGCATGTAGAATTTCCGGGTGAGTCTGTAACGCCGAACTCGCGGCAAACGCAGGGCGTCCGCACATAGCCCATGCCGATGTTCGGTTTGATCGTTGTGAACGGGTAGTTTGCAATTGCAACATGTGCGAGACTAGCCGCGCTGAAGAATGTGCTTTTTCCTACGTTGGGTTTTCCTACGACTCCTACTTTGCGAGGCATCTCAAATGTTCCTGGAGTGCGAGCCTTAGCCCGTCTTAGGAAGGCCGGTGATTCTTATGCCGGCGTCGCTCACCTTGTATCGAATGTTTATCCCGATTAATAGGGCTGTCATTTGTTCAACGATTCGAGAGTTCTCCAGCCTTCCTCCGTCGATCGCCCTAACCCCGGGGATCTCAGCGGCTAATTCCATCGTGACTTTTCGCGTTTCTTGAGAGTCGCTGCAGACAATCACGTCGGAGTCAACTTCGCGGTCGATACGCTGTAAGGCTTCCGAAACTACGTTGTGAAATGCCGAAGCTATCTTCGTGTGAAGGGGGAGCAACCGTGCAGCCTGTTGTGCGGCGGAACCCTCCCACACCGCGAGCGCGGTTGACGCTGACCCGCCAACTGCGGTCGAGAGCGGTACTACAACGTCTATGAATAGGTCATCCGGCGTTATGCTGTCGTGGACGGATTTTATCATATCAACGTGCGCTGCGAAGGGTACTGACATGACTATGACGTCGGCCGCAGCCGCTGCCTTCGGGTTCTCCATTCCAGCGACTGATGAGGAACCTCCGAGAATGCCGTTGGCCTTCTTCGCTGCGTCTTCAGCCTTTTGCTGCTGCCTGGAGCCTATAATGACGCGTTCTCCGGCCTTTGCCCATCGTAACACTAAACCAAAACCTTGGTCGCCAGTACCGCCTATAACCGCGATTGTTCGATTGCCCATTGCGTAACCTTCCGGAGCAATGCGCCCGCAGAGTTAGCAATAAAACCTAGCTGTCAATGCCCAATTCTGCAATCTTCCATGGTCTAAGTGTTCAGGTTGGGAAGTCCTGGATTATCCCATCACGCATCAGGTCCTTCGCTTGTTCGCGGGCCCGCTTGATTATCGAGCGAGCGCTCGTGTACAGGTCATCCCTGTTCTTCTTCAACCTCGCAACACCACTGGCCATCGCCTGCTCGGCAACGGCGGTGGCCTCGCGTGGGAAGACTTCCCAGTCATCCATAGTGGGGATGATGTTTTTCGAGGAGAGCCCCCGTTCCTCCGCCAACCGTGCAAGCTCGGATGCTGCCGCGAGGCACATTTCATCAGTGATCGTGCGTGCCCGGACATCGATTGTGCCTCTGAAGATGCCGGGAAAGCCAAGTGAGTTATTGAGTTGATTGGGGAAGTCTGACCTACCTGTCGCGACTACGCTAGCCCCTGCTTCTTCTGCTTCCCATGGCCAAATCTCCGGAACGGGGTTGGCGCAGGCGAAGACAATCGGGTGAGCGCCCATCTTGGCGACGTAACTCTTTTTGATGACGCCGGGGCCCGGCGTCGACAGGGCGATACAGGCATCAGCGCCGATCATAGAAGCTTCAATTCCTCCCTCCCGGCCCTCGGCGTTAGTTATCTGACTTAATCGCCATTTCTTGCTCGCAGCCTCCAGATCCTTCCGGTTGCGATGCAACGTGCCCTTGCTATCGACCAAGATCAAGTTTCCCGGCTTAGCGCCCGAGAGAACGAGTAGGCGGGCTAACGCAACATTAGCAGCGCCGGCGCCTATCATGGATATCTTAACGTCGGAGATCTTCTTTCCAACAACTTTCAGTGCGTTTAGGAAACCAGCCAGGACGACAGTGGCCGTTCCTTGCTGATCGTCATGCCAGACAGGAATCGCCAACTGCTGTTGGAGCGTCTCAAGGATTTCGAAGCATTTGGGTTGCGCTATGTCCTCTAGATTTATTCCGGCGAATGACGGTTGGAGCCACTTTACTGCGGAGATGATTTCTTCAGCGTTCTTCGTCCCGAGGCAAATTGGGAATGCGTCGATGCCGCCCAAGTACTTGTAGAGTAGTGACTTTCCTTCCATGACGGGGAGGCCTGCTTCGGGTCCGATATCTCCCAGACCGAGCACGCGCGACCCATCGGTGACAATCGCTATCGTATTCCACTTATTAGTGAATTCAAAGACGGCTTCAGGCCTGTTCTTTATGGTTTCACATGCCTCCGCCACTCCGGGCGTATACCAAATCGCGAAGTCATCGAATGAGCGGATTGGACATTTTGGAACAACCTCAATCTTGCCCCTGTAGAAGGGATGGTACTTCAATGCGAGTTGAGATGGAAGGTATGCTTTCCGCAGGGACTCTTCATCTGATGTCATGACTCAATTCCTAGTCTACAAGCCGCTTAAATAGCAGAGTGACTTGGAATCCCAAAGAATCATCATTCGTCTTAAGCTTAAGGTTCGAGGGAGAGTTGGAAGGAGAGAGGTTCGATGGGAGCGCACAAGTACCTTGTTCAGACGTGGCTAATGAGAGAAAAGAATGACTTGGAAGGAGACCTCCGGCAACGCTCCATTGCGTGGAGACGTGAACCCACAGTTCACCGTGTCGAACACCCAACGAGACTCGATAGAGCTAGGTCGTTAGGCTACAAGGCGAAGCAGGGATACGTTGTGATTCGAGTCAGGATTCGGAAAGGGGGCGCTCATAAGATTCGGCCCAGGGCCGGCCGAAGACAACGCGCCCTTGGCGTAAACAAGTTCACTCGTGCAATGAGCTTGAAGAATATCGCCGAAGAAAAAGCCAAGAGGAAGTACCCGAACCTAAACGTCTTAAATTCTTACTATGTCTGGGAAGACGGGATGCACCACTGGTACGAGACTATAATGCGTGACCCCCACAACCCGAGCTCAAAGTAGCCCGAATCGTCGGTTTATTGTACTCGCCAGAAAAGCTGTCTCGCCCTCAGTATCTGGCGTGGGCAGAGATCGTCAAAGGAGCGGTAGGTCTCCGGTTATCTTATCCACAATTTCGGCAGGCGCCGGTCCGATTCCGACGCACGTGGCGGTGCCAGGTGCCACCTGCGTTAAGCCACTATCATGTATGATTGCCGCCACCAAACCAAGGGCCTCCGCCTCTCTCCGTAAATTATCGAGATCAGTTTCCGAGCTCACCTTGACCGCCACCTTGCATTGGCCTTCCTCAAACCATGCTTTCCACCAATCGGGGCGTTGTCTTCGCGTTTCCTCAGAGGCCGTGACAGAGGCATGGCCGACTTGGACCGCGATCTTTCCCTTCCCCATCTCGAGGTCCCTTCTAACTGCAACCACCAGTTTATACCTGAATACCCTCGTTGCCCGATCCCCTTATGCTCCTGCTTTATCTTAACCCAGTTCCAAATAAGCGAAGAGATCGGCGGATATTCAGGTTGAAACCAGAATGGACGGTGCAGTCGGTGGAGATAAGCACAATCGCTCATGCGACAGACGACCTGGAGAAGGTTCAGAGCACCTTAACTCGGTTACTCCCAGATTCTTTGAAGGGGCGGCAGATCTTCACGCGTCGCTATATGGAGGGACATTACGGGAACCCTATTGTCACGTTTGAGGCCCATCTCACGGGACCTAGCGACGTAAATGAGTTCAGGGGCTTCTTTCTGAAGCAGCTCTCGCCCACGGACAAGATGTCCATCAGGAGAGAATTAGATCGCCACTCGGATGCCGATGGAAACCTCTACATTCGGATTGACAAACAGAGACTGCTGCGCGGCACTACACGCTTAGGGCAGGACGACCCAATCAGGGTCCGAATGAAGTTTACGAAATTCGCGGGTAACTCGACTGAACTCATGATTCAATACTTGGAGTCGGAGTAGCACGCACAAGTATCTGGATCTCCATGTCATCCCCCCTCCTGATGACGCTGAAGCATGCGAACGAATGGCTGATCTCTTAAGCACCGCTCGTTTTGGGACGGTAGGCCTCACGGTGGCGACGGGGCTATTTCATGAACGCATCAAATCCATGCAGCGCATATTCGAAGACCATGGCGTCGGCACCGTCTTAAGAGTTGATCTCAAGCCTAACTCGCGAACGGAGCTGCTTCATCTTCTCCGAAGGTTCAGAAACCTTTACGACATTGTCGCCGTCCGATGCGTAAGTCAGCAAGTGGCAACTGTATCGTGCCGTGACCGACGTGTCGACGTTGTGTTCTTCGACGCGGGAAACCGAAATTTGCGGTTCACCCATACGTTTGCTCGCCTCCTACGCGGAGCCGTGGAATTCAACCTCGTCTCGGACCTTGTCGATCGCGGAGATGTGTGGGCACTCGCTAGGATGCGTAAAGCGGTTACGGTAGCGAAAGAACATCAAGTCAACGTCGTTTTGTCGAGCGGTGCAAGAAATTATCTAATGGTTAGGAGCCCAATTCAAATGAGCGGCCTCGCAATGACCCTAGGACTAACTCAAGCAGAAGCGATTAAGGCCGTCTCCTCAACGCCCTCCGCAATCGTAACGGACAATCGTAGGAAACGTTCACCCGAATACGTGGAGGAAGGCGTGAGCATTATACTTCCCTCGAGATGAGGTCAATGTCGAAGCGTTACGTCTTAGTTAAGGTCGTCTGCGACCGAAGATTGACCGGAGAGCAGTTTCATGAGATCATAGATTATGCCACAAGGCATTATTTTGGGGAACTCGGCTTCTCTCGCATCGACCCCAGATTAGTGAAATTCGATGCAGAGTCATCGACGGCCATTCTCTCCTGTGAGCGGTGCTCGGCGTCCGAATTCGAGTCGGCTCTGACTTTGATTACTAGCTATGCCGCAGATCCGATGACTCTTTTGGTCCTACGTGTCTCGGGAACTGTCAAAGGAGCATCTAAAGGAAGGAAGTAAACGTTTTTCACGCAGCCCCTACCTCGTCGCTACGGGGATGAAGAAGCCAGTCCCAGTCAGATCTCCTTGCTGAAGATATGACGACCTCAGCGACGGGCTGACCCCAATAAAATAGACACAAGCAGATCATCCGCTTCCATCCTTCTCGCGCCTCGAACGAGCACGGCTTAGGGAAGTACGATGAGCTGGAACATTTGCGACCACCATCCCATCGAGTAACCACTAACCTGGTCTAGGGCGTATGCCTGGACCTCCAAGGGCCAGCTACCGGGAAATTCGCGGGCTGTCGCATTGTTAGTCATGGAGACAATGTAGCCGCCAGAAGGGGAGTACCGGAGGAGGAGAACCGAGGTGGACAGGATCTGATATGATGTAGCATCCAATAGATCAACTCTAATCTTGACCAGAAAGTCGCACCAGACAGTCATCGTCGAGAGCAGGCTGAATGTTTTCCCGGCCCGAACGGGCGTAGGGATCATCAAGCTGACGTTGAGGATGCTGCACGGCGAGCAACACATCTGACCGACAGAAAAAGGCAGGTTAGCGGCTAGGAGGACTACGCCAATCAAAAGAACACTAACCGTCGTCGCCGGCTTCAAACCCACAAGCTGAGACCTACAATGATAGGTTGATGCTGAAATTTAACCTACCCTGTTTCACGGGGTTGTCTCGTCTGTCGGCTGCTAACGGTAGGGAAGTAAAGGATGATGATGACAATGAGAACTGGCGAGTTGAAGCTTTGTAATTGCTTGCTAGGTAACTAAAGAGAAGGCGGGCGAAGAAATGTGACTAACCCTTTACGTAGCAAGTCACGACTAAAGGGTTTAATTAGGGAACCTTACTCAAGTGGCTGAATTTCACATTGGTGAATATGCATTGTCAATGTTCGCAGTTCCAGGAGCTTACGATCGAGCAATAACCGTTTTCTCGCCAGACGGTCGCCTCTTTCAAGTTGAATACGCCTCGGAGACTGTAAAGCGTGGGGCCACGGTTCTTGGAATCGCTTGCCCCGACGGTGTTGTCCTAGCCGCCGAGGAACGGGCAACATCGAAGCTGCAAGACCCAACATTCATGTGGAAAATATTCCAAATTGACGAACATGTTGGCGCTGCAGTCGCAGGCTTAAGCTGTGACGCCCATATTCTGGTAGATCAAGCGCGCGTCTACGCGCAGTCGAACCGACTCCTCTACGACGAACCTATCGATGTTGAGATCTTGACACGAAGGATCGGAGAAATCAAGCAGCTGTACACTCAGCACGCGGGTGTTCGACCGTTCGGTATCTCTATGCTATTCGGCGGACTGGACCGAAAGGGCAGTAGATTATTCTGGACGGATCCAAGCGGTGCATTTCTTGCGTACAAGGCATGGGCAATCGGAGCCGGCGGAGATGCGGCAAACGAGATATTGGAGGCCGACTACAAGGAAACAATGACACTTGACGACGCTGTCCTTCTTGCCCTGAAATGCATGAGCAAAGTGCTTGAGGACAAGTTAGATGCGCAGAAGATCAGAATCGCAACCGTCTCTTCGGCTACCAAGAAATTCAGCAAACTCTCCCAGGAAGATGTAGACAAATACATTAAACGGCTTGATTCCACCAAAAAGGCCGCCAGCCGATGAGTGAAAAGTTCACCACTGCGCGGATCTCAAAAAGCGGAGAAAAGTTCGAAGTTCTTGTAAAGCCAGACCCGGCGTTAGAGTACAAGATGGGGAAACAGCTCCCCGTCTCACAGCTTCTTGTGATCGACGAGATTTATAGCGACGCGGGTAAGGGAACGCGGGCTTCAGCCGAGAAGCTGCAGAAAGCCTTCAGCACCCAGGATCCTCTGACTATAGCAGAGGAGATAATGAAGCACGGCGAATTACAGCTGACGACTGACCAGAGAAGGCAGCTAGTTGAGGAAAAACGCAAACAAATCGTAGCTTTCGTGGCTAGGAACTGCATAGACCCGAGGACGGGTACGCCTCATCCTCCCCTCCGTATCGAGCAGGCCATGAATCAAATTAAGTACTCAATCGATCCATTCAAGAACGCTGATGAACAAGCCAAAGCAGTGATTGAGGAACTCAGGGCGCTACTACCAATCAAAATGGAACAGATGCGTGTCGCAGTCAAAGTTCTAGCTGAGTACGCCGCGAAGGGATATGGAGCAATCAAGGGCTACGGTACAATCAGTAGAGAAGAGTGGCAAGCGGACGGAGCGCTAGTGGCCGTCGTTGAAATGCCCGCCGGACTCTACGGGCCATTCATCGAAAGGCTTGGAAAGGTTACACAAGGCACAATCCAAACAAAGGTTCTCAAGTAGTCCATGTAGCAAAGTGCACCGTATCCCCCAACCGTGCGCGATTCTAGCACTTGAGTGGGCTTGCCTCTAAGTTGAGGTGCGGTTGCTGTTCAGCGAAAGAGGTCCAATCGCCTGCCTACCTGGAGCTTCTTTGATAGCCCTCGGGCCAGGCTGCGTTGCATTCTATCGAGGCCCCTCAGGATAGCCACAGGAGTGCGCTCCGTGCCTTGGCCCATGACCAGTTCGGCGGCTGCCGCCGCTTCGTCGGCTAGAGCCACATACTTGTATCGGAGCTTGTACCCGAACATGTCTTCGCGTCCGCGGTAGTCGACAATTGGTTCTAGGCCCGCGACGCCGATGGCGAATTCGACCTGCCCCCATCGGTAAGGACGGCTGTAAGTGTCTGCGATTATAACGGCAAGTTTTCGTCTCGTCAGCTCTTCCAGCCTTGTGAGTATCTTCCTCGCTGAGTTATCGGAGTTTAGGGGAAGCCGGCTGTGTACGCTGCGGCCTTTCACATTGGACTTATCGACGCCGGCGTTGAGGCAGACCAAACCATCCTTTCTGCGAACCACTAAGGCTTGGGAGGCGGTGCCGACTAACTTATCAGAGTCCCTAAGAATCAGCTCCACAACTCTAGGATCCTTCTTGGTCAGCTTCCCTAACCGTCTCGCTCTTTGGCTTGGCTTGATCCCGCTGACGTTGACAAGAAGTCCGTCCGCCTTCGACACGATCTTCTGAGAGATCACCACAAGGTCTCCATCCAAAAGGGTGAGGTCAATCTCTCGCGATTTCTGGAAGATCAGTTGCGCCACGTCGTCACCCGGTTCAACATCTCCGACATTATCTAAACCAAAAATCGTCAGCTTACGCATTTGCTAGAACCTTGGCAAGTGTGCATGTGTGCGAAGTGTTGCGGAACGGCCGCCAAACAATCTGTCGCAGATTATTTTCATTTCAACTGTTGATGAGTCATATTTAGCGGTAGCGCTGCCTCGGTGACTTATTGCACAAAGAACACATGCGGATTCTACGTCGTCCTCACATTAGAATTATCGCGAAAAAATGGGTCAGTTCCCCAGGAAGTCTCCCGACCGAGATAGTTGCCAAAGATAGTAGACCTACCACTGTTGAATGCTCCTCGAAAAACCTGAACCCTATTCAAAGACAGAAAGAAGTAAAATCTGAATGATTTTGAATCATGAACTTGCGCCGGGGTGAGTTTCCTCCGAATAGAGCCCAGCGTCGACGTCAAAATGCCGCGAGTCTCACGGTCTCAGGACTGAGAAATGTAACTCATCCATATAAGCCCCGGTCATGGAGGGATCATGGAGACTTGGAATGAGTTCGGGTAGTGCGGTCCCCAGGCAGAACGTCTTGCGGAGCGCGCTGGAAAAGGGGCAATTCCTGTGCACGGCCGAACTTGTCCTGGGGCGCGACCACAACATGGCGGACGCTGAGGCCTTTGTGAAAGCGGCGTCTCAGCAGGAAGATGGCATGAAGGTTATCAGCGTAACGGACTTGCCGAGCGGCAACCCGGCATTGCCGCCCGAAGGTTTTGTCTCCTACATCACCGAGCACAACCTTACGCCTATCGCGCATATTACCGGAAAGGACGGAAACAGAGCATTTCTGGAAGGCCGTCTTCTTACGCTGGCACGCCTGGGAGTAGAGAACGTCCTTGCCCTCACGGGGGACGCACACAGAGAAGGCTTTGGCGGAAAATCGAAGCCTGTTTACGATCTGGACTCCGTGCTCATTCTTTCTCTGATTCAGGCCATGCGGAACGGCATCGAGTACAATCTGGGAGCGAGGACCGCTCGCAGCACGCCTTTCGACTACTTTGCGGGAGTCGTGGTGAATCCGTACAAAGTAAACGAGCCGGACCAAATGATGCAGTTGTACAAACTGGAGCTGAAGATAGCCGCAGGAGCGCAGTTCATCATCACCCAGTTGGGCTTCAACCTCCGGAAGCTCTACGAACTCAAGCAGTACATGAGTCGGGAAGGGCTAGGGCACGTGCCGGTATTTGCCAACGTCTACGTCCCCACGGCGAAGATCGCAGGGATGATGCAAACGGGCGAAGTAGCGGGTTGCGTGGTGAGCGACTCGCTCGTGCAGCGCTTGACCAACGAGAAGAAGCCCCAGCGGCTAGAGCGCGGCGCCCTGATGGTTGCGGCAGTGAAGGACTTGGGCTTTGCGGGCGCGCACATCGGAGGTTTTGGGCTTACCCACGCGGACTTCATGACCATTCTGGCGCGCGCAACAGACATAGGAAAAGACTGGCGGGCCCGGATGGAAGAACTGGTGTTTGCTTATCCCGGGGAGTTCTATCTTTTCCCGGCTGGTCAGGAGGGCCTCAGCGACGGCGCGGGTGACTATCAAATAGCACAGAACAAGCGACACCCTTTCAACAGCCAGCGAGTCTCCAAGCTCGTTCATAGATACCTCATTGCAGAAGGATCTACGGGGAATCGGTTTTTTGCGGCGAAGCTAAAGCCGAAGGCCCAGATTTCATCCGGCGATTCTTGGCGTCACGGCTTCTGGTATCGGTTGCTCGGGCCATCGACCCTCTACCGTCAGGCGACACTTGGATGTGTTAGCTGTGGCGATTGCCTCCAGGACCACCTTAACTATGCGGGCTGCACCATGCACGGGTGTTACAAGGAACTCCGCAATGGACCCTGTGGCGGTTCTCGAGTGGACGGGAGCTGCGAGGCTCGTCCGGAACTCCCTTGCATCTGGAATCAGATCTATCTCGGCAC
>Ga0187780_10002826_pt1 | contig 13054 bp, 10 predicted proteins | sample 1015_Q2_SP10_20__FD_132429 | JGI IMG/M metagenome (GOLD analysis project Ga0187780, IMG submission 132429) | Tropical peat soil microbial communities from peatlands in Department of Meta, Colombia - 1015_Q2_SP10_20_MG | ecosystem: Environmental > Terrestrial > Soil > Wetlands > Peat | place...
CCCGAAAATCACCTGGCTCATCTCTCCACCTCTCGAAAATCCCGCTCGGATGCGACGCGTATTCTACGCCATTGTCAAGACAACGCAACCCGCCCCGATTGCACTCACGAACCGCGCGGCCTATACTCACCGCCGCCTCATGACGACGCAGCATCCAACGACATCATGATCCCTCGATCGATCTTTGCTTTCAGTCTCGCTGCCCTGCTCTCGACGAGCGCCGCGGCCCAGATGGCCGCGATGAGCCACCACGATCACGCCATGAGCGCCACATTCCGGGATCTTCCTCCCCCACCGCTCATGCAGGGCATCGGCGACGCTAACCTGAAGATCACGACCAGCTCGGATGCGGCTCAGCAATATTTCAATCAAGGGCTTCGGCTCCTGCACTGCTTTTGGGATTTCGAGGCCTACCGTGCGTTCAAAGAGGCGGCGCGTCAGGACCCAAACGCCGCGATGGCGTACTGGGGCGAATTCGAAGCGCTCAAGATGCGCGGTCCCACGATGGACGACACCCGCGCTGCCCTCGATAAAGCGAAATCGCTCATAGACAAAGCCTCGGACCACGAGCAGTTCTACATCCGCGCCGCGGAGCACGAGGTGGATGAGGACAAAGACGGAGAGCGCGCCGCCTATCAGCACGAAATGGAAATGCTGATCGACCGCTATCCCGACGACCTCGACGCGCGCGCCCTGCTCGCGCTCGGCGTCATGAATGGCTACGACACCGACGGCCATCCGCGCGATGGCGAGCTTTACTCGCAGATGATCCTGCAAAATCTGCTGGCCGCTCATCCCGATAACGCCGCAGCCAATCACTATTGGATTCACGTGATGGAAGATAGTTCGCGCCCGGAGTCGGCGCTTCACAGCGCAGACATTCTCAAAAGCCTTGCCCCGAATTCCGGGCACATGGTCCACATGCCGGGTCACATTTACTGGCGCGTGGGCGACTACGAAAGGGCGCGGCAATCGTTCCTCGATTCCGTTCGCGTGGACGAAGCCTACATGGCATCCCAGGGCATTAAGCCTGAAGAAGATTGGAATTACGCGCACAATCTCGCCTACCTGATTGCCGCCTGTGCGGAGTCCGGGCGTTACAAGGAAGGTCTCGAGTGGGCGCGGAAACTCCGCGATATTCCCACGCCCATCCTGATGACTTCCGGCAGTTTCGTCGCATGGGCCGGAGCAAGCGTGGCGCGCGTCCACATTCTCTTCGGCGATTGGAAGGCTGTGCCTGAAGATCCCATCGGCTTCGGCATGGACCCTGCTTCGGCAAGCGAAGCTGCGAAGGGCTACTCGAATGGCATGAATACCTATGCGAAAGGCATGGCTGCGATTGACGCCAACGACCTTGTCGAGGCCGCAAAAGAAGCCGAGTCCCTTGATGCGCTGCTCTGGAGACTCCAGTCCGCGGAGCCGCAGAAGAAGGAGGGCGATTCGAATCCGGCCCCGAACGAAAACTACGCGCAGATTCTCAAGATTCTCGGAGCGATGTCGCTCGACCTCCGCGGCAATCTGGAATCGGCCCGCGGAAACCTTGCGCAAGGGGTCGACCTGCTCACGCAAGCTGCCGAAAAGGAGAAGACTCTCGGCTACTCCGAGCCTCCGCGCTATTTCCGCCCCGAACAGGAAAGCCTCGGCGACGCCTATCTGAAAGCGAAGCAGTGGGACAAAGCGCGCGACGCGTTCAATGCGGCCCTGCGCCAGCGTCCCAAGAGCGGCCATGCTCTCTACGGCATCGCGCAATCCTACGCGCTGGCCGGAGACACTTCGAACGCCACTGCGGCCTACCACGATTTCCTCGCCGCATGGCCCCACGCCGACGCCGATCTCCCGCAGGTCAAGCAAGCCAATGCCTGGCTTGCTTCACACAAATAACGAACCCGATCACGGCAGCTGGTGAGATTCACCCGCTATGGCTCTGCAGAAACGTAATACCCGGGACGAGCGCGCACCTTCACCTCGGAACGCGAGACCGCAACTTTGATCTCGTTGAAACCCGGCGATGGATCGGGGCTCGGCGTGTAGCCCAAAACGTACTGCGCGTGCAGTTCACCTCCGATCCGATCGAGCGCTCGGCGTATGGTCTCGTCGTGCAGCGCACGGTAATGGATACCGCCCGTTGAGGCCGCCGCCACTTCAAGCTGGTGATTGCTGATTTCGTTCGTCCCGCGACTGAGAAGCCAAATCGCGAGGGCAGCGTAACTCGAACCCGCCGCGATGGGAGGAAGTTTCGGCAGCTTGAGACTGGGCGGCGGCCGCTCGCCATGCTGTTCATCCTTGCCGTAGCGAAGATCGGCCGCAGAGCTGCTCGGGCCGACTGCGTAGATCACAACATTCGCGAGCTGAGCATCGCGCAGCACCTGGCTCAGTTTGGCGTGGCTGCGGGTGTCCTGCGATTCGCCGACAATGAGCAGAATGCGCCGATACTGGTTCGGCTGGGCGCTGAGGAGCTGCACGCCTTTCGCCATGGCGTCGTAGAGGTTGCTGTCCGACCATTGAAATTGAACGTTCGCGATCGCTTTCTCGACCGCGTCGTGGTCCTGCGTGAATGGCTGGCAGACGTCCGCGGTCGAACCGTACGTGACTACCGACGCTTCGCCGCTCAGCGCCATCACGGTTTCCGTGAAAATACTGCCCATCCCGCGAATCACCGGCGCCATCGCCTGCAAGCGGAGATTCGCTTCGATGACGAGCGCCACGGCCAGCGGCTCGGCGTCGATGTCGAACCGGTCGATTTTCTGCTCGGCACCGCCATCGAAGATGTGAAAGTCTGCCCGCGAAAGATCGAGGACGGGTTCGCCTTTCTTGTCCATCACCGTAACCGGCACGATCACTTCGTTGATGTGAGTCCGAATTCGCCCCTTCGCCTGCGGAAGTTGCGGCGCTTGTTGCAGGCCGCCTGGACTGGAATTGGAATTGGGAATGGAATCTTGCGCCTGTGCCCGTGCCGAATGCGAGGCGAACAGCACACAGAACATCAGGGATGTGCGAAAAGCGCAGCCTTTGCTCATCCGTTTCATGCTCCGGGCCTATATGAACCAGCTAGGCAGGAGATAGTTGTCTGTCGCCTCCCGCTGCAATAGACGCTCCCGGGCCGCGCAGCATGAGGGACTGCGACTCGCTCGACACCGCAGTCGGCGCTTCACTTATCCTCGACGCGATGCTGGCCGTTGGCCGAGCAGCTCTTGTAGCGCCGCCATTCATCGCGGACGACGCGACGAGGTAAATCGTCAACGCCGCGCCAAGCATTTGCGCCGGGCACGGCATGCTGTGCCCCTACGAAGAACGTCCCGCGCCCCCGGTGTTGTAGGGGCGTAGCACCGCTACGCCCGGCGAACATCCTTGGCGCGAAGGCGCCCATGGCCGTTCCGCGCCCTTCGGCGCAAGCTCATGTGGAGTGCGGCGGCCGGCACGCCGCAGGCGGGCTTGCCGCCGCTGTATTTCGCCGCGTTCAACCTGGCCAAGGCGTGCGCGGCGCGCGTCAGTTGCGCTGATGGCTCGTGCGGGGAGCACGTCCCGGCGCGCCGGGACGTCAAACAGCGGCGCTCGCGCGCCGTACTCCACAGACCTCGCGCGGTTCGCCTCGGCGCAAAGGTCCCCGTTGGCCAAGCAGCTCTTGTAGCGCCGCCATCCTGGCGGCGATTTTGGCCTTTGGCTTTCGCCGCGGAAACCCGCCTGCCGGCGAGGCAGGCCGGCGCCACTGGAGCCGCCGATTGAATGCGAGCGGGACGGTGTGCTAGCATCCCGGCGTTCGCACCCTCCGTTCGTTCCCCGCGAAGAGAGGGCTGCAGGGTTCACCGCGCAACCGCCGGGGGGCGGCTTCGTGATGTTGATCCTCTGGTACAGCACGAAATCGGCAGGCCGCAGTTTCCCCACACGAAATGCCTGTTCCGGCGACCGCATCAACGAAGAATTCGTCATTCTGAGCGGATTGACCGGACGCCTCTTGCCGGGCCCCTCCTGCGGCACGTCCGGCCACGAAGTCGAAGAATCTCTCCGCGTGTTACCGCCTCACCGCCCGCTCAATCGAAGAGAGATCCCTCGGCTCCGTCCGGCGCCGCGCACAAACCGCGCGAACAGCGGGCGCGCCGGACTTCGCTCAGGATGACCGTCAACAGGAGTGACACATGAAATCCTACACAACCGATTGGATCCGCAACGTGGGCATTGTAGGCCACGGCGACACGGGGAAGACCCAGCTCGTGTCGTCGCTGCTCTACACGGCGGGGATGACGCCACGGCTCGGCAAGGTCGCCGAAGGCTCGACCACCACCGACTGGGACGAAGAAGAGATCGCGCGAAAGATCACCATCAGCACCGGCGTCGCCTACGCTGAATGGCAGGTTCCCGGCCAGGCCGAAAAGACCAAGATCAATTTTCTCGATACGCCGGGCTATTCCACGTTCATCAACGAAACGAAAGCGTCGCTGATCGGAGCGGACGCCGCGCTGATCGTGGTGGACGCCGCCTCGGGCGTGCAAGTCGTCACCGAAAGAGTGTGGGACTACGCGACTGAATACGATCAGCCGCGCGCGTTCATCGTGAACTGGATGGACCGCGACCTTGCGAGCTTCGAGCGCGCGCTCGCGTCGCTGGAGCAGGTTTTCGGACGCGGCGTGGTCCCCATCCAGCTGCCCATCGGCAGCAACCGGAATTTCCGCGGCGTGATCGACCTCGTCGCCATGAAGGCGCTCGTCTACACGCCCGATGGCGACGGCAAAGCCAAGATCGAAGAGATTCCCGCCGATCTCGCCGAAGAGGCCAAGGCCGCGCACGAGAAGCTGGTCGAGGCAGTGGCCGAGGGCGAAGACGAGCTGATGCAGGAATTTTTCGAGAAAGGCACGCTGCCGATCGAAGACCTGAAAAAGGGCCTGCACGAAGAAGTGCGCGACAAAAAGATTTTCCCGGTGATGCTCAGCTCGGCGCTCCACAATATCGGCAGCGACGCGATTTTGAACTTCGTCGCCGAGATTCTTCCCTCGCCGGCGTTCCGCGGCAAAGCGACCGGACACAAGACGCCCGATCACAAGGGCGAGACGATCGAGCGCGCGATCGCGGATTCCGAGCCGCTGTCCATCTTCGCGTTCAAGACGATCGCCGACCCGTTCGCCGGCCGCATCACCTATTTCAAAGTGATGTCCGGCGTGCTGAAAAATGACGCGACGCTGCAAAACTTCAACCGCAATTCGCCGGAGCGCTTCCAGCACATCCAGGTGATGCAAGGCAAGGCGGGGACGGAGGTCGCCGATCTACACGCGGGCGACATCGGCGCGATCGCCAAGCTGAAAGAAACGCTCACCGGCGAAACGCTCGGCGATAAGAACGCACCGATCTTTTTCGCGCCAGCGCGAATTCCCGAGCCCTCGATCACGTTTGCCGTCGAGCCGAAAACGCGAGCCGACGAGGACCGCATCGGCACGGCCATCCACAAAATCCTCGAAGAGGATTTGGCGCTGCGCTTCGGCCGCGATCCGCAGACGAAGGAGTTCCTGCTCAGCGGCGCGGGCCAGCAGCACATCGAGGTCGTCGTCGCCAAGCTGCGCAAGCGCTATCACGTCGAGCTGACGCTGAAGCCGCCGAAGGTTCCCTACCGCGAAACGATTCGCGGCAAAGCCGATGCCGAGGGCAAGCACAAGAAACAGACGGGCGGCCACGGCCAGTTCGGACTTTGCCGGATCAAGATGGAGCCGCTGCCGCGCGGCAAGGGCGTCGAATTCGTGGACGATATTTTCGGCGGCGCGATTCCGAAAAACTGGATTCCGTCGGTCGAAAAGGGCATCCGCGAATCGGCCGAGCGCGGCTATCTGGCGGGCTTCCCTGTCGTCGATTTCCGCGCGATCCTCTACGACGGCAAATATCACGACGTCGATTCGTCGGATATCGCATTCAAGATCGCGGGATCGCTCGCCTTCCGCGAAGCGATGAAGCAGGCGCGGCCCGCGCTGCTCGAGCCGATCATGCAGGTGGAGGTGTACGCGCCCGATCAGTATTCCGGCGACATCATGGGCAATCTGAGCGGGCGTCGCGGCAAGATCAGCGGCAGCGAGACGCGGGCGGGAAGCGTGATCGTGAAGGCGCTCGTGCCGCTCTCGGAAATGCTGAGCTATGCGAACGAGCTGACCTCGATGACGCAGGGCCGCGGCAGCTACTCGATGGAGTTTTCGCACTACGATTTCGTGCCGCAGGAGCTTGCGGAAAAAGTGATCGCGGCCCACAAGCCGCATCGCGTCGAAGAAGAAAGCGAAGCCGCCAACGCGTAGCCGCGCAACTCCGGCATCCCGTTGGGGGGGGAAGCTTACTGGCCGGAGTTGGCCGCAGGGATGGAGGCCGCAGCTCCTTGGGCTTGCGCCTTGTGCGCGAACGGGTTGAAGTGATGGTGCGAGGCTTGTTGGGCGGTTTGCGCAGGCGCCTGTTGCAGTTGCGCGCTGCTCTTCGGCGTAAATGCGGGGCAGCCGAAACCGGAGCAGGGCGCTCCCACCCGGAACCACAGACACCCGCCCAGTCCCATCGTCACCAGCAGCAGAAATAGGATTCCCCCGGCCTTTCTCATCGGCGATTCCTTTCGAGAGCGCAGTCTGCGTTCCAACGAGGCTGGGTTGCTTGCCTCCATGATGGCACATAGCTTATCGGCCGTTCGGCCGTACTCCATAAGAGGCATCGGCAAAGCCAATACCGAACGGAAAGCGAAACAACCCCCGTTGCTCGAAACGGCCTCGAACCTCGCCGCAGCCAGCACTTTGCGCCGCGAACAAAGTCCTCAAATACCGCCCCGAACGGACGGATGAGCAGCGCGGCCCTGCGCCACTATAAACCAAATTGGCCCTTGCGGTTTCGTCGGCAAATGCGCCAAGCTGCCTCGCGATGAAAAAATCTCCCAAGAGGAAGCGACTCGGCGACGCCACGCTGGCCATCCACGCCGGAGAGGAAAAGTTCCGCGTCGGCAAAGCGGTGGGCACCGAGATCGCCCGCACTGCCAACTTCACGTTCGCCAGCTCCGAGGAAATGAAGCGCTGGGCCGAGGGCAAGAGCGGCGCGTACATCTATACGCGCTACGGCAATCCGACGCTGAGAATGGCCGAAAAGAAAATCGCGGCGCTCGAGGGAGCGGAGGACGCCGTTGTCACCGCGTCGGGATCGGCGGCGATTTCATCCGCACTGCTCGCGCTGCTGAAGGCCGGCGATGAAGTGATCGCCACGCGCCAGCTCTACGGCGGCAGCTACAAACTGCTGCGCGATATTTTTCCGCAACTGAACATCGGCGTGCGGCTCGTCGATGCCGATCTCGCCGGGATCGAAAAGATGGTCGGCCCGCGCACGAAAGTGCTCTACGTCGAGACGCCCACCAATCCCACACTGCGGATCGTGGACCTGCGGAAAGCGGCGGCGTTCGCGCAGGAGTGGGGGCTCGTCTCGCTGGTGGACAACACGTTCGCGACCTCCGTGCTGCAAAAGCCGCTGGAAATGGGTTTCAACCTCGTCTTGCACAGCGCGTCGAAATATCTGTCCGGCCACTCCGACGTGATCGCAGGCGCGGCGGCGGGCAGCGCCGTGCTGATCAAACAGGTGCGCGCCAACATGATTCAGATGGGTGGGTCGATGGACCCGGAGGCCGCGTTTCTTTTGATTCGAGGACTGAAAACACTCGATGTGCGAATCCAGCGCCAGTGCAAGTCGGCGATGGCTGTCGCGAAATTCCTGGCGAAACATCCGAAAGTCGCGTGCGTGCACTACCCCGGCCTGGCATCGCATCCCGATCACGGTCTCGCCAGACGCCAGATGCGCGATTTCGGCGCGATGATGGCGTTCGACCTGAAGGGCGGGCTCAGCGCTGCGCGGCGGTTTTGCGACCGGGTTCGCATCTTCCTGCTGGCCGCGAGCCTCGGAGGCGTCGAATCGCTCGTGGTCCTGCCGATTTTCACTTCGCACTACAAGATGTCGCTCGCGGAGCTGAAGGCAGCCAGCGTCGAGCCGGGAACTGTGCGCGTGTCGATCGGCCTCGAAGATCCCGAAGACCTCATCGAAGATCTCAGGCAGGCCCTCGCCTAGCCTGGTTACGGCCTCACGCCCCGCCACCTCTTGGTGAGGTCATCAAGGGCGGGATAGGAATAGGCTTCGACGAGCGTGTGTTCGGGGGGTTGCAAGCCATCTGTCATCACTCGCACGAGCATCTCGAGCGCCCTATCCATCGTCAAGGAAGTCACCACGGCAGCGCACCACTCGCCGCGATCCACCAGGGGCCTGCTTCGGTCCGCTACGCCGACTCCGATGCGCGGCAGCGCCAGCCACTTCAATCGCTCGTGTTCGGCGGTGTTCGCTTCAAACGCTTTCCTGGCTCCGGAAAGGAAGTCGGTATTCTGCGACACAATCAACTGCATGGAATCCGCCCGCGCATTGGATAAGCTGAGCCACGAAGAAACGGCGGCATACGCAAACTCTGACGTCGCCCCCACCGCCTTCACGGTCTTCACTTCGACATTCCTCGGTTTGGTGCTCTCCAAACCCTCGGCGCGCTTTGTGGCCCACCAGGCCATGGCAGGTCCGCGAAGATAGAGAACCGAACCGCCGTTCGGCAAGACCGCGCCGATTTGTTTTCCTTGAAGCCGCCCGACTTCCAAATGGTCCTGCGAGACCTGGAATACAGGAGCCTTCGAACTCCTGCGCAGGGCTGCGACGTAATCCACGTGCGCGTTGCTGACAACCCACGCGATTCCCGCAGCGAGGGCGGCTTCCGCTACGCGCGGCAGTCCGGCAACGCTCGCCGGTTCGACCAGAATGCCATCCACCGGCCGCGGGGCCCGCGCCTGCACTCGGCTCAGCAACTGTTGCCCCTGAGCAACGGCATCCGTTTCCGCCGCCAGTATTTCAAGTCCGACGTCGAGCCGAGCCGCTGCGGCCTGCGCCGCGGCCACCTGTGCCCGTAAGTACAGGGTGTCACCGGGAACCGAGAGGAGGAACTTCAAGTTCTTCACGGATGCGCCCCTTGAGCGTAGATTACACCTCTGGCTGGGTGCCGGAACGGCCCCTGCCCGCTCTGTTGGTGTACTCGCCAATGCCTGAAAATCGAGAGGAAAAACTCGTCCGCAAAAGAGGCCCATCGCTGCGCCACGTGCGTTGCAAGTGAAGGTACTTCCCCGGCTGGCCGAATCGCTGGCAATTTCGCCCCGAACGGTGGTATAAGCCTGTCCCAACCCTTCGCTGGGTAGGCGAAGGGCAAGGGAAGGCCCACTAGTACTCGGTGTCCTGTTTTTGTCACTGGCCGAACGGCTAGTTCCATTGACCCGGTTTGCAGCCGCCTCGTAAAATTTCGATTTGACTGAGGATAGCGCCCGGGCGACCATTGCCCGGGCCCGTCGAATCTAACAATAGACGGAACGCAGAGCACTTGGTGGTTTTGAGGCGACGCGCTATGAAGCGCAGGGCGACAATTTGGGTCTCTTTGGCAGCCGCAGCGATCGCTCTGGCAGGCTGCGAAGAGACCGCCACCAAAGAGGTCCATGTTCGTCCGCCTGCGACAGCCCCTGCTCCCGCTCCCGCTGCCGATTTCGCACGCCAGCCCCTTCCGTTTTCGCCAAGACCGATCGATCCGTCGTCGCAGGCGTTCTATCCCCGGCCAACGATCGATATTCTCGTAGATAAAGTTCAAGCGGGCCTGGACGCCGGGGAGCAGGCTCTGCAAGCCGGAAACGCGCAGCAGGCGCAGACAGATTTCGATCACACCGTCGATTTGATCCTGACCAGCGGCTTTCAGAAAGATTCCGATCCGCGACTGGCGAAGCTTTTTGACGAGATCGGCGATGCGGTGCCGTCCGAGGATCTCAACGTTGCGGTGCGCGTTGCAAACGACGACGAGTCTGACACCCCGTCCGAACCTGCTCCCATCGACGAAATTGCCGACCTCACGCTTCCGGCGGGCGACCCGAGTCTCGCGGTGAAGGCAGAGAAGGAACTCATCAGCGTTCCTCACGATCTGCCGCTCACGGTGAACGATTCGGTGTTGCAGTATCTGAGCTTCTTCACGACCACGCGCGGGCGAGCGATCGTGAGCCGCGGACTCGACCGAGCCGGGCGCTACAACGACATGATCCGCGGCGTGCTGAAACAAGAAGGCGTCCCGCAAGATTTGATCTACCTCGCGCAGGCGGAAAGCGCGTTTCAGCCGGAAGCTGTGTCCCGGGCGGGAGCGCGCGGAATCTGGCAGTTCATGCCGTTCCGCGGCGAGGAATACGACCTTGAGCGAAGCTACTACGTGGACGATCGCAGCGATCCGGAAAAAGCTACGCGGGCCGCAGCGCGGCACCTGCGCGATCTCTACGGGATGTTCGGCGACTGGTATCTGGTGATGGCGGCGTACAACTCCGGGCCCCTCAACGTGGCGAAAGCGATCCAGCGTACCGGGTACGCGGACTTCTGGGAACTGCAGAAGCGGCGCGTGTTGCCGAAGCAGACGCAGAACTACGTGCCGATCATTCTGGCGCTCGCGCTCGTCGCCAAGCAGCCGCAGCTCTACGGCGTGCAGGTTGATCCGGAAAAGCCGCCGCAGGTCGAAACGGTGAGCCTCGTGCATCCGATTGATCTTCATCTCGTGGCCGACGCATCCAGCGCGGACCTCGACGATCTCCGGTTGCTGAATCCCGAATTGTTGCGCAACGTGACGCCGAACCAGTCGGGTTTCCAGTTGAAGCTGCCCGCGGGAACCGCGAAGTCCTTCGAAGAGAATATTCAGCAGGTGCCGGAAGACAAGTGGACGAGCTGGCGGCTCCACTCGACGGAAACGGACGAGACGCTGGCGGACATCGCGCGGCACTATCGCGTGACGGTACCCGCGATCGAGGCTGCAAATCATCTCGAGGCGCATGCCACGCTGCCGCCGGGGTTTCTGCTCAATGTTCCCACGGCGCCGCCGGCCGTGCACCTGGTCCGCTACCGCGTGCAACGCGGCGATACGCTTGCCGGAATCGCCGATCGATTCGACGTGACGGTCGCAGAACTGAAGCGCTGGAATCACATCGCAGGCAATCACGTGCCGCGTGGCGCGCACCTCCGGATTTACGCGGGCAGCGAGTCGGCGCAGTCGTCGGACGGCAAATCGAAATCCGCGCAGGAGAAGACAGCGAATGGTTTGCAAAACGTGGCCGCGCGGAACTCTGAAGAAACGAAAACGCTGGAACACCACGTGAAACAGGGCGAAACGGTGTACTCGATCGCACGCGAGTATGGCACGACCGTTTCAGCGATTCGCGAGGCAAACACCTTCCTTGCTGACAGGCCTCTGCAAGCGGGCGATGTGATTACGATCCAACGCTGACCGCGAAATCTGGGTAACTTGCATCTTTTCTGCAACATACAGGCATTCGTCGGAGCGATTCCCACCGATAAACTCAGCCTTTCTGAAAGCATCGTTTTTTGAATCCATTGCGCCTTGACAACGGTCCGAGACTCCGTTTATAAGCGCACGATGGAGTCAGCGCTTCCGGTGAAGTCCGGACCTCGCGGAGGATCGAAATGTTTTTCGCCAAGATGAACGATGAAGAAGACGACGAGCTGCCCGGCTACGACGACGAAGAAGAGGGGCAGGAAGAGCAGCCGCAGGACGAAATCGTAGAAGTCGAAGAGATCATCATCGAGGAAGAGCCGGAGGAGGAGGAAGCCGCAGAGGCGCCCGCAGCACCGGCTCCCGCCAAGCGCGCTCCGGCCAAGAAGGCAAAGAAGGCCAGGAAGGCGCGCCCGAAGGCGAAGAAAGCCAAGCCGAAGAAGAAAGCGAAGAAGGCGCCTGCCAAGAAGAAGGGCAAGCGCAAGAAGCGCTAGAAGCCTCGATCGCGAAGATCGGTTCGATTCGCGGGATGGCGCTCCCAACAAACGGAGGAGCCATCCCGCGATGCATTTTTCCACCTGCCGTGCCCGCGCCTGGTTTTCCTCACTTGCGACGTTTCCCTTGCGGTAAACCGCTTTGGATGGCTAGCATACGCGCTCGATGCCGCTGGCGGTCGAGCAGATCCGGAGAATGCGCGGAGGGGCGCAATCGCAGTTGATGCGGTGCGCGGACGAAGGATATTACGTCGTCAAGTTTCAGAATAACCCGCAGGGACAGCGCATTCTGGCGAACGAATTGCTTGGGACGAGACTGGCGGCGCGGCTGGGGCTGCCGACGCCTCCAGTGGCCGTCGTGGAGGTGCGGGAGAGCCTGATCGAAAATACGGACGATCTGGTAATCGAGCTCGGGCGCGGGCGCGCACGATGCCGCGCCGGACTTCAATTCGGCTCGCGCTATCCCGGACTGCCCGCCGAAACCGTGGTATACGATTTTCTGCCCGACGAACAGCTTCGCGAAGTCGCGAATCTCACCGATTTCTGCGGCATGCTCGTCTTCGACAAGTGGACCTGCAACACCAACGGCCGCCAGGCGATCTACTTCCGCGGCCGAAGCGACACGCGCTATCAGGCGCAGATGATCGATCAGGGTTTCTGTTTCAACGCGAACGAGTGGAATTTTCCGGATGCGCCGCTGCGCGGACTCTACGCGCGGCATCGCGTCTACGAATCGGTGCGCGGAATGGATTCGTTCGAACCGTGGCTTTCGCGGGTCGAGACGAAGATCGGAGAAGCCGCGCTCGAAGAAGCCTTCACCGAGATTCCTCCGGAATGGTACGATTTCGATCCGGATCCGCTCGAACGGATGCTGGAGCAGCTCTTGCGCCGGAGAAAACTCGTGCGGGAGCTCATCGTCTCGGCCCGGAAATCCACGGCCCAGCCTTTTCCACACTGGAAGTGAACCATGCCAGAAGAACTTGTGAACACGCTGCGCTACCGAGTGCTGCGATACGCGCCCAATCTCGTGCGCGACGAATGGATCAATATCGGCGTGCTGCTGGAGGAGGTGAATGGCCCGCGCCGCGCGGCGCGCTTGATGGAAGAGTCGTCCGAAATCGCGCGCGTTCGCCGGCTGCATCCCGGCGCCGACGAGAATCTGCTGCGGGCGCTGCCCGCCGAAATCGACAACCGCCTCCGCGCGCCCGACGCCGAAGCGCGGCGGTATCTTGAGAAGCTCGAA
>Ga0187780_10002827_pt1 | contig 13053 bp, 13 predicted proteins | sample 1015_Q2_SP10_20__FD_132429 | JGI IMG/M metagenome (GOLD analysis project Ga0187780, IMG submission 132429) | Tropical peat soil microbial communities from peatlands in Department of Meta, Colombia - 1015_Q2_SP10_20_MG | ecosystem: Environmental > Terrestrial > Soil > Wetlands > Peat | place...
CAGCAGGTAGAAGCTGTTGCCGGGGGCCAGCGGGTCGATGCCGATGCCGCGGAAGATGTCGGGCAGGGCGATCAGCATGATCGACATGTCGATCGTGGCCATCAGCACGCCGAGCGTGGTGTTGGAGAGCACGATCCACTTGTAGTGGCCGGGACGAGCCGTTCCCGGCGCGGCCCGCGGTTTCAGGCCCAGCACACTGGTCAGCCTAGCGCCGCCCTGACCGGGCGGCAGCAGGAGAGCACCACCGCCAGCGGCCATGCCGCCTGCGCGACACCCGTCACCCGCTCGGCCAGGCCGGCCTGCCCCGATCCGGTGATCAGCTCGGCGGCGAACCACCCGAGGAGGGCGAGCAGCACCGCGACGGCCGCGGCGGCGGCGGCCGGGCGCAGGGCCCAGGGCACCGCGGGCCCGCGCCGCCAGGCCCCGGCAGGCCAGGTGGTCACGCACACGATCCCGATGGACGCCCAGATGATGTGCCCCCAGGGGTAGGCGTCTCCCGCGCGCTCCGGGTTCGCCGCCACCAGCATGCCCGCCACGGCTCCCATGATCAGGATCAGCCGTCCGGGGGTCCCGGCCGGCCGGAGCGCGAGCGCCGTGATGACGTAACAGACGCCGACCACCAGGAAGGTCAGCGTCATCACCCACCGGTCGGTTGCGCCCTGCGCGGCGAGCGCGCTGACCGTATCGGTCACCGGATCGAATCGCGGCTGCAGGCCGGCTGCTAGCGTCCACCCGCCGATCATCAGGACGGGGGCCGCCGCCGCAGAGACCACGCCCCACCAAGGCACGTCCCGCATGTCACTACCGTAAAGCGAGCCGCTGCGGGTGTACACGCCACGGTGGCTCGCTTTTGCCGTCGGCAGGGCAAGGCCCGGATCCCGCGGCTGGCGCGGGATCCGGGCCCGTGTCCGGACCGGGTGGCCGGCCAGATCAGCGAACCAGGTCGAGTTCCCGGGCGGGCTCGGCCGCGAAGCTGTCCACGGCTGCCCGGCGCGGCCGCGGCAGGAACAGCGCGGCCACGGCCGCGGCGGCCACCGCCGCCGCGCCGACCCAGACCGCGGGGGTTAGGCCGGCGACGAAGGCCGTCCCGCTGGCGTAGCTGCCGTGGGCGGCGAACACCGCGCCGAGCACGGCGATGCCGAACACGCCGCCCAGCTCGCGGATCGCGTTGGTGGCGCCGGACGCGATGCCCTCCTGGTCGCGGCGCACCGAGCTGAGCACGACGTTGGCCACCGGCGCGAAGAACAGTGACATTCCGATGCCCGAGATCACGAACGCCGGCACCAGCGCGCCGTAGGGAACGGTGGGGGTGATCACCGTGGCCAGCCAGCCCAGGCCGGTGGCCTGCAGGGCCAGCCCGATGACCAGCAGCGGCCGCCCGCCGATGCGGTCGGACAGCGCGCCCGCGACGGGGGCCACGAACACCGGCATCGCGGTCCAGGGCAGGGTCCGCAGCCCGGCCTGCAGCGGGCTGTAGTGCTGGACGACCTGCAGGAACTGCGCGAGCAGGAAGATGGAGCCGAACATGCCGAAGAACATCAGCAGCGATGCCGCGTTGGTCAGGGTGAACCCGCGGCTCCGGAACAGGTGCATGGGCAGCATCGGCTCGCGCGCCCGCAGTTCCCAGGCGATGAACGCCGCCACCAGCAGCGCGCCGATCACGATGGGCGGCAGGACAGTCACGCTGGTCCAGCCGTGGTCGTTGCCGCGGACCACGCCGAGGACGATGCCGAACAGGCCCAGGCTGGCCAGGACCAGGCCGGGCAGGTCCAGGCTCGTCGCCGGCCCGCGGCTCTCGGTGAGCCGGGCCCACGCGATGGGCAGCAGGACGATGCCGATCGGCACGTTGAGCCAGAAGATCCACTGCCAGGACGCGCCTTCGACGACGGCCCCGCCGACCAGCGGCCCGATGGCGATCGCCAGGCCCCCGACGGCTCCCCAGGCGCCCAGGGCCAGGCCGCGCCGCTGCGGGGACACCGCTGCTGACAACAACGTGAGGGTCAGTGGGATGACGATGGCGGCGCCGACGCCCTGCACGGCCCGGGCGGCCACGAGCCACCCGATGCCCGGCGCGAGCGCGGCGGCCGCCGACCCGGCGGTGAACAGGCCCAGGCCGGTCACGAACAGCCGGCGGCGGCCGTACCGCTCGCCGAGCGTGGCCCCGGTGAGCAGCAGCACGGCGAAGGTGAGGGTGTAGGCGTTGACCGTCCACTGCAGCCCCTCGAGCGAGGCGTGCAGGTGGGCCCGGATCGACGGCAACGCCGTGGTTACCACGAGGTTGTCGAGCGACGCCATGAACAGTGCGGTCGAGGTTACGGCGAAGGTCCACGCGGTTCGGCTCTTCGTGGTCATGATCTTACCTCCTAGAAAGTGAGTAATCACTATCTTCGTGGCCGAAAAAAAATAGCTGCCTTACCTCGGGCACCAGCTGGTCCACCGCTCGTCGACGGACGGCAGGTCCATCGCCGCGGCGACGTTCATCAGCATGCCCATGGCGAAGAAGTCCACCACGCGCTGGAAGGGCAGCCCGGTTATCCTCTCGGTCAGCTCCCATAGCTTCTTGAACCCGGCCCGGGTCACGGCCCGGACCTCAGGGTCATCGCAGGCGGCGTAGGCCTGCATCTGCAGCAGGAGCAGCGTGCGGTCATCGAGGAGACGCTCGTAGGCGTCGCCCATCGCCTCCAGCGCCTCATCGCCCGTCCTGTCGCCGGCCGCGGCCGTGAACGCATCCTCCACCCGTCGGAAGCACCGCTCCACCAGCGCCAGGAACAGCGCCTTCTTCGTCGGGAACAGGCGGAACAGGTACGGCTGGCTGATCCCGGCCTGGCGAGCGACATCCTCGGTCGAGGTGCCCGCCATCCCGTGCGCAGCGAATTCGGCGACCGCGGCCTCAAGGACCAACTCGCGGCGTTCCGCCGCGGGCATCCGCTGCTTGGTCTCGGTCATATCGACTAAGTTAGTGATGACTCACTACTTTGTCAAGAGGGGCGAGAGAACTCGCTAAGCGCCGGATGGCCGGGGCATGACGCCGCAGGCTGGGCGTCGCGCAGGCTGGACGCCGCGGGCCTAAGCGGAGGACCTACTACACTTATTGCCGGACCGTGATCCGGTGATCGGACCGTGATCCGGTGATCGGACCGTGATCCGGTGATCGGACCGTGATCCGGCTGGGCGAGGCAGAGAGGCGGGCGGGGCATGGCACGGGGCATTCAGGTCGGCGATAAGGCTCCCGACTTCACCCTCCCGTCGCAATCCGGGGAGCAGGTCCGGCTGTATGACCGGCTCGGCGAACGGGTGGTCGTGCTGTATTTCTACCCCAAGGACGACACCCCCGGCTGCACCGCCGAGGCGTGCGCCTTCCGCGACAGCCATGAGGTCTTTACCGAGGCCGGAGCTGAGGTGATCGGGATCAGTTCCGACTCGACGGACCGCCATGCTGCCTTTGCCGGACGGCACGGGCTGCCGTTCACGCTGCTCAGTGACCAGGGTGATCAGGTCCGCAAGAGCTACGGGGTGCCGGCGATGTTCGGCGTGCTGCCAGGCCGGGTCACCTACGTGATTGATCGCCAGGGCACTGTCCGGCACGTCTTCAACTCGATGATCAATATCGGCCAGCACGTCAGCGATGCGCTGGACGTTGTCCGGAGGTTGCAGGCCGAGCAGCCCGCCTGACGATCGCCGGAACTAAGCGCTGACCACCCGGAAGTCGCTGAGAAAAGACATCCCGATTACATAGGGCGACTGCAGCTGAGGTATTCTCCGGGTCACCCGCAGTAACCTGTGGAAGGGTTGTGAACAAGCCAGTGGATAACCTTCGCCAACTGCGAATAACTACCTGCATTCTGTGGACGGAGTGTGGATAGCAAGAAACGGGCAATAACTTTGTCGCAAACCCCTTGCGCGGCACCCGCCGAGGCAGTAGAAATACTCTCACCGTTAGAAACGGGCACCACCTGGAGGCGACTCCAGGGACGTGGGAGGGCCGGGAAACCGGTATTCCGCACGGGTGCGCGGTACTGGCGGGCGGCCCCGCAGAGCAGGGGAAGCCGGGAAACTGGCCTACTTCGCACCGCGCGGCCAGACAAGGCCCCCTCCATCTCATACGTGGAGGGGGCCTTGCTCTATTCTGCTCGACAGACGGATTCTGGCCAGGACCGACACGCCGGCAAACGTCAACATCCCGGCCACGTTCCGGCTGCGCCCGGTCCGCCAAGAGGGGCAGCGAATTGACTATCACCGCACGGCCAGCGCCTAATTCCGCACCGGTCCGACTTAAGGTCCGCCAGAACGTTGACGGGCTCAGTGCCCAGGAACTTTCTGACCTGCGCCGGGCGATCAAGCAAGCCATTCAGCTAAACGATAAGCGAGGCTTTGACTATTTTGCCGGCTGGCATGGCGTACCGCTCGTATTCAACAAGAACGGCGATGAAGCCGGGGTGTTCCGGTTCCAGGAACTCACCCGGCTCACCGACGCGTAGCGGGCCAATCCTCCCTGTCGCCCCATCGGGCCGACCGCTCTGGACCTCGAGCGCACCGGCCTTAGGCCCAGGCCTGGCTGACGGCGTCCTCGGCCGCGGCGGAGACCGGCCGGGAGGGGCGGGTAGTTCGCTATCTCCCCTGCCTCGCCCGTAGTCCGGGCGTCGACAATGGCTCGTGCGAGCGTCGCGTCATCCAACTGGCCGATGACAACCGGCTGGGGCGGGATTACCTTTGCGGCATGTGGCTGCGGCTCGGTGACAAGCGTCAGCGCGACTGGCTCGTGGCAGGTGTCCTCACCGCTGCCTCGCTGCCCCAGAACCCGCCCGGGCCGGGTCCGGTCCGCCAGCAGGGCCTCGGCCTGGGGGATCGCGTTCACAGGGTCATCTGCGCCTACGAGAGCGGCCTGGTCATACCCGGCCCGTCGAGCTGAGCCGGACCCGTGCGCGGAACGACCTGCATCGTGTCATCCGGGCTGGCCGTAGTCCTGCTGGCCGTAATCCTGCTGGTCGTGGTGCTGGCGGCCGGGTGCTCCGCGGGCACGGCCGTCCCCGACCATGCGACGGCGGATACCTGTTACGCGTTCGCCGTGCGGGCCATCCAGCGGCACATCACCGTGGCCGCCGTGCCGCCGGCCTGCGCGGGCCTGAGCCATGAACAGGTCAACATGGCCGTGGCCAGGGCCATCCAGGAGGCGACCAAGCCGAGGCCCAAGGCCATCGCCCGGCGCCTGGCCCGCCAGGACGGCGCTTATCTGGCGCACTTGATCGGTACCGTCCCGCCGCCTAGGCCGGCACCGCAGGCCGGGACCCCCGCCCGGCCGTCAGCGGGCCTGCCGTTCAGCCTGGCCGCGCTGATCGCCTGGATCCTCACCGCGACCGCAGGCGCTTACCTGCTCGCGGGATGGCTCGGCGACTGGCTAGCGGCCAGGGGCTGGCGCCGTCGGCGCACCCGGGCCGCCGACCCGGCGACGGCCTTTACCGTGGGCCATTTCGGGCTGGCCCTCACCGGGCTCGGAATCTGGATCGGGTTCGTGGCTACCCGGCTGGCCGTCCTAGGCTGGATCGCGGTGGCCATGGTCGTGGCCATCGCGGGCCTCGGCATGGCTGTCCTGGCCGCAGCCCTGCCCGACCCGGGCCGCGGCACAGCCACAGCCGGTAAGGCAGGACCGCCGGTGACGGTGATCGCCCTCCATGGCGTGCTCGCGACCCTCACCATCCTGCTGGTGGTGCTGGCCGCGATCGGAGCAGGCTGACCGGGCCGGCCCGGGTCAGTGCACTGTCGCCGCCGACGGCGGACGCCAGTGCTTCCAGGCCGGGTGCACGGCCACCAACCGGGAGGGACCCGGCGGGGCGGCGATCATCTGGGCCCGGGGGTAGAGGGCAAGCCCAGCGGGAACCGGTTCCCACCACTGCTCGCGAGAGAACAACCGGCTGAACAATTCCGGCCGACGGCCGTTGGGTCCGAGGACAAGCTCGGCCGGGGCCGGATGATCCGGCCGCTGCCAGCGGAAGTCACCGGAGATCCGCAGGGCCGAGCCCGTATTCGGCAGCGCGGCGTGCGGGGTCAGGCAATGGAAGATGACCGCATCACCCGGTTCATAGCTGGTGGTCGCCCAGCCAGGCTCGGACGGGCTGAGCGGGCGAGGCGGACGCGGCGGGCCGAGGTGCCCGCCGGGCTGAACCGCCAGGCCGCCGATCCGGACCGGGATGTCCATCAGCGGGATCCAGCTCGTCAGCATGTCCTGGACGCCGGACACCCCGTAGTCGTAGTGGACGTAGCGGCCGCGCGGGCGGGCCTCCGGCCGTTCGGGGTACACGGCACGCAGTACCTTCACCGGATAAGAGAACGCCGTCGGCCCGAGAATGCTCCGGACCACCGCGCGCAGCGGCGGGAGATAAGGAATGCGGTTGAACGCCACGCTTACCACTGCGGCGCGGAACGCCGGGTCGGCCAGGGCGTCCATCGAGTTGACCGCGCGCGGCTGGATCGAGGGTATGGACCGGTCATCGACCCACCCGCCGTCCCGCAGCCGGGCCAGGACGGCCAGCCCGGCCGCCCGGACCTCCGCCTCCGGCAGCAGCCCGCGGAAGAACAGGTAGCCGTCGTCGGCCAGGCGCCGACGCAATCCACCTTGGTCGTTCACCAGAGGCGCGGAGTCGGCGAGCTCGTCCACACGCTCACGATAAGCACCGTCACCCCACGACCGGCGCATTTCACAGCGAGCTCCCCAGGCATTACTGCGGCGCACTCAGAGTTCTCCTGGTCCTCAGTCGGGATACTGGGTGGGGCGGCTGAGGTAGCTGCGTCCGGAGGGGGTGGTCCAGCGGAACCAGCCGCGGGACCCGGCCTCCTCCAGGCGCCAGCCAGGGGCTTGCTTGTCCCGGTGGTTGTGGCGGCAGACCGGTCCGGCCTGGCACAGGCAGGTTCTGCCGCCCTGGTCATAGGGGAGGCTGTGCTCGTAGTCCGACTGTGATTCCGGGCGGCGGCACGGCGGGAACGTGCAGGTACCGTTCAGCACGCCGGTGAGGTGGCGGAGCATCGCCCCCGGATCGTGGCCCGCAGCCTCATGCCGGTGATCACACGGCCCGGCCAGCGGTTCCAGCGCGAACACCAGCTCCTTCCCGGCCGCATCGGCCTCGCCTGCGGTCTTGGTCAGCGCGGCGGGGTTCAGCCGCACGGTCCCGGATCCGGGCGGCGCGCCAGCATCGCCCGGCGTGTAGATCGGTCCGTCCCGGGCCTGGAGGCCCGGTCGGTCCTGTTTACCGCGCTCGGGCTGGTCACGGGGCGCGGGCCGTCCGCAGCCGTGCGCCACGGGCCTTCCGTCGGGGCCGGTGACGGTCAGGCACCAGGTGCTGGCGGGGTTACGGGCCGCCGCGGCGGCCAGGTCCCGGGCCAGCGCGGGGTCAACCGCCCCGATCCGCGGCATCACCCCGGGCCGCTCGGCCAGCCGCTGCAGCGTGGTCAGCGGGACCGTCAGCGTCACCCGGCCCGCGAACCCGACCGGGACCGCGCCGGGCACCAGGCCTGCGCCGCCCGGGCTGCCCGGCCGGGATCCTGATGGACCGCGCCCGCCTCCTCCGCCGCCCGGACCGCCGTCGGGTCCTGCTTCAGTATCGGGGCGCCCATTACTGTCCTCGCCGGGTCCGTCATCGGCCGGGGTGGGGTCAAGAGGGTTCAGCACACCGAGTTTCTCCAGGTAGGCCAGGACTCGCAGCTCGTCCAGGCCTCCCTCGACTCCGGCCGCGCGCAGCTGGCGGGCCCGGGCGGTCAGCATCTGGCTGGCGGCCAGCACCGCGGCGGGCGGCAGCTCCCGCCCGGCCAGTCCCGCGTTGCCGGAATTCTCGGTCCACACCTCCACGCGCCGCTCCTTGGCGGCCGCTTCCCGCCGCCGCGCCGCGGCTTCGGGGTTCACCTCGATCACCGCGCGGGCGATCCGGTCCCTGACCATTCCCTCCGTCATCTCGCCGACCTCTGCCCGGGCGAACAGGATCGCCTCGGCGGCCCGGGCCTCGGCTGGGGTCAGCGCCCAGCAGCGCAGCGCGATGATGTGCGCCTTGTCCAGGTCGATGACTCCATCTCGCAGCGCGGCCGACGTGGCGGGCAGCTTCACCGTCAGGTCGTGCGCCAGCCAGAGCAGGACACCGGCGGCATGGCCGGTCAGGCGCAGCTGCGCGGCAAGCTCGGACGCCGAGTGCTCGTTCCATACCTGGGGCATCCGGCCCGGCAGCTCAAGCTTGCAGCCCGGCGCCGGGCGGCGGCGGATGAACTCCGCCACCGTCATCAGCAGCTCCCACGCCTGCCGGGACCCCAGCCGCTGGCGGGCACCTATCAGCCCCATCAGCTGGTCATCATTGACCTCTGCGAAGGCCCGGTCCTGGCCCGAGGCCTCGTCGGCCAGCCCGGCCAGCGTGGTACCCGGGGGAAGGGCGTCGAACGGCATGCCGAGCGCGAATCCCGCCGCCGGGCCGTCACACGGCCCGGTCACCGGCGAGGCGCCGGGGATATGCGCGTATCCCGCCGGGCAGGCGCCCACCTCGATCATCTGCCTGGTGATCGCCGCTTCCTCCGCGCCGCCCGCTTGGGCCTGAGCGAAGATCACCGCGATCGGCACGCCCGCCAGCTCCGGCGGCGGACCATAATCCGGATCGGCGTACCACTCCGCGTCCTCATCCCCCGGACCGTCGTCATCGTCGTCGTAACGGCCGCACGCATGCTCCCACCCCGCGTCGTCCAGCCAGTCCGGCGTCACTCCGGCCGCCAACTCGGCCGCACCGCCCGGGCCGCCCGGGCTGGCCGGGCTGGCCGAGTCGTCCTCATCCGGCCCGGGATCTTGGTCCCGCCCTGGGTCCGGAGCCGGTTCTGAGTCCACGCACCACCGTCCGTTCGGATAAGTGATTTTGGTCTTTGGTCTCTATCAAATATCGTAGCGAAAAATAGCTGTTTTACAGCACGACACGCCGATGCAATCCCGGAAGGTCCGACGGGGAGAAGTCCGCCGTCGGCTGATGCCGAAGGCGTCGGATCAGGAGGTGCCGCCCGATGCGCCGGCGGCCAGGTGACCGGCGGCGCGGGCGGCCACGGCCGTGATCGTCAGGGCCGGGTTGGCGCTGCCCTGGGTGGGCAGCACGCTGCCATCGGTGATGTACAGGTTGGGTACCGCGAAGCTGCGGCAGCCTCCGCATGTCACGGCGGAGGCGATGGTTGGTGCGGGTGCCGTCGTTGGGCAGCAGCCAGGCCGAGGAGTTCCGCGCGCGGACACTGCCCCGCCGGACCCTTCGATCCCGCAGCACCCTGTGATCTGGCAGCACCTCTTGATCTCGCAGGCCCGTCAGGCACCCTCTCTGACGGGGTCTTCGGATGGCCGCGCGTCGCGGACCTCGAACGGCTCGAGCTTGCCGACTCCGGCGTTCTTGTAGCCGCGGGTAGGCCGGGCCGGGGAAGCCGATCTCGGCCCAGGCGGACGGGTGAGCGTAGAAGGCCGTGCAGGCATACCGCGTCCACAGGCTCCATACGTGAGCGGCAGGCAGCGGTGTTCCGCCCGACCTTGATCTGACGTTCGATTCCGGCACGCTGTACGCACTGCGGGTATAAGTCCAGGCTCGGGCCCGTCACGCGGGGTTGCCTGAGAGCCGGTCCGGGGATGTGGTCCTGGCCGTTCACGAACTGGCGGCCCACGCCGTCCGCCACGGCGCGGGAGCAGGGCGGCTGCGGATATGGAAGCGTGCCGGAACGCTGCACTGCCAGGTTGACGATGGTCCGCTGGCGTCCAGCGATCCGGCCAGGCCAAGAATTTGTCACGTGGACCGCGGGGCCAAGGGGACGCAGGGCGCTTCCGGCCTGACGTTGATGAACTCGTGGCCAGCCATACCGGGCCACGGCCTGTCGGTAGTGCGGCAGGTAGCCGATCAGATGCAGGTCCTGTCCGGTCCGGTCGGCACCCGGGCCACGGTCACCTTCGATCTGCCGCGGGGAAGGCATTAAGCGGCAAAGCCCTACATGCTGCCCGCAAATTACTCCGGGAACCGGGACCGGCTGCGGGCCAGTGGCAGCGCGAACCACAGGGCGCCGAACAGGCAGACGATGAAGACCGTGATGATCACCGCCGGCAGTCCCTTGTCCACGTAGCTGACCACCAGCAGCACGACAGCCGAGATGGCCAGGCCCACGGCGGCCAGGCCGCTGAGTGCCATGACGTTGGCGTCCTTGACCAGGCGCTCCTTCTTGTGCCGACGGAATACCAGCCGGTGGTAGGCGACCGGCGCCATCAGCAGGGCGGTGGAAACCGCGGTCAGCAGCAGGCTGGCCACGTACAGGTCGCGCTGCAGCGAACTCAGCTGAACGAACCTGGTGGTAAAGGGCAGAGAGAGCATGAAGCCGAACAGCACCTGGACACCGAGGCCCGCAACGCGAAGTTCCTGCAGCAGTTCCAGGAGGTTACGGTCGTCCCGCTCCGCCTTGGTCTCGCCCGGGCGGTCCGCCGAGTTCACGGATATGGGTGCGTCACTGGCCACAAGCAGTCGGCTGCCCGCATTGAGCCGTAGCAATCCCACACAGCTTGACTTTCTCGGCACCGAGGACGACAGGTAAGACACCAAGCCTTCCCGCCTACCCACACGGCAGATGCACATGCGCACCGGGTTCTATATGGTGCGCATTTGGTATCTTGCGACACAAGTAACGTCCCCCGCGTCCCTTTGGGCTCCGGTGTATCGTGGCTGCTGATGGCCTGGGATGCAAAGACCGCGCGGCGCGGACCGGCGGCGGCCGAAGCGCTCACCCGCCCGCCCGCCCCCGGGCCGGGCGGCGGCGGCCCGTTGCCACCTCCGGCACCTGGTGCCATGTCTTATACGTACACCACTGACCTGGCGGCGGTCCGCGCCGTGGTGCATCGCTACGCCTTGCAGGCCGGTCTGCCCGAGACCCGCGCGATCGACCTGGTGCTGGCGGTCAGCGAGGTCGCCGCCAACACCGTCCGCCACGCCAAGTCTCCCGGGTCCCTGAAGATCTGGTACGACAGCGAGGAGATCATCTGCCAGATCCAGGATGACGGGTTCATCGCTGATCCCCTGGCCAGCCGGCGCCGGCCCTCGCTGGAGGCCATGGGCGGACACGGGCTATGGATCGTCCACCAGGTCTGCGACGAGGCCGAAATGTGCTCGGATGAGACTGGCACCACGATCCGGCTGCACATGGCGCTGCCCCGTCTGAAGCGCCGCTCGTGACATCCTTGCCCGCTCCCCTACCCGTTCCTGTCCGGCTCTTCACCAGCCTGTGGCCAGCTGAGGAGTATCCCGCTGGAATCCGCTCTGTGGTACAACAAGTGCGTGGATCTGCTGACGGTCTCTGTGACGGCCCGGGAGTCCGCCGGCGAACCTTACACGCTGGTGGAACTCGCCGGCGAGGCCGACGTGACGAACACCGACGAATTGTGGCGCCTGCTGGATGAGGAGGTGTCCCAGCAGCCGCGAACGCTGATCATCGACCTGTCCGGCCTGCGTTTCATGGACTCGTCGGCCTTGCACGCGCTGCTGCGGGTGAACCGGTCAATGGACCGGCAGGGCGGGGTCCTGGCGCTGGCGTCTCCGCAGCCCGCGGTGGCCAAGATCCTCCGGCTGACCACCGCTGACCGCCTCATCCCGGTGTTCGGCAGCGTGGCCGACGCGGCAGCTGGCTGACCTGCGGGAGGCTCGCCCCTCGGTTTGCGTGTTTGCGGACCCTCGAGTTGGGATATCCTTCTCTGCAGTGGTGCCTACGACGCAGGCACGCTCAACGCGACACGGTGTTTCGCGGAGCGTGCGGGTCGGGCGCCATTTTCCGTCTCTCCTGGCAACACCGTGACCGAGGTTCGTCAGCGAGGAGAGGCCCCCATGAAGATCGCCCTGGTAGCTCAGCACGCGACACCGCTATGCCCGCGCGCAGGCGCCGGACCAGACAGCGATGACATCGGACTCAGCGAGCTCACACGTATTCTCGCCGACCACGGTCACCGAGTGACCGTATACGCGCAGAAGCATCAGCCGGAATGGCCCGACCAGGCCGAACTCCACCGCGGGGTGCGGGTCGAGCACATCGACGCCGGGCCGGTCCCCGCCTGCGACGAGCAGGGCGACGCCGACCTGCTCGAGCGGATCCCCGCCTTCAGCGGCCCGCTGCGGAGCCGCTTCCACCGCGAGCGCCCCGACGTCGTACACGCGTTGCGCTGGACCGGCGGGCTGGCCGCGCTGGCCGCCGCGCGCGACCTGGGCGTACCGGTCGTGCAGGAATTCAGCTCACTGGGCATCACCGAACGGCGGGACCGGGCCGAACAGCACGAGCGGGTGAAGCCCGACGGCGCAGACGCCGCGCGGATCAGGCTCGAGCCCGCGATCGGGCGCAGCGCCGCCGCCGTGGTCGCTACCCATTCCGCCGGGGTCTCGGACCTGGCCAACCTCGGCGTGCACCGGTCATCGATCAGGGTCGTCCCGTGGGGTGTCGACACCGACACGTTCACGCCGGTGGGCCCGGTGGCGCGGCGGAATGGCCGGCCCCGGCTGCTCACCGCCGCCGACCTGAAGGAGCGGGCGGCGCTCGAGACGCTGCTGCGGGCGCTGACCCGGGTCCCCGGCGCCGAACTCCTGGTGGTCGGCGGCCCGGTCCGCGCCGAGCTGCCGAACGACACCGCGTACGTCGGCCTGGCCGCCTTCGCCGACGCGCTGGGCATCTCGGACCGCGTGATCTTCACCGGCAAGGTCGGACACAGCGCGATGCCGGCCCTGCTGCGGTCCGCCGATCTGGTTATCAGCACCTGCCAGTACGAACCGACGGGCACGACGTCGTTGCAGGCCATGGCCTGCGGTACCCCGGTGGTCGCTCCCCCGGTGGGCGGCCACATGGACGCCGTGGTGGACGGGACGACCGGCATCCTGATCCCGCCGGGCCGGCCGGCCCTGCTGGCCCAGCGGATCCGGCAGCTGCTCGCGCACCCCATGCTCATCGAGGCCTACGGGGTCGCGGCGGCCGACCGGGCCAAGTCCCGCTACTCGTGGGATCGCATCGCCGGGGAGACGCTCGCGGTCTACGACAAGGCGACCGCTC
>Ga0187780_10002828_pt1 | contig 13052 bp, 10 predicted proteins | sample 1015_Q2_SP10_20__FD_132429 | JGI IMG/M metagenome (GOLD analysis project Ga0187780, IMG submission 132429) | Tropical peat soil microbial communities from peatlands in Department of Meta, Colombia - 1015_Q2_SP10_20_MG | ecosystem: Environmental > Terrestrial > Soil > Wetlands > Peat | place...
CTATCGTGGCGGCGTGAAACAAGCTCTGAATACGCTGCAAAGGCGGCTCACCGCTGCGCTTCTTTGTGTTAACGGCGCGGCGCTGCTTGCGTCATGTGCAAGTGGCTCCGGTCGACCTCTTGATCCATCGCCTGGCTCCGGGATACCGGCACAGGCGCAGGAGGGCCGCAATGCGCTTGATCCGGTCGGAATCCTCGATCGTCTGTCATGGGGCGCAACCAGTTCGGCTTACGAACAGATGCGATCCGTGGGGACAGCGCACTGGATCGCAGAGCAACTAAAACCTGACGAGCAGGCAGCACTGCCCGCAGCCGTACAAGAGCAAATTGCTGCAATGTCCATCGAGAGCGCGTCTTTGTCGCAATTGGTTTTCGCCCTTGAAGCGCAGCGCAAGAGCGTCGAGGCCATAAGCGATGTTGATGCCAAAAAAGCCGCTCAGCACGATTACCAGCTGGAGTTAAATCGCCTCGCGCGGGAAGCCGCGAACCGGGAACTCTTGCGAGATCTGTATTCACCCAAACAGCTGCAGGAGCAAATGACCTGGTTCTGGGTGAATCACTTCAACGTGCATCAACACAAGCACATGATCCGCGCCATGCTTGGCGACTATGAGCGGGGGCTTCGTGCCCATGCCTTAGGGACCTTTCGCGATCTTTTGGCCGCGAGCGCGCGGCATCCAGCAATGCTCGCGTACCTCGATAACGCCCAAAACGCAGCCGGTCACCTGAACGAAAATTACGCCCGCGAATTACTTGAACTGCACACCCTGGGAGTAGACGGCGGCTATACCCAGCGCGATGTGCAGGAATTAGCTCGCGTCTTGACCGGCTTTGGGATCAACAATAACGATCCGGCGTACAGTGAAACTCCGAGGATGCCACGCGCACTGGTGGGACAATATCTACGCGACGGCCTGTTTGAGTTCAATCCCAAGCGACACGATTACGGCGACAAAATTGTTCTTGGTCAGACGATTCGTGGCCGCGGAGCGGTTGAACTTGATGAGGTTTTGGACCTGCTAAGTCACCACCCAGCGACCGCGCGCAACATCAGCCGAAAATTGGCGCGCTTCCTCATTGCCGATGAACCGCCACCTCGTCTCGTGGCAGCGATGCAGCAAGAATTTATTCGCAGTAATGGTGAGATTGCCGCGACTTTGCGTGTGGCCATTGACTCACCGGAATTTGCTTCGTCGCTGCACGGAAAGTTCAAGGATCCCATCCACTACGTAGTTTCAGCTGTACGCCTCGCATACGACCGCAAACCGATTGTTAATGCCAATCCAATGATCCATTGGCTCAACCGGCTCGGGGAAGTGCCATTCAATCATGCAACACCTGACGGTTACTCGTTGACCGAATCGGCATGGGACGGGCCGGGACAGATGGCCGTGCGATTTGAAATCGCCAAAGCCATCGGCTTCGGTAGCGCGGGTTTGTTTAGGACGGAAGGGCCGAGTCCTGCCGAAAAACCGGCGTTTCCGCAGCTTGCTAATGCCGTCTACTACGAGAGCACGCAGCGATCCCTCGCGCCGACCACGCGACAGGTTCTCGACCAGGCGGTATCGCCACAAGAGTGGAACCTGTTGCTGCTGAGCTCACCTGAATTCATGCTCCGATAGCCTCTACTACCATGAATCGACGCCAGGCACTGCACTCCCTTGCTGCGCTGTCCTTAGCCACGCTTCGGCTGCAGGTCGTCGCGGCGCCTGCATCTGGCTGTAAATTTCTTCTTGTGTTCCTTCGCGGTGGACTCGACACCGCCAGTGTCCTAGTGCCGGTCGGGTCGGAGTTCTACTATCGTGTTCGCCCGAATATCGCCATTGCACCGCCCGGCTCTCGGCCGGACGCGGCGCTCGCACTCGATGGCTATTGGGGACTGCATCCAGCGTTGCGCGAGACGCTGATGCCGTTGTACGAACAAAAGCAAGCGGCGTTGGTTGCCTTTGCCGGCACGGACGATCTTTCTCGCAGCCATTTTGAGACCCAAGACAGTATCGAGCTTGGCCAGGGCCTGGGCAGCGCCCGCGATTTTGGATCCGGCTTTCTCAATCGACTAGCGTCGATCGTGGGTGCGGTGAATGCGATCTCGTTTACCGAGCAGCTTCCGCTTTGTATGCGAGGTGAGCAGCACATTGGCAACATCGCCTTGCAGTCCGTCGCCAAATCAGCTCTCGATGCACGCCAGCGTGATCTGATTGCGAATATGTATGCGTCAACGCGTTTTTCTGTCCCGGTAGGGGAGGGTTTTGCAGTGCGCGAGGAAATCATGCGCGACTTGGCGGATGAGACGGACACCGCGGGGCGCGGCGCTGTATCAGCCAAAGGTTTTGAGCGAGACGCGCAGCGTGTGGGCAAGCTGATGAGCGACAGCTTTGATCTGGGATTTATCGATGTTGGGGGCTGGGATACTCACGTTGGTCAGGGAGCAGCAAAAGGTTATCTGGCGAGCCGGCTGGACGAGCTTGGCCGCGGGCTGGCGGCATTCGCGGCTGCCATGGGCCCTCGTTGGCGCGATACGACAGTGGTCGTTATGAGTGAATTTGGAAGGACCATGCGCGAAAACGGCAACCGCGGTACTGATCACGGACACGGGACCGCATATCTGGTGCTCGGTGGGGCAGTGCGGGGCGGGCGTATCGCTGGCGAACAAAGGCAAATTACCGAATCGGGACTGTTTCAAAATCGGGATTTGCCCGTGTTAAACGAATATCGAGGAGTGCTTGGAGGACTATTTGCGCGGCTTTATGAGTTGCGGCCGGATCAGCTTGATCGCGTTTTTCCCGGATCGAGCGCACGCGATTTACAGCTGCTCTGACTTTACGGCCAGTGCGCGGCCAGTGCGATTCGTTAGAATGCTGACGCGATCCTAACTGGCAACGCCTCCTTGAACATCCCCTACGAAGTCGTCATTGGCTTGCGCTATACACGCGCCGGCAGGCGCGGGCAACGCCGCAACGCGTTCATCTCCTTCATCTCCGCTGCCTCGATGGCGGGAATTGCACTGGGCGTTATGGCGCTGATCGTGGTGCTCAGCGTAATGAACGGATTTCAAAGAGAAGTGCGCGACCGGATGCTTTCGGTATTGCCCCACATAGAAATACAGTCCCAGACGGGCACACTCACCGATTGGCGCAGCGTGGCGCAAACAGCACGGCAAGACCCCGAGGTGCTCGCGGCGGCTCCTGTTTTGGAGTCACAGGCAATGTTCGTTCGCAATGGGGCAGTCCACGGGGCGCTTATCGAGGGCGTAGATCCGGCGCTCGAGCCGAACGTATCGGAGGTTTTGAGCCACCTGCAGGGAGCGCCCCTTAGCGAGCTCAAAGATGGCGGATTTGGCATCGTCCTGGGCGTCGACTTGGCCCGCTCGCTAGGGGTGGGCGTGGGTGACCTCGTCACACTTGTTGCACCCCAGGGCAGTTTCACGCCCGCGGGGGTGCTGCCGCGAATCAAGCAATTTCGAGTGCTTGCGACTTTTGAGTCGGATCATTACGAATACGACAGCGGGCTTGCCGTAATTCATCTCGCCGACGCGCAACGGGTCTTTCGGCAAGGCGGACCCAACGCGGTGCGATTGCGCCTTGCCGACATGCAACGCGCCCCCGAAGTAGCGCGACGAATGACGGCCTTGTTGGGCGATGATCTTTGGGCACGCGATTGGACGAGTCAGAACAAGACGTGGTTTGCTGCGGTGAAGGTGGAAAAGCGCATGATGTTCGTGATCTTGACGCTGATTGTCGCCGTGGCCGCGTTCAACTTAGTTTCCACATTGGTCATGACGGTTACCGAAAAGCGCTCCGATATTGCGATTTTGCGGACTCTGGGGGCGAGCCCCGCTAGCATCCTGTCGATTTTCATCATCCAAGGCGGTCTGATTGGCATTTTGGGTACGCTGCTGGGCGTCATCGGCGGTTTGCTTCTGGCATGGAATCTGGATGTGATCGTGCCAGTAATTGAGCACGCTTTTGGGGTCCACTTTCTCGACCCCTCGATTTACTTCATCAGTGCTTTACCATCCGATCCCCGCGCGAGCGACATCGTGCCAATCGCGCTCATCTCGCTAGTACTCTCCTTGGTTGCCACGCTATATCCAAGCTGGCGGGCCGCGCGCGTGCAACCCGCGCAGGAATTGCGGTATGACTAAGCCCCTGCAGACCAGCGCAGCGGCAACACCGTTTGATCCCGTCATTGCGGCACGCGCTGTAGTAAAAAACTATGGCGAAGACGGGCTGTTTGTTGAGGTTCTTAAGGGGATCGATCTCGAGGTCCACCATGGCGAGATTCTTGCCGTCACTGGCGCTTCGGGCTCCGGCAAAAGCACGCTGCTGCATTGCCTTGGGGGCCTCGATGGCATCAATTCGGGTTCAATCGCTATCAATGGCCGCGATGTTTCGAAGCTGACCGAAGCCGAGCGCGGATTACTGCGCAATCAGGCGCTGGGATTCGTATATCAGTTTCATCATTTGCTTCCGGAATTTTCCGCGATGGACAACGTTGCCATGCCGCTCGCAATCCGACGTGAACCGCGCGATGTTCGACGCGCGCGTGCGGTCGAGGCGCTATCGGCAGTGGGTTTAGGCCATCGAGTTATGCACTTTCCGGGTGAACTTTCTGGCGGGGAACGTCAACGCACGGCAATTGCACGAGCAATCGTCACGCAACCGGCTTGCGTGCTGGCAGACGAACCCACCGGCAATCTGGACCGGGAAACGGCGCACGCAGTATTCAACCAATTGTTAACATTGGCTCGTCAAGTCGGCACGGCCGTCGTTATCGTGACACACGACATAGAACTTGCCGCTCGCTGTGACCGGCTGTTGCGCCTGGTGGACGGGAAAATCCGAGACGGCGTGCGTCTCGCGTCAACGCGTCAGAGTTTATAGGCCAAAAGCCGAGGCGCCCCGTTAGTAGGGCGCTGGCGACTTCCCCATACTCTTGCAGGTCGAGATACTTAGCTAAATCGGCCGGCACGTTTGCTGCGACAAGCGTCAGCGACCTTTTTTGTTCCACACTCGGTTTTCGCAGCTACCGTAAAAGCGCCGGCGCGTAATCTGAGCCACGTTCTGTTTGCATGCATTAGCGAACGTCTAAGGTCCAGAGCACCGAGAACGCCCGACCACAAAGAGGATGTTCGCGCAAGGCAAGCCGGTCTATCCACGGCGATCTGTTGGAGTTATCCGAACAGCGTGGCTCGTGAGTACATCAATTCCGCGGATGCTGCTATTGCGCACCGGAGAGCAGCGTGATCAAAATCGCTAAAGCTGAAGCGAAAAGCGCCGCAAAGCTTGCCAGCGCTGACGTTGTCTAATCAAACTCTTCCGTATCGATTTCCGCCTGTGTGGTGGCGTTGTAGCGTTTGCCGACGACGGTCTTGGAGTTAATCAACGCGTCCAGACGATTCATGACATCGCCCGAGAATTTGAAATCCGCTGTTGCCGCATTTTCTTCCAAGTGGTCGATGCGGGTCGTGCCGGGAATCGGAATGATGTTTGGTCCTCGCTCTAATAGCCAAGCCAACGCGAGCTGCCCCGGAGTGCAACCCACCTCATAGGCTATGCTGCGAAAGGATTCAAGCAAGGAAAGGTTGCGGGCGTAATTTGCTGCCTCAAAGCGAGGCATCTGTCGGCGGATGTCTTTTGCGTCAAGCACGCTCACATCCTCCAGGTTGCCAGCCAGAAAACCACGCCCCAGAGGACTGAAGGCAACGAAACCCACGCCAAGACGGCGGCACTGTTCCAGCACTGCGATCTCCGGGTTTCGTGTCCACAACGAATACTCGGTCTGTAGGGCCGTGATCGGATACACCCGATGGGCCCGGGCGAGCGTTGGCGCAGACACCTCGCAAAGGCCAATGCCGCGAATCTTGCCGGCACTGACCATCTCGCCGAGCGCGCCAACGCTTTCTTCGATTGGGACGCGCTTGTCCCAACGATGCAAGTAACACAGATCAATCGTTTCGACATGCAGTCGTTGAAGACTTGCCTCGACCGTCTGCCGAAGAGTCGCCGGGCGGCCATCGATTTCGCGCACACCGGCCGAGTTTCGAAACATGCCGCACTTGGTCGCAAGAACGAACTCGTTGCGACGAGCACCCAGGGTCTGTCCGATTAGCATCTCGTTGGCGCCAAAACCGTAAAGGGCCGCGGTGTCAAAGAGCGTGTAGCCCAGATCGAGGGCTCGCAACAAAACCCGGGCAGCACTTTTCGCATCGGGTGGCGTTCCGTAGGCATGCGATAAGTTCATGCAACCCAGACCGACGGTCGAGACAGAAAACGGACCCAAAGACCGCTTCTTCATTCTTACGGCTCGTGGTTCCCTAGCGACCCTGTAGCACGCGCTCGATTCGATCGAGCGTTTGCATAGCCGGCAGGCATTGAGCCACGCTCGCGTTGGGTTCCCGACGCTCCTGTATGGCGCTGAAAAATTCCCGATCTTGCAGTTCTATGCCATTTTTCGATACAGCCACGCCTTCCAGGTCCACCGGCTTGTCGTACCCATCGACCAGATCGTCATAGCGGGCGACGTACGTGCCGTTGTCGCAGATATAGCGAAAGAACGTGCCCAAGGGACCGTTGTTATTGAAGGAAAGTGACAGCGTGCAGATAGCACCGGAGGCTGCCTTCATGCCGATGTTCATGTCCAGGGCGATACCGAGTTGCGGGTGAATCGGTCCCTGCAGCGCGAAGACCTGCGTTGCTTGCTCGCCCGTCTGGTATTGAAATAAATCGACGGTATGGCAAGCATGGTGCCAAAGGAGGTGGTCCGTCCAGCTGCGGGGTTTACCCAGGGCGTTGAGATTGCTACGGCGAAAAAAATAAGTCTGCACGTTCATCTGCTGAATCTTTAACGCTCCGGACTGGATGCGCTTGTGGATCCACTGATGGCTTGGGTTAAAGCGACGGGTATGACCCGCCATCGCCACCAGACCGGTTTGCTTTTGCACGCGTACCAGTCGCTCGGCATCCGCCAGGTTGTCAGCCATCGGAATTTCCACCATTACGTGCTTGCCCGCCTCCAGACATTGGATAGCTTGCGATGCGTGTAGTTGAGTCGGTGTTGACAAGATCACGGCCTCGACACCCGGCAGCGCAAGGCTTTGGGCAAGATCCGTAGACCAGTGAGCGATCTTGCGTTCTTGCGCGAGGCTACGAATGGATTCCGCGCCGTGTCCAACAATGGAGACGACTTCGATCCCCGGAATTGCTGCGATGGCGTCCAGGTGCTTGATCCCAAATGCACCGGCAGCGCCGGCGACGCACACTTTCATGGCGAGAACTCCCAATGTCAGGCAATTGCAAACCGGGCGCGACAATTAAACGAGCATGTTCTCCAAAACGAGGTGCCCAACGGCGGTGTTTGACGCGGGTACGTGGTAATGTCGATGCACCTCGCGAACTTGCTCATCGAGCGCTCCTCGCATAACCAACCACATCACCAGTTCAATTCCCTCAGATCCCGCCTCTCGCAGGTATTCGACGTGCGGGATTGCGGCGGCCGAGCGCGGATCGTTGATGAGGGTATCCAAGAAGCGATTGTCGAACTCTGAATTAATGAGCCCTGCGCGCTCGGCTTGAAGCTGATGCGACATGCCACCCGTGCCGAAAATGACAACCCGAAGATCCGGCGCAAAACGATCGACCGCTTTGCGGATGGCTCTTCCTAACTGAAAGCAGCGATTCCCCGTGGGAGGAGGATATTGAACGACATTTACGCACAGCGGGACGACAGGGCAGGGCCAGCGCTGCGGCTGGCCAAAGAGCAGCGACAAGGGAACCGTGAGACCGTGATCGACGTCCATCCGGTTGACAATCGTGAGGTCAAACTCATCAAGAATGAGCGACTGCGCCATATGCCAAGCCAATTGCGGGTGACCTTGGACAATCGGGACCGGCCGCCTGCCCCATCCCTCATCGGCAGGCACGAATTCGGCCGCGCAACCCAAAGCAAAAGTCGGAATTACTTCCAGCGAGAAGGCGGTCGCATGGTCGTTGTAGACCACGATTGCGACGTCCGGCTTCAGGGACGCAATCCACTGGCGCGAGCGCTCGAAGCCCTGGAACACCGGCTGCCAATACGGTTCCTGCGTCTTTTGCTGATCCATGGCCACGCCAATTGCGGGAACGTGGGAAGTCGCGATACCTGCAACGATCCTAGCCATGTTTCCATTCCGATTTGCTGCGATTGCCGACAATAGAGCGACCTCCCTCGAGCATCATCTTGCGATAGTCCTCGCGGCTAAGTCCCGTCATTTTGGCTGCAAGGTCCTGAAAGGTGAGGCCATCGGTAGCCGCTAGCTTGGCCGTGTAGTAAATGTTGCCACCCAAGCGCAGCATCTCATTCCAATCGCGTTGAAGAACTGCCGCCTTTTGCTCTTCGCTCATCGGGTAGCGCTTCAGGTACGCCGACTCATCGGCGCGAAATGCGGCGCGGTTGGCTTCCTGATTAAGCGACATGCAAAACATGTTCAGGTGATAGCCACGGCGTGATTGTTCGGCGTCGAAGATATAAGTGCCCGGTATGTCGTGGTAGTCCTCGCCAGAGCCCATTGCCCCGCGCTGTTGGGCTTCCGACAACGCTTGCAAGACCTCATCGGCGCGCTTGCGGTAGTCGCCGTCTTTCGCAGGCAACGCGAGCTCGCCGATACGCTGCTGCCACTGTACGGCCGCGTGTGTCATGGGCGCACACAGCCCGAGTTCTTCCACTGTCAAGGCTACCTCGCGCATTTCCGCGGCGCGCCGAATTCCGTGCACCATGACTCGCTCCAGCATGTAGGCGGTGCGCTCCTTCCATTGAAAGCCGGGAAAGCTTGCCTCAAGCGACTCGAGCACTTGCTCATCTACCCCGGAGCGACGGCCGGCGAGGAGGCACTCGGCCGTGAGCGCTTCCAGACCCTTAACCATAATGCTTCGCACCATCTTGATCGACGAAGCCGCTCCTACGGGCCCATCTACCGCTTGGGCTCGCATATCGAGCGAGGCTAGCACCGGCAAAGCCTCTGTGGCATGCGGACCGCTGAGAAGCAAAGGCACGCGGTGCAGCGCTGGATGTACAGGCGCCATTATCGCCACGTCGACGTAACGGCCTTTAGCCTTCTCAATGGCCTCAGCGGCCCTTCGCTTGGTGCCAGGAGAGCAGGAGTTGCAATCCAAAAATAGCGTTCCCGGCTCGATGCATTTTGCCGCTTGGCGCGCGGCAACCAGCGCCTGGTCGGCGGTCACAACGCTAAGTACAAAGTTACTGCCGGCCAGCGCCTCAGAAAGACTGGCACACCCGTTCACCCCGCAGAGCCTATAGTCTTGCCATTTTCGTTCTCGAACGTCGGCTGAATTATGATCGACCTTAATATCGTAGGCACGCAGGTGAAGCGGTCGAGCCATCGCCCAGCCTTGGACAAAGGCGCTTGCGGCCTCGCCGAAGCCAACGAACGCGAGATGAATTTCTTGCAGTGCCATTACGCCGAGTCCTCCTATAACTTCGCGCGGACGTCGAGCCGGTTGAAGGTCCACAACACCGGCGGCATCGAAATCTATCACCGGGGCAGGGTGTGGGGAAATTGAATACTTCACTGCGCTATTTGATTTCCGAATAGTTGTCCTCAGCGCTTCTTAGAAAATCCAGAAACAATTGCTGGGTAGTCGTTGGCCGCCAGTTTCGGCGGGCGGTAAGGCCGATGGGTCGCGTAGTGCCACTAAGGTCATAGCGCAACGTCGTAAGTAGACCCTGTTCGGCCTCCAACCGTACCTGATGGGCGGAGATCATGGTGAGACGATCGCTCTCCAGAAGCAAGGCACGGATCAATACGAAAGAGCTCGACTCCACAAGACCCCCCGGAGGGTCATGTCGGCTGTTGCGAAACAGGCCTTCAAAGTGGTCTCGGGTCGGTGTGCCATGGCGCGGAACCACCCATGGGTAGGCAGCCAGGTCGCGAGTGCCCAGCCTGTTTTTGCCCTGCAAAGGATGACCGGCCCGGGCCACGATGGTCAGCGGGTCATCAAACAGCCTCTCTTGGACAATGTCCTCGACGGGTATGGGCAGGCGCAAGGCACCAATGAGCAAGTCAATCTCACCGTGCCGCAAGCCGTGCAGCAACTCTTCGTACGGACCGTCCACGGCATGCACTTCCACATCGGGGCAGCGACGGGCAAACGCGTTAATGGCGGCCGGCAGCAGGAAGTGGCAAGAAAGCGGCATGGCACCTACCACAATGCGCCCGGTCTCTTGCCCTTCGAGTGCCGCAACCTCCGCGAGTCCCTGGGTCAATTCGGCAAAGGCAAGTTTGATCGGTTGCACCAAGACCTGTCCTTGCCGGCTCAGGTCGATGCCCTGGGCATTTTTTTCGTAAAGGCAAATCCCTAAAAGGCTCTCCAGCTCTCGTGCCGCGCGGTATAAAGCCGGTTGCGAGGTACCAATGGCACGCGCGGCGAGGGTGAAATTACCCGCGTTGGAGACGGCCACCAGGGCACGCAACTGCGTGACAGTCAGCAACTGGTCGGCAGTGCCTCGATTACGCGATGCCTTCTCCGTCCCCAAGCGTAAGGCGTCCTGGACGCCGCAGCGAATCAAATTCAACGCTCTGTCGACCCGCTGCGCATACAGTAAACCTGCTTCGGTTGGGCGCATGCCCTCGCTGTGGCGTTCAAATAGCGTCGTATTTAGCAAGCGCTCGAGTTTGGCAATCGCCTGTGTGATTGCCGGCTGCGAAAGAAATACGCGCGCCGCGGCCTGACTGATGCTGCGTTGCGCGGCGACCTCGCGAAAGACCCTGAGATGACGCAAGTTGGGAAGCACTTGTTCCATTTGCCGTTTCCCATTTCGGGACCTCTATATCAAAATCTTATACTTGTTTCCCTAGAATGGAATGGAAAAAGTCCGCAACGCGTAGATACTTAACGACCACACATCGCGAATCTGTCCCAAAGGAGCCGCAGTGATTATTGATTGCCACGGCCATTACACGACCGCCCCCAAGGCTCTGGAGGACTGGCGCAAGCGCCAAATTGCGGCGATCGGTCAAACGAAGCTCGCGCCCAAAGCATCGGAGCTGAAGATTACCGACGAGGAACTTCGAGAATCGATCGAATCCAACCAACTCAAAAAGATGAAGGAGCGCGGCAGCGATTTGACAATCTTTTCGCCCCGAGCAAGCTTCATGGCCCACCATATCGGGGACTTCGAGGTCAGCGCCACCTGGGCGGGCATCTGCAACGAACTGTGCCATCGGGTAGCCAGCGCGTTCCCGGATCATTTCATCGGCGCAGCCATGTTGCCGCAGTCTCCGGGCGTCGATCCGCGCACCTGCATACCGGAACTGGAGAAGTGCGTGCGGCAGTACGGCTTCGTGGCTATTAACCTGAATCCCGACCCTTCCGGAGGGCATTGGAAGGAACCGCCCCTGTCGGATCGTCACTGGTATCCGATCTACGAAAAAATGGTGGAACTCGACATCCCGGCAATGATCCATGTCAGTACGAGCTGCAACCCTTGCTTTCACACGACCGGGGCGCATTATCTAAACGCGGACACGACGGCGTTTATGCAATGTCTGACGTCAGATCTTTTTAAGGACTTTCCGACGCTTCGTTTCGTGATTCCGCACGGCGGCGGCGCCGCGCCGTTTCACTGGGGCCGATTTCGAGGTCTTGCGCAGGAACTTGGTAAACCGCTTTTGCAGCAACACCTCCTAAACAACGTCTACTTTGACACTTGCGTCTATCACCAGCCCGGCATCGACCTGCTCACGCGCGTGGTCCCCGTGAAAAACGTCCTGTTTGCCTCTGAGATGATCGGTGCTGTGCGCGGCATTGACCCGGAAACGGGTCACTACTATGACGACACGAAGCGCTATATCGAAGCGGCCGATCTTTCCGCCAATGACCGATACCTGATCTACGAGGGCAACGCACGAAGGGTCTACCCACGGCTAGATGTTGCGCTTAAAGCCAAGGGTCGCTGAAAAAAGGGGTAACGATGAACATGAAAGACCAGGCGGTCGTTGTACGCAATATCGAGCGCGCAGATCCATCGGTGATTGCGGCGCTGGCAGAATGCGGCGTTGCCACGGTTCACGAGGCGCAAGGCCGCATCGGCCTGCTCGCCTCCTACATGCGTCCGATTTACCCGGGCGCAAGCGTAGCGGCATCGGCCGTCACAATTTCCGCACCGCCAGGCGACAACTGGATGATTCACGTAGCCGTGGAGGTGGTGAAGCCGGGCGACATACTGGTCCTGGCGCCTACTTCGCCTTCTGATGCGGGTTACTTCGGCGATCTGCTCGCGACTTCGGTGCGAGCTCGCGGAGGCGTTGGCATGGTCATCGAAGCCGGCGTGCGTGACATCCGCACTCTGACGGAAATGAAGATGCCCGTTTGGTCCAAGGCCGTTTGTGCCCAGGGCACGGTTAAAGAGACGCTCGGTTCGGTTAACGTTGCCATCGTTTGCGCGGGGCAACTTGTGAACCCCGGGGACGTGATCGTGGCCGACGATGATGGCGTTTGTGTCGTACGTCGCCAGGAGGCGGTGGAGGTGTTGCAAAAGGCTCGGGCGCGGCTCGCCAACGAGGAGGCTAAACGTGCCCGCTTGGCCGCCGGCGAATTAGGCTTGGATATTTACGATATGCGCAAGCGCCTTGCGGAGAAGGGTCTACGCTATGTTTAGCGCACCGTGCATGTGGATGCGCGGAGGCACTTCCAAAGGTGGCTATTTCCTGGCGAGCGATCTGCCAAGCAATACGGCCGAGCGCGACGCGTTTTTGCTGGCGCTGATGGGTTCGCCCGATAAGCGCCAAATCGATGGCATGGGCGGGGCTGACCCGCTGACTTCGAAGGTGGCGGTGGTAAGTGCTTCGCAGCGCCCCGGCATCGATGTCGATTACCTCTTCCTTCAGGTCTTTGTCGATCAGGCCATCGTTACGGACGCGCAAAACTGCGGCAACATCCTTGCGGGGGTGGGGCCTTTTGCCATAGAGCGTGGACTGGTCAAGGCTCTGGACGGAGAGACAAAGGTCGCGATCTACATGGAAAACACGGGCCAAGTTGCCGAGGCGCGGATACGAAC
>Ga0187780_10002830_pt1 | contig 13050 bp, 8 predicted proteins | sample 1015_Q2_SP10_20__FD_132429 | JGI IMG/M metagenome (GOLD analysis project Ga0187780, IMG submission 132429) | Tropical peat soil microbial communities from peatlands in Department of Meta, Colombia - 1015_Q2_SP10_20_MG | ecosystem: Environmental > Terrestrial > Soil > Wetlands > Peat | place...
CAGCAATTGTATAGCCTTGTTGCTTCATTAAAGTAGTAAATAGTTTGAAATTGTCTTTATAAGATCCTGTGTCCTGTTTCGTATTCTCATTATTATGTGAGCCATCAATCATAATAACTTTACTTAATGGGGCTTTAATCATCCAATCTTGTTCATACTGATTATTCCCTAAGTCATGACCATCTCCAGCAGAAAGTGTAACGATAATTTTGTGATTTCCTGAAACTGGATTATCCCATTTCACACTTACATTTCCTGATGTATTAGCAGGAAGTGAGTCAATAGATGCAGTACCAATAATATGACCAGCATCAACCTTGTCATAATAGAAGTTCGCTGTTAATTGTTTTACATCTACCGTTCCTTGGTTACTTACACCTGCAGTTAAGGTAGCAGAAACTCCACCAACAAGCGCACCATCAGGAGTACTTACATTACTTACACTTACAGCTAAATCCTTTGCAGGAGACCAGATTGGTGCAGAGTAAACTTCATCACCATCTTTTTGTGTAACTTTTACTACAAACCATTGTTGCCCACCAGCTACAGTTACGCTTGGTGACCAATTAACCGAAGTAGTATCTGTTGTTGGCACATATGATTTAACTACTGTACCATGATTTGTGATTAATTCTACTTTTGCAATATTATCGTTTGAAGGTGTTTTAATATAGCTATACTCTGGATCCGTTGCTTTTTCTAAAACAGGGTCATCACCTGTAATCTTAAAGTCCAACGTATTTGTATCAGTTGTAGATCCCATGTAGAAACCACTTGCCGAAACATCTAATGTAAAGTTTGGATCTTCACTCATGTAGACACGCATATGTCTCATAGCGTCCATTAGAGAATCAGTTGTTAAATCCTTCGCAACAATAATTGTACGTTTTTTCGTTTGTCCCCATGTAGCATCATGGTTATCTTCCCCGTATGTAGGGGCTACATGCCATCCTAAATCAAGGGCACTATAATATTTGTCTTCTGCATTAGCGTATGAATATTTTCCTGAGCCATTTCCTACTTCAAGCATCGTGAATAGTTTATCTACACGTTTATCATAAGGAATGAAATTATCAAATGCATTTGCAGACATTTTTGGATGGTTGAACTGGGCAACAATATTATCATAAGTTAACGCCCAACTATAATATTTTTGTAGATTTTGATATGCTCCACCATCAACTACACGGTCAACAAAGTTGTCTGTTCCAAATACATTTGAATGTCCCCATGTCGTTGAAGTCATTTCAAAACCTGGGAATACGACGAACTTACCATCTTTCGTATATTGTTTTGCTAAGTCTTTTGTTAATTGCCAATCCGTTCCACCAGTACGCTCCTTCATTCCACCGCGGACAACATTATCCTTGTTTACAAGGCTAGAATCAATGTCATGAGAATGATCAGAAAAAGCAAAGAAATCGTAATGATATTTTTGTGCCGCTTTTAATGCTTCATCAGGACTTCCAGCAGCATCGTGAGAAATATTTGTATGATTGTGTGTTGTTCCTCGATAATGATTACCACCAGTAAACCTCTCAGCAACAGTAAATTTCCAAGTATAAGTTGAAAGATTACCTAATTTATCTTTTGCAGTTACAGTAATCTTATGTTCACCTACTGCTAATTCTTCCGTACTTGGAATTGAAAGTTTTAATTCTGTCTCACTTATAACCGCTTTTGAAGTATAATCCTTCCCATCAACAATAATCCCTACGTTTTTAGTATCAACACCATTAGGGTCATCCATTTTCACAGAAATCGTTGGGTATCTTGTATCAATACTATCTCCATCCATAGGTGATGGATCAGAAAATGCTGGACCATCTTTATCCTCTACTACAGGAACTTCATTAGGACTTAAAGCAGTACCATTCGTTAATTTATCACTACCACTAACTGCTTCTATATAATAATAAAATTTATCTTGCGGAACACTATCCTTGCTAATTTTACCATTATAACTTTTACCGTCTGCTGCATTCATAATAACTGTCTTATATGAAGAATCAACTTTACCTTTGTAGTAAAGAGTGACAGAATCTGCATTTTTAGCAGTAGCAGAAAAAGATACGTCTGTTCCCACATAAGCTTTTGTAATTGCTTTATGATTTAATACTAACTGTCCTTTAATATTTGTTGGAATAACATAATAACCACTAGTATAAGGACGATCTTTCTTAAATTGAGCAACAGTTCCAGTAATTGTATACTCAGAACCTTCTTCTATATTCCCTAAAGTTCCTTGAATGCGTACGATTACCATTTTTCCTGCAGCATCTTTGAATGTCACGTCATTAACTGGGCCAATAGTAGTTGGCACGTTAGATGCCGTTCCTTTAAATGTAACTAGTTTACTTTCATACCCCTCACCAATTGAATCAATTGAGACTAGTGTTGGGGTTAGTGTACTATCAGCATCTGCTACTTTTCGAATTGTAGTAGGAACAAACTGAGTCATCCCTGCTGAAAATACAACTCGTCCATCAATACTTAGTTTTTGACCAGCTTTAATGTCCTCTTTAGAGTTATTAACAACATTAATTGCTCCAGTTCCATCCTCAATATTGAAATTCGTATTTACATTACCAGTAGGTGCATTATTTGTAGTAGCTACACCTTCTATAGTTGTCGTATAGCCTGTATTAATCGCTAAACCACTTGCATCATTTTTACGTAATTCACTAATTGGTGTAACTGAAGAATTAGTACCTGATACATTAACACGAGTGTATATACTCTCTTTTGGCGTTGGTTGAGTTGTATCTGTATGGGTCAAATAAACTACTGAATTAGTATTTGAAAAATTCATTGTAAATGAACCATTCGGATTAGCAGTAGCTTGTGACACACTCTTTAACGAACCACCATTTTCAGTATAAGCTTTTACCGTTACACCTGCTGGAACAGATCCTGCTTGTCCTATAATCGACGAAGTACCAGCTGTCTGATCAAAAGTAATTTTAGATGAATCCGGAGAAAGCATAAAATTTGAATTATGAACTACTATCTCATCAACAGTATCTGAACCTGCTAGTTTATTCATCACGAAATCTTGAGAAGGATCTTTTGTAAACGCACCATTTCCAAGACCAAATGCTGTTCGTGGATCTGAACCAATATTAGTTTTACGTAATATTGTTCCGCCACCGATTGTCGAATCGATAATTGGATTACCCCAGTATAATGGATTTTTAAAATTTCCTGATGCAGTACTATAAGCAATTAGATCAATTGCATTTAAATCATTAATCCCATTAACAGCAGCTTTCGTTTTAGCAAGAACTAAAGCACCACCAGTTGAAGCACTAGGGTTTATAGTAGTGGTAGCATCAGCTTTTACCGGAAGTGGTAGACCTGCGGGTGTTCCGTTTGCCCCCCCTGTTCCTGAAGCACCTGTAACTAAAAAGTATCCATGTGCTCTAATGGTACCTGATAAAGCCTGTCCGGCACCAAAATTCATTGTCGCCGCTGATGTATAAGCTATCGACCAATTTGATAGGTCAATATCCTTATCCGTATTATTATAAAGTTCAAAAAATTTAGTAGTGTATAATGCACCACTGTTTCCACCGTTTACGTATATTTGACTGAATACAACGTCTCCTGGTGAAATTGTTTGCGTAGTACCTGTGTAATTTACATTTACATTATCACTTTCTGTTTTTCCAGTTTCCAAAGCTGTAATAGAGACTTGTGAGCTTTGTTTAGGATTTGAAATTGCAATAGCAAATGAACCTTCTGAAGTAGCAGTTGTTGAGCCTGCTAGAGAGTTATCAGCATTGTATGCATTTACTGTCGCGTTACTTGCTACAGCACCTGCAGTCCCTGTAACAGTTGAATAAGAATTATAAGTAATTTTTGTTGCATCAGGCTTTTGTGATTTTTGTAAAACCTCACCTGAATAATTTATTGAAACTTTATCACTTGGATCTTTACCAGTTTCTTGAGCAACAACGTAAATTGATGTCTTTGATTGTGGATTATTAATTCCAAGTTTAAATGAACCATCATCCCCAGCATTTGTAGTTCCTGCTAAGCTGTTATCAGCAAAATATACATTTACTTTTGCATTCTTTGCCACTGCTCCCTTTGCACCTATTACGCTAGTGGTAGTTTCAAATGATATTTTTGATGCATCTGGTGAAGCTGTTTTTTCGTTTGGAGTTTGGTTTGAATCGATACTTTGACCTTTGAATTCTATGTCAGCAATACGATTAGTACCTCCTGAACCTATGGTACCATTACCTATTGACGTCTCTGAATTCTTAAGCCATCTTACATAAATAATATCTTGGTTATTCGCTTCTGTAGGTAAAGATACATTCGTTGTTATCCATGTATTTGCAGCATTAATGAGTATCGTTCCATTTGGAACATCTAACCAAGTGCTATGATCCAAACTATATTGAATTTTGAAATCTCTTGGTCCTGTTGCTGAACCGTATTGCTTAGAAGTTAAAGTAATACTTTGATAATTTTTTGTTGTTAAAGATACTTCCCAAAAAGCAGGGATAGGATTTTTTTGATCTAATAACCATCCACTAGTATTCGGGACAGTGTTACCAGATGGTCCGGCAGCAAAATTTTTACTTGGATCTATTGGTCCACCCGAGAATGATAATACACTGCCACTCCCACTTGATGGTGTTAGAACTAAATTTTTAAAATCCCACTTCGCCAAAGTAACAGGTGTTGAGTCTGCTTTCACACTTGGTGGAATCACTATGGAAATCAGCATAAAAGCCATCATTACTAGACTTACCCATTTCCTGTGCTTTCTTATCGATCTATACACTGATCACATACCTCCTAAAATATGAATAAAAACACTTTCAAGATTAGTTAGTGCTATACAACATAACTTTACGACTAAATCTATCCCTTCTTTCTCGATATCCTCCTTCTTTTAGCATAGAACACACCGTAATACTATTATGAAAAAAAATATTATTCTACAAAATTCGGATAACTTAACCAACTCTTTACATAATTAACATTTCATTTATGTTATATTAATTTTGACTCACATAAATCATACGTAGGAGGTCATACATGTTAAGTAATAGTTTTTACTTTCGATATAGTCGAATTTTTTTCCTTCTATTAATCTCATTTATCTTGGTATTTTCTTCGACAGGAAAAGTAGCACAGGCTCATGCATATAGTGCTAGTTTTACAACATTAGATCTTACAAAAGAGGACACTAAGATGTCATTTTTATTAGATGAAATATCGGTGATAGAGTTAACTGGTGGGGATGTTAATCATAATGGCATGTTAGAACCAGAAGAGTTCAATGCCGTAAAAAGTAAAATGGAAAAGGTTTTGAAAGACCATCTTTTACTTAAAATTAATGATAAAGTACAAAATTGGTCGAAAATTGAAGAAATATCTTTGAATCGAAAAGGCGAAAACACACAGCTTCATTTCGTGGTTACATATCCAGCACTGCAACCTTCTCAATCGATCTCGTTAACCGATAATTTATATCAAAACGATACGAAGAATTATGTAGATTTAGTAAAAATTAATTATGGCAATCAAAACAGTACGTCAGCATTATCTGGGACAAACCGTACATGGTCTATGATCTTAAGCGATAATGATTATGAAAGTTTTCACTCAAGTGCTACTAGTTCAAATCCTATTCAGCCAAAGCAGGTAAAAACGAAACCAGATCAACCTATTTCAAGTGATTGGCTATCATTTTTAAAGCTTGGTATGAATCATATTCTATCTGGATATGACCATTTATTATTTTTACTTTCACTTATCATTGCAAGACAAAGCTTTAAGCAGTTTGCAACAGTTATTACAGCATTTACCCTTGCTCATAGCTTAACCCTTACCTTAACTGTATTAGGAATCCTTCATGTTCCTCCTGCCTTTGTGGAACCTGCAATTGCTTTAAGTATTTGCTATGTTGCGATTGATAATATTTTACGGAAAGAAGTCAGTCATCGCTGGGTTTTAACCTTTTTCTTTGGACTGATCCATGGAATGGGATTTGCTGATATCTTAGTCGGAATGCACATTCCGAAAAGCGAGTTAGCAGTTGATTTAGCAAGTTTTAACATAGGAATTGAAATTATTCAGCTTTCAATCATAGCTCTACTATTACCTTTATTAACTTTTTTACATCGTTCAAAATATTCACGATACGCGATTGTCTCTATTTCTAGCATTGCTTTTCTATTAGGCGGCATATGGTTGTTTCAGAGAATACTATCTTAATTAAAGGGAGAGAATGTTTTTGTCGAATACTGCAATACAGAAAGATACTCCTACAAAGTCCAATAGACACTATCTATTCCTTATTAGTCTAGTAATCATTTTACTCTTATATATTTCATCTACTGTTGGTTTTGGATCAATTTGGACAAGTTCCAAACTCCAATTATTTAAGATGATGTTTATTAGTGTCATTATTGAGGCAATGCCTTTTATTTTAGTAGGCGTATTTGTATCGGCATTACTACAAGTGTTTGTAACAGACCAAATGATTCGAAAATTTATACCGAAAAATCCAATCTTAGGGATTATTGCAGCTAGTGTACTTGGGATTATTTTCCCGATTTGCGAGTGCGGAATGGTACCGGCTATTCGAAAATTAATAAAAAAAGGAATGCCTTTATATGTGGCCACTACTTTCATTTTAGTCGGCCCAATTTTAAATCCCATTGTATTTCTGTCTACGATAACGGCATTTCGAAATCAACCTATAGTTGCATTTTCTAGAATGGGACTAGCTTTTTCAGTAGCCCTAATCGTTGGTCTAATCGTTTATCAATTTGTAAACTCGAATCAATTAAGAGAGGAAGTCCACTCTTCTCATAGTGAACATCATCATTCACACGATGACCACTCTCACAACACTGTTAAGAATAGAGTAATCGAAGTGATGGGACATTCTGTCAGTGAATTTTTCGATATGGGAAAATACTTAGTATTCGGTTCGATCATTGTGGGATTACTACAGGTTTTTGTATCGCAAAATAGTTTAATAGAATTAGGAAAAAATGGGTCTGCATCTAACCTTGTTATGATGGGGCTTGGCTCTATTCTTTCGCTTTGTTCTACATCTGACGCGTTCGTTGCCCAATCGTTACAAACTATTTTCCCAAAAAGCTCATTAGTCGGATTCATGGTATTCGGACCAATGATAAATATTAAAGGAATTTTAATGATGCTAGCTGTTTTTAGATCAAGATTTGTCATAATACTCAGTATTTTTGTTTTCATCTTTGTTTTTATTGGGACATTAGTTCTCCAGTCATTTTTATAGAGGTGATTCAATTGATTAAAAATATTCGTGCAACTAGTATCCATCACTTTATTAAGGCAACGATACTACTCGGTTTTTCTTTATACATCTTACAATTAACAATTACAGGTGACATCTTACAATTTATTGTTCCGCAGCTTGTCATTTATGTCAAAATAGCAATGACTTTCCTTATGATCGTTTCGGTCTTCCAATATTACATTGCAATTCTTTCTTTAAAGAAAACAGTCATCATTTGTGAATGTGGACATGACCATGATCATGTATTCGGACACGACCATAGTCACCACTCGGATAAATTCACCTTAAAAACCGGGTTTATTTACGGACTATTTTTATTACCACTTCTGCTCGGATTTCTATTACCGAATCAATCAGTAGCGAATGCACTTGCTTCAAATAGAGGGATGAACTTAATTGGTGTGACCTCTCACAATCAAGGAGCGAAAGTAGAAGTTGATGGAAACGAAGACCCTGCTCTAAGAAAATTATTTACAACAAATGTATATGACAAAGACTATGCAAAACTTGGAATGATGTTGTATAAACAAGATGTGATCGAGATGAAAGATAAATGGTTTATCGAGAAACTGCAATCAATGAATATGTTTGTAAATAATTTTCAAGAGAAGGAAATCAAAATCACAGGATTTATCTACAGAGAATCAGGTTTGGCTAGTGACCAATTCATCATTGCTCGTATGGGAATGACGCATTGTATTGCTGATATTTCTCCATTTGGTATCGTTGCAGAAGCTGCCAATTCAAACGAGTTTCCAAATAATGCTTGGGTTACGATTACAGGTAAAATTGGAAAAACGACGTATAAAGGTCAACCAGTCATTAAAATAGAAGTTGAAAAATCTGAACAAGCTAAAGCACCAAAAGTTCAATATGTCTATCCTGATTGGGAATTTGGCTCAAAGCTATAGGGGGAATCTTCATTGTTGAAAATTGGAAGTATACTGATTTCCATATTAATTATTTGCTATAGTATGTATCATCTTTTTCAAAATAAAGGGAAATTATCTGACTCAGCCAAAAAAATTATATTATTACTAGCCTGCGTTTCTTCCTTTACAATGGGATTTTTTATCATACAGATTTCAAATTTCAACGTTTGGTTATCGGCTGTAATCTGTCTAATTGTTTCAATTGTAATTGGACTACTAGTCGGAGAGTCTGGTTTAAAGATCAAAGGGCTAAATCAAATTCTAGCTGGATTCATTGGCGGAACAATTGGGTTGGTTCTGGGTTATATGGTATTTATATCAAACATCGCTTTTTTAATCGTAGCTATCCTATTTATTATGATTATTTATGGAATTTTACGATGGATTGATACATTACTCGAAGCAAAGCCCCAAAAAAAGAAGGAAAAAAGGGAAAAAGGGAAGAAGGAGAAGAAACCAACTTATGGTCTAACAGGTTGGCTTGCTGGTTGTCTTGCGTTATTGCTTATCATTATTGCGATAAATTCGAATCATATTTCGGTTGGGATGATTGGACAACCCCAAAGCCAAGTAGCAGTTATGGACGTAGAGAACAACTTGCAAGTCGCAACGATTCATGTAACGACATCTGGCCCTGATCCAAAAAATACAATTATTAAATCACAAAACATGCTAAAGGTTGTTTTCAAAGTAGATTCATCTGACAATGAAAAAAGGACGTTAATTTCAAATGACCTTCATTTAAATGTTCCCTTAAAAAAAGGAGAAAACATTATTCTATTAGATAATCCACTAAAGGGACAATATCATTTTTCTCTTTCACCTGGGAATATGTCTGGATTGTTTACTGTAAAATAAATTGAGGGCTGCCATATTCATAATGGCAGCCCTTTTTAGGATAATTTCTCAATTAGTTAATTTTATATGGATATCATTTGTTACAAAAGCGTGATCAGTTGAATTAGAATCTCTTAAAGTGATATGAGGAGTAATAATAAACTCTTTTGCATTCGGATTCAGTTTTTCGAATGTTTTACTTACATTTTTATTATAAAATCCGTCTGTGCTCCAACCACCATCATCTCTCCCAGAATAGTGATTTCCTAAATCGTCTCTTATTTCGAATTCAACAAACACTCCGTCCGTCTTTTTTCTAGTCTTATCTGATACTTCTTGATTATAATAAACAATGAAGGACATAGGATTAAAAGTAATTTTTTTGATATTTACATTTACACCATTTTTTTCAGCACTATCTTCTGGTAGTAGTATCTTACTTTCTGTAGCATCTAAACTAAATGTAAAATTCCAATCACCTTTTATAACAGTCCCATTTTCAGGGTTCTTCATACTATCAATATTCCATCGAATATTAGCAACATCCAATTTTTTACATAATGCGTTTTTATAAACACAAAGAAACTCTTAACTTCATTTATTAAGAGTTTCTATTACTTCAATATATATTTACGAAACACGTTTAAAGATAGATTTATTAGTCTGGAAGCTCTAAACTTCTTTGGACGTGTACTATATTCAACTACTAGCAATTTATCGAAAAACATGATATACAAAAGGAAAAAGTAAAATAACACCTGCAAGCAAACCAAGTCCTAGTGCTCCCCTATAATTTTCTTGTTCCCATAATTTTGGTACAAGGCTCCCAACATAAACACATCCCCAAATCGAAGTAACAGCAGCAAGAACCCACTTAAAAAACTCTTCTATCATTTTTTCAATACATCTCCTATTAGAGCAGGTCCTACTTGATCTCCATGCCCACGCATATAAAACTTTACATCAACGTGATAATCAATATCTTTTACATGCTTCTTCCATTTATAATCCTCCCACTCCTTTAAAGTGGAAAAAGTGGATTTAACTTGGTTATTAATATGAAAACAATCAACTTGCCATTTATGTATTGTTTTATCAAGCAGCTTCATGGAATCTGATTTTAAATTTTTTTCAATCGATTGTTCTAGTTTTTTCCTATTTTTCGATTTTGTATAATCTGTATTCGATTGAACACTAATTAAATCGCCTTCCATCGCAATGCTAAAGTTGACTTTTATTTTATTTTTCTTTCGTTTTACTTTCATGACAGCACGCTTTTGTGCTTTCATATCAATGGTTAAATTTAATTCTTTGTTAGCTGGATCTTGAAAATCCCAGGCTGTTCTTAAATATTCATCACGGAGCATACTATAGATCTTCGTTTCATCACCATTTAGAAATCCTATTAATTTATCCGCTTTATATACCGCTGATCCAAGAAATTCTACAGGAACTTCTCCAGTTCTACGAACATTTCCAGCATTTTGTTCACCGATAATAGGCTGTCGCTCTTCTGATTCTCCCTCCCCTTGAGATAAATGTGCTTTACCTTTTGAAATATCTGGACGGTATGCAGTTTCGATCGTAACAGCTCCTGTCCCAGGTTTTTCCATGTCGTTGATAAAATTATGAAAACGAGAATTATATGGTAGCATAGAGCCAACATTTTTTGGGTCTAGTTCTAATTCAAACCATAAGCTTATGTCTGTTTCAGTTGTCGGTTTGATATTTTTAATATACGTTTCTGCATTTCCATGTGTTGTCATAACATAAAATGATCTCCTGAATTCTTGGCTACGTACTACCTCGCTTAAAACAGGCATTATCCCTTTTTTGGCTATATTTTCACCCAATACAAAGGCTTTAGCGTGAGTAAGAGTAATCTTCCTAGCAACAAAGCTTTGACTAGCAAGTATAGCAGAAACGATATTTGAACCCTCAACAGTATGTACGACTATTGATTTATTCATCGCATCTGAGCTTTGACCACCTGCGCCAAGTAGCTTTGGTACAGCAATTGCAAAAGTAAACAAATAATTATTTTTAGGACCTGGATCCACACCAATTGCTATAACAAAAGCCATATTCTCTGGATCTTGCCTGTCCCAGCACCCTGTTAATATTGGTAAAGAAAGCAAAACAATTAATACATTTGCTAAAATCCGTGGGAACTTTGTCACATATTCTGCCCCCATTTTTTTCGTAATCCTCCCACAAACCATGTTAGCATTGGAAGGATAATTGAAATGATAGATCCATAAGTACGTATAATGTTCGAATCCAGGTTTACAGTTATCATTTGATTCTTCGGTAATAGTGCTAAATAGTAAATCAAAATAGACAGCGGAAAAATAAGAATCTTATCCTTAGGCAAGTGCAACATTTGTGATATTGTTGCAGCACTACAATACAAGCCTACAGAGAGTTTTAAGATAGTACATAATAGCCAAATGATTAGAAAAATACTTTCTACTCGTTGAATCCAACGACCTGCAATAATAATTCTACTGACTTCTAATAGCGGATTGTTTATTCGCGTCCCTGTTGGATAAGGAAAAACATACTGGTAAGTGATGACTGAACTAAGTAAAAACACAGAGCTGATCACTAGACACCACCAAACTGCCTTACTTCGATCGTTCTTATTTCGGATTCTTGGAACAATAAACCCGAATGCAAGTAGTTCAGAAAACAACGAGCTCTTTATTATTCCCATTTTTATGATATGAGATTTCCCTGTTCCCCAAATTGGAGTTAATGCTTTTGGATCTGCATAAGTCATAAGTGCACCAACCAATAAAACAATCAAACTCAAAATAATGATCCCCACTGTGAGCCATGCAATGCGTCCTAATACTTCAATTCCAGAACGAGCAATTAGGGCAGTCGGAATGAGAAGGGCTAGCAAAACAATTTCGATAGGAGTTCTTGGCAAGATATCCGTCACAATCATATCTGAAAATGTACGGAGGACAATAAATGTAACCATAAAGAATAAACAGAAATAAGAGAAATTGATTAAACTACCAAAAAATGGCCCCATTATCTCTTCGGTTGCCGTAATTAACGAAGCCCCTGAATTTGCACTCGTTATTACTCCTCTAATCCCCCACCATGTTAAAGGGCAGAGCAATATCGCAATCAGTACAATCAACCAGCCCGCTGTTCCGCCAATATCAACCATCGACCGAGGAAACGGAAGGAAGATTTTTGTTATTAGGAAAATAATTCCTAAAGATGCTGCTTCACGAATTCCGATCTGATGCTTACCCACTTCTATCCCTCATCTCGACTATTAGATTTGTTGCCTTTCTCATTCGGCACCTTTGTGTCCTTTTTTGGGCGAACGGAAAGTGACCTATATTTTTGCTGTTTTATACTAGCTCTAAAAATAGTATCCTTGCTTGGTAAATATGGAGAAATCGGCGATACTGATGGAACCCCAAATGAATTACTAGACATGCGATTAGATAAGATAACAAGCCATACTAAAACAACCCCTACCAAACCAAAAAATGAAGCAGCAATCAAATAAACAAAACGTAAAATACGGGTAGAAAATTGCAAATTATAATTTGGAATTGTATACGAAGCTAAAGCAGTTGTAGCCGTGATAATCACCACAATCGGACTGACAATATTCGCTTGAACAGCAGCTTGTCCAAGAATCAATGCTCCCACAATTCCAATCGTCGGGCCAATTACCCCTGGTATTCTGACACCCGCTTCACGAATAAGTTCGAACATACATTCGAGTAAAATGGTCTCTGCTGCTACAGGGAGTGGAACCGTTTCACGAGTACCAGCAATCGCAAGAAGGAGCGTTGTCGGAATCATTTCCATATGATAATTCGCAATTGAAACATAAACCGCTGGTAAATACATTGACATATAGTATCCCATATGCCTGATGATCCGAATAAACGAACTATACGGCCACCGAAGATTAGCGTCCTCCGAAGTCTGTAGGAA
>Ga0187780_10002831_pt1 | contig 13047 bp, 10 predicted proteins | sample 1015_Q2_SP10_20__FD_132429 | JGI IMG/M metagenome (GOLD analysis project Ga0187780, IMG submission 132429) | Tropical peat soil microbial communities from peatlands in Department of Meta, Colombia - 1015_Q2_SP10_20_MG | ecosystem: Environmental > Terrestrial > Soil > Wetlands > Peat | place...
AGAGCTCCGCGCGTCCGCGCGACTCGACCGCGACGAGGCGCCGCAGCTCCTCGAAGAGCTCGGGCGGTGGCTCGACGGGAGCGGCGTCCGTCTCGCCGCGCGACTGCCCGCGCGGCCACGCCGGTTCCTGGCCGGGCGAAGCCGCGGCTTCCGCGGCGCGCGGGACGGCCCGGGCGAGTTCGTCCGGGCTGCCGGCGGCGGCGAAGCGGGACGCCGGGTCCCACCAGCGGGCCGCGAGCCCTTCTTCCGAACGCGACACGTCCGTTCGCTCCGCCCCGCACCAGACCGTTTCGCGCGACGCTCCCTGTTTGAAGTAGAGCTCCCAGGCGCCCGGCGCTCTGGTCTCGAGCAGCGCGGCGACTTCCTCCGTCGTCATGGCTGCGAGCGCACGGAGAGTCCGCGAATCATCACGTCGGGAGCGGCGCCCTGGACGGGGACCACCTGCCCCCCGCGCGCGCACCAGCCGAGCGCCCGGTACACGTGCGGCTCGCGTCCGAGGCCGGGCTCCACGTGCTTGAGGCTCGACAGGATGTCGCCGCAGAGCACGCCCGGGCCGAGCTCATCGGCGAGCTGTCCGCGGCGAACGCGCCGAGCCCGAGGGAAACGAAGCTGGAAGGCGCCGCTCGCGAGCTCGACGGAGCCCGAATCGACCTCCTCGATCCAGAGTCCCTGTCCGAGGCGGCGCGACATCTCCTCCCGCGTGACGCTGCCGCCGGAGACGACGAGATTGGCGCCGCGCGGCAGCGGCGCGTCGGTCGCCTCGGCGCGTCGGGCGTGCCCGTTGGACGTTTCGGTGCCCATGCGCGCGGCGGAGGAACGGGTGGTCAGCCGCCCGGCCAGGCGCCCGCCGTCGAGGAGCTTGACGGGTCTCGGGCGCGTGCCTTCGTCGTCGTAGGCGTATCCGCCGAAGAGGTCGAGCCTCGTCGGGTCGTCGCGCACCTCGAGCTCGGCGGCCGCCAGCCGCGCCTCGGCCAGGCCGGAAAGAGGAGACATGGCGCCCGCCTCGAGGGGATGCGAGAGGATCTCGTGGAAGAGCACCGCGGCGCACCCGCCGGCCAGGACGGCGTCGATCTCGCCTTCGAGGCACGCGACGGGAGCTTCTCGCGGTTCCGCGGCCCGCTGCAGCGCGCTGCGCAGCTCGTCGCCGAGCGCGTCCGACTCCGGGCCATGGAACGAGAAACGCCGCGACTCGTCGCCGCGGCGCGAGGCCGCGACGAAGCGGCCCGTGACCGAGACGAGCGCGCGGGCGTGCGAAGAAGGGGCGGCGTGGGCGGGGTAGACGTCGCGCGCGACCTCCAGGAGGCGCCACTGAAGCCGATGCCGTGGGGCGCTTCGAGAGAACAGCGCTCCGAGCCGCTTGCGCCACCGCTCGATGGGCTCCGGCGGCTCCGCCTGCTCGGTGCGCGCCTTGCCCGGTCGGATCGGCAGGGAAGGCCGCCCCAGAGCCGCCTGGAGCTGCCGCAGCGCCTCGCGCAGCCCGGCCTCGTCGGCGCGGGAGACCGCCGCGAGGATCTGCGCGTTTCCCCGCTGCCTCCGCGCCGCGAGGGCCTCGATCGCGACGTGCCGCGTCGCGACGACCTCGCCGTCGCGCCACTCGAGCAGTGTTTCGAGGCGCCGCTCGACGAGCACGTCGGCCATCTCGCCCGGTTCTCGGGCGAGCGGCTCGATCCAGCGGGCGATGGTTGCGGCGTCGAGCGCCATGGCGGGGCATTATCGTGCGTCGTGCGTGTAATAACATCCCGCGGTCATGGGACTCTCGGATCTGCGCAAGGAGTTCATCGCGGTGCGCACCGCGCGGGGTCTGGCCGCCCGGAATCTCTTCGAGGAGCGGGCTCCCGGCGCGCTGCGCCAGGCCGTCCTCGGCGCCCTGGCCGACGAGGCCGACAAGGAGCGCACGCTCGAGGACGAGGCGCGGCGCATGATGGAGGCGGCGCGCAACGAAATCGCTTCCGGCCGCGTGGATGGCCAGGAACTCTTCCGCAGGATCCGCCGCAAGCTCGCCGAGCAGCGGGGGATCGTCCTGTGAGGAGCGCCGCTTCGTCACTCCTTCCATGACGCTCGACAAGCGGATCGCCCATCTGGAGAGCCTCCGGGAGAAGAACCTGGAGGGCGGCGGCCCGGATCGCGTCGAGCGGCAGCACGCCGAGGGCAAGCTGACGGCGCGCGAGCGCATCGCCCTGCTGCTCGACCCGGGAACCTTTTTCGAGGTGGACCCCTTCGTCGTGCACCGCAGCCGTGATTTCGGGATGGAGAAGAAGGAAGTGCCCGGAGACGGCGTCGTCTGCGGCGCGGGCCAGATCGAGGGTCGGCCCGCGTACGTCTTCGCGCAGGACTTCACGGTCTTCGGCGGATCCCTCTCGGAGACCAACGCCGCCAAGATCGTCAAGATCATGGATTTGGCGATGAAGATGGGCGCGCCGATGGTCGGCTTGAACGACTCGGGCGGCGCGCGCATCCAGGAGGGGGTCGTCTCGCTGGCCGGGTACTCCAAGGTCTTCCTGCGCAACACGCGAGCCTCGGGGGTCGTGCCGCAGATCTCGGCGATCCTCGGCCCGTGCGCGGGCGGCGCCGTGTATTCGCCCGCGATCACCGATTTCGTGTTCATGACCGAGAAGACCTCCTACCTCTTCGTCACGGGGCCGGACGTCATTCGCACCGTGACGCACGAAGAGGTGACCAAGGAGGAGCTCGGTGGCGCCCGGACACACTCGGCCGTCTCGGGCGTGGCGCACTTCGTCCGCAAGGACGACGCGTCGGTGCTCGCGTCGATTCGCGAGCTGCTCTCCTATCTGCCCTCGAACAACCTGGACGATCCGCCGCTGCGCGAGGCGCGCGAAGCGCCGGGCGATCCCCTCGAGCTGAACGCCTTCATTCCGGAGGAGCCCAACAAACCCTACGACATGGCGGCGCTTGTGCGGCGCGTCGCGGACGAGGGGCGCTTCTTCGAAGTCCATGCCGCCTTCGCGCCCAACCTGCTCGTCGGCTTCATTCGCCTCGGCGGCCGCTCGGTGGGCGTCGTGGCCAACCAGCCGATGCACCTGGCGGGGGTGCTCGACATCGACGCTTCGGTGAAGGGCGCGCGTTTCGTTCGCTTTTGCGACGCGTTCAACATCCCGCTGCTCGTTTTCGAGGACGTGCCGGGGTTTCTGCCCGGCACGCAGCAGGAGTACGGCGGCATCATTCGCCACGGCGCCAAGCTTCTCTTCGCCTTCGCGGAGGCGACGGTTCCCAAGATCAGCGTCGTGGCGCGCAAGGCCTACGGCGGGGCCTACTGCGTCATGCTGTCGAAGGACATTGCGACGGACTTCAACTTCGCCTATCCGACGGCCGAGCTTGCGGTGATGGGGCCCGAGGGGGCGGTCAACATCCTGTACCGGCGCGAGGCGGAGTCGCCGGAGGCCCGCGCCGCCCGGGTCGCGGAATACGTCGAGAACTTCGCCAACCCCTACGTGGCGGCCAGCCGCGGCTACCTCGACGAGATCATCGAGCCCTCGGAAACGCGCGACACCCTCGTCGCCGCTTTCCGCCTGCTCGAATCGAAGCGCGTGCAGCTGCCCGCCAAGAAGCACGGCAACATTCCTCTGTGAGCCGCGGCGTGTCCGGCGCGGCCGGGGTCCGCCTCCTTTGAAACTGCTCGTCGCCAACCGCGGAGAGATCGCGGTGCGGATCTTTCGCGCCTGTCGGGAGCTCGGCATCGGAACGGTGGCCGTCTTCTCCGACGCCGACCGCCGCGCGCCGCACGTCGCGATGGCCGACGAGGCCGTGCGCCTCGGGCCCGCGCCGGCGCGCGAGAGCTACCTCTCGGTCGAGGCGCTGCTCGCGGCGGCCCGGCGCACGGGCGCCCGTCTGATTCACCCGGGCTACGGGTTTCTCGCCGAGAACGCGGCCTTCGCGCGGGCCTGCGTCGACGCGGGCTTCACGTTCGTCGGCCCTTCGGCCGGCGCGATCGAGGCGATGGGGTCGAAGACCGAGAGCCGCCGCCGGATGGAGGCGGCCGGAGTTCCGATCGTGCCGGGAATGCTGCGGCCCGCATCGAGCGCTCGCGAGATCGAGGAGTTCGGGGAACGGAATGGATTTCCGATTCTGCTGAAGGCCTCGGCGGGCGGTGGCGGGAAGGGCATGCGGCGGGTGGACGCCCGCCACGACGTCGCGGCAGCCTTCGAGCGCGTCAGCGCGGAGGCGTCGGCCTACTTCGGCGACGGCGCGGTCTATGCCGAGAAGCTCATCGAGAGGCCGCGCCACATCGAGGTGCAGGTCGTCGGCGACGCGGCGGGGACCCTCGCCGCGGTGGGCGAGCGGGAGTGCAGCCTCCAGCGGAGGCACCAGAAGGTCGTCGAAGAGTGCCCGTCTCCGGCCGTCGACGCGCCGCTGCGGGCGAAGCTGTCGGGGGCGGCGCTGCGCGCGGCGGAGGCGGTCGCGTATTCCTCCTGCGGCACCGTCGAATTTCTCCTCGCCCCGGACGGGTCCTTCTACTTTCTCGAAATGAACACCCGACTGCAGGTCGAGCATCCGGTTACCGAGGAGGTCTGGGGCGTCGACCTGGCGCGGGAGATGATCCGCATCGCGCTCGGCGAGCCTCTCGCTTTGGGCGAGCTCCGCCCGGCGGGGCATGCGATCGAATGCCGCGTTTACGCGGAGGATCCCCGCCGCGGCTTCGCGCCCTCCCCGGGCACGATCTCCGCCCTGCGGCTGCCGGCGGGACCCGGCGTCCGACACGACATGGGGGTCGAAGCCGGCGACGAGGTCCCGATCGACTACGACCCGCTGCTCGGCAAGCTCATCGTGCACGGGCCGGACCGGACGAGCGCCGTCGCCCGCCTCGCCCGCGCCCTGTCGGAGTACGAGGTATCCGGCGTCGCGACGACGCTGCCGCTCTTTCGGGCGCTGACCGCGGACGCCGATTTTCGAGGCGGGCGCTTCGACGTGCAATGGCTTGACCGCCGGCTCGACGAGGGCTTGCTCGACGGCGTGCCGGCGGTCCGGCCGGAGGACGTTCTGCTCGCGGCGGTCGCGATGGCGGCGCCGCGCCGTGGCGCGCCCGGCGGAAACGGCGCCGCGCCCCGGTCGGCCTGGCGCTCGACGGCGCGCCTGGAGGCGCTGCGCTGACGCGGGTGTCGGGAGAGCGATGAGGCGTCTCGACTTCGTTTTTCGGGGCGACGGCGAGCCGGAGGAGATCCGCCTCGAGGGCGACGCGGAGAGCTGGAGGCTGACGCGAGCCGGCGCGACGCGCGAGATTTCGGCCGTGCGGCTTCCCGATGGAAGGCTGTCGCTGCTGCTGGCGGACGGGCGCCAGATCTGCGGCCGGGTCCTGGCCGGCGGCGCAGGCGACGTGGAAGTCGTCACGGCCGACGGGACCCGCCGCGTGTACCTGACCGATCCCCTGCACGACCGGCTGGCGCGCGGCGGCGGTTCCGCGGGGGAGTCCGGCGAGGAGGAGATCCGGGCGCTCATGCCCGGGCGCGTGCTCGAGGTTCGCGTCCGCCCCGGGGATCGCGTCGCCGCCGGTGATGTCCTCGTCGTCCTCGAGGCGATGAAAATGCAGAACGAGATCCGGGCGGGATCCGGGGGAGTGGTTGCGCGCTGCGCCGTCTCGCCCGGCGAGGCCGTGGAGGGACGGGCGCTGCTGCTCGTCGTGCGGCGGGGGGCGGACGGACTGGACCTCTCTCCGCCCCCGGGATAGCATCTCTTCAATCGGAGGGCTCGCCATGGGAGTCTCCGTCGGTTTTCGGCTCCTTCCGGTCCTCTTCGGCCTCTGGCTCGCCGCTTCCTCCCTGTCCGATCTCTTCCAGAAGACGAAGCAGGAATTCAAGCTCGGCTCGTACGCGGACGCCCTCAAGACCCTCGATCAGCTCGACGCCGAAAGCGCGAAAACGGGGCTCGATAAGGAGCGCGCCGCGCTGCTGCCGGCCCTCTTGTTCTATCGGGGCGCGTGCCTCGCCGCCCTCGGCCGCGGTCCGGAGGCCGAAGACCTCTTCGAGCAGTTCCTCGCCGTCAAGCCGGACGTCAGCCTCGATCCCGCCCTCTATCCGAAGCCCGTCATCGCAGCGCTCGACCGCGCGCGGAAGACCGTCGCGGCCCGCCACGAGCGGCCGGAAGAGACCGGAGCGCTGGCCACCGCCTACCGCGTCTTCGTCCCGGCGGGCGGGCACGCCGACGCGACGGCCCGGGGGGACTGGAACGACGGTCCGGTGCAATGGCTGCTCTCCGCCGATGAGCGGCGCACCTTCTCGGGCCTCGCGGATCCTGCTTCGCGCTCGGAATTCATCGCCACCTTCTGGAAGGTGCGCGACCCGAAGCCGGAGACGCCCGAGAACGAATTTCGCGATGAGTTCGATCGCCGAGCCGACTTTGCGGACGCGCGCTTCGCGCAGGACGAGGTCCGTGGGAGCCTGACGGACCGCGGGATGGTGTTCATCCTGCTCGGCCCGCCGAACTACGGCGGCCGCAAACGCCTGGAAACCGGAGACGACATCGCCGACGCCTCGGGACTCTCGCGCTACTCTCCTTCCGAGGTGCGCGCGGCCACGCAGATGGGCGGATCCAACACCGACCGCGCCGCGCGCATCGACAAGGTGACGGGCGCCGGAACGTCGATCCAGGACACCGCCTCGAACTGGGTCGAGTACTGGCACTATCTGAAGGCGAATCTGCCCCGGGACGTCCCGAATCAGGAGATCGTCGTCTCTTTCGTCACCAAGCAGGGATACGGCAAGAACGTCCTGCAGCGCGAGCCCGACGTGCTGACGGCTCTCGAACGGGCCCGCGCGGGCGCCGTGCGGCGGTAGTCGCCGACGGGCGTCATCGGGCCCGGATCTCTCGACTCGCTATAATTCGGCCCCCATGCCGAGGCCGCGCCCCGCTTTTTTTTTGTCCTCTCGGCCGCATGCCTCGCGCTTTTCTGCCGCAAGGAGGCGGAGCAGGCCGTAGCGCCGCCGGCGCCCACGCCCAGGCCGGTCGAGGCGGAGGACGTCGGCTCGCGCGCGCGCCGCAACCCCGGCGGGCCGGCGCCGGTCATCTGGCTCGGGCTCGACGGTCTCGACTGGGAGCTGCTCGACCGACTCTCGGCCTCCGGAGCCATGCCGAACTGGAGGCGGCTCGTCGCAGAGGGGTCTTCGGGAAAGCTCGCGAGCTTCATGCCGATCCTCTCGCCGCTGCTCTGGACGACCGCGGGAACGGGCGTGGGGCCGGATCTTCATCGGGTCCTCGACTTCCAGGAAGTAGATCCAAAGAGCGGGCAGAAAGTGCCGATCTCCGGGCTCTCGCGAGCGGTTCCCGCGGTCTGGAATCTGGCCTCGGCGGCGGGGCGGAAGGTGGGTGTCGTGGGCTGGTGGGCGACCTATCCGGCCGAAGAAGTCAACGGGTTCTTCGTCTCCGACCACGCAAGCCCGATCCTCTTCGAGAAGCTGCCGCTCTCGGGAGTCGCCTACCCGGCGAATCTCGAGCCCGGCGTCACGCAGGTCGTAGCGCGCGACGGCGCCGTCGGGGCGGCTGAGCTCGGGGAATTCGTCGACATGCCGCAGGCGGAGATCGAGCAGGCGCTCGCCTCCGGCTCGGGAATGGAGAATCCCGTCGTGGCGCTCGCCCGCATCCTCGCGTCGACCCGGGTCTATCAGCGCGTCGCGCGGGACCTCTACGACCGGGAGCATCCGGACCTTATGGCCCTCTATTTCGAAGGCACCGACGAAATGGGGCACGTCTTCGCCTCCTACGTCGCGCCTCGCCTCGAGTGCGTGAGCGAGGACGACTTCCGCCGATACACGCGCGCCGTCGACGTGTATTACGCTCGCATCGACGCCATCCTCGGTCAGTGGATGCGCCGCGCCGAGGAGGACGGGGCGACGCTCATCGTCCACTCGGACCACGGCTTTCGCTGGGGCGCCGACCGTCCCTGCGAGCGTTCTTCGCTCAACTGGTCGACCGCGGCGTTCTGGCATCGCCCGGATGGCGTTTACGCGTTCTGGGGCAAGGGCGTACGGAAGGACGCCTCGCGCGGGCAGGCCAGCCTCTTCGACGTCGCCCCGACGGTCCTCGCCCTTCTTGACCTTCCCGCCGACGTCCGAATGAACGGCAGGCCCATGACGGCGGCATTCGACCGTCTTCCGGCGCCCGCCCGAAAGGACCTGTTCGGCGGGACGCAGGTGCGGCGGGTCGCGGCGGCCGCGATGTCCAGCGAGCAGGCCAGTGAATACACCAAGAAACTGATGGCCCTCGGTTACCTCTCCGGCAGCGAAGCAAGGCCGCTCGCGCCGGCCGGAGGCGATCGGCCCGGACTGACGGAAGGCGCCTGGAACAATCTGGGGCTCTACGATCGCGAGGTCCGAAAGGACTTTGCCGCGGCTCGGGCGGCCTTCGAGAAGTCGCTCGAGCTACGACCCGACTATCATTCGCCGATGTTCAATCTGGGGGTTCTGTACCGGAACGAGAAGCAGTACGCCAAAGGCGAGGACTGGCTCTTCAAGTCTCTCGCTGCCGGGCACGCCGATCCGGAAGGCACGATCGAGAACTGGGCTCGGGTCCTCCAGATCGAGGGGGCGACGGCGCCGGAGCGGCACGTGCTCGAGCGCGGGGTCGCCCAATATCCGTCGAGCGAGCGCCTGGCGCGCGATCTGTCGCTCGCCCGATTCCGGGCGCGGGATTGCCCGGGCGCGGAAGCCGCGCTCGCGGCGCTCGGCCCGACGACGAACGACCCCGATACCCTGAATGCCCTCGCGCTCGCCCGGACCTGCCTCGGCCGCCGCGACGAAGCGATCTCGCTCTTCGAGCGCTCCCTCGCGATCAAACCTGGACAACAGGGCGTGATTCACTCCCTCAGAATGCTGCGCGGCGAAACGGCGCCCCCCGGCTCCTGACGCCGAGCCGAAGAACAGGAGAACAATGAAGACATCCGCGATGGCCCTTGGACTGTGCGCGATTCTGACGGGCGCGGCCCGCGGGCAGACGCCGCCGCCGGAAGCGGCGATGCCACCGACCGCCTCCGACAAAGCGCTCGTGGCGTACCTGATCAAGTACCTGCCATTCGATCCGCAGACGCAGATCACGGTGGCGAGAACCAACGAGAAGGTCGTGCCGGGCTTTCGGGCCTACAAGGCGCACCGCACCGGCCGCTACGACAAGTTGAACGGCGACAAGGTCGTCTTCGTGTCGGAGGATGGCAAGTGGTTTTTCGGCGGCGATACGGTCAACAACAAGGAGCCGCGGCCCGTTCGCTCGAGCGAGGATGTGGCCTGGCTGGGGACCTACCTGACCGGGCTCTTTCGAGTGTCGGCGGCGCCGAGCCTCGCGCCCGAACGCGACAGAGGGGGCCTCAAGGGGGTGCTGGTCACGCTGGAGACCGGGTACGGGAAAGAACGGCTTCCCTTCTACGTGACGCCCGACGGAAAGGTCTTCCTGCAGGGAACCCTCTACGACTACACGGAGGATCCCCGCGCCGAGAGGCGGCGGATGATCGACCTTTCCGTCGGGCGGGTCTCAGGCCCCGCCGACGCGAAGGTCAACGTCGCCGAATACGCCGACATGGAATGCGGCTACTGCAAGTACCGCGGCCAGCAGATGGACAAGCTTCTCGAGACGAACGCCGGGATCGTTTCCGTTCGCCGCCACTACAAGTTTTTTCCGCTCTGGCTGACACACGTCTGGGCGATGAAGGCGGCGTCTGCGGCCGACTGCATTTTTCGCTTCGCCGGGCCGGGCCCGATGTTTCGGTTCAAGCAATCCGTCTACAGCGTGCAGGAGTCTCTGACCGTGGGGGGCATCGACCAGCTCGCGGTCTCGACCGCCGAAGGCGAGGGCGTGAGCGCGGCCGATTTCCTGGGGTGCTATCTGAGAGACGAGAGCTTCTCGCACGTGATTCGGGACATGGAGGAGGGCGCGCGTCTGGGCGTCAACTCGACGCCGACCTACTTCGTGGACGGCACGGAAATCAGCTGGCTCGAAGACAAGCTCATGGAAGACTACCTGCGGACCCTGTTCCCGAACATCAAGACGATCGACTACGGAACGAGGAAGTGACTGAAGGGAAGGTCGTAGGTCAGAGGTCGTGGGTCGTAGGTTGCCCCTCCTACCTACGACCTTCCACCTAAGACCTTCCTCTACGGTTCAAACGGTATCGGCACGGTCGTCCAGGCCTGAACGGCCTTGTCGCCCTTGTGCGCGGGAGAGAAGGTCCACTTCCTGACGGCCGCGACGGCGGCCTCGGTCAGCCCGGCCGTCGCCGAGCGCACGACCTCGACCTCGATCGCCTGCCCGGTCTCCGAGACGAGGACGCGCAGGATCACGAGGCCTCCGATGCGATTCTGCAAGGCAAGCGGGGGATACGCGGGCTTGACGATCTTCAGGATCGTCGGCGGAACCTCCTTCAGAGGCGCCGGCACGGGACTCGCCGTGGGCGGCGGAGGCTTGGTCGGCTCGGCCGTCGGGGCCGCGACGGGCACCGCCGTCGGGACCGGCGTCGGCGTAAAGGCGGCGACGGCGGCCGCCGTCGCTGCAAGCGACGCCTGACGCGCCGTCTCGGCGGCTTCCTGCGCCCGGCGGGCTTCGTCTTCGACTTTCTTCATTTCCTCGGCGACCCGACGCGAGACTTCTTCTTTGAACTGCGCGGCGCTCATGGCGGCGGTGGACGGCCCGGCTTCCGGAGTCGGCGTCTCGGCGGGAGCCGCCGTTGCGACGGCCGTGGGCGCGGTCGGCGGAGCGGAGGGAGCGCGTCTGGAGATCACGAGAAAGGTTCCGGCGCCCGCAACGGCCAAGAGCACCGCCGCGATGAGCCCGGCGCTCGACTTCTTGCGAGGCGGGGGCGGCGGCAGGAATTTGGGAGAGGTCGTCGGCGTGGGGGGTTTCGCAGGCTTGGGCTCCGGGGCAGGCGGCTTCGGAGAGGCGGCGGGTTTCGCGGGAGCCGCCGCGGGGAGGGTCTCGCGGACGGCACCCGTGTCGAGAGCCGATTCCTTCTCTCGCGCTCGCGCCTCCGCCTCGATTTCCGGAGCAAAGAGATTGTTCAGGAAATAGGCGAGGTTGAAGGTGGAGGGCGAATACGGGCCCGAAAAGAGAAGCTTGCCGAGCTCGCGCCGCAGCTCGCCGCTCGACTGATAGCGCGAGGCCGCGTCCGACAGGCACATTTTCAAGACCGCCGTGACCTCGGGCGGCAGCGGCGAGGGCCCGCGCGCCACGGCGAAGAGATCCGTGACCGGGCCGCCCGGCGCCGGCAGCCTGCCCGCGAGCAACTCGAAGAGAATGACGCCGACCGAGTACACGTCGGAGTTCTTGCCGATCTTTCCCTCCGAGCGCTCCTCCGGGGCGAGGTAGGGCGCAATCTCCTTGGCGAAGCGCGGGCGGCCGCGGGACGGCAGCAGGCCCTGCGCCAGTCCGAAGCCGGTCACGCATGTCTCGCCGTCATCCGACAACGAGACGAAACCGGGCCAGACGACGCCGTGGAGCGTGCGCTCGCCCTCGATCGTCGTGTTGTAGGCATGGTCGAGAGCCGTCGCGATCTTCTCCCCGATCAGCAGCGCGTGCTCGAGCGGGATGCGCCCCTGCAGGGTGGGCGCCCGGACGAGCAGGGAGTCGAGAGTTCGGCCGCTCTCTTCGTTCCACGCGAGGAACGGCACGCCCTCGACGGAATCCATCTGCACGCCCCGGGCGATCGCGGGGTTCTTCAGGAAGGAGTGAATCTCGCCGTTCTCCTGGATCGCGTCGAGGATGGCGTCCTCGGCGAGCTCCGGTGTCTCGAGGATTCGCAGCCGCACGAAGCCTCTTTCCGGTGACTCCCGTATCGCCCGGTAGACCCGCCCGAGCGCATCCTCTCCGAGCATCGCCGTGAGAACGTAGGATCCGAATCGGCGAGGCAGCGTCTCGCTTACAGGCATCGGCCGCGGAACGCCGCCGGCGAAGCGTTCAAAATTCGAACTCCCTGGTGATGTCGATGATTGTCGGCTTCGCGGGCCGCGCGGTCAAGGGCGAAGCCCGCGCGGGCTCGGCCGCCTTCGCCCTGCGGGTCAGTTCGCCGAGGCCGGGGGCGTTTCCGCAGCTGCGGCGCCGTTGGCCTGCGCCCGCATGCGGCGGCTCGTCGCGATCGCCTGGAGATGCTGCTCGAACGTCCGCGAAAACGTGTGGCTGCCGGACGCATCGGCGACGAAATAGAGGAACTCGGTCCTGGCGGGCATCACGGCCGCCGTCAACGCCGCCAGCCCCGGGTTACAGATCGGGCCCGGCGGGAGCCCGTCGTAGAGATACGTGTTGTAGGGAGACTCGTAGCCGTAGTCGGAGCGGTGGAGCAGCCCCGTCCACCTTCCGTCGCGCTTCAACGCGTACGCCACGGTCGGATCCGCCTGAAGGCGCATGCCGCGATCGAGCCGGTTCAGATAGACCCCCGCCACGACGGGCGCCTCGCGCGCAAGCGCCGTCTCTTTCTCGACGATCGACGCCAGCGTGACCACCTGGCGCGGCGACAACCCGAGCTCCCTCGCCTGGTCCCGAAGCTCCGGCGTGAAGTGCAGACGAAACTGCCCGATCATCCGCTCGACGACGTGTCGGGCGGAGGTCGAACGGGTCGCCCGGTACGTCTCGGGAAAGAGAAAGCCTTCCAGATCCGGCGCGCCCTGCGCGAGGCCTGGCAGGAGCGCCGTGTCGAGAAGCGCCCGGCGAAAGGCCTCCTGGGTGCCGATTCCCTGCTCGATGAAGAGGCGGAACGTCTCCTCGGCCGTCAGGCCCTCGGGCACGACGATGACGTGCTGGACGACGTCTCCTCGCCCCATTCGCTGAATGACCTCGTCGATCCCCATCGGCCTGTCGAACTCGTACTCGCCGGCCTGCAGGGGCGTCGCGCTCGAGCGAATCCGGTAGTAGAGCTCGGCGAGCCGTGCGTTGCCGATGACGCCCTCCGCGGAGAGGCGCTGAAAGATGGCGCTCGTCGAGGTCCCCGGCGGAAAATAGACGAAGACCTGCGGCGGTGTCATCGGCGGGCCGGGCGGGCGCTCGAGCCGGTTCACGAACCAGAACACGATCGTGATGCCGAGCAGCGCCAGCAGCAGGAGCAGGCGCGCCAGGCGCTTGCCGGCG
>Ga0187780_10002832_pt1 | contig 13047 bp, 14 predicted proteins | sample 1015_Q2_SP10_20__FD_132429 | JGI IMG/M metagenome (GOLD analysis project Ga0187780, IMG submission 132429) | Tropical peat soil microbial communities from peatlands in Department of Meta, Colombia - 1015_Q2_SP10_20_MG | ecosystem: Environmental > Terrestrial > Soil > Wetlands > Peat | place...
GCCGCGACGCTGGGTGCGCGGCTGAGTACCGCCGTCGCCGAGCTCGGCGAGGCGCTGGACTACGACTACGTCGTCGTGAACGCTGACCGGACCGAGGCGGTCGCCGAAGTGGCCGCCATACTCGACGCGGAGAGCCGCCGGCCGCGCCGGAACCCCGATCTGGCGGACGAGCTGGCCCAACTGGGCCGGGACATCGGGGCGCTGGCCGACCGGCTGGGTGCCGTCAAGGAGGCGTAGGATGCGGGTGTTCACTCCCACGGAGATCGCGCACCAGGCGGGCAACAAGTACATCGGCGTCCTGGTCGCCGCGAAGTTCGCGCGTTTCGTGAACGATTTCCCCAAGGAGCGCGTGATCGAGCGGGAGAAGAAGCTCACCACGACGTCGCTCGAGGAGCTGTCGTCCGGGGAGCTGAAGTACAAGATCACCCGGCGGCGCAGGCAGGAGGCGTGAGCCGGATCGCCGGCCGGCACGTCGTTCTCGGCGTGTCGGGCGGCATCGCCGCCTACAAGTCCTGCACCATCGCCCGCCGGCTGACGGAGGCGGGCGCGACGGTCGAGACGGTGCTGACGGCCGCCGCCGCCCGGTTCGTCGGCCCCGTGACGTTCGAGGCGCTGACCGGCCGCCCCGTCGTCACGTCGCTGTGGCAGCCCGGCCAGTCGCTCGAGCACGTGCGGCTGGGACGCGAGGCCGACCTGATCGTGGTGGCGCCGGCCACGGCCCACCTGATCGCCCGCATCGCCCAGGGCATGGCCGACGACTTCCTCACCGCGCTGCTGCTGGCCCGCCGCGCCCCGCTGCTGCTCGCTCCCGCGATGAACGACCGGATGTTCGCCCACCCCGAGACCCAGTCGAACCTCGCGCTGCTGCGCTCTCGCGGGGCGCAGCTGCTCGGCCCGGTCACCGGCCCGCTCGCCCGCGGCGAGGGCGAGGGGCCCGGCCGGATGGTCGAGCCCGAGGAGATCGTCGCGCACGCCGAGCGGCTGCTGCGGAGCGCCGCTCCGTGGACGGGCACGCGGGTGCTGGTGACGGCGGGGCCGACGCGCGAGCGGCTGGACCCGGTGCGTGTCGTCACCAACCGCTCCAGCGGGCGCATGGGCTTCGCGCTGGCGCGGGAGGCGTGGCTGAGGGGCGCGGAGGTCACGCTGGTCGCCGGCCCGTCGGGACTGGAGCCGCCGCCGGGCGTCGAGGTCGTGCGCGTGGAGTCGACAGCCGAGCTGGCGGCCGCCGTCGGCGACGCGCTGCCCCTCGCGGACCTGCTGCTGATGGCGGCCGCCCCGGCGGACTACCGGCCGGCCCGCTCGCACGACCAGAAGCTCAAGCGCGCCGAGGGCGCGCTCCGGCTCGATCTGGAGCCCACCGAAGACGTGCTGTCGGGCACCGCGGCGAGACGCAAGAAGGGCGCGGTGGTCGTCGGCTTCGCGCTGGAGACGGAGGACCTGGTCGCGTCGGCCCGCGCGAAGCTCGAGTCCAAGCGCCTGGACCTGATCGTGGCGAACGACGCGACCGAGCCGGGCGCCGGTCCCGAGGTGCCGACCAACCGGGTGACGCTGGTGGGGCGCGACGGAGCCGAGGCGCTCCCGCTGATGTCCAAGGACGAGGTCGCGGCCGCGGTCCTCGACCGCGTGCAGAGGTTACTTTCCAGGCGTGGATGACGCCCGCCGGCGCTACCTCCGACAGCTGCTGGAGCTGGGTGAGACGGACCTGGTCCTGCCCGCTCAAAGTGGGCGGACGGGAGAAGGCGGTCTGCAGGGGAGCGGCGAGACGCCGAGTGGGGCAGTGGTTGCGAGTCGCGAGAGCGCGGAAGAGGGGAAAGCCCGCCCCGCGACGGCGGGCGCCAAGGGCGGCGCCAAGCCGGCCGCCGCGAAGCTCCCGGCGCTCCCCGCCGGCGTCGTCGCCGAGGCCCCCTCGGGCGGCGACGACCTGTTCGCCGCCGACCCGCTGCGCCAGCTCGCGACGCTCGGCGCCCTCGTCCCGGTCATCGACGCCTGCCGCAAGTGCGCTCTGGGCCACAGCCGGCAGCACAGCGTGCCGGGGGAAGGCGACCCGAAGGCCGGCCTGGTGGTCGTGGGCGAGGCGCCGGGGGCCACGGAAGACGAGACCGGGCGCCCGTTCGTGGGGCGCGCCGGCAAGCTGCTCGACGACATCCTGAAGGCGATCGGCTTCCGGCGGGAGGACGTGTTCATCTGCAACGTGCTGAAGTGCCGGCCGCCGGAGAACCGCGATCCCGAGCCGCTTGAAGTCACCGCCTGTTCGCCGTATCTCCATCGGCAGCTGGAGCTGATCGCGCCGCGGGTGATCCTGGCGATGGGACGCCCGGCCGCGCACGCGCTGCTGGGCGTCAACGCGTCGCTGGGCGAGCTGCGGGGCAAGGTGCACCGCTACCGCGGCATCCCGGTGATCGTCACGTATCACCCGGCGGCGCTGCTGCGCAACCCGCACTGGAAGCGTCCGACTTGGGATGACGTCCGCAACGCACGCCGGATCTACGATGGCGACGGCGCCTGACGTTTTCGGCGGCCGCCAGCCTCCCTACAGCGCCGAGGCCGAGCAGGCCGTCCTCGGCGCGATGCTGCTCGACGCCGACGCCGCGCTGCGCGGGGTCGAGCTCCTCGACGACGCGATGTTCCACCGGGAGGGCCACCGCCGGCTGTTCCGCGCGATGCACGGCATCATCGAGCGCGGGGGGGTGATCGACCCGGTCACCCTGCGCGACGAGGTGGACCGGCGGGGCGAGCTCGAAGCCGTGGGCGGGATCGAGTACCTGTCCTACCTGCTCGACGTGGTGCCCACCGCGGCCAACATCGACTACCACGCCAAGATCGTCCGCGACAAGGCGCTGCTGCGCCGGCTCATCGAGGCCGCGACCGGCATCGTGCAGGAGGCCTACGAGGCCAAGCGGCTGGCCGACGAGGTCCTCGACAGCGCGGAGCAGCGGATCTTCCTGGTGTCGGAGACCCGCAAGACCGAGGGGTTCGTCCGGCTCAAGGAGCTGCTGTGGCCGACGATGGAGCGCATCGAATCGCTCCACGCCGGCGGACAATCGATTACCGGCGTGCCCTCGGGCTTCACAGACTTGGACGACAAGACGGCGGGGTTCCAGAACGCCGACCTGGTGATCATCGCGGCGCGGCCGAGCATGGGCAAGACGGCCCTGTGCCTCAACGTGGCGCAGCACGCCGCGATCGAGAAGGGGATCCCGGTCGCCGTGTTCAGCCTCGAGATGGCGAAGGCGCAGCTGGTGCAGCGGCTGCTGACCAGCGAGGCGCGGGTGGACGCGCACCGCCTCCGCCAGGGCATGCTGAAGGACGCGGACTACGCGCTGCTGGCACGTGCCGCCGGCATCCTGTCGTCGGCGCCGATCTGGATCGACGACAGCGCGGCCCTGACGCCCCTGGAACTGCGCTCCAAGGCCCGGCGCATCAAGGCCGAGCACAACGTGGGGCTGATCATCGTGGACTACCTGCAGCTGATGCGCTCGCCCGAGCAGGCCGAGAACCGGGTGCAGGAGATCAGCGCCATCTCGCGCGCCCTCAAGGCGCTCGCCAAGGAGCTGGACGTCCCGATCCTCGCGCTGTCGCAGCTGTCGCGCGCGCCCGAGCAGCGGGGCGGGGAGCACCGGCGGCCGCAGCTGTCGGACCTGCGCGAGTCGGGCGCGATCGAGCAGGACGCCGACGTGGTGCTGTTCATCTACCGCGAGGAGATGTACTCGGGGCCGCAGGATCCCAAGACCGGCGAGAACATCGAGGGCCAGGCGGAGGTCATCATCGGCAAGCAGCGCAACGGCCCGACCGGCACCATCAAGCTCCATTTCCACAAGGCGTACACCCGGTTCGACAACTACAGCCTGCGCGAGAGCGAGGACGGCGGGAATGGCCGCTAAGGCCCGCTCGGTCTTCCGCTGCACCGAGTGCGGGGCCGAGCAGCCGAAGTGGACGGGGCGGTGCGAGGCGTGCCAGGCGTGGAACAGCCTGGTGGAGGAAGCGGCGGCGAAGCCGCATCCCCGTGCCCGCGCCGGCGCGGGACCAGGGAGCCGGCTCGGCCCCGGCCCCGAGCCCGTCCGGCTCGACGCCATCGCGGCCGACGCGATGCCTCGCTACCGCACCGGGCTCGCCGAGTTCGACTACGTGCTGGGCGGCGGCCTGGTGCCGGGCTCGCTGGTGCTGGTGGGCGGCGAGCCGGGCATCGGGAAGTCCACCTTGCTGCTGCAGTGCGCGGCGCGGCTGGAGGCCGCGGGCGTGCCCACGCTGTACGCGAGCGGCGAGGAATCGCCGGAGCAGGTGCGGCTCCGCGCCGACCGGCTGGAGGAGCCCGCCGGCCGCGTGCACGTGCTGGCGGAGACCGTCCTGGAGCGCGTGATCGAGCAGGCGGCCCGGGTCGGCGCGCGCGTCGTGGTGGTCGACTCCATCCAGACGGCCTACACGGCCGACCTCGAGGGCGCGCCGGGCAACGTCGGCCAGGTGCGCGAGTGCGCCGCTCGGCTGATGCGCTTCGCCAAGGAGTCGGGTCCCACGGTGCTGCTGGTGGGCCACGTGACCAAGGGTGGCGGGATCGCGGGTCCCAAGACCCTGGAGCACATCGTCGACACCGTCCTCTACTTCGAGGGCGAGGGCTCGCTGGACCACCGGATCCTGCGCGCCACCAAGAACCGGTTCGGCGGCGTGGACGAGATCGGCGTGTTCGAGATGACCTCGGCGGGGCTGCTGCCGGTGGCGAACCCGTCCGCCGCGTTCCTCGCCGCTCGGCACGAAGGCATCTCCGGCAGCGCGGTCACCGCCCTGATGGAAGGCACGCGGCCGCTGCTGGTGGAGATCCAGGCCCTGGCCTCGCGCGCGGGTTTCGGGACGCCGCAACGGGTGAGTGCCGGCGTGGACCACCGCCGGCTCGCCGTGCTGCTCGCGGTGCTGGAGCGGCGCGCCGGCCTGCCGTTCGGCGACCTGGACGTGTTCGTGAACGTCACCGGAGGGGTGCGGTTGAGCGAGCCCTCGGGCGACCTGGCGGTGGTCGCCGCCCTGATCTCCAGCGTGCGCGACCGCGCGCTGCCCGCCGACGCGCTGTTCCTCGGCGAGGTCGGCCTGGGCGGCGAGGTGCGCGCCGTGGCGGGAGTGGACCGCCGGCTCTCCGAAGCCGCGCGGCACGGATTCCGCCGGGCCTTCGTGGGCTCGCGCACCGGGCTCCGGCAGGCCGCGCCCGGCGGCCTCGAGCTGGTGCGGGTCGAGCACCTCGGGGAGCTGGCCCATCGGCTTGCCGCCTGACGCCGGAGCGGTGATCGTCGCCGCCGGCCGCGGCGTCCGTGCCCAGCCGGCCGGGTCCGACGCCGGGGAGCTGAAGCAGTTTCGCCTCCTGGCCGGCGTCCCTCTCCTCCTGAGAGCCATCCGCCCCTTCGCGCAGCATCCGCGCGTCGGCCCGATCGTCGTCGTCCTCCCTCCCGAGCAGGCCGCGTCACCGCCGGGGTGGCTGCGCGAGCTGATGTCCGATCGCCTGCTCGTGACCGCGGGCGGCGAGCAGCGCCAGCAGTCCGTCGCCAACGGTCTTGCGAAGCTGCCGCGCGGCCCGACGCTGGTGCTCGTGCACGACGCGGCGCGGCCGTTCGTCGAGCGTGATCTGATCGACCGCGTGCTCGCGGTGGCCGAGCTCGGCGCCGCCGCGGTGCCCGGCCTGCCGGTCGCGGACACGGTGAAGGAGACCGACACCACGGGTCTGGTGGTGCGGACCGTGCCACGGGAGCGGCTGGTGGCGGTCCAGACCCCGCAGGCGTTTCCGCGGGCGATGCTGGAGACCGCGCACCAGCGCTCGCGCGCCGACGCCGCCACGGGCGCCACCGACGACGCGGCCTTGTGCGAGCGGCTCGGCCACCCGGTGCGCGTGGTCGCCGGCAGCACCCGCAACCTCAAGATCACGACCGCCGAGGATTTCGCCCTGGCCCAGGCCCTGGCCGCGGAGCCGCCGGCGTGATCGCGTTCCGCACGCCGGCGGAGGTCGCCGCCGCGCTGCCGGCGGTGGTGACGCACCTCGCCCGGCGCGGTCTCATCGCGTACCCGACCGAGACGGTGTACGGCTTCGGCTCCGTGACCGCGGCCGCTGCCGTGGACCGCCTGGCCGCGTTGAAGGGGCGTGAGCCCGGCAAGCCCTTCCTGGTCCTGGTCTCGGACCGGCACATGCTCGCGGGCGTGGGGCTCCGGCTGACCGACGCGGCGGAGCGGTTCGCTTCCGCGTTCTGGCCGGGGCCGCTCACGCTGGTGCTGCCGGGCGGCGAAGGCCGGCTGCCCGACACGCTGCGCGGCCCCGAGGGCGGCGTGGCCGTGCGCTGGACCTCGCACCGCGGAGCCGCGCAGATCATCCAGACCCTCGGCTCCCCGATCACGTCGACCAGCGCGAACCGCCCCGGCCAGCCCTCGCTGATGGAGGCGCCCGCCATCGAGCGGAGCTTCGCACCCGCGGTGGCCGAGGGGACGTTGCTCGTGCTCGACGCGGGCCGGCTCTCGGACTCGCCGCCCTCGACGCTGATCGACTGCACCGGAACCGCGCCGCGCCTCGTGCGGGAGGGCGCGATCCCCCGCGGGCGGCTGGCCAGCATTGTCCCGGCGCTGGCGGGCTAGCGTGCGGATCCTGCTCGTCTGCACCGGCAACATCTGCCGCAGCCCCATGGCCGAGGCCATCGCGCACCGACTGCTCCACGGCCGCGGCCGCGACGACGTGACGGTCTCGTCCGCCGGAACGGCCGCACAGGACGGGGCTCCGGCCTCGGAGGGTGCGTACCTCATCGCGCTGGAGCGGGGTCTCGATCTTTCCGCGCACCGGGCGCGGCAGATCACGTCCGACCTCGTGGCCGCCGCGGATCTCGTGCTCGGGATGAGCCCGCATCACGTGGAGCGGGCGCTCGCGCTCGGTGGAGACGGGAAATCGCACCTGCTCGGCGAGTACGCCGGGCGTCCGGCGGCCGACGCGCAGATCGACGACCCGTTCGGCGGCGACCTCGACGAGTACCGCGCCACGTTCGAGCGGCTGGAGGCGCTGCTGGTCGAGGCGCTCGCGCGGCTGCCGGAGAAGCCGGCGGATGCGAATCCGGGCGACCACTAGGCTGCTGGCCGTCGTCGGCGACCCCGTCGGCCACTCCCTGTCGCCGGCGATGCACAACGCCGCCATCGCGGCGCTGGGGCTCGACGCGGCGTACCTCGCCCTCCGCACGACGCGCGACACCTTCCCGGCGCTGGCCCGCGCCCTGGTCGGCGCGGGGGGCGCCTTCAACGTCACCATCCCGTTCAAGCGCGCCGCCGCGGACCTGCTGGATCGCCCCTCGGAGGCCGTCCGTCGCACCGGCGCGTGCAACACCGTCTGGGCCGAGGGCGCGGCGATCGCGGGCGACAACACCGACGTCGCCGCGGTGCGGGCGGTGGCCGCGACGCTCGTCGGCCGCCGCGCCGTCCGCCGCTCGCTGGTGCTCGGCACGGGCGGCTCCGCGCGCGGGGCCGCGGCCGCGATCGCGGAGGCGTGGCCCGGCGCGGAGATTGCAGTGCTATCACGCGACGCGGAGCGCGGTGCGGAATTCGCCCGTTGGGCGAGCGAATTGGGTGTCGGCTGCAGGGTGTTTGGCGCGGACGACGACGCCGGGGCCGATCTGGTCGTCAACGCCACCCCGCTGGGTCTCCAGCCGGGCCAGCCGCTTCCGCTCGACGCGGAGCGGCTGAAGCGCCTCGCGTGCGGCGCGCTGCTGGACCTGGTGTACGCCCGCGGCGAGACGGAGCTGGTCCGGGCCGCTCGAAACGCGGGCATCGCGGCCGCCGACGGGCGCGGCGTCCTGGTCGCGCAGGGGGCGGCCGCGTTCGAGCGGTGGTTCGGCGTGGCGGCGCCGGTCGAAGTGATGCGCGCGGCGGTGGAGGATGCGCTTCGCCCGTAGTATGTTGGCCGCGGCGCGGTCGCGCCTGCTCGAGATCGAGGCGCTGGCGCTGCCGCGGGCGTGCCTGGGCTGCGAGCGGCCGCTGCCCGAGCCCGGACGCCACGGCGGCTGCTGCGACCTGTGCCGGCACCGGCTGCGGCCGATCGCGCCGCCGGTGTGTGGGAGATGCGGGCAGCCGGTGGACCGGTGGAGCCTGCAGGTGGAAGCGGACGAGGTCGCGCGAACGGTCGGAGGCGGGGTGGGGCGCGGCGGTCGTGGAGGAGCTGGGCCGGCCCACTGCGCCTTCTGCCGGGAGTGGCCCGTCGAGCTGGCCTGGGCGGCGTCCGGGACCTGGCTGGACGAGGGGCCGGCGCGGAATTTGGTGCACGCGCTGAAGTACGGCGGCTGGCGCCTCGCGGCGGGACCGATGGCCGATTGCATCCGCGCGGCCGCCGGGGCGCGGCTGAAGCGGCTCGATGCGCTGGTGCCGGTTCCGCTCGGCCGCACGCGGCAGCGGGAGCGCGGGCACAACCAGGCGGCGCTCCTGGCGCAGGCGCTCGGCGCCGCGCTCGGGGTCCCGGTGCTCGACGGCGCGCTGCGCCGCACGCGGGAGACCCGGACGCAGACCCGGCTGAGCCCCGCCGACCGGCGGCGCAACGTGGAGGGGGCGTTCGCCGCGGCGGGCCCGGCGCTCACCGGGCTGGCGGTGGCGCTGGTGGACGACGTGTTGACGACGGGCGCGACGCTGGGCTCCGCGACGACGGCGCTCGCCCGGCAGGAGCCGGAGGTCATCGGCGCGGTGACGTTCGCCCGCGCCCTGGTACCGGCATGACGAACCACTGAACGACGGAGGAAGCTGGACATGGCAGTGCGCGTAGGCATCAACGGATTCGGGCGGATCGGCCGCCTGGTGTTGCGGGCCGCGCTCAAGAAGCGCACCAACCTCGACATCGTCGCCGTCAACGACATCACCGATACGAAGACCCTCGCCCACCTGTTCAAGTACGACTCGGTGCACCGCACCTTCGACGGCGAGGTCACGGCCGGCGCGGACCACCTCGTGATCAACGGCAAGAAGATCATGGTCACGGCGGAGAAGGACCCGGCGAAGCTGCCGTGGAAGGACCTCGGCGCGACGCTGGTGGTCGAGTCCACGGGCAAGTTCACCGACAAGGAGAAGTGCGCCGGTCACTTCGCCGCAGGCGCGAAGAAGGTCATCATCTCGGCGCCGGCCAAGGGCGAGGACATCACCGTCGTGATGGGCGTCAATCACGACAAGTACGACCCGGCGAAGCACAACCTGCTCTCGAACGCCTCGTGCACCACGAACTGCCTGGTGCCGGTGGTGAAGGTCGTGCGCGAAGCGTTCGGCTGGGTGCGCGGCTACATGATCACCGTGCACTCGTACACCAACGACCAGAACGTGCTCGACTTCCCGCACAAGGACCTGCGGCGGGCTCGCGCGACGGGGCTGAGCATCATCCCGACGACCACGGGCGCGGCCAAGGCCACCTCGCTGGTGATCCCCGAGGTGAAGGGGAAGATCGACGGCGTGTCGCTGCGCGTGCCGACGGCCGACGTGTCGAGCGTGAACCTCATCGTGCAGGTCGAGAAGAGCACCACGCCCGCCGAGGTCAACGACGCGTTCAGGAAGGCGGCGGCCGGCGTGCTCAAGGGCATCCTCGACGTGTCGGACGCGCCGCTGGTGTCCGTCGACTACATCGGCAACCCGTACTCCTCCATCGTGGACGCGATGAGCACCGCCGTCGTCGACGGCACGATGCTGCAGGTGTCGTCGTGGTACGACAACGAGTGGGGCTACTCGATGCGCTGCGTGGACCTCATGGAGCTCGTGGCGGCGAGGATGTAATGGCCAAGAAGACGATCGAGAACCTGGACACGGCGGCCATCCTCGGCCGCCGTGCCTTGGTCCGCGTGGACTTCAACGTCCCGGTCAAGGACGGCAAGGTCAGCGACGACACGCGCATCCGCGCGGCCGTCCCGACCATCGAGGACCTGAAGGACCGGGGCGCGCGGATCATCCTGCTCTCGCACCTTGGGCGTCCCAAGGGCGGGGGCCCGGAGCCCAAGTACTCGCTCAAGCCCGTGGTGCCGGTGCTCGAGTCGCTGCTCGGCATGCCGGTCGCGTTCATCGAGGACCCGGCGGCGCCGACGGCGGTCGAGGCGACGCGCGAGCTGCCGCGCGGGGCCGTGGCGCTGGTCGAGAACACTCGGTTCCAGGCCGGGGAGGAGAAGAACGACCCCGCCACGGCGCGGATGTTCGCCGCCCTCGGCGACTTCTTCGTCAACGACGCCTTCGGCTCGGCCCACCGGGCGCACGCGTCCACGGAGGCGGTGGCGCACCTCCTCAAGCCCGCCGTCGCCGGCCTGCTAATGGAGAAGGAGCTGGGGTACCTCGGCGGGCTGCTGACCTCGCCGGCGCGCCCGTTCGTCGCGATCCTGGGCGGCGCGAAGATCTCCGGCAAGATCGACGTCATCCAGAACCTCCTGCCGCGCGTGGACCGGATCCTGATCGGCGGCGCGATGGCCAACACCTTCTTCCGCGCCAAGGGCGCGGCGACCGGGACGAGCCTGGTCGAGGACGACCGGATCGCGATGGCGAAGGACCTGCTCGCCCGCGCGGGGGACAAGCTCGTGCTGCCGGGCGGTGGGGTGGCCGCGCCGTCGCTCGAGAGGGCGCAGGAGCGGCGCGACGTCGCGTGGAACGCCATCCCGGACGGCTGGGCGCTGTACGACATCGACGCCGCGACGGCCACGCGGTTCGCGGAGATCGTCGCCGGGGCGAAGACGGTGGTGTGGAACGGCCCGATGGGCGTGTTCGAGACGCCGCCCTTCGACCAGGGTACCCTGGCGATGGCGCGCGCGCTCGCCGCGGCGACGGCCAAGGGCGCGACGACCGTCGTCGGCGGAGGCGACTCCGCCGCGGCGATCGAGCAGGCGAAGCTCGCTGACAAGGTCAGCCACGTGTCCACGGGCGGCGGCGCGTCGCTCGAGTTCCTGGAGGGGAAGGTCCTGCCGGGCGTGGCGGCGCTGGACGACGCATGAGCCGCCTGATCTTCGCGGCCAACTGGAAGATGCACCACGCGCCCGCCGCGGCGCGGCAGGTGGTGCGCGAGGTCCTCGCACGCTACCGCCCGGTCGCGGAGCGCGAGGTGGTGTTCTTCCCGCCCGCCGTCTCGCTCGCCGCGGTGGTGGACGAGATCAAGGGCCGGCGCGACGTCGCCGCCGGCGTGCAGAACATCCACTGGGAGGCGAAGGGCGCCTTCACCGGCGAGATCTCGGCGCCCATCGCCGCCGCCGCCGGCGCCGCCTGGACGCTGGTGGGCCACTCCGAGCGCCGTCACAAGTTCGGCGAAACGGACGCGGAGACCGGCCGGAAGGTGCACGCGGCGCTGGCCGCCGGCCTCCTGCCGATGCTGTGCGTCGGCGAGCTGATCGAGGAGCGGCGCGCCGGCAGCACCGAGGCCGTGGTGTTGCGCCAGCTCGGGGCCGGCCTGGCCGGTCTCGACGCCGCCACCACGGCGCGCGTCGCGATCGCCTACGAGCCGGTGTGGGCGATCGGGACCGGCGTCAACGCCACGCCGTCCGATGCGGCGGCCGTGCACCGCACGATCCGGCGCTGGCTGGCCGAGCGCACGCCGCCGGGCAGCCGGCACGCGATCCTCTACGGCGGCTCGGTGAACGCCGAGAACTCGGCCGCGCTGATGGCCGAGGAGGAACTCGACGGAGTGCTGGTCGGGGGGGCAAGTCTCGAAGCGGACTCTTGGCTGAGGATACTCGAGACGGCGGTGAGACGTGAGAAGTGAAAGGTGAGACGTTCGCGAGAGAAGTGAGAGGCAACTGCCGCGAGAGGTGGCTCCTCTCACGCCTTTCGGCTTCTCACGTCTCGCCTGAACGCCTCACCTCTCACCCCTCACCGCTCACTATCGCCCAGCGTTGACCCTCTCGGCCCCAACCCGGTAGATTGCCTCCCGCCATGTACACTTTCTTCCTGATCCTGCTCATCCTCGACGCCTTCGTGCTCGCGGCCGCCGTGCTGCTGCAATCGGGGCAGGGCGGCGGGCTCGCGGCCAGCTTCGGCGGCGCGTCGAGCACCGACGCCTTCGTCGGGAACCGCCAGGCGGCCACGCTGCTGACCAAGGCGAGCTGGTGGGGCGGGGGCATCTTCCTCGCCCTGTGCTTCATGCTCTCGCTGCTGTCGATGCGGTCGTCCACGCCGCGTTCGGTGTTCGAGAACCAGCCGGCCCAGCAGGCCGCGCCCGCGCCCCTGACCCTCCCGCTGGAGAGCGGCGGGGCGGCCGCGCCCGCGCCCCCGCTGGGGAACGCGAAGGCTCCGGCCAAGTCCACCACGCCGGCGCGGTAACCCTCGATGGGCGTGGGGAATCCCGCGGGCGGCGCGGCGGACGAGACGGCGGCTCGTGAGCCGCGGCCGGCGCGCTGAGTGAGCGAGGACCTCCTCCCGGCCTACGTCCTGCTCGAAGACGACACCTGGTACCGGGGCGCGACGAGCGCCCCGTTTGCCGTCGCCGCCGCCGAGGTCGTGTTCACCACGAACCTGAGCGGCTACCAGGAGGTCTTCACCGACCCCTCGTACGTCGGCCAGATCGTCACGATGACCGCCCCGATGATCGGCAACTACGGGATCAACGCCGAGGACCTCGAGTCCCGGCGCCCCATGGTGGCCGGCGTCGTCGTGCGCGAGCTGTCGCGCGTGGCCTCCTCGTGGCGCGCCAGCGGCCGGCTCGGCGACTGGCTCGGCGGATTCGACATCCCCATCGTCTCCGAGGTCGACACCCGGCGCCTCACCCGCCACATCCGCGAGAAGGGCGCGATGCAGGGCGTGATCGCCGTGGGCACCGAGCCCTCGGAGGAGGCCCGCCGCATCCTCGCCGCCTCGCCCCGGATGGAGGGTCTCGATCTCGCCTCCCGGGTGACGCGCGGCGAGTGGGAAACCGTGGGCCCTGAGGACGCGCGCTTCAAGGTCGTCGCCTACGACTTTGGAATGAAGCAGAACATCGTGCGCCTGCTGGTGGCCGAGGGCTGCCAGGTCACGATCGTGCCGAGCCACACGCCCGCGGCGGCGGTGCTCGAGCGGAAGCCCGACGGGGTCTTCCTCTCGAACGGTCCGGGCGACCCGGCGGCCGTGTCCTAC
>Ga0187780_10002833_pt1 | contig 13044 bp, 10 predicted proteins | sample 1015_Q2_SP10_20__FD_132429 | JGI IMG/M metagenome (GOLD analysis project Ga0187780, IMG submission 132429) | Tropical peat soil microbial communities from peatlands in Department of Meta, Colombia - 1015_Q2_SP10_20_MG | ecosystem: Environmental > Terrestrial > Soil > Wetlands > Peat | place...
ATCGCGCAGGTCGAGCCGAACTCCGGTGACATGTTGCCGATCGTGGCGCGGTCGGCGAGTGGCAGCCTCACGAGCCCGTCTCCGTAGAACTCCACGAACTTGCCGACGACGCCGCGCCGCCGGAGCATCTCGGTGACGGTCAGCACCAGGTCGTTGGCCGTGGCCCCCTCCTGAAGGGCCCCGGTCAGCCTGAAGCCGAGCACCTGCGGGATCAGCATCGACATCGGCTGTCCGAGCATCGCCGCCTCGGCCTCGATTCCGCCAACGCCCCAGCCCAGGACTCCGAGGCCGTTGATCATCGTCGTGTGCGAGTCCGTGCCCACGAGCGTGTCCGGGTATGCCAGCCCGTCGCTCGAGACGAACACGACCCGCGCGAGGTACTCGAGGTTGACCTGGTGCACGATGCCCGTGTCCGGCGGCACGACCGCGAAGTGCTCGAACGCGCCCTGGCCCCAGCGCAGGAACGCGTAGCGCTCCTGGTTGCGTTCGAACTCGCGCTCGGCGTTCACGCGGAACGCATCGCGCGTGCCGAACGCGTCGACCTGCACCGAGTGGTCGATCACCAGCTCCGCTGGCACGAGCGGATTGATCTTCGCCGGGTCGCCGCCCATCTCGGCCATCGCGTCGCGCATCGCCGCGAGATCGACCACTGCGGGCACGCCGGTGAAGTCCTGCATCAGCACGCGCGCGGGCGTGAACGCGATCTCCTTGCTCGGCTGCGCCTTCGCGTCCCAGCTCGCGAGCGCCTGCACGTCCGCCGCGGTGACCGAGCCGTTGCCCTCGGTGCGCAGCAGGTTCTCGAGCAGCACCTTCAGCGAGAACGGCAGGCGCGAGACGTCGAAGCGCTCCTGCAGCGCGTCCACGCGAAAGATCTCGTAGCCGCGCCCGTCGACCTCGAGCGTGCCCTTCGCGCCAAAGCTGTTCTGCGACATGCCTCGCAGTCTATGTCAGCTCGGCGCGCCGGCCCCCGATGCGCCCGCGCGCGTCACGCGGCCCTTGCCCTGGCGCTTGGAGCGCAGCAGCGCGACGTCGCACGCGTCGAGCAGTTCGTTGGTGTTCATCGGCGCCTGCCACTGCGCGACGCCGATCGACGCGGCGACGCCCGCGCCGACGCCCGCGTGCGGGGGAATCTCGCGCAGCCGCTGCAGCGCGCGGTTGGCCGCCGCGGCGGCGCTGTCGAGGCTCGCGTTGGGCAGGATCACGACGAACTCGTCGCCGCCGTAGCGCGCGACGCGGTCGAACGCGCGGAACTCGCCGACGAGCGCATGCACGACCGCGCGCAGCACCGCGTCACCTGCCTGGTGGCCGTAGTGATCGTTGACCAGCTTGAAGTCGTCGAGATCGATCAGCAGGCACGACAACGATCCGCCGCTGCGCGTCGCGCGGCCGATCTCCTCGTCCAGGCGTCTGCGCATCGCGCGGTGGTTCATGCAGCCGCTGACCGCGTCGGTGCCCGCCTCGGCGCGCGCGCGCGCGAGCGCGAGCGCGGTCGCCGCCTGATCGACGAGCGCGCCCGCGAGATCGACCTCGGCGGGCGTGAACGCGCGGTGGTCGCGGCGCACGAGCACCACGACCGCCTCCACCTCGCCGCGCTCGCTCAGCGGCAGCAGCATCGCGCAGCTGACCTCGCCAGCCTGCGCCAACCGCGGCAGGCTCGCGCGCAGCTCATCGGCGTCGGCCGCGAGGAAGCTGCGGCGCGTGTTCGCGACCCACGCGACGCCCGGTGGACGCTCGGCGCGCGGCTGCAGGTAGCTCAGGCGCCCGCTGCCTCCGTGCAGGTACACGCTCACCAGATCGTCGCTGACCTCATCGACGTCGACGGGCAAATGGTGCACGTGCACCTCCTCGGCGCCCGGCACCGACAGCAGCTCGCGCGCGAGCGCGCGAAACAGCGATTCGGCGTTGCCCGGCCCGTCGGCGAGCGCAGCCAGCTTGCGGATGCCCACCAGCAGGCGATCCACACCCGCTGACGACGTCGAGGTATCCGTACCCGCTACGACATCCATGCAAACAATGTACGGCAAAAGGGGGCGGCTTTACGGCCGCCCCCTCTTGTGAGCCTTGGTGTCCTGCGGCCGCTAGACCTTGACCGTGACGGTCGCGCTCGAGGACTTCCCGCCCTTCTTCTTGGGCGCGAAGGCAACCCGCACCTTCACCTTGAACGGGCGACGCCTGCTGAGACTGCGACGCGAGAGCGGGATCTTGAGCGTGGCCGCTTTGCTCGCGCTGCCCAGCGTGCGCCTGGCCGTCGACAGACCCGAGCCACTGCCGGTGATGCGCCCGGCTTCGTAGGTCTGGACCGTCAACAGGACAGCGTTTCGCACGAGCTTGTGGCCGATGATCTGCACACCGCACCCCGTCGGCGCGATGATCGTGTTCTGGTTGACCACGACGCCGTTCTGGCCGGTGATCTTGGTCGGCATGACGAGCTTCGCCGTGCACAGGTTCGTGTTCAGCTTTTCCGTCGCCAGCGCCGAGTGCGGACCGAGCGGCAGGTTGACGGTGATGCTCGAGACCGGCACGTCGGGCGTCGATTCGAAGTTCGTCGTCGTGATGCCGTTCTTGATGTGCGTCTTGCCTTCCACGATCACCCGCACACCGTCAGCTTCGAGCACGAGCTCGAGGCTCGGGAATTCTTCACCGGCGTGCGAGACCAGGAAGGCCGGGCCTTTCATCACGTTCGGCAGCACCGGCGTGACCGCTTCGGCGGAGCCGACTTCAGACCCGGGTGATTCTTTCGCGCAGTTGAGCGGGTTCGCTTCGAACACCTTCAACAGACACGCCTGCTGCAGTGTCGTCAGGCGCGAGGGCAGCTGTTTGGGCAGCTGCACGAACACCGACTTGATGTTCGCCTGACCCGGCGCCTGGGTGATGGTGGTCACCAGGCTCGCGCCGTTGGCTTTCGACGGTTTGCCGCTCGTGCTGGCGGTGAACGCCGGTTTGAAGGCCAGGGAGCTGCAGCCTTCTACCTGGAACGGGCTCGTGGCCTTGACCGCGTTTCCGTTCGCAGCAGCGGGACCGGTTACCGGCGTCACCAGCGATTCGGTTTCGAACTTGCTGCAGCTGGTCGGGTTGATGATGTAGTTGGGGCGGTCGATGTCAACGCTCAACGAACGCAACCGCACCGGGATGCCGGCCTTAATCGTGGGCAGAACCTCTGACACGACCACCCGGGCAGTCGCCGGTTCGACTTCGATCCTTGCCAGGGTGACTTCATTGCCGAGATTGACCGGCCCTGCGACCACCGGAACAACGATCGACAGGCCGTATGGCGCCCCTTCTAGCTGTTCGGTCAAATACACCTTGCCCGTGAGCGGGAAAGGCATGCCAGAGCCGGCCAGAACGCGTACCGTGCCGACCTGACTCGATTCGGGACACGTTCCTGCCTTTGCCTGAGCATCGGAGCACCGCGTCACGCTCGGGATCTTGCCGACCACACCAGGCGGCAGGACCGTCTTGATCGCCTTCACATACTGCTGACCTTCGGGGCGGGTCAAGCTGAAGATAAAGTTGCTTTCCGCCCCCGCCGTGCCCGGCAGAGCCACGGTGCTTTGCACAGGTTCGAATGACGGCACGCCAGTTGGGCAGCCGGTCGTCGTATACAGCGATTCACCGGGAAGGGCCAGCCCGGTGTAGGAGACGAGAGTTGTTTCAAGCTTGCCGTTCTGGCACAGTAGCGGGTTAGCGATAGGCGCGAACATACCGCTCTTGAAGAGCAGCGTGGCGTTTGTGAACGGCGCCTGCGGCGTCTTTTCGAATGTCGCAGTCAATTGCCCGGTGCTGGGTTCTGGCGTGATGGTGCCTTTCAGGAGCACCCTGACTCCGTAGCGCGCCGATTCAGCGTCCACGTAGATGTGATACGGAGCTTTGGTGATCGCTTCACGCTGCCCGTTGCCGTTTTCTTCAGCGAGGAAGATCGGGCCCTGGAGTGCGCCTTCCGGCAGCGTCGGAACTTCTAGGTTGAAGGTTCCGAGCCTGCTCCCGGACGGACAACCGATGGCTTTCAACTTCGGGATCTTGAGTTCCCTAACTTCAAGCGCGCTCGCTCCTGCCTGACTGGGCGTGCATGCTTCCAGGCCCGCAGCCGACGATGGGTTGATCGTCATGCCTTCGGGCATCTTCACCGTTACGGATTCAACATCGGCACTGTCGGGTTCCGTCCCGTCTTCGGGGTGCATGTTGGACAGTTCAGCCGTGATGCCATCAGCTGCGTCCGACTGCGTAGTTTCGGCCGTCAGCGTGAATTTGGGATTGAAGGGGAGCGTTTTCGGCCCACAGGGTTCTTCGATGCCGACGCGAGTCTGGTACGGGACATGCTGCACTTCGTGCCCGAATTCAGCTGTCAGTGTAGTGACTGTTTCGGGTCCGGCTTTCGTGCATCTTGTGGGATTCCGAATAAAGCCAAATTTAGTGCCCACTTTGTCTTTGTTTTCGTGGCCGAAGAAGACGAGGCGCGACTGGAACAGACCTTCAGGAATTTCGTTGATGACGAAGTAGTCGTGGTAGTCGGTGTTGTATTCAACGCTGCCCTGGATGATGGTGTGAGCGAAGAGGCTAGGGATGTGTTTGACAGGTTCTTCTGCGACTGCAAGCAACGCCACGCCAAAGGTTGAGCCCTGCCCGTTGGCCTGTTCAAGGTTGTAGACGTTGCCGGTTAGCTTTACACGTTCGCCGGTTTCGTTGAGCGTTTCGACTTCATTCTTGCCAATGATCGAGCTTTCTGGGCAGAGCGGCGCTAGGAAGAGATGACGTTTTGGTTCGGCTTCGAAATCATTAAAGTCCTTAAGCGAGCACCTCGTGACAGCCTGCGGGTTTGTTACCAGCCCGGCGGGCGTGTCGACACGAAGGTTTTTGAGGCTGCCTTTCACACCAAAGCCGACCGGAACTTCGAGGCCGCCGAGGTTTACGTCGTGTTCAGTCTTAAGCGTAAAGTCGGTCACCCCGAATGGGACAAAGCCGCCGTCAACCCGGTACCCCTGTTCAGCTTCTTCTTTTTCGGTTTTTGGTGGTTCAGCGTTTTTTCCGCACGTTTCTTCCTTGCAGTTGCCTGCGAAGAATTTTTCAATGCTGCCTTCGGCGGCGGAGGCTGCGGAGACCCCGGTCGCGAGGACAACGATCGCGCTCACGACGAGCGCCACGAGCGAGATACGAACCTGAACCCTCACGACTACCTCCCTATTGAGACTCGAAAATCGAGCAAAGAAGACGATACACCTCTCGGAACTCCGAGCAGGCGAAGAAGTTGCGGTTGATTCCAGGGCTTTATTAGACGCCCGTTGGACAAGTCCTTCAAAGGCGGGTAGCCAATGGAATGCAAAATCCCTTCGCCCATGCTTCAGAAGGCATACGGTGTAGTACAATGTATGCAATGAGCGCTCGCGGCCAGCTATCGATGCGTCCTACGAAGCAAACGCTGGAGCGTCTACGCGAGCGTGCACGACTGCTGGGCGAGAAGCACACTACGCTCGCCGAGCGCTATCTGGAAGAGGGCGTGCTGATGGACGAGCACCCCGATGTCCACTTCCTCGACGGCGCGATCGGGCGGCGAGCGGCGGTGCTCGGCACTGGACTAGACGTTTGGGAGATCGTCGACGTCGCCAAGGACAACGACGGCTCGGTCGCCGAGACCGCCGCCTACCTGGAGATAGACCCGCGGCTGGTGCAGAGCGCTCTGCGCTACTACGGCGCCCGGCGGGATGAGATCGACGACCTGCTCGCACGCATCCACACGCTCAACGAGCGCGAGGAGGCCGCCTGGCGGGCGGCTCGGGCAGCGATCTCCGAGTGAGGCTGCTGCTCGACGAGCACCTCTCTCCCGAGATCGCACGCCAGCTGCGAGCGCGCGGCCACGACGTCATCGCCGTCGCCGAGCGCGCCGACCTACGCGGGCGCGCCGACCGTGTTCACTTCGCCTGCCTGCCCGATGAGCGACGTACGATCGTCACGCGGGATCTTGCGGACTTCCGGCCGCTACTCGCTGAGAGCCTGCGTCGGGGAACCAAGACCTACGGTGTCGTCTGTGTCCCCCGCCGATTCCGATCGCATCGCGACGGGATCGGGCGACTGGTGCTAGCGCTCGACGCCCTACTACGCGCCAATCCAAACGACGACGATGTAGTCGCGGCGGGCGGCGAGCTGTGGCTTCAAGACGGCCACGAAAGCTGAGCGTGGCGCCTGGCGGTGGCCGTTACTCTGCCCCACCCCCCTCAACCCCCACGGCCACCCCGAACCCGACCCGCAGCAGCGCCCCGCCGCCCACCGCGTTGCGCGCCTCCGCGAAGCCGCCGCACGCCTCGGCGGCCTGGCGCACGATCGCGAGGCCAAGCCCCGAGCCGGGCAGCGTGCGCGCGTCGCGCGCGCGGTAGAAGCGATCGAACACGAACGGCAGATCGGCCTCCTGAAAGCCGGGGCCGTGATCGCGAACGCTCAGCACGCCGTCCTTCAGCGCGACCTCGACCGTCGCTCCTGCGGGGCTCCACTTGCGCGCGTTGTCGAGCAGGTTCGACACGGCGCGGCCGACGCGCTCGGCCTGTCCGCGCACGATCGTCGGCTGCACGCTCAGCTCGAAGCTCACCCCGCCGCGCCGGCGCGCGGTCTCGACCGCGTGGCGCACGATCTCATCCAGGCGCACGTCCTGTGCCGCATGTACGTCCTGCGCCGCATCGCCGTCTGGCGTCGCTCCGCGCGCGAGCTCGACCACGTCGCCGACCAACGCGGTCAGCTCGTCGAGCTCCGCGACGATGTCCGCGCGCAGGCTCGCGGTCTCGGCGGCGTCCATGCGAGCGGCGTGCGCGAGCAGCTGGATGTTCGCGCGCAGCGAGGCGATCGGCGTGCGCAGCTCATGACTCGCGTCGGCGATCAGCCGGCGCTGCGCCTGCAGCGAGCGCTCGAGCGCGTCGAGCGTCGTGTTGAAGCTCGCCGCCAACCGCGCAAGCTCGTCGCGGCCCTCGACCTCCAGCCGCTGCGACAGATCGAGACTGCCCGTCAGGCTCTGCGTGCGCTGTGTGAAGCGCGCGATCGGCGCGAGCGCCGTGCGCATCACCAGCGCGCCCAACAGCGCCGCGAACACCATCCCCCCGGCGCCGATCAGCGCGAGGATCAACAGCAGCCCGCTGAGCTCGTTGTCGACCTGCGTCAGCGGCTGCGCGACCAGCACGGCGCCGCGCGCGCCCGTGCCGAGCGTCAGCACGCGCAGGTGCGTGCCTCCGACCGTGCGATCGCTGAAGCTGCTGCCGCTGCCGCGCGCCGCGATCGCACGGTCGCCCGCTGTCAGCGGGATCGCGCGGCGCGAAGCGCCCTGGCCGCCGGGCACGAACACGCTTCCCCGCGGTGAGACGAACTGCACGTAGCCGGACGCCGCCCCGAACGGCGCCGGTTCGACGCTGCCGGGAAGGCCGCCACCGTCCGGCGGCCCGCCGCCGGGCTGGTCCTGATCGGCGCCCGCTCCTGCCGGTCCCGGCCCGGGTCCGGGTTGCGGCGAGACGACGAACGCCCGCGCTCGCGTCCGCAGCGAGCTGTCGATTTCGCCGCGCAGATCAGAGCGCACGGCCACGTACAAGCCGATCGACGCGGCCAGCACCGCGAGCGCGACCGAAGCGCTCGCGACCAGCGCGATCCGCGTGCGCAGGCCGATCGCCGGCATCTTCGTGCGCACCAGCATCGCCACACCCCTGCCTACGGCTCGCGCAGCACGTAGCCGACACCGCGCACGGTGTGAATCAGCTCTCGCGCGCCCGCTTGCTCGAGCTTGCGGCGCAGATACCCGACGTACACGCGCAGCGCGTTCGAGGTGGGGCCGAAGTCATAGCCCCACACGCGCTCGTAGATCGTGCCGTGCGACAGCACCACGCGCGGGTTGAGCAAGAACAGCTCGAGCAGCTGGTACTCCGTGCGCGTCAGCTCCACGAAGCGCTCTCCCACCTGCGCGCCGTGAAGCGTCGGGTCCAGTCGCAGCTCCGCGAAGGACAGCGCACTGTCCTTGTCGGGCTCCTCCGGCGGCCGCGCGCGGCGCAGCAGCGCACGCAGCCGCGCCTGCAGCTCGCCGACATCGAACGGCTTGACCATGTAGTCATCGGCGCCCACGTCCAGCCCGTCAATGCGATCCGCGACCGCGTCGCGCGCGGTCAGGATCAGGATCGGCACGCGGCTGCCTGTCAGGCGTACGCGCCTGCACACATCCAGGCCGTCGATCCCCGGCAACCCCACGTCGAGCACCACCGCGTCGGGCAGCGCCTGCGCGATCTGCTCGAGCGCCTGCTCGCCGTCGTGCGCCGTTCTCACCTCATAGCCCGCGAGCGTCAGCGCGCGCCGCAGCGCTTCTCGTACCGCGCGGTCATCCTCGACGACCAGAACGTTCACGACCGTGATTGTCGCGCGCCGCCCTACGCGAGCGCCGCCGCGGCCTGCCCAGAAATGTCTGTGCGCCGAATGTCGATCGCCGACCAGCCAATCTCCGACGGCCGTCCATACCGCCACGAGGCTCCCTGCGCGATGCTCCTGCAGGCTGCACTCACCGTGATCTCAGCCAAGGGAGAGAAGGTCATGCCAGCTCGAGCTCCCCAGATCGTCGCGCTAGGAGGCGGAGGCTTCTCGATGGAGCGCGACGGCTCGCTGCTCGACGACTACGTGCTGTCGCTGACCGGCGCGCACAAGCCGCGTGTGTGCTTCCTGCCGACCGCATCGGGCGACGCGGACCACTACGTGGTGCGCTTCTACCGGCGCTTCTCGCCATCCTGTGAGGCTAGCCACGTGTCGCTGTTTCGCCGCGATCAGGGCACGGGCGGCGTCGAGGACGACCTCGCCACGCATCTGCTCTCCCAGGACCTGATCTACGTCGGCGGCGGCAACGTGGTGAGCATGCTCGGCGCGTGGCGCGCGTACGGCCTTGACTCGATCCTGCGCCGCGCGTGGCGCCGCGGCGTCGTGCTGTGCGGACCTTCGGCCGGCTCGCTGTGCTGGTTCGAGCAGGCATTGAGCGCCTTTCACGGCGCGCCGCGTGTCGTGCGCGGCCTCGGCCTGCTGCCGTACTCCAACTGCGTGCACTACGACGCCGAGCCCGAGCGCCGCGCCGAGTATCACCGCTTCGTGGCCGACGGCATGTGCGCCGGCTTCGCCGTCGAGGATGGCGTCGCGCTGCACTTTCGCGCGGCCGGGCTTGAGCGCGTGGTCAGCTCGCGCGCGGACGGCTGCGCGTATCTGGTCGCGCACGACGGTGCGCGCGTGCGCGAGACACGTCTGCGGGCTCATCACCTAGCCGACCCCGAGGAGTCCTCGGCGCTCGCGGCCGAGCCGATCCCCGCATGACAGGGCGCCCAGTGGTGCAGCTGCGCGAGCGGCTGATCTTCGCGATGGGCGGCGGCGGCTTCACGATGGAGCCCGCGAACCCGCTGCTTGACGACTTCGTGCTGTCACTCGCGGACGTGGCGATGCCACGCATTCTGTTCCTGCCGACCGCGTCCGGCGACACGACCGCGCAGATCAACGCGTTCAAGGATCGCTTTGCCGAACGCGCGTGCGTGCCCGAGCAGCTGTCGCTGTTTCACCTGCGCGACGCAACGCGCCCGCTGGCGGAGGTCGTGCTCGGGCAGGACATCATCTATGTGGGCGGTGGCTCGATGCGCAACCTGCTCGCGCTGTGGCGCGCGCACGGCCTCGACTCGCTGCTCGTGCATGCGTGGCAGCGCGGCACCGTGCTCGCTGGCCTCAGCGCGGGCGCGATGTGCTGGTTCGAAGGCGGCGTCACGCGCTCGAGCGGCCCACCCGAGCCGATCGACGGCCTCGGCTTGCTCGAAGGCTCGCTGACAGTGCACGCCGACGGCGAGCCTGAACGACTGCCCGTGTGGCTCGCGTGTGTGTGCAATGGCACGCTGCCGGGCGGCTGGGCGCTCGATGACGGCGTCGGGCTGCTGTTCCGCGGCAGGAGCGTCGAGCGCGCGGTCAGCTCGCGGCCGGGCGCGGGCGCGCAGCGCGTGGACGCGATCGCCGGAGAGCTCGTGCGCGCACGCCTGAAGGTGGAACTCCTCGGTGAGGGCCCGCGTGCGGCGCTCGGCGGCTATGACGCGGCCGTCGAGGAGCTGCGCCGCGTCAACCGCATGCGCCGCGGCGGCTCACGCGACCGCGGTTAGTACACGCGTCCAAAGTCCCTCGCGCAACCCTAAAAGGACGACAACAATTGCCCGAAAAGGGCAGTGACGCGTAGTACCAAGGGAACGACATCTCATGCAAACACCAACATCGACATCGGAGAGGCGCTTTGAGCGCACGCTGCGGTGCGTGTCCTCGGGCTATCTCGGCGACGGCTGCTCGTGTGAGGAGACCGTGCCGGTTGGCCTCGTGACCAAGGCCTGGGCCAGCGAGCTGGAGCAAGCGGAGGCTACGGAAGACCAGTTCTTCCGCTTCATCTGGCGTGGCGGGGAGTGGCTCGGCTACGGGCTGCGCGACGGGCGCGTGCGCGGGGTGTATTGCCCCGCGCACAGCGCCCAGCGCGCGGAGCGGTCCTCGGCTCAGGGCGTGGGCGTCGCGTCCTGAGCGCGAGGGCTATGCACCGACGCTTTCGAATACCGCGGCGAGGCCTTGGCCGCCGCCGATACACATCGTCTCCAGCCCGAGACGCGCGCCGCGCCTGTTCATCTCGCGCAGGAGCGTGGCGAGAATCCGCGCGCCGGTCGCGCCGACGGGATGGCCGAGGGGAGATGCCGGAGCCGTTCACGTTGACGCGCTCCAGCCCGTCCTCGAGCTGCCACTCGCTGAGCACCGCGAGCACCTGCGCGGCGAACGCCTCGTTGAGCTCGATCAGGTCGAGGTCAGCGAGCGTCACGCCGGCGCGCTGCAGCGCGAGCCTGGTGGCGGGCACCGGGCCGATGCCCATCGTCTCGGGCGCGACGCCCGCGAGCGCCCAGGACACCAGACGCGCGAGCGGCGCCAGCCCGACCTCAGCGGCCTTGTCGGGGTGCGTGACGATGCAGATCGCCGCGCCGTCGTTCTGGCCGCTGCTGTTGCCGGCGGTGACGGTCGCGTCGGGGTCGCCCGAGCCCATGATCGCGCGCAGCCGGCCGAGCGCCTCGAGCGTCGTGTCCGCGCGCGGATGCTCGTCGGTGTCGACCAGCTCCTCGCGTGCCGGCACCGGCACGATCTCCTGCGCGAACGCGCCGCTGCGCTGCGCGGCGACCGCGCGCTCGTGCGAGCGCAGCGCGAGCTCGTCCTGCTCGACGCGCCCGATGCCGTAGTCGCGGCGCACGTTCTCGGCGGTCTCGAGCATGCCGCCTGGCACCGGATGGTTAACACCGCCCGCGCTCACGCGCGCGCGTTCGAGGCGATCCTCGAGCTTGACCGCGCCGCCCTTGACACCCCAGCGCAGCTTGGTCGAATAGAACTCGGCCTGGCTCATGCTGTCGGCGCCGCCCGCGAGCACCAGCTCGGCCGCGCCGGTCTGGACCTGCATGCACGCGTACAGCACCGCCTGCAGACCCGAGCCGCAGCGGCGGTCGATCTGCAGACCGGGCACCTGCACGGGCAGCCCGGCGTCGAGCGCGGCCACGCGCCCGATCGCGGGCGCCTCGCCGCTGGCGTAGCACTGGCCCATGATCACGTCATCGACGTCCTCGCCGCGCAGGCCCGTGCGCGCGACCAGCTCGCGGATCACGGTCGCCGCGAGCACCTGCGCCGGGATGTCGCGGAACACGCCGCCGAAGCGCCCGACGGGCGTGCGCAAGAGCATGCAGATCACCGCGTCTCTGTTGGTCATGCTCTCGAGAACCTCCACTGCGACGTTGGCCGCGTGACCCTACCTAGAATCAGCGCGCATGGGCGGCGAACAGGCCACGCACACCCGCCGCGGCTTCATCGCGGGCGCCGCCGGGGCGCTTGTGGGCGCAGCCGTCGCGGCCCGGCCCCTGTCAAGCCTTGCGAAGACGAGCAGCCCCACCACGCCGCGCATCGCGATCGTGGGCGCGGGTCTGGCCGGCCTGCGCTGCGCGCACCTGCTGTGGACGCGCAGCTCCGGCGCGCCGATCGGCTCGACCGTGTACGAGGCCAACCCTGAACGCACCGGCGGGCGCTGCTGGACGCTGCGCGACTACTTCGGCGGCGGGCTCGTGACCGAGCATGGCGGCTCGTTCATCGACACGACGCACCTCGCCGTGCGCCGGCTGGCCGCGGAGCTGGATCTGGAATTGGAGGTGGTCAACGGCGGCGACCTGCTGAGCGGCGAAGAAGCGCACTTCATCGACGGCGCCTACTACACGCAGGAACAGGCGAACGCCGACTGGGCGCATGTGGGTTTCCACGCCTTCAAGGCGGCCCAGCGCGAACTGCGCTCACCTGCCGGCAAGCTGCGGCTGGACTCGCTGTCGGTGCCCGAGTGGCTGGACAGCACCGAGATCGGCAGCTCGACACGCCTGGGCAAGCTGCTGCTCGCGAACACGGTCACCGAGAACGGCGGCGACCCTGGCGATCAGTCGGCGCTCGACCTGATCGAAATCACCGACAAAAGCGGGCGCTCGGAACTGGAACTGCTGCCAGGCGATGACGAGAAGTACCACGTGCTCGGCGGCAACGACCAGCTCGTCTCACGGATGATCGCGCAGCTGCCTGCCGGGACCGTGCAGGACGGCTGCGTGCTGGTCGCGCTGCGCGAAAACGCCGACACGACGATCACGCTGAGCTTCGAAACGGGCGCGGGCATGCTCGACACGACCGCCGACTTCGTCGTGCTGGCGCTGCCATTCAGCACGCTTCGCAACGTCGAGCTATCGCGCTCGGGGCTGTCGGCGGCCAAGCGAACGGTGATCCGCACGCTCGGCATGGGCTCGAACGCGAAGGTCCACCTGGAACTGCGTCGCAAGACCTGGCCCGCGCTCGGCTTCGCGGGCGCAGCGTACGGCGAATGGCACAAGTTCTGCTGCGCGTGGGATGACTCGGTCCCGCAGGGAGCCAATGCGAGCCCCGCTCTGTTTCTCGTGTTCCCCGGCGCCAACGTCGGCCGTAGCGAGCTGACGGGCGCGGCCCACGGGCCTGCGCCGAGCGCCGACGTCGAACGCTTCCTCG
>Ga0187780_10002834_pt1 | contig 13042 bp, 12 predicted proteins | sample 1015_Q2_SP10_20__FD_132429 | JGI IMG/M metagenome (GOLD analysis project Ga0187780, IMG submission 132429) | Tropical peat soil microbial communities from peatlands in Department of Meta, Colombia - 1015_Q2_SP10_20_MG | ecosystem: Environmental > Terrestrial > Soil > Wetlands > Peat | place...
AAGGCGCCGCTGGCCGTGCTCGAGGGCGCGCTCTCGAACAGCGCTTACCTGCTCGGTCCGGCCTTCACGATCGCGGACCTCAATGTGGCGTCCGTGGTCTCGACCCTGCCGCGGGTCAAATACGACGTCACGCCCTATCCCAAGGTCAGCGCGTGGCTCAAGCAATGCACGCAAAGGCCGGCCGCCGCCGCCTGAACCGCGGGCCCGGCGTCTGACGGCGAAATAGGCACGCCCGCCGGCGCGGGCGATGCAGCGTCGCGCCCTCGTCGCGGAACCACTCGGCCGTTCAAGGCAATGCACGATCAGGGCGGCGCCGGCCCGGGCGCATGCGGCGCCGTCCCTGCGCAACAACCCGCCGAGCCCTGATGATCGTGGTCGCGACCTACAACATCCACAGCTGCGTCGCTTGCGCGGCAGGCATCGGACCATCTGCCGGTGCACGGCGTGCTCTCCTGGAGCGACGAGCCCAAAGGATGATGGTATGGATCATCCCCTCGCGCAGCCGCGGCGCTTGCGCTCCCCGTCCGATTGCTGAATCTTTCGACTGCCGCCGGCGCCGCCGCGATCGAATGTGATGGAATTGACCGGGTCTTTCGCCTCTCTCCGTTTCGCCTCGCGCGCCTGGCGCAGGCGCAGCATGGCCGCTCTCTGCCTCGTCGCGACGCTTGCGGCCAACCCCGCCATGGCGCGCGAGCCCATTCGCGTCGCCATCGTCAGCACCTCGCTCGCCAGCATTCCGCTCGTCGTCGCGAGCGCCAAAGGCTATTTCAGCGAGGAAGGGCTCGATGCGACGCTCGTGCCCTTTGAGTCGGCGCAGCCCATCGCGGTGGCGATCGCGGGCGGCGATGTCGATTTCGGCGCGACCGGCCTCACCAACGCGTTCTTCGTCTTCGCCAGCAAGGGCGCGCTCAAGGTCATCGCCGGCGACACGACCGAGCATCCGGGCTTTCACGGCGTCGGCTTCCTGGTCTCGAACCAGGCCCATGCGGCGGGCCTGCGCTCCTTTGCCGCTTTCCCTGGCCATTCCGTCGGCATCACGCAGCTCGGCTCGCCCTTTCAGTACTCCCTCGCCCTCGTGCTCGAGAAGCACGGTGTCGATCCGAAAACCGTGCGCGTGGTCGGGCTGCAGTCGAATGGCAACGTCGCCTCGGCGCTCATCGGCGGCCAGATCGATGCCTCTGTCATGAGCTCGGCCAATCTTTTCGCCGTGGTCAACCCGGGCAACGCCAAGCTTCTGGCCTGGCTCGACGAGGAAGTTCATGGGACCCAGGTCAGCGGCACGTTCACCTCGGCGAAGATCGCCAATGAGCGGCCCGATACGGTCCGCCGCTTCCTCGCCGCATTCCGCAAGGCGGCGCAGGCCTGGGACGCGGCCTTCGTCGACGCGCAGGGCAATCGCGCAGACCAGCCGGGCGCGCCGGCGATGATCGCGCTGATGGCGAAGGGCCTGAACCAGCCGCCGGAGGTGATCACCCAGGGGCTGAACTACGCCGATCCTGAAGCGCGGGTCGCCGTCGACGACATGCAGCGCATGATCGATTGGTACGAGGCCGAGGGGATGCAGAAGGTGCATATCGACGCGAAATCCATCATCGATCTGCGCTACGCGACGCTCCGGTAGGAGCGGAGGCGCGATCTAGGGCGACGCCGCTCCGGCGCTCGTCGCAGCCTTGCGATCGATCTGCTGCAGCAAGGCGTCGGCCGAGGCGCCGACCGGCTGGTTGAGACCGAGCCTGCTCGCCCGCTCGAGCCAGGGCCGCGCCATGGCGTTGTCGTTTTGCGCCGCGGCGCTCCGGCCCGCGCGCAGAAAAAAATCGCCAGCGGCGGCGCTGTCGCCGCCGCCCTCCGCGCCCGCGCCCGCGAGTGCCAGCGCGCGCGACAGCCCGCGATAGTCGAGCGCATCGCGGCGCGCGGTCACGGCACGCTCAGCATCGGCGACGGCGCGCGACCAGTCGCGACGACGCAGATCGAGGCGCGCGGCGAGCTCGCTGGCATCGGCCTGAAGCGCCGGCACGGTGCTCGCCGGCAGGGCGCCGGCGGCCGAAGCGAGGCCCGCCTCGTCTCCCCTTTCATCGGCCATCAAGCCGCGCAGAAATATGGCGCGCGCCGCGCTTTGCGCATCGGCGCCGGCTTGAACGCGCTGCGCCGTCGCGTCGGCCTCCGCCGGCCTGCCTAAGCGGTAGAGCGCCGTCGCCTCGACCAGGAGCAGCGCCGGAAACGGCGCCGCGCCGCGGCGTTCGAGCTCCTCGCGTGCGCTTCGCGCGACCGCAAGGGCGCGGTCGGGAGCGTTCGCATCGAGCTCGGACAGGGCAAGGTCGTAGCTGAAATCGCCCATGGCGCCGATGTCGTCGCGCGCCTGGGCGCGGGTGAGCGCCGCCTGGTATTGCGCGATCGCCTCGGCGGGACGCTCCGCATTGTAGGCGAGGCTTCCGCCCTGCATGTCGCGCTGCAGAGTTTCGTCGGTCCCCGGCGCGGGCGCGGTCAACCGCAAGCCGCCGCAGCCTGCGAGCAGCAGCGCGAGAAGGAGCGCCAGCCTCATGGGCGGACCTCGGTCGGCGGCAAGCGGGAAGGCTCGGGCGCCGGCGCACCCGAGCCGCCCAGAAGCCACAGGCCGCGCAGCTGAACTAGAAGCAGATCGAGCTCATGCGCTGTTTGCTGTACCTGCAGCAGCACGCTGCCGAGATTGTCGGTGCCCGCCGAGAGGTTCTGCGCGATTTGCGGCGTGCTTTGCGCCGCGCGCGCAAGATCGCTCGTCGCGCTTTGCAGCGAAGCCAGCGTCTGGTCGGTGCGCTTCAAGAGCGCCGGTATGTTGCCGGTGCCGGAATTCGCCGCCTGCACGATCGCCGTCGCCTGGCGCAGCGTCGCCGAAAGCTCGGCCATGGCGGTGCGCGCCTCGGCAGCGGTTTGCTGCAGATCGCGCATCATCGATTCATCCTTGAGCAGGAGGCCGACATTGCCCTGGCCCTTCTCGATGCCGTCCACCGTGTCCGCGAGCCCATGCGCGAGCCGTCCGACATCGTCGAGAATCGGAAACACCTTCTCGCGCACCTGGTCGATGAGCACGCCGACGCTCTCGGTCGGATCGCGCTCGGTCGTGGCCTGGATCACGGCGAAGTTCCAATCGAGCGGCTCGCCGCTGCCGCGGCTGATATCGAGAAAGGCCGCGCCCGCCACGCCGAAGCTCTTGCGAATGACAGCCGTGCTGTCGCGGCGGATGAAGGCGCGCGCCTGATCGTCGATATCGGCCTCGGCATACATCTGCTGGTTGGGGCTGATCACGATGCGGCGCACGGTTCCGGCCCTGGTGCCGAGGACCTGCACCTCCGCGCCCTGGGAGAGGCCGGCGACGCCGGCGTCGGGGAGCACGACCCGGAGCCTCGAGACCGGCTGGAACCAGTCGCGCAACACGCCGGCTTGCAGGGTCACGCCAAGGAAGAACACAACCGCCAGGATCACCAGCAGGCCGACCCATTCGTCGGAATGCCGCAGGCGGATCATGCCATCACCCGGACCGGCACGAGACCTTGTTCGCCAAGCCGCACGCGATGGTCGGCGGGGAAGAAGCGGTCGCTCCAGATGAGATCGTTGCGGGTGAGCCAGATCGCCGCGGCGCCGCCATGGCGCGCCGCCGCCAAGGCGTTGAGGAGCGGCTCGAGCAGATCGTTGAACTGGCCCTGCAAGGGGCTCTCGAGGAGCAGGAGGGCGGGCTCGCCAAGGAAGGCGCGCACGCAGGCGGCGCGGGCGAGATCGATGGGCGGCAGATCCGTCGGGGATTCGAGCGGCAGGCCGGGAAGACCGAACTCACGCGCCAGTTGCGCCGCCCGGTCGCGCAGTTCCTCGGCGCCCGCGCGGCTGTGATGGAGCTGCGGCAGCAGGATGTTGGCCGAGGCATCGAGAAATCCGATCCAGGCTCCGGCGGCGAAGACCCGGCCGATGCGGCCGCGCAGCGCCGCGGCGTAATCAGCCGGCATCGCGGCCCAGTCGCGGCCGAGGAAGCGTACCGCGCCGCTGGCGAGCGGCACGAGGCCGCTGCACAGATCGGCGAACCAGGCCGCGACATGGTCGTCGCGCGCCTCGACGAGCGCGAGCTCCCCCGGCATCAGCCGCAGGGTGACCGACGGCGCGGGCAGATGATCGGGCGAGACCTCCGCCCGGGCTTTCTCGAGATCGAGGACCGGCTCAGCGGGCATGGGTCACACGGCGAGGCCCAAGGCGATGCTCGCGAGCAGGACGGCGAGCACGCCGCGCACGAAGGCGCGCGGCAGCAAGCGCGCGGGATCCTCGCGCCGCTCGGCTTCGAGGCCGGTGATGCAGGCCGTGAGCGCGACGAGGATGCCGATGCCGAACATCTTGACGGGGAAGACCGCGAAATCGGCGGCGTGCATCGCGGCCAGCACGCTGTCGAGGAGCGATCCCAGCGAGATCGTGAGCGCGCCCACGAGCTGACCGAAGATGAAGCCGCTGAGCAAGGCGAGGACGACAAAGGCGACCGCCAGGGTGAAGGACGCGAGCGCGAAGGCGCAGGCGCGCGGTAACACGAGCAGGAGGAAGGGATCGAGGCCCTGCGATTCCAGGGTATGGACCTGGCCGCCGGCCTGCATCACGCCGATTTCGGCGGTCGCGAGCATGCCGCTACGTCCGAGCACGATGAGACCCACCAGCACCGGCGCGATCAGGCGCATCAGCGCCGTGACCAGAACGGAACCGATGAGGCCTTCCTGGCCGGCTTCGCTGAGCCAGTAGAGGGCCTGGTAGACCATCCCGATGCCGACCAGGGTCGCCGTGACGACGCTGGTGGCTAGGCCGCCGACGATCGTCTGGCGCAGCGCGCGGTAGAATTCGGATTTGACGGGTCGCCGCCAAGAATTCGGTCGGACCGCGTCGAGCACCACGCCCAAACCCAGCGCCGCAACGCGAAGCGCGAAGCTCGAACGGCGCCGGGTCGCGCGTCCGAGACGGCCAAGCAAGCGCGGCACGAAATCCGACCAATGCGCGGTCCCGTTCGTCGCGATCCGCGCGGAGGGCGCCTCGCTCACAGGCGGCCCGCAAGCACGAAGCTGTGCGCGGAGCCGGAGCCCGGCGCATAGAAGCGCCCGCGCGAGCGGAAGAGGAAATCCTGCCGCAGTTTGTTGTAAGCCGCCTCGGTCACCTGCACCGTGCCGGGCAGCGCCGAGGCCGCCATGAGCTCGGCGGCGTGCACCGCCTCGCCCCAAAGGTTGAACACGCGCGGCTGCGAGCCGAGACTGCTCCCGATCGCGACGCCGCAATCGATGCCGATGCGGAAAGCTTGAAGCTGGTCGTTATCTTCGAACAACGCGATGCAGCGATCGCGCATGGCGAGCGCGGCGTCGGCGATCTGCCCCGGCGAGCCCGCACCGCTGCCGTTGAAGCCGGCGGCGGCGATCACCTCCTGGCCGACGATCTTGAGATAGGTGATATCGTTCTGGGCCGCGACCTCCTGAAGCGCGCAGACGATCTCGTTGGAGAGGCAGTGCGTCTGCTCGCCCGCTTTCACCGCCATGGCCACCGCATCGGTGAAGCGCAGCACCATAACGGCGGCGTCGGAATAGATTTCGGCGCCAAGGGTCTCGGGATCCGTGCCGCGCTCCCTGAGCTCGGCGGAGAAGCTGCGCACGCTGGTCTTGGCGCTTTCCGCCGGCGTGGCAGCAGCGCGCGGCCCGCGCGGCCCGACGGCATCCGGTGCCGCCGTCATGTGCGAGGCCAGCATATTGGCCGAAGCCAGGACGAAATTGCGCGCTGTCGCCAGTTGCGCGCCGTCCTCGACGCTGATCGCGCCCACCACCGCGCCATGGCGCTCGACCGGTACGACGAGAAGCGAGCGGCTGCCGAAGGGCTGCAATAGGAGGCGATAGAATTCCGCCATGCGCGGATCGCGCGCCGCATCGGCCGCCTCGAAGGGCTGGCCCTTCAGGAGCGCGAGAAAGAATTGCGGCAGTTCGAGGCGATGAAGCTCGAGCCCCTCCGTATGGCCCCCGGTCGCGCGCTCGAAACTGTCTTCCAGATGCAGGATGCGATCGCCCGCGAGCCGCCACACGCCGACCCGCCGCGCGGCCGCGAGATCGGCGAGGGTTTCTGTCAGGTTTCGCGGCGCTTCGCCCTGGGCCGGATCGAACACGCTCGCATCCGCGGCGATGCTCGCAAAGGCCGCGCTCTGCCGGTCCAGCGCGTGCTGGCGGTCGGCGAGCAGCCGTGCATTGCGATCGGCACGCACGCCCTGGCGAATGAGCAGGCCCGCAAGCAGAACGGCGACCGCGACGACCGAAAGCGACATGAACAGGACGTTGCGGTTGTTGCTCGCGACGAAGCCGACGAAATCGTCCTGCGGCACGATGATCAGGACCGACCAGTTCTCGCCCGCATTCGCCAGGGGCGTGACGGATTCGATGTAGCTGCGGCCACCGACATCGACAATGTGGCGGCCGCGGCCTTCGACGCGGTACTCGTCGTAAGCCCGCGTCAGGACCGGATCGTCGAGCTCGTCCAATCGCGCCGCAACCGGATCGCCCTTGTCTTCCTTGACCATGACGCTGCCCGTCGGCGAGGCGACGAGGCGGCCGTCGCCATCGATGATGAAGGCCTGTCCCGTGCGTCCGATCTGCAGCGAGGAAAGGAATTTCGAGATCGCGTCGAGCGAGATGTCGGCGCCGAAGACGAAGGGCCGCCCGTCGGCTCCGACATAGCGCCGCGCCACGGTCAGCCCCGGCTTTCGATCGGTGTAAAAGATGTAGGCGCCGGTCCAGAACAGCGCGTCGCTCTTTGCGGCCCCGATAAACCAGGGCCGCGTTCGCGGGTCGAATTCGTCGGTCGGATCGTCCTCCTGGCCGATGATCTTGCCGGACGCGTCGAAATGAAACCAGGTCACGCGCCGCGGCGGCGGCAGGCTGCGGACGACCTTAACGTCGAAGGGATTGCTCTCGCCGTGACGGACCATCAAGTAATTGCCGTCGGCGTCAGCGAAGAGAACATCCTCGACCTGCGGCACGCCGATGACGATGATCGCGCCGTAGTTGATCGCGAGCGTGCGCTCTTCGCCGAACGCCTGGTCGTGCAGGATGCTGCGCGCGATGTTGACGACACGATCCGCCGGATCGAGATAGCTCGCGACGGCGAGCGCAATGCGGCCGTCGAGATCGTTGAGCAGATCGTCTGAGAGCGCCAGCACGCCGCTCTGGTTGGCGCGGGTCGAGTAGATCGCGATGAGCACGATGAAGACGATCATCAGCGCGACGCCGGCGACCGGCAGGCCGATGCGAAGCAGCGCGCGCCGCCGACGGCGGCGCTCGCTCAGCGGGTCGAGATTGACATCGATGACGGAGTTATTGCCGGGCATGCAATGCACGCCGGCCGCGGCCGGGCCCTCCCTCCGCGGGCGCGATCAGGACTATTCGCCCAGGCGGCGGCAATTGCAGCGCTCCCCCTGCCATTGACCTGAGGCAATCTCGATCAAATCCTAGGTGATCCAACCCGGATTTGGTACTGGCGCGTCCGTCCCGGTCAGCGTCGCGGAGACGGGGTCCGGGCTCGATCCCGTGCCCGGAGCGGGCTTACCAGGTCTTCGGCAGGGGCTTTGCGATCGCGTCTTCGAGGGTCTTGGCGCGGCTCCATTGCGAGCTCGGGCGGATCCGCCCGGACGGGCCGATCTGGTCCATATCGCAATAGAGCTCGAACTGGTTGCCATCGGGATCGAGGAAGTTCACGCCCAAATTGGAGCCGGCGCCTTTGCGGCCCTCGAACACGATCGGCACGTTGTTGCGGCGGAGATAGTCGCGTGCCGCGACGAGCGCCGCGACATTCTCGACCTCGAGCGCCAGGTGCTGGACCTGCGAAGGAGCCGCCCCGCGGCGCTTCGGATCGCCAGCTATCAGCCCGATACCATGATGGTCGGAGCCGTAGTGGAGGAAGGTGATGCCGACCTCGTTGGACTCGGTCACCTTGAAGCCCATCACCTCGGTCCAGAACTTCACCGAGCGCGCCACGTCCGCGACCTCGTAGACGAAATGCCCGAACTTCTTGACCTTGACGGGCGAGGGGCCCTGATAGGTCTGGGGGCTCAATCCGCCGGGTTTGTCGCCGTCCATGGTGATTCTCCTTAAGAAGCGCCTTGCGATCATATCGCAGCCTGCGAGGGCTGTTCAAGAAACCGCCGGGATGCCTAAAATTGTAGGGCAAAACGATCGGTTCCGAATAATCGTCCGGGAGGCAGACCATGAAACGCGCCGCGGTTTCGAGCGGCTTCCAGGCGGCGGGCATCGCGGTTCTGGCGCTCCTTGCCATGGTTAACCCCACCGCCGCGGAGGACGTCTCCTTCGCCGGCAAGACGGTGACGATGACCATCGGCTTCGGCGCCGGCGGCTCGGTCGATCTCTACGGCCGCATCCTCGGGCAATATCTCGTGCGCCACCTCCCGGGCCAGCCTTCGCTGATCGTGGTGAACCAGCTCGGCGCAGGCGGCGTCGTCGCGCTCAACAGCTGGATCAATCGCGCCGAGCCCAACGGGCTCTCCGTGACGGTGGGGGCTGAATCGCAGACCGATCCCGATGCGCTGCGGCGGACCCAGGCGAAATACGATTTGATGAAACTCAACTATGTCGGCGGGCTCACGGCCTACAGCCAGGGCCTGTTCATCAAGAGCGACGCGGTCGCGCGGCTTCGCGACAAAGCGCAAAAGCCCGTGCTCATGGGGCTCGTCGGCTCGACCCTGCGCAGCGGAAATTACCAGGTGCTCTGGGGTGCGAAGCTCCTCGGCTGGAACGTGCAATGGGTGCGCGGCTACCCGAGCACGTCGGATTTGCGTCAGGCGCTCGAGCGCGGCGAGATCGACATGTCGACCTTCGGCGCCAGCCGCGACATCAAGGGCCTCATCGATTCCGGGACGTTCACGGTGGCAAGCCAAGGCGGCACGGTGAAGGACGGCAAGCGCGTGCCGCGCGCCGTATTCGGGAGCGCGCCGATCTTGGCCGATCTCGTCAGGGGCAGGATCGCGGACGCAGCGGCGCAGGAGGCTTTCGACTATACGGAGACTGTGAGCCAGGTCGGGATGTGGCTCGCTTTGCCTCCCGGCACGCCCGATCCGGTCCTTGCCGCCTACGTGACGGCGTTCGACGACACGCTCCGGGATCCCGGCTACCAGGCCGATTTCGCCAAGATCGACCCGGACTCCCCGGTCGCGAGCAAGGCGGATATCGAAGCGCTCATCGGCAAGCTTGCGCGGGTGTCGCCGCAGACGCTCGACTATATCCAGGCCGAGATGAGGCGGCAGGACGTCGACAAGACGAATTAGTCATTTGAGGCGCGCGACGGCATCCTTGAGCAGGCTCAAGTCGGCATAGGTCTTCGCGTCGAGCTCGGCCTTCACGAGGCCGAGCTCGTGCTGCAGGCGGACATTGGCGGTCACCGCGTCGATATCCGGCACTCCGTCGGGCCCGCGGTAATACCCCTTGCCCGGCAGGAAAAGCCATTTCGCGAAAGTCTCGGGCGGGCGCTTCGTGGCCTTGGCCACGATCGCGATGCCCTCGTCGCGATGCGCTGGATCGGAATACCAGCGGATCGCGCGCACGTAATCCTCGAGCAGATCGATAAGCACCGCGCGATGCGCGGCGATATAGGCCGTACGCGCGGTCCAGAACGAGACCTCGAAGCGCCCGAGCGCGTCGCCGGTGGTGAAGAGCGTGCGCGACTTGGCGTCGAAATCGGGAATGTCCTGGAAGGGATGGACCGCGGAGACGAGATCGGCCTTATGCTCGAGGAGAAGCGCGTTCATGTTCGCCATCTCCGCTTCGATCTCGGTGTAATCGCGGTTCGCAACCAAGCTGTGCTTCATGAGGGTGAGCTTGATCGCCATGTCGGTCTCGCCGCCGAAGGCATTGGTCGCCAGAACCTTGCCGCGCAAATCCTCGATCGTCTTGATCGGCCCGTCCCTCAGCACCCGGAACTCCGGCCCCGACCAGCCCGGGACGCCGTCCTGGACCTCGTCGGCGATGATCCGCAGATCGCCGAGCCCCGCATTCTCGACCGCGATGGCGAAGGAGGTCGACCCGAACACGGCGATGTCGAGATCGCCGGTTCCGGCAGCGGTGACTTCCATGATCGAGCCCTGGAAATGCACCGGCTCGAGCGTGTAGCTCACGCCGTTGTGAACCGCGATGCCCTCTTTCGCGAACATATAGGGCGTCAACTCCGCCGGCGTGACGATCCAGCCGATGCGGATCTTCGTGGGCTCCGCATGTGCGCTGCCACGAGCGGCGAGGCCGGCGATAAGCAGCGCGAGGACGACGCGGCCTAGTTTCATTCTGCTCCTGCCCTTGGAGCGGCACAGGCCAAAGCTTGGGGTGTACCGCGCACGCGAAATCTGTTTCACTCTGACGCGCTCCTAACAGCGGCTTGCACGAAGGTCAACGGAGAGGCGGATGAGGGTGTTCGTCACGGGCGTCTCGGGTTATGCGGGGTTTTACGGCGCGCTCCGCCTCGCGGCCATCGGGCACGAGGTCAGCGGGCTCGTGCGCAATCCCGGCCAGCCGCGGCTCAATGTGTTGCGCGAGCAGGAAATCGCCCTGATCCAGGGCGACGTCGGCGAGATCGGGACCTACCGCGCCGAGCTCGAGCGCTCGGACGTGGTGATCCACACCATGCTCGACAAGAGGAAGCCGCTCGACACCGATCGCGCGCTCTTTCGCGCGCTCGAGGAGCTTCCGGCCCGAACGCCGCGCCGGCGCTTCATTTACACCACGGGATGCTCGATCTTCGGCAAGGTCGCGGCCGCGGTCATCGACGAGCGCGTCGAGCCCAACCCCGACCATCCCCTCGCCTTCCGCCGCACCCTCGAGCGCGAAGCGCTCGCCATCCCGAAACTCTGCACGACGGTGCTCCGCCCCGGCTTCATGTTCGGCAATGACGGCTACAACAGCGTGAGCGCGGATTGGTTTGCGATGGCGAGCGCCGGCGAGGCGGTGTTTCGCGGCGATCGCGAGCGGGGCTGGTCGTGGATTCACATCGCCGATCTCGCCGAGGCTTACCGGCTCGTCGTCGAAGCCGAGGAGGGACCGATCGCGGGCGAGGTGTTTCATCTCGCCGACGAGCTGCGGCCGCACAGCCTCGAGGTGATGCGCGCCTGCGTCGGCGCGGCGGGCTATCGCGGCGAAATCCGCTGCGAAGGGCCGGCGAAGGGCGACAATATCAGCACCTGGTTCAACCAGAACGAGTTCATCACCTCGCAGAAGGCGCGCGAACGTCTCGGCTGGCGTGCGCGCCGCGCAGGAATCATCGAGAGCGCGCCTCGGGCATACGCGTCCTGGAAAGCGGCTCAAGCCGCATCCGGTTGAACAGGGCCAGGCCCCGACCTAGAATTTTCGCGGCATCGCACCGGCCGATTTTCGAGGAGATGCGAGATGGACGACGTCAAAGTTATCGCCAGCCGTTACCGTGACCGGCCGAAGACCGATCCGGCGGCGCGCATCTTCCGCATTGCGGATCACATCGTCGTCGGGCCCGCAAATCAGCGCTCGAGCCGGATGTATGTCGGCGACGATTTCCGCGCCGTGGTGATCACCATCTCGCCGGGCCAAGCGCAGGAGACGCACAAGCATCCCGAAACGAGCCATGCCTGGTTCATCGTCGCGGGCTCGGGCGAAGTCGAAATGGAAGGCGGGAAGCGCGAGACGGTGGGTCCGGGCTGGTTCTGCGTCCACCCGCGCAACGCCGTGCACGGGCTCTATAACACCGGCAGCGAGAACCTCACCTACATCGCCCTGTCGGTCGGCGAATAGCGCTGACGCGACCCTTGCGAGCTCACTGGTTCTGGAGCTCGTGCAACTGCACCATGTCCTCGGAGCTCGGCGCCGAAGGATAGGCCAGCATGATCGAGATCGCGCCCTGGTTGCCGCTGATCGGCACGGCGGCGTCGGCGAAGGACGGGGCTGACAGGAACGGCATCGCGCCATTGCTGAAGCCGTAGCCTTCGAGCGGAACACCCCAGCCATTCTCATCGAGCCGGCCGTTGTCGTTCTCGTCATGGAAGGCAATGACCGCGTAGGAGCCCGGCGGCAGGCCGGCGAAGATCATCGTTTCGTCGCCTGCGTTCGCCCGCAGCGAGACCCCCACGAGCCGGCGCGGATCATTGAGCTGCCCGACCTTGCTCGAGTTGGAAACGGCGTCGGCGTAACCTTGGGGATCCGAATAGACGCCGACCATCACGGCGCCGTTGTTCGACCGGATCCCCTTGATTGTGACGCTCAAATCCGTGGCGCGCGCGGCCGGGATCGCAAGCGCAACCAAACCGAACCCGATCGTCGCCGCTCTGAGCGTCGCAACTGCCGTGGCCAACCTCGCTGATATCGCTGTCGTGATACCAAATCACTTGGGCAGCGATTGGTCAGGCGAGCGGCATTCCCGCGTAAGAATGCGACCGAGCCTTGTTTTCTCCGTGTTCAGCCCGGCCGCTTTGCTTGGGCGGCGGCTTCGACGAGCGCGCGGCGAACATGGACGACGGCCATCTGGCGCTTGTATTCGGTCGAGCCGCGGAAATCGGCGATCGGATCGATCGCGTCGAGCACGAGCGGCGCCGCGTCGCGGACGCTCTTCTCGTCGGCCGGTTTGCCGGCGAGCGCCGCCTCGACCGCGCGCGCGCGCACCGGCACCGTGGCCGCAGCACCGAGCGCCACGCGCGCCTCCGCGATCGCGCCACTCTTAGCGAGCGCAATGCGCGCCGCGACCGACACGGTGGCGTAGTCGTCCTGGGTCGCGGGCAGGAATTTGAGGAACGCCGTCCCGTTTCCCTCGGGCTGTGCGGGAACGAGGATCTCGGTCACGATCTCGTCGTGCTTTAGCACGGTCTCGAAATAGCCGGTGAAAAACGCATCGACCGCGATCCTGCGCTCGCCGCGCTGCGAGCGCGCAACGATCTGCGCGTCGAGCGCGATCAGGGTGGGCGGGGTGTCGAGATTGGGATCGGCATGCGCCATGGCGCCGCCGAGCGTCGCCATCGACCGCACCCGCACGGTCGCAACGTGACCGCAGGCTTGGGCCA
>Ga0187780_10002835_pt1 | contig 13033 bp, 14 predicted proteins | sample 1015_Q2_SP10_20__FD_132429 | JGI IMG/M metagenome (GOLD analysis project Ga0187780, IMG submission 132429) | Tropical peat soil microbial communities from peatlands in Department of Meta, Colombia - 1015_Q2_SP10_20_MG | ecosystem: Environmental > Terrestrial > Soil > Wetlands > Peat | place...
CGCCGCTGTGGTCGAACACGCTGAAAAGCGTTATCCCCTTGGCAGACAGCAGCGCCTTCACCCGCTCGACCGTGACGCCGAACGGGTGCGCGCTCCGCTTGCTCGCGACGCCGTTGTCTCCCACGCGGTCGCCGCCATCGCGCCCTGCTTCGACCGGACTCTTCACGCTGGTCTCCTTTGTTTGAGCCTGTGGCCGGCGGATCCGGCCTTTCATACAGGGGTCGAACGAGGGGGTGGAATTCGGTAGGCTAGATTGAATCCGATGCCCGAACCCAGCGCCGCTTCCTCCGCCGACCTCCGGCGCCACCTGTTCTACGAGACGTCGCATTCCCCGGCGCTCGCGGATCTCGTCGGCTACGAACGGGCCCGTGACATCATCGACTTCTGCTTCATCGCGAACCCGTACTATCCTACGCCGGCGATGATGGCGGACCTGCAACGGGCGCTGCCGAACCTCATCAAGTCGTACCCGTCGAGTAACCCCATCCTGAGTCAGCGGCACCTGGCGAGCGTGCTGCATGTGAACCCGGACAATCTGGTGATCGGAAACGGGGCGACGGAAATCATCGCGCTCATCAACCTCACGCTCATCGATCGTATCGCCGTGCCCGTGCCGACCTTCGGGGAATACATCGAGAAGATGAAGGATCGCCGGGACGCGGAGCTCTATCCGCTGTCTCTCGAGCAGCGGTATCAGCTCCGGCTGCCGGAGTACCTCGCCTGGGCGCGGTCTCGGAACCTGACGTCGCTGCTCCTCATCAACCCCGGGAATCCCACCGGCCAACTGATCCCGCTCGACGAGATGGTGGCGTTTCTCGAGCAGACGAAGGACCTGGAGCTCGTGATCGTGGACGAGTCGTTCATCGACTTCGCCGGCGATCCGGTCCCGAGCCTCCTGCCGCTGGCCGATCGGTTCTCGCACCTCCTCATCGTTCGCAGCATGAGCAAGCATTGCGGCGTGCCCGGTCTGCGGCTCGGCTATTCCTACAGCGCCAATCTGTACATTATGAACCGGCTGCGGCGGTTTCTGCCGACCTGGAATCTCAACACCCTGGCGCAGTATTTCCTGTCGCTCCTCGCGTCCACCGACGCCGAGTACCACGAAGGGCGCCGCCGCCTGATCGCGGATGTGCACGCGCTCTACGAGGCGCTGCGGACCCTGCCCGGACTCGACGTCTACCCCACGGGCGCGAACTTCGTGCTCTTCCGGATGACGAACGGGATGACCGCCACCGAGCTGCAGCGGCGCCTGCTCGAAGACCATCAGATGTATGTGCGTGACTGCTCCAACAAGGTCGGCATGGATCGGTTCCACGTGCGCGTCGCATCGCAGGGCCGCGACAAGGACGCCCGGCTCGTCGAGGCGCTGCGCACCCTCGCGCAATGAGTCGCCCGGCCGTTGTCGTCGTCACACGACGCACCGTCCGCAAGCACCGGCAGATCGATTACGTCGCCGAGCTCCACCTCGAGCTCCTTACGCGGCTCGGTATGCTCCCCGTGATGGTCCCGGTCGTTCCGGGGACGCTCGCCAACGTCTCCCAATACGCGCGCGGGATGCGCGGGCTGCTGCTCGTGGAGGGCGGAGACGTGGAGCCCGAGCGATACGGCGGGCCGGCGGCGGGCCAGCTCGAGGAGATCCATCCGATCCGGGACGAGATCGAGACTCGTCTCGCGCGTCTCGCCCTCAAGCGGCGCCTCCCGATCCTCGGCATCTGCCGCGGCTCGCAGCTCGTCAACGTCGCGTGCGGCGGCACGCTCTACGGAGATGTTCGCTCGGAGCTCGGTCCAGGTGTGAAGCACGTCGACGCCGATCACTATGACGAGTATCGGCACCCCGTCACGATTCTCCCCGACACGCCGCTCGCGCGCTGGTATCGGACTTCAACGCTCCGAGTCAACAGCTACCATCATCAGGGCGTCCGGACCCTCGCGCGCCGGTTCCGACCGATGGCCCGCACCGACGATGGGCTCATCGAGGCCTACTACGACCCGAAGGCCAGATTCATCGTGGGGCTGCAATTTCATCCGGAGCGGATGCTCGACGAGCACCCGGGCAATCTGCGGGTGTGGAAGGCCTTCGCGGCCGCGGTCCGGCGCTAGGGCAGGCCTGGCAGCTTGATTCCGGGAATCGCGGCCCCGCCAACGAGGTCGCGCACTCGCTTCTCCAGGTCTCCGCGGACGCTTTCGAGTTGGCTGCGCTGCTGCGTGAGCTTCCCCTGTACGGCGTTCGCTCCGTCGAGGTGTTGCTTCGCGGCGGCGACTTGCCCGCCCACCAAACTGTCCACCCGAGCGCGCACCTGAGCCTCGGCGCGGTCGACCTGTGCGCCGAGCGCCTGGCGCAGGCGCTTGGCGAGCTCAGTCCCGACGTTGGAGGTCACAGAGAGCGAAGGATTGTCGAGCCCGCCCGAGATGTTCGCCTCGACCACGACGTCCTTCATATCGCTCACCGCCTGCCACAGCGTACCGTCCAGTCCTTGAGGCGTGGCGCGCGATCCGGAATCGAGGCGCTGCCAGGTCACATTCGATGAGGCCATTCGCCAGTGGCCCGTGAGCTCGCCGCCCTGGCGCACCAGGGTCAGCTCAGTCGAGCCGTCGCCCAGCGCGGCGCTTGCCTTGATCGGCGGCAGCGCGAGGGAGGGAAGGGAGACGCCCGAAGCGGACCCGGCGACGGAGTCGCGCACCGGCGCGCGCACATGATCGAGCACTCCCCCAGCGCGGATGTCCCTCGGGCCGGTGCTGCCGGTCGTGCGCCCCGCAATGAACCGCATCGGCTGTCCGTAGAGGGCGGGCTCGGTCGTCAGCCCGGAGAGTTTCGCCGTGTATCCGCCCGCCGCCGCGCCCTCGCCTCCGATCGTGAGATCGAGGGCCGCATAGCGGAGCAAGAATTTCGGCACCGCGTTGGCGACCGGGAACTCGACCGTCGTGCCCGCCATCCGCACGCGTTTCGGCCCCGCGTGCACGCGCGGGTCGAGCCCGGGCGGGCAGTACTTCTCGGCCACCTGCATCCAGTAGATGGCGCGGCGAATCCGCTCGAGCGCCGTGCGGGCAAAGAGCGCGGGCGAGATGTCGGACGGGTCGAGCGACGGCAGCTTGATGAGGCCCCGGGCGTACGCGTAGTCGCCGCGCCGTGCATCGTCCAGGCCCGCGACGGCGGACCGCAGGCGCGCCACGCCGGAATCGACGCTGCTCTGCAGGGTGCGGACCTGATCGAGCGTTGACGTGACGCCCGTGAGCGCTGTGCGGGCCGACTGGACGCTCTGACGCACCTGGTCGGGGCTCATCGAGCGGGGATCCACGCCCCGCAGCCGCTGCAGGAGCGCCTTTGCCGAGTCGATCTTCGGCTGCGGATTGAGGGAGCCGACCTGGGTCTCCCAGACGTGTCGCGCCGAGTCGGTTCGCTGCACGGACGCGCGCGCCAGCTGCGTGGTGCGCAGGCTGTCGGGGTTGATCGGCGGGAGGCTGATCTCCTTGCCCAGCCCCTCGAGACTGAACGACGGAATCTGAATCTTGCCCGCCCACGCCTCGACGCGCTGCCCGATCCCCGTGCTCGTGTCCTTGACCTCACCCGAGGTCGTCCGTGGCGTGCCGAACCGCACGTCGCGCGCGAGCATGGTGTCTATGATGAGCTTCTTGTCGAACAGGGGCGCGGGCCTGATGGCGAGCTGCAGCTCGCCTGCTTCGACAAGGTTCTGCATCGGTTGCGAGCGATCCGCCACCTGCAGGCCGCGCAACGTGATGCTTCCGCGAAAGAGGTGGACGGTCGCGCTCTGCAGTTCGACTTTGGCGCCGGCGATGAGGGTCCCACCCTTTTCGATCGCGCGCTTGGCGAGCGGATCGAGGAACAGCCAGGTGACGAGGACGACCAGGCCGATCGTTCCCGCCACCGTTCCGTGGGCGCCCCAGCGGATGAGCTTCATGGCCGGAACAGGCTGTAGATGTTGAATAGCTTGGACGCCGTCACCGCCTGGAAAAAGCGTGTGCGCTTGAGCCGCGCGTACACCCGCTCGCGGTACTGCGCGACCAGCGAGCGGAGCACAAAGAAGAGCGGGATGGCGAGTACCGCCCAGCAGACGAAGCTGCCCAACACCACCGTGTTGTTGAAGTTGGTGAGCGGCAGCACGGGGGCGTTGTACCAGGCGGTCCACATCGGCCGGAGCCCGGTGGCGCCGATCAGCAGGGTGCGACCGATGGCGTCGAAGACTGGATCCAGCGCGAACCCGACCGGCACGAACAGCGCCCAGCCGAGCAGGAATCCGCCGAACGAGACGTTGAAGAGCATCGCCGCCGCCAGGAGCACGAGGTTGTGCAGGTTCATGAGCGGCGTGAGGCCGAGCGCCGACCCGAGCGCGAGGCCGGCGGCGAGCTGACCGGGCGTGCCCTGGGAGTTCAGCGACTTCACGATACTCTGGAGGAGCTTGAGCAGCGCCAGCATGGGGTCAATAGTCTGGCGCCGGCGTGCTCGTTGTCCAGAGAGGTGGACCGGTCCCTCCCCACGCATATTTCAGGACCCGAGAGAGGAGCCCTGGGAAGTGGCGGATCAGCCGTCCTCAACGAGTGCGAAGAAAGCGGCGACTCAGGCCGCGAAGCTGCGAGCCGCCCTGGCCGATCGTTACCGAATCGTCCGGGAGCTCGGCCGCGGGGGGATGGCGAGCGTCTATCTCGCGGATGACCTGAAACACCACCGCCAGGTGGCCATCAAGGTGCTCCGGCCCGGTGTGGCGGCGCTGATCGGCGCGGAGCGGTTCCTGCGCGAGGTCGAGATCGCGGCACGGCTGAATCACCCACACATTCTCGCGCTGTACGACTCGGGAGAGGCCGATGGGTTCCTCTTCTATGTGATGCCCTACGTGACGGGCGAATCGCTCGGCGCGAAGCTGCACCGGGAGAAGCAGCTCTCCGTCGACGACGCCGTCCGTATCACGCGGCACGTCGCCGCGGCTCTGGGCCACGCGCACGCCCGCGGCGTGATTCACCGCGACGTGAAGCCGGAGAACATCCTGTTGCACGAAGGCGAAGCGATGATCGCCGACTTCGGCATCGCTCTTGACGCCGACGCGCGTGGGGAGCGCATCACCGAAACGGGCTTCGCCCTCGGCACGCCGCAGTACATGAGCCCCGAGCAGGCGGCCGGCGAGCGTGACCTGGACGTCCGGAGCGACGTGTACAGCCTCGGCTGCGTCCTGTACGAGATGCTCGCGGGCGAGCCCCCGTATACCGGCCCGACCGCGCAAGCCATCATGGCCAAGCGCTTCTCCGATCCCGTGCCCAACGTCCGCCGGCTCCGCGCGGTACCACCCACGGTGGAGCAGGCGTTGCTCCGCGCGCTCGCGAAGGCCCCTGCGGATCGGTTCGCGTCGATGGCCGCATTCGCCGAGGCGCTGACGAGTCCCGGGCATGGTGCGGCGGGCGAGCGGTCGGTCGCCGTGCTGCCATTTCTCAGCCTCAGCGCCGACCCGGAGAACGAGTTCTTCGCCGACGGGATCACCGAGGACGTGATCGCGAACCTCTCGAAAGTCCGCTCGCTGCGGGTCATCTCGCGCGCGTCGGTGACCCCGTTCAAGAAACGGGAGCAGACCCTGCGCGAGATCGGCGCGACACTCGGCGTCGCGACGCTGGTGGACGGGAGCGTCCGGCGCGCCGGCGATCGGGTGCGTATCGTTGCTCAGCTTGTTGACGCCGAGACCGATCGCTCGCTCTGGTCCGAGACGTATGACCGGCGGCTCACCGACATCTTCGCGATCCAGACCGACGTCGCCCTGCAGATCGCGACCGCCCTGCGGGCCGAGCTGACCACGGATGAGCGGACGCGCATCGCCAGGGAGCCCACGACCAACCTGCACGCCTACCAGCTGTATCTGCAGGGCCGGCGCTGGTTGACGGTCTACACGCCGGCGGCGATGCAGCGGGGGATCGAGTACTTCGAGAAGGCCATCGAGTCCGACCCCGGATACGCGATGGCCTACGCCAACATGGCGGTCGCCTACGCCGAGCTCGGTGAAGTGGGTGCCCTGACCCCTGAGGTCGCCCACCGCCGCGCCCGAGCGGCTGTGGCTGCGGCGTTGCGCATCGACCCGGCGTTGGGAGAGGCGCACTGCGTGTCTGCCTATCTGAAGATGCTCGCCGACTTCGACTGGACGGGCGCCGAGCGCGAATTCCAGCTCGCCCTGGAGCTGAGCCCGAGCAGCGCCGACACGTACGATCTGTACGGTCGCATGTGCGGCGCCGTCCAGCGCTTCGACGAGGCCATCACGCTCCAGCAACGCGCGCAGCAGCTCGACCCCCTGGCCCATCGCGTGGATGTCGCGACGACCCAGCTCCGCGCCGGCCGCTACGAAGAGGCGGCGCAGGGAGCGGCCCGCGCGCTCGAGCTCGACCCCGGGCACGATCGCGCCCGCGCCACCCTCGGCTGGGCGTGGCTCAAGCTGGGAAGGACGGAGCAGGGGCTGTCCGAGCTGGAGCGCGCCATCGGGGGGTCGAGCGGCGACAACACCCAGTGGCTCGCGCAGCTCGGCGCGGCCTACGCGGAGGCGGGCCGCTCGGATCGAGCGCGGGAGATCCTGGCCCAGCTCGAGGAGCGGGCGCGCACCGCGTACGTCTCTGCTTATCACCTGGCGTTCGTCTATACGGCCCTCGGCGAGCACGAGCGTGCGCTCGACCTGCTTGAGCGCGCCTTTGAGGAGCGCGCGGCGGCCGTGTACGGCATCAAGGGGTCATTCCTGTTCGCCCCGCTGCACGGGCATCCACGATTTGTCGCGCTCTTGAAGAAAATGAACCTCGGCTGACGCTGCAGGCTCACCTCGCTCGAGGAGCGATTCGATGGCACCGACCGGTCAGTATCCCGCAACGCTCGAGATCGACTATCCGGACCGCGATCTCAGCCGTCTCACGACCTTCTTCCGTCCCCTCACCGCGATTCCGATTCTCATCGTGCTTGCCTTTCTGACCGGGCCCGGCTCCGCGGCCACGTCGAACAGTCTCATGCAGATGCCCCGTTCGGCGCCCGAAGCGCAGGTGCGCTCGGTCGCGTGGAAGCACGAAAGCGCGCTGGTGCTGCGCCGCCAGGGTGGGACCTCGCTGTCGCTGAAGACGCGATCGCGCAAGCAACCCCTGCAAGGGGGCGGCATCCTGTTCGGGGCTACGGTCCTGATGCTGGTGTTCCGCCACAAGTATCCGCGGTGGTGGTTCGATTGGAACCTCGCACTCACGAGGTTCTCGACTCGCGTGTGCGGCTATCTGTTCCTTCTCGACGACACCTATCCGTCTACCGACGAGGATCAAGCCGTGCACATCGCGATCCCGTACCCTGACGCCCCGCGAGAGCTGAATCGCTGGCTCCCGCTCGTGAAGTGGCTGCTCGCGCTCCCGCATTACATCGTCCTCGTGATTCTCACCTTCGGGATGGTCGTATGCGTGGTGCTTGCGTGGTTCGCCATACTGATCACGGCGCGGTATCCGCGCGCCCTGTTCAACTACGTAGTCGGCGTCTTGCGGTGGTGGCTCCGCGTCTCGGCCTACGCGTTTCTGCTCACCACCGATAGCTATCCGCCCTTCAGCATGGCGGCGTGATCGGGACCGCCGCTCGCTCGGTGCTCGGCGCGCTCGCGGGCGCGTTGGGCACGATTGTGCTCGGCTGGGCGCTGTGGTGGGCGGTCGCGTGGGCGGGCTACGGGCACCCGGGCCGGCGTGAAGTCGACACCCTCGTCGATCGATTCATGCCCGTCTACGAGGTCGCCGAGCGGCACGGGATCCAGGTAGCGGCACCGGCGCCGCTGACATACGCCGCCGCGCGCGGGGTCGATCTCCAACGCTCCGCCCTCGTCCGCGCGGTCTTCAGCGGTCGGCGCGCACTGCTCTCGGACACGGTCGCCGCCACGCCGCACCTGTCTCTCGCCGAGCTCACGGCGATCGGATGGGGCATCCTTGCGGACGTGCCCGGTCGGGAGCTCGTCTTCGGGGCCGTCACTGAGCCGTGGCAGGGCGAGGTGAAGTTCCGCCCTCTTCCTCCCGGAGCCTTCGCCGCGTTCGACAGCGCCGGCCACGCGAAGATCATCTGGACGCTGGCGGTGGACTCCCTCGGCGCCCGGGAATCCCGCTTTCGCACCGAGACGCGGGTTGTGACTACCGACCCGGTTTCGCGGGCGCGGTTCCGGCGCTACTGGTCCATGATGTCACCAGGTATCGTGCTTATCCGGTGGCAGGCCATCCGTCTCGTGCGAGAGGATGCGGAGTGGCGCGCGCGGGGTGGCCCGTGATCGTGGCCGTCCTCGTACTCGCCGCCGTTCTCGTGCTGGCGCTGCAGCAGGGCGCCTTGTGGGCGGGAGGGCTCCTAGGGGGGCGGTCGCCGGACTGATGCTCGTAATGGCGCAAAGAATCCGGGGTCGGCCGTCGATGTCGGCCGCCCTCTTCGGCGGGGCCGTGGTGCCGGTCGCCGTGCTCTGGCTGCTGTCGCCCGCCGCGGGGTTGACCGCGAGCGCCGTCGTCGCGGCCGTAATCGTGGCCGAGGGTCGGGTGCGACGCTCCCGAAGCTATTAGATTAGGGGGTCTCGGATCGTCGCCCTCACAGCAAGGAGCCCTCACTACATGAAGCCGTCTCCCATCGTCGCCGGACCCCCGGTTACCGTCGGTGCGCTCGTGCGCCGGCGCCTGGCCGAGATCAAACGGACGACGGAGGACCTGGCGGAAGCGCTCGAGGTGCCCGTCACCTACATCGACGAGCTGATCGCCGGACAGCGTCACCCGCTGCCAGGCCGGTCGGACGTCTATGAGCGGGTGACGTCCTTCCTGCGCCTCGGACGTAACGACCTCTCGACCTGCCTCCCCCCGGAGCGGCCGGCCCGGACCTCCGGCCCCGGCGCCCCGGTGCGGCGCCTGCTCCTCGATCTGTGCGAGCCGAAGACGGCCCGCGCGCTCGAGAAGCGACGGGCCCAGCATGGGAACGCCGAGCTGATGGGCTACTGTCGGCGGCTCCTGGAAGTCGCGCAGGGAGCGGTCCGCCGCGCACTCGACGACCACGTCCAGCTGCGGATTGCCGCGTCGGAGTGTGGCCGGAGTTATCCGGCGATGCGTCTCGAGCTGCTGGACTTTCTCGATGCCACACCGGCGACTCTCACGACGCGCGCCTTGAACGAGTTCCTCGTGCCGCGGATCGCGCGGTGGGACGTCGATCTCGAGACGGGCGTGTTGCGGGTCGTGCTGCGGGCGAGTGAACGGCGCCGAGCTCCGAAGGCGAGGGCCTTGTTTCCGGCGCTCGCGGCCGCGGCCTCAGCGGCGCGCGCGGTGGCGGCGCCGGAAGACGCGGCCTAGGCTACCGCAGGCGCGCTCCGCAGTGGGGGCAAGAGGAGGGATCGCTCACGATGCCTCCTCTGAATCCGGCGACGAGAGGGGTCCTCTGGCACCGGGGACACCTCAGGAATCGGCTCACCGCGGCTGACCACGTCACCACGCCGATCGCCGCGACCATGAACGCTGGCGCGGCGAGCCAACCGATCCGCAACAGCACCGCGCCACCGAACGCCGCGAACCCGGCGAGAATCAGCGTCCAACCGACAACGGTCCAGGGTCTCAGCCGCGCGCGTCCGAGCTGAAATTGGACGATCGTTTCGGTGTCGGAGATCTGCGGCCGCTCGCGCGCATCCGGGACGAAGGGGGCAGCGCACACCGGACAGGCTTCGAATGCCGGCGGCCAAAACCCCCGCATGCGGCCGAACGCCGCCCCACAGACCGGACAGCGATACCCGAACTTCAGCGTGAGTGCCGCGATCGCGCCCGGGAGAATCACGAGCAACGGCAACGGCCCCTCAGCGAGACGCTGGCTCGGCCCACCCTCGATCAGAACCGCGACGATGCCGAGGATGGCGGCGTAGAAGATCAGGATGCACGCGACCGCGATGCGGCGCCGCATTCTGTAGCGGCCCGCCACCAGTGGATCGAAGGACGTCACGGCCGAAGGTCGATCGAGACCGGGCAGGTCCACCGCTCCGGGGGCAACCCCGCGCTGGCGCAGACCGTCAGGCGATCGAGACGCAACGTCGTCCCGAATCCTGACCCACCTCGGATGGCGTACAGACTGTCCCGGATCGCGGCTCGCGCCGAATCCGACAGCTGATCCGTGTACATGAGGCTCATGTGGAAGGGACGCGTCTGGCACCTGCCCACGATCTCGCAGGTGTCGCGATACAGCTTCGAAAGCGGAGGCGTCTCTTCGATCAATACGTAGAACGACCGGAAGAAGTCGCCCGCGTGCCAACCGACCGTGGTCAGCGTGGCCTCGAGCGCAGGCGTGCGGGTGGCCAGCAGCTTGGCTCGGCGCGTGATGTCGTCGAGGCTCCCGGCGACGTCCCCGACGACGGTCATGTGGGGATTGAAACAGTGCGAAGGGTACCGCTGCGCCAGCTCGCATACGACGCGCCGCACCGAATCATCGGCGGCGCCCGAGGGCTCGAGCCATAGCGAGTACTGCTCGGCGGGAGGTGTACGGCCGGCGGGGACCTGCGCTCGGGCTGAGCCGCCGATGAGCAGGGCCGACAGGACCCCCACGAAGGTCCGCATCATCCCGCCAATGTACAGTCGGCGGGTCCGCGGGGAACTCCCGATCGCCGAATTGGCTTGAGCAGATATGTCCTGCAGGATCCATCCATGAGCGATCTGCCGGCTCCGTCCGACGCGGAGTTGCTGGACGCGTACTCGCGGGCCGTGGTCGGAGCCACGGAGCGCGCGAGCCCCGCCGTCGTGTCCGTCGAGACGCGCGGGTCGGGCTCGGGGTTCGTGTTTACGCCCGACGGCTTCATCCTCACGAACAGCCACGTGGTACATGGCGGGGCGCGGCTTCGGGTGCGCCTTCCCGACGGCCGGACTGGGCGCGCAACGCTCGTTGGCGAAGACCCGGACACCGACGTCGCCGTCATTCGCACCGACCTCCCCGATCTTCCCCCGGCCGCGCTCGGGGAATCGCGCTCGCTGCGCGTCGGGCAGGTGGTCATTGCGATCGGGAACCCCCTCGGGTTTCAGAGCACCGTCACCGCGGGCGTCGTCAGTGCCCTGGGTCGCTCGCTCCGCTCGACCACGGGACGCCTCATCGAGGACGTCATACAGACGGACGCGGCCCTGAACCCCGGGAACTCCGGTGGACCGCTCGTCGACAGCCGCGGCGACGTCGTAGGGATCAATACCGCCGTCATTCTCCCGGCGCAGGGGATTTGTTTCGCCGTCGGGATCAGCACGGCGCGGACAGTCGCGCTCGAGCTGATGCGGCATGGACGCGTGCGCCGCAGCTATCTCGGCATTTCCGGACAGCGCGTCCAGATCGCGCGCGGCGTGGCGCGTCAACACGGGTTGACGCAGTCGGGAGGCGTCCTCGTGTTGTCGGTCGAAGACGGTAGCCCCGCCGATCACGCCGACCTGCTTCCGGGCGACGTCCTCATCGCGCTCGATGGCCACACGATCGCGGGCGTGGACGACCTGCACCGGTTTCTCATCGGTGAGCGGATCGGTGCGGCCGCCGTAGGCGCGCTGCTCAGAGGCACGGAGCGGCTCGAGCGCGCGCTCACCCTCGCCGAACGACGGTAGGACCTGCCTCGCCAACCTGACATCCCTCGATGGCCGATACGCCCATGGGAGCATATCATTCACGGGCTCTTAAGGGATGATATGGACACATTAAGCGCAGCTGAGGCGGCTGGGATCCTCCACGTCAACGTCAAGCGCGTCCAGGCCCTCGCCCGCGCCGGCAAGCTGCCGGCGACCCGGGTGGGCCGGAAATGGCTGTTCGTGCGGAGCGAGCTGGAGCGACTCCTGTCCCCGGGCCGCGCGCAGGTGGTGGCGCCGGTCGAGATCAGCGCGCGCAATCAGCTGCGGGGGCGGGTCACCGAGCTCAACGTGGACGGCGTGATGGCGGAGGTGCGCGTGCAGGTCGGGGACCAGGAGCTCGTCTCCGTGATCACGCGGGCCTCGGTCGAGCGGATGCGTTTGGCGGTGGGCGACCAGGTCTTCGCGGTGATCAAGTCCACCGAGATCATGATCGGCAAAGGGTGATGGCGCGTTCCCGTTCGGTCGTACTCGCGTGCAGCGCGGCGATCGCTCTCATCGCCGCGGGAGGTCGGGCTTCCGTTGGGCCCAAGGCGACGGTGGTCATATTCGCGGCCGCGTCCTTGAGCGACGTCTTCAGGGAACTCGGCGACACGCTTGAGCGTCGCGATCCCGCCGTCCACGTGGCATTCGACTTCGCCGGCTCCCAAACTCTCGCCTTCCAAATTGTCCAGGGCGCCGCGGCGGACGTCTTCGCCTCGGCGGACAACCGCTGGATGTCGTACGTGCGCGACTCCGGGTTCGTCGCCGGCGAGCCACACACCTTCGCGCGCAATCGCTTGGTGGTGATCGTGCCGCAGAGCAACCCGGGTCGCGTGCAGACGCTCCAGGATCTCGCGCGGGGCGGTCTGAAAGTTGTGCTGGCCGGGGTGGAGGTGCCCGCGGGACGCTACGCCCGCGACGTCCTCTCGAACCTCGAGGGTGCGCAAGGCTTCGCGCCGGACTTCCGGCTCCGGGTGCTGGCCAACGTGGTGTCCACCGAGGAGAACGTGCGGAGCGTTGCGCTCAAGGTGCGCCTCGGCGAGGCGGACGCCGGGTTCGTGTACGCTACCGACGTCACGCCCGACGTCGCCCGATACGTGCGCGTGATCCCGATTCCCGATGCGAGCAACGTCATCGCCAGCTATCCGATCGTGGTACTGCGTCATGCGGCGCATCCCGGCCTCGGCCGCGCATTCGTGGACCTCGTTCTCTCTCCCGTCGGCCAGGCGACGCTCGCGCGCCACGGGTTCACCCCCCTCGAGTCAGCGCACTGAAGCCGCCAACGCTGCGAGAAATCGCGCTGCGGATCGCCGTAGCCGCCGCCGCGGGCGTGCTCCTCTGTCTCCTGGCGCTGCCACTCGTGAGTCTCGTCGTCCGGCTCTCCCCGGCCGAGCTGTGGTCCCGTCTCCAACAACCGGTGGTGCTCGACGCGCTGCGGTTGAGTCTCCTCACGAGCGCATCCGCCGCC
>Ga0187780_10002836_pt1 | contig 13029 bp, 14 predicted proteins | sample 1015_Q2_SP10_20__FD_132429 | JGI IMG/M metagenome (GOLD analysis project Ga0187780, IMG submission 132429) | Tropical peat soil microbial communities from peatlands in Department of Meta, Colombia - 1015_Q2_SP10_20_MG | ecosystem: Environmental > Terrestrial > Soil > Wetlands > Peat | place...
ACATCGAGTTCGCAGCGCGCTGTGGAGTTGATGTATGCGGTATGGCGTATGCGGATGCCCTCGGGCATTCTGTCGAGCCCGTAGAACATTACCAGACTGGCCGGTCCTGCACATTTCTCCCATACGACATTCATGCCTGCCGCGCTTTGAACCGCGACAACGGGTTTCGCGTTTGGCAGTGGATTGAATCATGGGCAGGAGCCGACGATGCCTTGTTCTCGCGCGATGATATTGGCCCTGGAGTCGCGTTCATGCGACACACCGGTCAAATCGCCTTGCGGCGCGCTTCCCACTGGTCCAAAGCTGCCTGACCCGGCGCAACCTTGCTGACCGCGGCGAAATCGCCAATTCATACTGACAGCCCTCCCTCGCACAACACCTGAACTAATCAAAATCAGGGCGTTTGCTGGCTGCCGAACAAAGCTCCCATTCTCGAACGGGATTGGGAGCTTTTTTATTGGCTTGGAACCTCTCGTCAGGCGACTCCATGACAAGTCCAGAAGAGTAGTGCGGCTTCGGTTGGGCACGGCGATTCGACAGTGCTAGACTGCTGGAATGGCTACCAAGAGAAAGGCTAAGAAAGCGAGGAAGTCCGCACGAACCTCGGGTAAAAAGACCCGGATGAAGAAGCATACCCCCAAGAAGAAAATCAGAAAAAAGGCGACTGCAAAGCGCAGAATCGTCGCAGGCTCCAGAAAGAAAGTGGGAACCACCGGGCGTCATCGAAGAAAGCCGAGTCGTAGCAAGAACCGTCCAGCGCCTGCCGTATTGGAACAGGAAGATCCAGGACTGCGTTCCGGCGGACAGTCAGGAGACTTGCAGGGATTGCCTGATGTTGAGATCGCCGACTCCGAAAGCGTTGACGAGTTGATCGAGGAAGGAAACGCTTTTGAGGCCGGCGTCGTGGACGGGGTCGAACATGCAGAAGACGATCAAGAGAGAGAAGTCCACACCCACGAGGTGCCGGAGGATGATGTGCCCCCGGAATATCAGGATATAGATTGACGGCTTGATCATGGGGATCCACCCAACTCATATAATTGAACCCGATTTTCGACTGCCCCTCCCATCATATTCAGGCACGCGGACAAGCTCGATTGGACCAGTCGACGTAACTAAACCGCGGCGCATTTCGTTCTGACCATGAGCCAGCACTCGCTTTTTCAATCCCATCGCGTGTGAAGTCCGGAATTCACGGAAGCTTCTAATCACAATGCTACGTGACCAATGTCACAGACTTTCTGTGCCCGCTGTCACAAAATGTTGGACCATCCCGGGTGCAAAACTGTCTTCCGCAGCTCGGTTACAACGCTAATTCGAAATGATGGAGGGTCAATACTTCATGAAAGCTCAGCTCAGAATTGCAGCGTTTACTCTGTCGTTGTTACTGGTTGCACTGGCCTTTATACGCTCAGCACCGACGGTGGGGGCTTCCGCTACTGGCCAAATTGTCGGGACGATAAAGCTTGACGGGCAAGCTCCGCATCTGAAGCCGATCGACATGTCGAAGGATCCCGCCTGTGCGCAGGCAAATGGCGGAGCTCCGGTGGCCGCAGAGAACGTAGTGGTCGGTGCAAATGGTGGCCTCGCCAATGTTGTCGTTTATATCTCACAGGGGCTGGCCGGCAACGAAGGAGCAATTTCATCGCAGCCTGCGACGATCGATCAGAGGGGCTGCAAGTATGTTCCGCACGTGGTCGCGCTCAATGTCGGACAACATATGACAGTTCTGAATAGCGATAAGACTGCCCATAACATTCATCCTCAGCCAAGCCCAACGGGCGGAAACGGTCAGTGGAACAAATCCCAAACGGCGGGGGCTGGACCGATCGATGTGGCGTGGGCGAATCAGGAAGTAGCAATCCCGGTGAAATGCAACATCCATCCCTGGATGCGGGCTTACATCGCGGTGGTCAAAGGGCCGTTCGGTGTGAGCAATGACACCGGTTCTTTCAGGATGGATAACGTGCCGCCTGGCACTTACACCCTCACTGCCTGGCAGGAAACTTTCGGAACGCAGACGCAAGTGGTAACAGTCGCAACTGGCAAGCCCGCCACCAGTGATTTCACTTTCAAAGCAAAGTAAGCGGGAACCAGCAGGCCGCGAGTTTGATCGCGGCCTGCAAACTTGACCGGCGCCACTGCCGGTTTTTGGGGTGAGGAAATCATGGCTGGGAAAATCTTTGCGGTTGTCGTTGCGCTAATTACGATTGTTACCGCGTACTGTGTGATAGCCCATGTTTGGTGGATGCCCGTCGACATCTCCGTCCACGGACCCAAAATCGACCACCAAATCGAAGAAACGGTGCTTGTCGCCGGTTTGCTGTTCATTGCCGGTCAGGTCGTACTCGCGGCATTCGTATTTCTCTACGGCGGCGCACGCAACAGAATCAAGCAAATCCCCGGCGGCGCGAAACCCCTCATTGTTTTTGCCTTCCTTTTGGTTGGGACCGAGATAGTCGCGCTCTCGTTTATTGGTTCGAAGGCGTGGGGTGCCGTTTATTTCGAGGCGCCTGATCCAGCCTCTATGCGCGTCGATGTCCAGGCCGGACAATTTGCCTACTATTTCCGCTATCCGGGGCCTGATGGCAAATTTGGATCGCTGCATCCTGACCTTATTAATGAGGGAAATCAGAACTACTTCGGCCTCGACACCGACCATGATGCCGATGCGAAGGACGATATCGTAACCGCCGAGCTTGCCATTCCAGTTAACAAACCGATCCTGCTCACGCTCCACTCCAAAGATGTGGGACATTCATTTTATGCACGCGAGCTCCGGATTCAGCAGGATTTCGTTCCAGGGCTCAACATCCCGGTTCACTTCACCGCCACGCAGACGGGACGTTTCGAGATTGTCTGCACACAGCTGTGTGGATTAGGGCATTACAACATGAAGGCATATCTGTCGGTGCTTTCGCCGTCCGATTTCGACGATTGGCTCAGAAAACAAGCAAGTATGCAGTGAGATGTGTTCGCCGCCACGGCGGAAAAGAACATTTTTCTTGGGGTGAAGATCATGCCAGCAACAGCAGCGCAAGCGGCAGTACACCATGCACCGCCGCAGGGTTTCATTCGCAAGTACATCTTCAGCGTTGATCACAAGGTGATCGGCATTCAATACTTGACCATGAGCTTGGTCGCCGTCTTCGTAGGGATGGCGCTTTCCTGGGCAATGCGTATTCATTTGGCCTGGCCGGATGCGCACATACCGTTGCTCGGCTGGCTTTCGCCGAGCGGCGCCCCAGGTGGGCTGATGACGCCGGAGTATTACCTGTCGCTGATGACTATGCACGGGACCATCATGGCGTTTTTCGTCCTCACGGCGGCGCCGCTGGCAGGATTCGGAAATTTCATTTTACCGATTCAAGTGGGAGCGGCCGATATGGCCTTCCCACGCTTGAATATGTCCTCATTCTGGGTCACATTGGTCGGCTTCATTCTTGCCTGCGCAACGTTCTTTATTCCCGATGGTCCACCGCTTTCCGGCTGGACCGCGTACGCACCCTTGAGCGCGGTAGGTTCAGTCGCTGGCCCCGGCCAGGGATGGGGCCAAAATCTGTGGGGACTCTCCATCGTTTGCTTCTGTATTGCTTCACTCTTGGGAGCGCTGAACTTCATCGTGACTACGCTCGATCTACGCACGAAGGGCATGACGCTACCGCGTTTGCCACTTTCCACGTGGGGATGGTTCATCGACGCGTGGGTAAGTTTGCTTGCGTTTGCGGTATTGTTGCCGACATGCCTGTTGCTGGTTCTGGATCGACTGGCCGGTACCAGCTTCTTCATTCCCTCTGGCTTGGTAATTAATGACCAACTGCAGCCGCATTCGGGCGGCTCACCGCTGCTGTTCCAGCATTTGTTCTGGTTCTTCGGACACCCGGAGGTATACATCATCATTCTGCCTGCCTTCGGGATCGTGTCCCACATCATGCCCACATTCATCCGCAAACCGCTGGTTGGCGGATGGAAGGTGATCACCTTTGCCGAGGTTGCTGTCGGCACGCTCAGTTTCGTTGTCTGGGGACACCACATGTTCGTGAGCGGCATGAGCCCATTTATGGCAATGGTGTTCTCGGTGCCGACACTGTTCATCACAATCCCATCGGTGATTGCCGTGTTGGTCTGGGTGTTCTCGCTGTATCACGCCAACATCCGATTCGATACCCCGTTGCTGTTCAGCCTGGGTTTCGTTTCTCTGTTTATCAGTGGCGGTATCGGGGGATTCTTTTTGGCGCAACCGTCGACGGACTCCTACCTGCACGCGACCAGCTTCGTCGTGGGACATTTCCACTTCACCATGGGTCTCTCGGCCATTTTTGCAACCTTGGCCGGCTTCTATTACTGGTTCCCGAAAATGTTTGGCCGCATGATGAACGAAAAACTTGGCAAGGTGCATTTTTGGCTGAGTTTTGTGCTGGTCTACTGCGTCTTCATGACCATGCATCTGACCGGGTTCGCCGGAGCAGTTCGGCGCTATTCGGCGCTGGTAGACGACTTCATGGTGCCACTGATCCCCGCGAACAAGTTCATGACGATTGCCGCATTGCTGCTCGGAGCAACGCAGTTCATTTTCCTGTTTAACGCGATCTGGAGCCGCTTCAAGGGGCCGAAAGCACCGAACAATCCCTGGGACGCAACGACGCTCGAATGGGACACGACCTCGCCGCCGCCCTTCGACAACTTTGGTGGAAGACAAATCACGGTTTATCACGGCCCGATGGAATACGACGGAGAGGCTAGCGTCATGCAGACTTCACCGGCAGAGTCGGTGGCAGGAACCTAGCCGGGTCGCATCGTTGTCAATGAGTCCTAAGCTGAAGCCAAGGGGGACATTGTGAGTCAATCCGCTATCGCGGCTGTAACGCACCATGAAGTGGTGATGGAAGCATCACCATACGCCATGGACAAGAAGAAACTGGGGATGTGGGTGTTTATTGTTTCCGACGCCTGCAGCTTCGCAGCATTTCTTTTTGCCTACGGCTATATGAGGGTCGGGGCGCCGGTATGGGGCACTCCGTTCGGGTTTTCATCCATTTTGAATGGCGTTGTGATGACCGCGGTCCTGCTGTCGAGCAGTCTAACGATGCTGGCCGCAACCCACGCGTCGCAGACAGGCGAGAAGGCCTCGGCCGGAAAATGGCTGGGCATAACGATGCTCCTGGGCACCATTTTCGCGGCCCTGCATCTTCGCGAGTGGTTCAAGCTGATCGCCGAAGGCTGGCGGCTCTTTTACAACCCGGCTGGCGGCGCGGCGCAGTTTGGCGCCGCGTTCTTCAGCGTGACTGGTTTGCATCTAACCCACGTCGTCACTGGCGTGATCGTGCTGGCATTTATCGCGCGCGGGTACAGGCAGGGACGCTATGACGAAACCCATGTTGAGACCGCCGGTCTGTACTGGCACTTTGTCGACCTGGTATGGATGTTCGTGTTCCCCCTGATGTATTTGATGAACGCCCACTGAGAAGGCAGGAGGCAGCAATGTCATCGAATCGCGAGCTGACCATGAGTTCCTACGTCGGGATCGGCATCGGCCTTATGGTGATTGTATTGATTGAGGTAATCCTCACCTACCAGCACCTGCCAACGCGGACGCTGCTGTTTTCAGTGCTCTCCCTGGCGTGCCTCGAGGCATTTGTGGCGATCATGTACCTGATGCACGTGAAATACGAGCGGCCATTGTTGTTCTGGACAATATTCCCAGCAACGCTGTTCGTGTTCGTATTCCTTTGCTACATCTGGCCGGATGCCTTCCGCATGTTCAGCATGCGTCTGCTGCAGTAAGGAGTCTGATTGTATGGCAACCACACTTCACGAACCTCCGCAAATTGATTTCCCGCCAAATGGCGGAAGCGGGGGTTACATCCCGGCAGACGGCGATCTGCGCATGGTCCGGGCACATCCGGTGGAACCGGCCAAGACAGGCATTTGGGTGGCGTTCGCTGCGATCACCATGTCGTTTGCCGCGCTCACAAGCGCCTTGGTTGTACGCCAAGGCACGGCCCTGGATTGGCAGCACATTACGCTGCCTCCGATTCTTTATTTCAACACCCTGATTCTGCTAATTAGCAGTCTCACAATCGAATTGGCTCGACGCCGCATGGCAGCGTATGCTCGCGGTTTTGAAACCCAAATTGCAGAACCAATGCGGTGGTTAACCATAACCTTCGCCCTGGGATTGTTCTTCGTCGGAGGTCAGTATGTTGCATGGCTTCGCCTGAGAGACCAAGGCCTGTATCTCGCGACGAATCCCAGCAGTTCATTCTTTTACGTCTTCACAGGCGTACACGCACTGCATGTACTGGGTGGTATTTGCGGCTTGATTTATGTCATCGATAAGCTCAGGCGTTCTGTCCTGCATCGCGGTACATTTGCTGCTGCTGCGCAATATTGGCATTTCATGGGCCTTCTGTGGTTGTACCTCCTCTTTGTTCTAATAACCAAGCTTTAGGAGGAACGGAGTGCACAAACTACTGCTTGCAAAATCAACGCGTGGAATTCAGGTTGCTGTAGCGGCACTGTTCGCGCAGGCGCTTCCGCCCGCAGCATTCGGCCAGGGTTGTGCTCTCTGCTATACGCAGGCTGCCGCTTCAGGAGCGCGCATGATCCAAGCTTTACGCAGCGGGATCGTGGTTCTCATCATCCCTCCGATTTCGATGTGTCTGGGAGCAATCTTTCTCGCGTATCGCAAGCGCAACCAATTCAGTCAGGGTGACTCGGCCGTCGATTCCGGATCCGATTGGTAATACCGGCTAATTTTGCAACGATGAACCGTCTTCGCTCCAAGCTACGCGACTATTACACGCTCACCAAGCCTGAGGTAAACCTGCTGGTCCTGATGACGACGGCGGCCGGGTACTATCCCGCCTGCCGCGGACCTCTGAACGTCAGAGGTTTGACGAACACCCTTATCGGAACTCTGCTGGTCGCCAGTGGTACCGCTACATTGAATCAGTGGTCGGAACGGGTCTGGGACGGCCAAATGCGCCGCACTGTCAACCGGCCGCTGCCGGCCGGACGAGTGAGTGCTCCCGAAGCCTTCCTTTTCGGAGTTGTCCTAAGCGCCCTAGGGAGCGCGTACCTGGCGGGCACGGTCAACCTCGTTACGGCCGGGCTCGCCCTCTCGACACTGCTTTCCTACCTTCTGATATACACCCCGCTGAAGCGCAAGACTCCCCTGTGCACTTTGCTCGGCGCTTTTCCCGGCGCAATGCCCGCCCTTATTGGTTGGGCTGGCGCTTCGCAGACGCTGGATGCACGGGCATGCTTGCTTTTTGCCATCCTCTTCCTGTGGCAATTCCCTCACTTCCTGGCAATCGCACTAATGTATCGCGAGGACTATGCTCGGGCAGGTTACAAGATGCTGCCTGACTTCGACCTAGATGGCCGTTTCACTCGGGGCGAAATTCTTGCCTTCTCGGCCGCCCTGGTCCTGACAACTTTGTTCCTCGGGTTTCAAGCTGGTCCACTCTACTTGACCGGATTGGCATTGGCCGGCATATTCCTGTTGTCCGCCGCTTTGAGGCTGGCTACAACCGCTAGCAGAAAGTTCGCCAGCAGAGTGGTCCACGTGTCAGTCATCTACTTGCCGGTCGTTTTGGCAGCTGCGGCGCAAATAATAAAGATGCCGCGATAAGCGCGAAAGCCATTCCTGCAACCGGGGCCGGAAGAAGCAAAAGCTGCCACGCAGCACGACGGTAACTTCTCGCTGGAATTCTCCTAAAGTTCTTGAGTGTCTTGAGCCGATAACGTAGGGGATTGGCCTGCCTATGTTCTGTGAGAACAGAATTAGGCCGGCGCTTGACCGCATCTGGAGTGGCGCCAGGAACCTTGATGGAGCTGACCTTTACCATCCTGCGGCTTTCGGCCATGATAGCCGCTCTTCCGGTCGACACGCGCCCGGTGTCCCCCGTGGCGGATGGGTCGGTGTTCCCCTTTGCGCTGCTGGATCACTGGACGGTTTATCTTGTCTTCGTTCTGATTGCCCTCCTCGGCTATCAGCAATGGCGGGTCTATCAATATCGTCAGAGTGCAGCCAGGCGGGAAGAACTGTTTCGGATCGTTGCCGAAAACGCAGCTGACATGATTGCGCTCGTAGATCTGAAAGGGCACCGTTTGTATAACAGCCCGGCCTACGAGAAGGTATTGGGATATAGCCCAGAGGAACTGGCGAAAACTCCGGTTTTCGAGCAGATTCACCCGGATGATCGCTTCAAGGTCTTGGAGGCCGGACGCGAGGCCCGTCGCACCGGCATCGGCAAGAAATTGGAATACCGCGTCCGCCATAAGAACGGTGCGTGGCGCATATTGGAATCAACTGCGAGCCCAATCAAGAACGAGGTCGGAGACGTAGAAAAACTCGTCATCGTGAATCGCGATATCACCGATAGGAAGCGTGCCGAGCAGCAAGTCGAACAGGATTCTTTTTTCGACGGCCTGACCGGTCTGCCGAATCGCCGGTTGTTCCTGGACCGGCTGGGGCGATCCTTTGCCCGGGCACAGCGGCATCCGGAATATCGGTATGCGGTCTTGTTCGTCGATGTCGATGGCTTCGAGCAATTCAATCGAACCTTGGGACCGCAGGTCGGCGATCAAATCATCACCGAGATTGGACAACACCTGGCAAGAATTCTGCGTACTGACGATACGGTAGCGCGCCCCAAGGGCACACTCCCAATTCCCGATGCTTTGCTTTCACGGTTAGGCGGCGATGAGTTCACCATTCTGCTCGAATTCATCAACGATCCGAGTGATGCCATGCGCGTGGCACAACGAATTCAACTGGCGGTAACTGCCCCCTTTCGCGTCGATCGCCACGACGTCAAGACCTCCGTCAGCGTAGGTATCGCCCTCAATAAACCCAACCAGGAAAGTTCGGAAATTCTGTTGCAGGAAGCGGACGTTGCCATGCGCCGCGCCAAGGCGTTAGGGGGTGCACGCTGTGAGCTGTTTGATGAGGCTTTGCACACCCGCGCGGTGAACCGGTTGCGACTGGAAACCGAACTGCGAACGGCAATCGACCAAAATCAATTTCAGATTTTGTATCAGCCGATCTTTAGTATCAGGAACAGGAACATCACTGGGTTTGAGGCGTTGGTTCGATGGCAACATCCCGAAAAAGGATTGATTTCGCCATATCAGTTCATCGAAGTAGCCGAGAATATTGGCCTGATCGTTGCCATTGGGAACTGGGTTCTATGCGAGGCTTGCAAGCAGATTCGTCGTTGGGAATCTAAGTATTTGCTACAGGATGGCAGCAAGCTAACTGTGAATCTCTCCGCCCGTCAGTTCAGTCATCCCGAACTCGCGGCCGACGTCCGTGCCGCACTGCAGGAGGCAGACATCGTCCCTTCTCGGCTGCAGTTGGAGATTACCGAAGCAGTCGCGATGGCCGACCCCAGACTCACGTCCACGGTTCTGGAGCAGTTAAAGCATCTCGGGGTCGGCATCAGTATTGGAGACTTTGGCGCCGGTCACTCCTCCCTTAACTGGCTACGGCGCTTATCCATCGATGAGTTGAAGATCGACCGTTCCCTCATCGCCAGTATGCCCAGCGACCGCTGCAGTCGGGACGTGGTGCAGTTGATCATCACTGTCGCGCGCAACCTTGAGCTTCAGGCTGTCGCGTCCGGCATCGAGAGTGCAGTTCAACTGAATCTTCTCGATAAGATCGGATGCGCACTCGGGCAAGGCTACTTCTTTTCACAGCCGCTGCAACCGTCTCGCGCAGAGGAAATGCTATACGAACAGTGTGTTCGTTCCTAAGTAGGTCGCTGTACTAAGGTGGTTCTACCGTGATTCCGCCGACTTCCAGTGATGCCACAGGGTAACGTACTATTCCTGACCGGCTGACGTCGAGGTTGGGATTACATCAGAAAGAAACAACGAAGGTGTTGATGCACGAGAAGTGATTCAGACGGTCACTGGGCTATCTGGATGAACTCGAATACTCTTCAACTCCAGGACCGATTCGATACCGTTCATCTTATCTGCGATCCGTCGCAGGAATTTGGCCGCTCTACCCGGAATGACACGCCGCATATCGTCGGGCAACTCCCGCACAATGTCTTCGTATTTACCGGAAATGGAGACAACAGAGAATCCGAGCGCATCGGCAATTTGGCAAGCCAAACTTACCAGGCCAACAAGATCCAGACTCTCACTCTTTCTCGGCTCATGATGGTAGGATGCAACCTCAATGAACGTCAGCGGAAGATTCCACGTTGTCACCAGTAAACCGCCTGCTTGACAGTGGTCCATTCCGAACAAATCACGCTCGGCCTGCAGAATGGAGCCTGGATCGAGCGGCCCCTGTTGTCGCAGCTTGTTATATCCTTCGGGAAGAATCATAGCCAGGGCCAGTCGTCCGATATCGTGAATGAGCGCCGCCGTATAAGCTACGTCTTTGTCGATAGCGGTAGTCATTGCCAATTCTTCGGCGATTGTGGCGGAAGCGAGGCTGTGGCTCCAGCAGGCCTTCAGAATAGGAGCTTCGAGAGACTGTCCGATGTAGGTCTTCACCGCCAGCGTCAGCAGCAGACCTTTCACACGCTCGTAGCCCAGGAGCATCACCGCCTGCAGCGTGCTGGTGATTTCCGAGCGTATGCCGTAAAGGGGAGAATTCGCCAGACGAAGAATCTCGGTAGCAAAAGCCTGATCCATAGAGATCAAGTCGTGCAAATCACGGAGCCGACTCTCCGGCTTGGAAACCAGCTGCAGAGCCTTGACTGCGACTCCGGGAAAGGGAGGTAAGTCAACTAATCTGAGCTGGTTCGCGGCTTTTTCAACGGCGTTCAAGGCGTCCTCACGAATGCTTCCAGCTTCGCCCGCCAGGAGCCAGTCTGAAGCCTGCCGGTTTGACCTGTCTCCTGCTGCGTGAACTCTAAAATCGGCACCTCCCACATGTTTGCCCACGTGACGGAAGTCACCCCCATGTCGCGGGTTTTGTAACGAAATTCTAATCTTGGGAAGTTCGATGCTGTGGGGAACCTGACGCTGATTTTGCGTGATCAGCGCTCAGCGGACGCCGCTCCGCTCCGCGAAACCCAACTCGTCGAACCTTTCAGCGCTAAAGGAAGGTAGATCGTGACCCAAGTGCCCTGGTGAAGTTCACTATCCAACTCGATTGTCCCGTTTATCGCCAGCACATTGGTCTTCGCCACATCAAGCCCAACTCCACGCCCCGACAAATCATTGACAAGTTCGCGCGTTGTAAAGCCGGGGCGGAACACATATTGCAGAACCTCCTTCGGGTTGAGCCCCCGGATCGTCTCCGGGGAAGCCTGTTTCAGTGCGACTGCTTTGCGAGCTATCCTTTCCGGGTCGATGCCGGCGCCATCGTCGCTGACGGTGATGACGATCTGGTCTTCCTGCTGGCGTGCGCAAAGTCGAATGGTGCCCTTCGATGGCTTACCGGCGGCAATGCGGAGTTCAGGTGTCTCGATCCCATGGTCAAGTGAGTTGCGCACCAAATGTAGCAGTGAATCACCAAGACGCTCGACCATAGCTCTGTCAATTTCGATGTCCTGGCCGGAGGTCACTAGCTCAACCTGCTTGCCAAGCTTATTGCCGATGTCATGAACTACGCGAGGTAATTTGCGAAACAGGCAATCAATCGACACCACGCGAATTTTTGCCATCGAGATCCGCAGCCGCTCGATTAGATATTGGAAATGGGCCGTGATGTCATCCAGCTCCGAGGATCTTGGGTGGCCCGCTGCGAAATCGCGCGAGATTTCAGCCAGGCGGTCCTGCGCCCCACCAATATCACCCGCTATTTTCAGCAGCTCATCGAGCTTGCCCACTTCGATTCGGACGGTAGGAGCCGGATGTGCCCTGTGAGCCAATTCCTTTTGTCGCAGCAGGGCATCGCCTACCTGTACCGGTGAGGCCAGCCCCCGTTCGATCAAAACTGTGCCAAGCCTGGGAGCTTCCGGCCGCGCGGCCTGTTCGGCCAGTGCAGCATCAAGTGATGTTTGCGAAATGATGCCTTGCTGAACCAGTAGTTCTCCCAGCGGCGGAGCGATCACATGTGGCTCCCGCGCATTCTGGAGTTGCCTCAGGACGGAATCGAGATCGTAGGATCTGTAGACACCCTCTGCCAGGTCACCAAGAATCTCACCCAATGCGTCACGTGCCTTCAGCAATGCGTCGGCGACGGGCTTTAGTTCGATCTCACCGCACCGAATGGCTTGTAGAACACTCTCGGCGTGATGACACAGGCAGGTGACAGGCTCAAAGCCGAAGAAACCAGCGGCTCCCTTGATGGTGTGCATGGTCCGGAAGACGCGATTAAGCAACCCGACGCCATCAGGGTCCGATTCCAGCGCGACCATGTCGCGATCCATTTGTTCCAGGCCTTCTCGTGCCTCGATAAGGAAAGCGTCCAACAGTTCGCGGTCTTGTGCAAGATCGTTATCCACAACTGACCTCTATGCAACGTCTCCAGGAAACACCGGCTATGACAGCCCGCAACTGCAGATCACACTCGGAGTGCCGGAACGATTTGCATTTTCACCTGGTCCGGAGTGAAGGGTTTTCGGATATAGCCTTTTGCGCCAAGCGCCAATGCTTCAAGAACATGCTTCTCCCCACTCTCGCTGGTGATCATAATCACTGGTACTGTCTCAAAGCCCGGCTCAGTTCGGAGCAGCTTGATAAATTCCAACCCGTTCACCACGGGCATGTTGATATCGCACAGAATCAGGTCGACTTTGTTTCCTTTAACAACCGCCAAGGCTTCCTCACCGTTCGCGGCTTCGAACACGCTGGCCAAGTCCATTCCCGCCTGACGCAGGCATCGCTCGATAATTTTCCGCATCACCGGAGAATCGTCGACAATCAGCGTGCGAATTGCTGCCATTTTTTGTCTCCTGACCGCAGCCATCGACGCAGTTCCAATGACATCGAACGTTTAGACCTGGCCGCACGCTTACCGGATCGATCACAGCTTTAGCGGCAATGTCTTATCGGCAATTCAACTTTTAGAGTTCAGGTCCGATTAGGGGACCTCGCGACTAGCAACGGGTA
>Ga0187780_10002837_pt1 | contig 13028 bp, 11 predicted proteins | sample 1015_Q2_SP10_20__FD_132429 | JGI IMG/M metagenome (GOLD analysis project Ga0187780, IMG submission 132429) | Tropical peat soil microbial communities from peatlands in Department of Meta, Colombia - 1015_Q2_SP10_20_MG | ecosystem: Environmental > Terrestrial > Soil > Wetlands > Peat | place...
CGCTTCACCCTGTCAAGTCCGGTCGTGAGTACTACGATTGTGGGCATGAGAAAACCTGATCACGTGCGCCAAAACATGGGAGTGAGCGATGCTGGGCAACTCGATGCTGCCCTGCTCAAAAGGTTGAAGCCGCACCGCTGGGACCGCAAGCCGCAGCCTTGGTCGGATTAGATCCTCAGGCCAGAGACTCCGTGTAACTAATCTGGCCCTCGGTGGTGATCCGAATGGCCTTGCAGATTTCTTTTGCCATTCTCAGGCCGGCTTCAGTGGCTCGGACGGGCTCGTCTGCCGACATGGCGGTACTGGCGGCCAGGGTAAATAGCAGAGCGTCTTCTTGCTTATCGAAGTAGAGCACCACCTGATTTGCTGCCATGTCTGGAATCCACCTCCGAAAACTAATCGTTTCAGAAATGATAGGCCGAACCGAGCGGTCCAGGATGATAACTCTTTTGGTGCCTCGGCTATCGAAAGTACATTGTCCGTCAGTTTCCACGCGGAAGTGGCACAAGGAAAAGGGTTTGACTGTGGAGGAAGGAGAGCGATTCTGTTGCGGCAACCCGCGCGACCTCGATCACACCAGCCTGTGAGTGGAAGTGCTAAAGTTACAGGTTCATGGCCGCTCCCGACTCCCGCTTTGTTAGAGCCTGCCGGGCCCAGACCGTGGACCGCACGCCGGTGTGGTTCATGCGGCAGGCGGGGCGCTATATGCCCGAGTACAGGGCGGTTCGCAAGGAATACTCGTTGATCGAGATCTGCAAGAAGCCCGAGGTAGCAGCGGAGGTGACGATCACCGCGGCGGAGGTGCTGGGAGTCGACGCAGCAATCATTTTTGCTGATCTGCTGCTGCCACTGGAGGTCATGGGCCTGCCTTTTCACTTCGCGGCGGGGGAAGGGCCTGTCATTCAAAGGCCGGTGCGGACGAAGGAAGATGTGGCGAAACTACACACAGAGGTGGCAGCCGAATTGGGCTATGTCTCTGAAGCTATCGCTCTCGTGTGCAGGCATTTTGGAGCACGTTTGCCGGTCATCGGATTCTGCGGCGCGCCGTTTACCCTAGCCAGCTACATGATTGAAGGCGGCGGCTCGCGCAATTACGTCCATACTAAGAAGATGATGTACTTGTCGCCAACCGTCTGGGACGAGCTTATGCGGAAGCTGGTGCAGGTCACCTCTGAATACGCCGCCGAACAGGTGAAAGCCGGCGCTGATGCCATTCAGGTTTTCGACAGCTGGGTAGGATGCCTGAGCCCGGAGGATTATCGGCGATACGTTCTGCCGCGAACCACCGAACTGGTGAAGAACCTGCAACGCACGGGCGCTCCGGTGATTTATTTCGGAACGGATAGCGCGACTCTGCTGGCTTGCATGCAAGAAACCGGAGCGGAGGTGATCGGCCTCGACTGGCGCATTCCGTTGGACGAAGGCTGGCGCAATTTGGGTTTTAGAGGCGGCGTGCAGGGAAATCTTGATCCGGTTCTGCTGTTTGCCGACTGGAATGAAATTCAATGTAGAGCGCAGGATGTACTGCGGCGCGCAGGGGGACACGCCGGGCACATTTTCAACCTCGGTCACGGTATTCTGCCGGAAACTCCAGTCGAGAATGTAAAGGCGCTGGCAAAATTTGTGCAGGAGCACTAAGCTACATCAACAATGGGGACGCCGAGTACGCGAGCGCATATGAGAAAGATAAAATCGATTGTGTGGTGCGCTGTACAGACGTGCGGTTCTTAGCGATCTCGGCGGTGGCAAAGGAGGTGACTGCCGGACGATGACGGTACTCTCGAAAGCCGCCGTTCTGCTGTTGGCGCATGGCAGTCCCGATGCGGTCGATGAGATTCCAGAGTTTCTCTTGCGCGTTACCGGCGGACGGCCGATTCCGCCGCAAGTCATCGACGAAGTAAAGCATCGTTACGGACTGATCGGGCGATCGCCTTTAACGGAATTGACCTTGAAACAAGCTAAGCTCCTTGAGCAGGAGCTCGGGCTGCCGGTTTATGTAGGGATGCGCAATTGGAGACCCTTGGTCTCCGATACGGTCCAATCGATGATCTCAGACAAGATTGGCAGTGCAATTGTGATTTGTCTGGCACCGCAGAACTCCCGCACCAGCGTGGGCCTTTACCGTTCGAGTTTGGGGAACAACCTTCCGTTCAGCGTCGACTTCATTGATGCCTGGCATGACCATCCGCTGCTGGTAAGGGCTTTCGCCGAGAGGTTGCACAATGGGTGGGAACGTGCCTGTATCGAGAGTGGACACAAAGTGCCTGTTATTTTTACCGCTCATAGTGTTCCTCAGCGCACGATCGCGGAGGGAGATCCGTACGAGGGACAGGCCAAAGAAACCGCATCGCTGGTAGCGCAAGAAGCTGGTCTACATCCGGAACATTGGAGGTTCGCCTTTCAGAGTCAGGGAATGTCGGGTGGGGCCTGGCTCGGTCCGAGCGTTGAAGAAACTATTCTTGCTCTGAAAGCCAATGGCCACCGCGGCGTTTTCATTCAGCCGATCGGATTCCTTTGTGATCACGTGGAAGTGCTCTACGACATCGACATCGGCTTCAAAGACTTTGCCGAGAAGCAGGGTATGCATTTGTGGCGTGCCCAATCGCTGAATGACTCGCCACTTCTGGCCAAAGCTCTCGCGGATGTCGCGCGAGCCCGCCTGGCGAAGTCAGCTATTGCATGAAACGAATTGCCATCATCGGCGGCGGGATGTCCGGATTGGCGGCCGCATTCGCAATCGAAAACGCTCGCCAGAGCGGTGCCACACTGGAATACGTGCTTTACGAATCCAGTTCGCGCCTCGGGGGCGTGCTGGTGACGGAGCGGGTCGATGGATGCCAGCTCGAAGCTGGCGCTGATTCGTTCCTAACCGAGAAACCGTGGGCCACGGATCTTTGTCGGGAGCTCGGCCTCGAAGACCAACTGATCGGCTCGAATGATCGAGACCGCAAAACTTACATTGTGGTCAAAGGAAAACTGGTCGAACTTCCGGACGGACTGATGTTTATGGTGCCGACGAAGATCGTCCCGACTCTTTTGTCCCCGTTGTTTTCTACGCGCACCAAGGTGCGCATGGCACAGGAGTGGTTTCATCCGCCTCGCAAAGCTGACCACGACGAGAGTGTAGCGTCGATGGTCGAACGGCACTACGGTGTCGAGATGGTAGACCGCCTTGCCGATCCCCTGTTGTCTGGAGTCTATGGCGGAGAAGCAAGTCACCTAAGTGTTCGCGCTGTGCTCGCGCGTTTTGCCGAGATGGAAGCTAAATACGGCAGCCTGGGGCGCGCCATGCTGGCGGCGCGCAAGAAGATGCCGACCACCAGGAATGGGGCGCGGCCGCTGTTTACCTCGCTGAGAAACGGGATGCAGCAGATGGTGGATGCAGTGGTCTCGCGCCTCACACCATCCGCTCTACAACTCAATCGCAGCGCGACATCTATTCAACGCGAGCAGCAAGGCTTTACGGTCGCAGCCGGGCAGGCTTCCGACCGGTTCGACGCGGTGATCCTTGCCACGCCGGCACACATGTCTGCGGATTTGATTCGAATCGCTGACAAGCACCTTGCCGCCGAGCTGGCGGCGATCGAATACACATCTTCTATCACCATCAACCTCGGTTATGACGAAAACGTGCGGTCGTCGCTGCCACCCGGATTTGGCTTTTTGGTACCGCGCAGCGAAGGACGTCGGATATTGGCCGCGACGTTCGTACATAACAAATTCCCGCATCGCGCCCCGGCAGATCGCGCTCTGCTGCGCTGCTTCATCGGCGGCACACGGAATGAGGGCCTTCTGCATCTTCCAGATGAGGACATCCTTCGCATTGTTCGGCAAGACCTGCAACAAATCATCGGGGTCAGGGCGGAACCGCTGTTCGCCACGGTTGACCGTTGGAAGCGGGCAATGGCCCAGTATGGCGTTGGCCATTTGGAGCGCCTGCAACGCATCGACAGCTTGCTGGCAGAGATTCCCGGTCTCGCGCTGGCAGGCAACGGATACCGCGGAATTGGCGTGCCCGATTGCATTCGATCCGGTCGCGATGCGGCGACAAGAATGCTCGCGACCCTCGATTTGGCAGAAGCTACAGTTCCAGCCCTTACCGATGTACGGAGCTAAATACTTTACCGACAGCCCATCGCGGCATCTGGCGGCCCTTTGATTTAAAGAACTACAATACTTACCGCTGTAAGATTCCTTGGGGGAACCATGGCGACGGACACAATCGTAAAAGATACGATGGGAACAATGAGCGGCGAGGAGATGGTGGCGCTCGCCAAGAAGCACACGTTGTACGAGTGGTCCGCACAATCGAAGGTCGATCCCATTCCAGTCGCCCGCGCCAAGGGAGTTTACTTCTGGACGCCGGAAGGGAAACGCTTTCTCGATTTCAACAGCCAACTGATGAGTGTCAACATCGGGCACGGCGATGAACGCGTGATCCATGCCATCAGCGAGCAAGCTGGCACGCTGGCTTACGCTAATCCCTTCATGGCTACGGAAGTTCGTGCGCGACTTGGCGCGAAACTAGCCGAAATCACGCCGGGCGACATTGACACGTTTTTCTTCACCAATGGCGGCGCCGAGGCCAACGAAAATGCAATCAAGATTGCGCGCTTCGTAACCGGGCGACAAAAGATATTGGCGCGCTATCGCTCCTACCACGGCGCAACCGCTGGCAGCATGACGCTCACCGGTGATCCCCGGCGCTGGGCGAATGAACCTGGAATGCCCGGCGTGGTGCATGTGCTTGACCCTTACCACGGAATCGCCCGCGGCTGGGAGTCCGCGAGCCAATCGCTTGCAATGCTCGACGAAGTAATCCAGCTCGAGGGACCGCAGACAATTGCCGCGTTCATTCTTGAGCCTGTAACGGGCACAAATGGCGTTCTTGTTCCCCCGGATGGCTATTTGCAGGGCGTACGTGAGCTCTGCACCAAGCACGGCATCCTTATGATCGCCGACGAAGTGATGTCTGGATTTGGGCGAACAGGTAAGTGGTTCGCGGTGAACCACTGGAACGTAGTTCCCGATCTCATGACAATGGCCAAGGGACTGACGAGCAGTTATTTGCCGCTTGGCGCCGTTGGCATGCGGCATTTCGTCGCCCAGTATTTTCAAGAGAAGGTGTTCTATGGCGGATTGACCTACAACAGCCATCCGATGGGATGCGCGGCGGCGCTTGCGACGATCCGCGTGTATGAAGAAGATCACCTCATCGAGAACGCTCGAAACATGGGCGCGGTCATGAAGCAATTGCTGGCTGATCTGGAGGCACGTCATCCCTCGGTTGGCGCGGTCCGCTCGATCGGGCTATTTGGCATCGTGGAACTGGTTCGCAGCAGGCGGACCCGTGAACCGCTCGCACCTTTCAACGGAAGTTCGGAAGAGATGGCAGCTCTCGGCCGTTTCTTCCGCCAGGAGGGTTTCTACACGTTCGTGCGCTGGAACACGTTCTTCACCAACCCTCCACTCTGCATCAACGAGGACCAGTTGCGGGAGGGCTTTGCCATTATCGATCGCGGCCTCGCCATTACGGACAAGGCCGTGCGGGACTAGGGTATTTCGAGTCCGACAGGCTGTAACTACAGAAGGTCCTAGGCGTTTGTTAACGACCGTGAACTAGTTGCTATAATTCACCGGCTTTCCAACTCACAACTAAAGAAAGGGGAGACAATGAAACGCAGGCGTGTGTTATCGGCGTTGGGCATGATTGTGTTCGCAGTATGTTCGGCGCTCGCGCAAGAAAATCCGGGCCGCATAGCGGCCATCGAACTCCAGAAGCCGAAGAACGGGATGGTGCCGCAATACGAGGCTGGAAGGAAGCAGAAGGCTGCCTGGCACAAGCAGCAAAACGATCCTCAACCGCTCTTCGTGTGGCAGATCCTCACCGGCGAGAGCACCGGAGATTATGTGGTCGGACGATTGGGCCAGCACTGGGCCGATTTCGACAAACCACCTATTTCTGACGAGAACGACTTGGCGGAGTTTCAGAAAGTGGTGGGCAGTTATGTGGATTCAGTCACCGCTTACTACTATGAATACATGCCCAAGGTGAGCAATCCGAGCGACTCGAGAATGCCTTCCAAATTTCATGAGTCGGATCATTTTTATGTAAAGTACGGAAAGAATTCGGATTTCCGGTCCGCCATCGATCGCATCCACGAAGCGGCGGTAAAGACCAATTGGCCGATCAATTATTACTGGTATGAACTGGAGTCCAGCGGCCCGGCAGGCGTTTATTTGCTGGTTTTGCCGCGCAACAGTTGGGCAGACTTCGAAGACAAGCCAGATGTTAAGCCGTTCCGCGACATGCTCAAAGAGGCTTTTGGTCAAGCAGAGGCAGATTCCATTGTTGATCGAATTGACAGGTCAGTGGAGAGAGAAACAAGCAACATCGTGCAGTTCCGTCCTGACCTAAGTTATCAGCCCGGCAAATAAGAATACTGAGGCGCGGGCCCGTCGCCAAAACGGGCCCTTTCTTCTGGTGAACTGCTCCGCGGAGACCGGTCATCGAGCATTACACGGGGTTATATCTGGCCCGTTTAAGAAATTCGCCTCGGCCCGGACGGCCGAAAAAATTGCCGTTCTCCACCATTACTTCACCGCGAGAGAGCACCACTGCGGGTACTCCGGCCACTTTGATTCCTTCGAACATGGAATAGTCCACACGCATGTGATGAGTTTTTGCGCTGATAGTTTGTAGCCGCCTGGGATCGAAAAGAATCACGTCTGCATCAGTGCCAACAGCAATCGTGCCCTTCCGCGGATAGAGTCCGAATAGCTTTGCCGGAGTGGTGGAGACGAGTTCGACAAAGCGATTTACGCTGAACTTTCCAGTGGCCACGCCGCCACTATAGATCAAGCTCAACCGGTGTTCGATCCCCGGGCCGCCATTCGGGATTTTCGTGAAATCGTCCTTACCCAATTCCTTCTGCTCTTTGAAGCAGAAGGGGCAATGATCGGTCGAGACAACTTGCAGCTGATCCTGGCGAAGCCCTTCCCAGAGTTTTTCCTGATGCCATTTCTCGCGAAGCGGCGGAGTGAACACATACTTTGCGCCTTCGAAACCCGGCACATCGAAGTTGTCGAGCGAGAGATACAGATATTGCGGACAGGTTTCGGCATAGACCGGGAGTCCGCGATCACGCGCCTCACGGACTTTTAGTAACGCATCGTTACAACTCAAATGCACGATGTAGACTGGCGCGTCCGCCATTTCAGCCAGTGCGATCGCCCGCGCTGTGGCTTCGGCCTCGGCGGTTGTGGGGCGAGTGAGGGCGTGATACTTTGGCGCTTTCTTCCCTTCGGCCAGGGCCTGCTTCACAATCACGTCAATCGCGCCACCGTTCTCGGCATGCATGCATACCAGTGCGCTGTGCCTGGCCGCCGCCTGAAAGACCTTGAAGATTGCCGAGTCATCGAGCATAAAAACACCCGGATACGCCATAAAGAGCTTAAAGCTGGTGACGCCGTCGGCAACCAGTGCGCCGACTTCATCCAGTTGCGCATCCGGCAGGTCGGTGATGATGCAGTGAAATGCGTAATCAGAGATCGCCCGCTTGGATGCCTTCTCCATCCACGTGTCAAATGCGTGGCGCAGCGTCTGGCCCTTGTACTGAATTGCAAAATCAATGAGGGTTGTTGTACCGCCGAACAGGGCGGCCCTGGTGCCCGTTTCAAAATCATCGGCGCTGGTTGTGCCGCCAAAGGGCATGTCGAGGTGGGTGTGAACATCAATGCCACCGGGCATGACGTACTTGCCTGAGGCGTCGAGCAGACGTCGCGTGTTTTCGCGTGGCAGGTCCTGTCCGATTGCAACAACCTTTCCGGACGTGATGGCTACGTCGGCCGCGTAAGTATCTGTGGCCGTGACCACTGTTCCGCCTGTGATGAGGGTATCGAAGCCCATCTCCAACCTCCGTTGCGGACAAGCCGAATGGGCATTTTATGCTAAACTGCCGCCTCATTCGCAAAGGCACGACTCGTCATGCAATTTGGTTTCACGCTTAAGCCGGACTTGTCGATTGAGCAGATCTTGAGCCTCACGCGGCAAGCGGAGTCCGGCGGTTTTCAATATGGCTGGGTCTTTGATTCGCACGTTCTCTGGAAAGAGCCCTATCCGTTGCTGACGTTGATGGCGACCAACAGCCGCCGGCTGCGACTAGGAACGTGCGTCACCAACCCTGCAGTGCGGGACATTACCGTGACGGCCAGTTTGTTCGCGACACTGAATTTGATCTCGGGCGGCCGCATGCAGTTGGGGATTGGGCGTGGCGACAGCTCGCGGCGGGTGTTGGGCAAGAAACCCGTGACCTGGTCGGAGTTGGAGACAGCTGTGAAGATCTTTCGCGATCTGACTTCCGGGATCGAAATTGACTACGACGGACAACCAACGCGTTTGACCTGGGCAGAGATTCCGCCGCCGATTTGGATTGCCGGCTATGGTCCGAAGGTACTGCAGATGGCGGGCAGAATCGCTGATGGCGTGATCCTGCAGTTTGCAGATCCGGATTTGATTGAGTGGTGCGTCGGATTCGTACGCGAGGGCGCGCGCCAAGCCGGCCGTGACTTCAGCAAGATTGAGATTATGGCGGCTGCTCCGGCTTGGGTGTCCAATGACGCAAGACTGGCGCGGGAACGCGTCCGCTGGTTCCCTGCCCTGGTTTCGAACCATGTTGTCGATTTGATCAGCCGCTACAAACCTGAGGACCTGCCGGCTTCGTTAACTTCCTACGTGCGGGATCGAGAGGGCTACGACTATCTGCATCATTGCGAAGTCGACAGCGATAACAAGAGTTTCGTCAGCGATGATGTCGTGGACCGTTTCTGCCTAGTTGGACCAGCCAAGGCACAGATCGAGAAGCTCAAGAAGCTGGCTGATGTTGGCGTAACCCAGTTCAATCTCTATCTCATGTCGGGGGGCGAAGAAGAGCAGTTGCGGCTGTTTGAGCGCGAGGTGATCGCGGGAGGCTGATGGGATCCCCCAAGAATGCATAGATCCTTCGCGGCCTGAAGGCCACTCGAGATGACAGCCTAAATCAAAGAGAATCTTCGGGTACAGGAGTTGCATTCAGAGCCGTGGCGCGGCGCGATTGCATCAGCCCGTAGTAAGTGACGAAGGCCACCACGAATCCGACCAGCCATGAGTAGTCGTAGAGCGTGCGCAGAGATGGAACGGCCAGCCCAATGAGTGCGACCCCAGCGCCAAGGAGAAGCGCCACGAGAGCCCGCCAGTTCACGCCGCGTGAATATTCGTAAGCGCCGCCTCTGAGATAGAGGTCATTTATCGAAAGCACGCGCTTCCGGATCAAGAAATAGTCGCAGATCATGATGCCAGCCACCGGCCCGAGAAAGGCTGCGTAGCCGCCCAGCCATCCGAGGATGAATGTGCGATAGTTCGCGAGCAGTTTCCAGGGCATCATAGCGAGTCCCATGAAGCAGGTGATCACGCCGCCGACTTTGAAGCTGATCAGGCGCGGCCGAAGGTTGGAGAAGTCGTTTGCGGGTGAAACGACATTGGCGCCGATATTGACGTTCAGAGTTGCGAGCAGTATGGCCATCAGCGCGATCACAACTGCCACGGGTGAATGGAAGCGGCTAAGCAGCTGGACCGGATCCCAGATTGCGCTGCCGTAAATCAAAACCGTTGCGGACGTGACGGCGATTCCGATGAAAGAATAAAAGGTCATCGTTGTGGGCAAAGCGAGCGCTTGCCCGATCGCCTGCTCTCGCTGGCTGCGCGCAAATCGTGTGAAATCGGGAATGTTCAGTGAGACGGTTGCCCAAAACCCGACAGTTCCGTTCAGAGCAGGAACGAAGAATTTGAGAAATTCGGGAAAGCTAGTGAATCGCGACTGAGTTGATAACATGGGCCCAAAACCGCCAGCGCCTTGATAAGCCCAGATCAAAAGCAGCACGCCAACGGCCAAGAGAATCGGCGCGCTGATCCCCTGTAAGAAGCGGATGTATTCGATGCCTTGAAGAATAACCAGGAGATTAATCAGCCAAAACAGCATGAAACAGATTGCTACGCCGTAATGAAAGTGGCTCCAAGCTGGCCAGAGGGTGCTCAGCAGCGTGTTGATCGCTTCGCCACCAATCCAGCTTTGAATACCGAACCAGCCGCACGCCACAAGCGCACGAAGAACAGCAGCGACGTTTGCTCCCAAGACACCGAAAGACGAACGCGCCAGCACTGGAAACGGAATGCCGTACTGCGTGCCCGGTTGCGAATTCAACAGCATCGGAACCAGCACGATCGCATTGCCAATGAACACGGTCAGGAGGGCCTGTTTCCAGTTCATTCCGCCCTGGATCATGCTCGCTGCCAACATGTATGTGAGGATGTTGACCGACATCGAGACCCAGAGCGCGGCGTAGTTATATGTTCCCCAGGTGCGATGGCTGGCATTCGTCGGTGCGAGATCGAGATTGTACAGCGGGCTGGATTCGATATTTCCGGATGAAACTGTCATTAAAGATGTGTTCCTTTGTATCCTCCGTGGTTGCGTGGAAACAACCATAGAGGACACAGAGAGCGCAGAGCTTCAATCAGCCGCCGCGGCCTTCCCGGTTTGCGCAGTTAGTGGGCCATAAGTCTCGGGACGGCGATCGCGAAAGAATTGCCAGGTTTTGCGCACTTCAAGGATCATTTCGAGATCAAGATCTGCCACCAAAACTTCATCTTTGTCGCGGCTGGCTTGGGCAACGATCTTTCCGCGCGGATTGCAGAAGTAACTCTTTCCGTAAAACTCGCCGATGCTCCAGGGCTTCTCCTTGCCGACGCGATTGATCGCTCCGACGAAATAGCTGTTTGCTACGGCATGTGCTGGCTGTTCCAATTCCCACAAATACTCGGAGAGTCCGGCCACGGTCGCCGAAGGATTGAAGACGATCTCGGCACCATTCAGACCCAGAATGCGGGCTCCTTCGGGGAAATGCCGGTCGTAACAGATGTAAACACCGACTTTGGCGTACTTAGTTTCGAAAACCTGATAGCCGAGGTCGCCCGGCGTGAAATAAAACTTCTCCCAAAATCCGGGATGACAGTGCGGAATATGATGCTTGCGATATTTGCCGAGGTAGCGGCCATCGGCGTCGATCACCGCGGCGGTGTTGAAGTAGACACCGGTCATCTGCTCTTCATAAACAGGCACAACAATTGCCATCCGGTGCCGGGCGGCGAGCTTTTGCATGAGAGCCGTAGTTGGGCCATCGGGAACGCGCTCTACCAATTCATACCAGCGCGGATTTTGCTCAGCACAAAAGTAAGGCCCGTAGAAGAGCTCTTGCAAGCAGAGGATTTGGGTTTTCTTCTTCGCTGCCTGCTCAATCAGCTTCACGTGCTTATCGATCATCGCCTTCTTGATCTGTGACAGCGGGTGGTCGGGACCAAGGGCGTTCTTAGCTTGGATCAGCGCACAGCGAACAATACGGGACATAAAGACCTCCGCGCGCCGACTATAGCAAAGTTTCGCCGATGTGTGGGCGGACTCATGTCCGCCGCGCAGGAATGTGTAGGGTGGATATTCTTGTCCGCTACCCTTCGCGGGCAGAAATACCCGCCGCTATACGTATTTACGCCGTGGCCGTGTCCCTCATCGGCATAGCGCGCAACGGCTCTGCCAAACAGCGCATTAGCCGAGAGAATCCGTCCAAGTCCAACGACTGGGGCCCATCCGACAAGGCTCGCTCCGGGCAGGGATGCACCTCAACCATGATTCCGTCGGCGCCCAGCGCCGCCGCCGCTCTCGACATCGGTGGAATCAGCGTCGGACGACCGGTGCCATGTGAAGGATCGGCAATTACGGGAAGATGAGAAAGCTCGCGAGCCAGCGCAATCGAAGCCAGATCGAGCGTATTTCGCGTTTCGGTTTCGAACGTCTTAATGCCCCGTTCGCACAGAACCACATCGTGGTTTCCACCAGCCAGAAGATATTCCGCGGCCAGCAGCCATTCCTTCACGCTGGCCGAAGGGCCCCGTTTCAGCAGAATCGGTTTATTGACTCTAGCCAGCCTGCGCAAGAGTGCGAAGTTCTGCATGTTGCGGGCTCCTACTTGTAGCATGTCCGCATGTTCGCAGATCAGATCAACGTCTTCCGTGCTCATGACCTCAGTCACGACCGGCAACCCGATCTCTCCACGGACTTCATTCAGAAGCTGCAGCGCTTCCAATCCGAGTCCTTGAAATTCGTAAGGCGAAGTACGAGGCTTATATGCACCACCTCTGAGGAGCTGTGCACCAGCTGCCTTCACGGATTTTGCCGTGGAGAACAACTGCTCCCGGGATTCGACCGAACATGGGCCGGCGATGACGACGAAGTTGCCATCGCCGATCAGCACGCCGCCCACATTCACCACCGTTCGCTCGGGCTTGACCTGGCGACTTACCAGCTTGAACGGCTGCGCAATCGGAACCACCTCGGCAACCCCGGCAGCGGCAGCCAAGGCTTGCAACTCGTGGCGCCGTCCGTTGCTGCCGACAGCAGCCACGATTGCCCGTTCGGTTCCACGAGTCACGTGAGCCTGATAGCCAGCTTCCTTGACGCGATCAATGACGTGCTGAATCTCGTGTTCGGGCGCGCCTTCGCGCATATTGATGATCATGACCTTCCTCTCCTTTTCCCGCATGACATCCTCGTCCAAAAACAAAAACCGCGACTCCTAAGAGTCGCGGCTTGGGGACTTCTAAACTTGGCGTCGTTCTAGACCATCAGCGGACACGCCTCGCCCCTGCCGCTACTCTTAAACCAGTAGCGGTAATAGGTGGCGAAGGTAAATCGGCGTGCCGTCATCAAGTGAGTTATTATCGAGCGGGGCCTCTTCGTCTGTCAACCGTTTTCATGATCTGTAAAGATGCCGCCAGCAGATTACACCAAGGCCGTAAGGGATAGCTGTAACGACGTTAGCTCGACAAGCAACAAATGCCGCGTTTAGCCTGCGTCCCTTATACTCATGTGTTCATCTAAGTCGATACGGCCAACGTCGCATGTCTTCATTTGCCCGCTTTCGGAGAGCGCTGTTTCTGC
>Ga0187780_10002838_pt1 | contig 13022 bp, 11 predicted proteins | sample 1015_Q2_SP10_20__FD_132429 | JGI IMG/M metagenome (GOLD analysis project Ga0187780, IMG submission 132429) | Tropical peat soil microbial communities from peatlands in Department of Meta, Colombia - 1015_Q2_SP10_20_MG | ecosystem: Environmental > Terrestrial > Soil > Wetlands > Peat | place...
GGACCATCTCCAATTCGAGGACGGGAAGGTCAGCGCGATGGGATTCGACGAATGCGATGTCGGCTTCGCTGGCTGCCGGCTTGACGACGACGGGCAAGAACTTCGGCTCCATTCGTGCTGCGTCGAGCTGTTGCTGCAGATCTTCCCGCGACATGCCAAGGCCGTCCGCGATCTGAGGGAGACTCTTCTCGAGCATCTTCGGATTGTCGCGCAGCAGCAGGATGCTAAATGAAGGATAGCTGTCGACGAGGACGCGGCCGTCGCGATCGAGCATCGCTCCCCGTGGAGCGATGATGGCGATGGGGCGGATGCCGTTCTTGTCCGCGAGGTCGGCGTAGTGCTCGGACTGAACGACTTGGAGTTTCCAGAAGCCGACGAGCAAGAGGAGGACGAGAGCAGACGAGATGTAAGAAAAAAGAACGAGTCTGCCCTGCGGAATTTTTTGGTCGTTAACGTTCCACGGTGCCAACGGAACTCCTGCGCGAAGCGCGCCCGGGCGCCGGTTCACCTAACGGTTCGGCGCCGCCCAGAATGTGGCTAGGGGTCTGAACTGTTCAAGCTATCACCCGGTGGGAGCGCCCGCAAGACGCCCTTGCCGTTTCGGTCAACGCGTCGCCTACTCGCCGACACATCAGCGCAGGCTGCGGACCGGATTCCCCTGCGCAGAGACCCGATTCAGATCGGCATTGGCACTGGCCCGACAGTTTTGAGACTGGCTCTGCGCCGGACGGTTGAAAACGATCACTTTCGGGGATAGCATTTGCGCACCGCATTAGTACGATCAGCAAGAAAATGGGGGTGATGGGGAGGAATCATGCCGGGAACGCCGTATCCGAAAGAGCAAATGCATCGCATCGCTTACACGAAGCTTTCGGAGCAACAGATTGCCAGCAAGCTGAGCGGGGTGAGCGGGCCGGCGAGCGCGTCGCCGCTTTCCGACGTCTTCGTGGGCAAGTCGATCCGGATCGTCACCGATAAAGGTCCGGCGCTGGTGTACGCGTTCAGCAAGAACAACCGGCTTTCGGTGGCGGAAAACGACGGCGCCGCGGTGCAGGTGGGTTACGGCGCGCTGACTCTGGATAACGTCGCCTTCTTCTCGCACATGATTCCCGGTGCGCAGCGCGGCTACGCCGTGGCGATCGACCAGAGCACGAACCTGGCGACGGTGTTTGAGCTGTGGTTCAGCGGCTACGAGGACAATCGCGAAGTCCAGCGCGAGATCTATTACGGATACGTCGAGCAGACGGGCCAGGAAGCGCCGAAAGCCCGTCATGCGCCGACGAACCGCGTCGAGGGCAAGGGCTACTACTGGAAGCAGGACACTGGCGCGGAAACGCTGGAGTTCTATCCATCTGCGGCGTACTCGAACTTTGTGGAGCTCTCGCGCTTTGGCGGGGAACTCAGCTTTTGCGGACCATCCGACTACATCAAGATCAACGAAGATTTCTGTATTTACACGCGCACCGAATGCGAATTCTCCGGGACGTTTACGGCGTACGTGATTGACCTGAACCGCGTCGAGCAGATCGGCGTGCGGCTCGGCTTCGACGCGAACGATGTGCTGGAGTATTACGTCTTCCGCGGCAAGGGCGAGTGGCTCGGCCAGCTCGCCCAGTTCGAAAAATTCGGCGACGAGACCGGCGCGCCGGTTCCAGCGGCTGCCGAAGGCCAAACTCCAGCAAAAGGCGCGCGGCGCGTCTATCGGCCGTTCAAGACGATGGCCAAAATGACGCCCGCACAAGTTGATGCAGTCTGCGCCAAACACACGTCGGCCTTTGCGCCGCGCGCGATCTCGCCCGGTGCCAACGCGCCCGCTGCGTCGATGGCCGGTAATCTCGGACCTAGCACGAGCTACCTGGCCGGCAAATCGTTCACGCTTTGCTACGATCATGCGCCCGCGATGGAATATCGCTTCGACGATGCCGAAACACTGCAGTGGCGCAAGGAAGGCCGTGACTGGACCAAGGCGCGTTATCAGGCTTTCGAGTCGTCGCCGGGAGTAGTCCTCTTCGGCCATCTGCTGGAAGGCGAGCCGAATCATGACGGGCACTCGATCGTCGCGGACTTTCATCAGGGCCTGGTGACTTGTCTCAACGGCTATTTGAACACTCCGTATTTTGCGAATGAGGCGGGGGTCAAAATCCACTTCGGCGTGATCGAGATGGAAGGCCTAATCCCGCCGAAGTATCGCCGCCACGAGTTGACGGACGAGATGGTCGGGCGTGCGGTCAGTCAGAACTACGCACCCGGCCTTACGTCGATGCACTTGTACACGACGCCGCATTCACTCTCGTGGATTATCTTCACCAATGCCGATGCCGGAGGGTTGGAGTGGAGCGGGCCGGCGGCCTACGTGAAAATCCGCGACGGCCTCTACTTCATGTACTGGTTGGAAGAAGCGTGCAACGGCACTCTTGGCACGATACTGGTCAATTTGCACACGATGCGCGACGTGGGGATCGGCTACAACTGCGGCGAAAATGGACTGAACATGAACGCGCTGGGTGCCCACGAGCGGCTTGCTGGGCACTTCGACGTCAAGCGCTTCTACCAAGTGAAGGCATCAGGAGGTGCCGTATGAACGCGGACAACACTTCCACGCGCCGGTCGTTCCTGAAGAGCGGCGCACTGCTGGCCGCTCCACTGGCTGCAGTCGCGGCGCCTGCAGTGATCGCGGCGGACGATGAGTTGAAGGCGCGCCTGGCGAGGCTGGAGGACGAGGCCGCGATCCGCGATCTCCATCAGAGCTGGCTGCGACGGGTCAATTCAGGAGCAGCGGGAGCCGCCACGCCATTTGCTGACTCCAAGAACGTCGCGCTCGACGGGTCCGTGCGTAGCATTGCGGCGGATCATTCCGCGGAGCCGGACGCGATCGAGATCGCCGCAGACGGCCAGAGCGCTGTCGGGCGGTTTCCGTGCGCCGTAGAAATCGAGAGGACAATCCCGCAAGATTGCACACTGGCGCAGATGGCGCACGCGCAAGGCGGCGGCTTCGTCCGCCAGACGGAGCGCCGCGTGCTGAAGGTCGAATACTCAAAGGCCTCCGGCGCGTGGGCGATCGTGAAGGCCGAGTTTGCGTTGGCCTAGGTCTGCCGTCTCGCTTCCTGTCCCCAGAACGTCACAGACTGCCCTGGCGTGAAATCTTGCCTTGCCGAGCAGATTCGGAGTCCGGTCGGTCGCATAGGCGGCATCGAGCGTTCCCCCTCCCAGCTATTCCCAACCGGTGCGAGCTCCGAAGGGCAAGGCGATGGAAATGCCTTCGATCTGCCGGATTTTCCCGTCTTCGATCTTGAAGAATTCCGCCATCTCGACGCTCGACGGCCTTCGCGTCACGGCCGGCATGGGCACTTTGCCGACGCCGGGCACGTCCGCCCATTCCACGTTTCCGGGGTGATTGAACATGAACACGCCGAACACGATTCCCATCTTTTCGTCGACGATCAGGTAGCGCCGCGGATCGATGGAGTGGATGTACGTCCAGATGTGCGTGTTCATGTTCTCGCGGATGCCCATTGCATCCGGCTTGAACGAATCTTTGTCGAACCATCCCTTCGCGGTGGGATTGTTGGTGTCCTGGTATCCATCGAGAATGCGGTTACATCGCGGATCGAAGGGCACCATGTCGCCGGAGGAGTGAAGGATGCCCTCGAAATAGAGGTTTGCGTCGCGGAGCATGTTTTCGCGCGAGATCTGCTGCGAGGGTTGCAGAGGCTGAAGCCAGACAGAGTTTGGCTGCCCGAACTTTTCCAGCGCCTGAGCATCCTGCGCGTTTCGATGAACGATCGTTTCAACCTCAGTGATCTTGCGGTTGACGACCTTCAATCGGAGCAGCAGGATTGCCGGCGTGCCGTTCTCGCGGATGGTCGCTTCCAATCCGGCTTGCCCCGCGTGAAGATCCGCGAAGTAGAGCTTGTACGTGCCCATCCCACTCGCGGTACCCCAGAGTGCATCGCCGAGTTTGAGCGGAATCGTATTCTCGGTGAACTTGATGCGATCCGACACCGGAATCTGGCTGGGGTCGTGGGCAAGGAGGGCCTTCAGGTACTGATCGACGAGGTTCGTGAGACAGGCGTAGTCGCACGAATCGTCTGGCGAGGCGAGCAATCTGCCGGATACGTGAGCTGTCACACCCAAGTACAACAGAAACGCGCAGAGCAATAATGGCGTCGCACGTGCGACGAGTCGCAACTCTTGGCGCATGGCCATTCTCCTTTTCGCAGGGCTCGGAGCGCGCGGGCATCTATTCCCAAGCGATGCGGTGGACGAACGGCTGGATAGTTACCACAGACTTCGGCTGATACCAACTCCTGGCTGATCGCAATTTCGCGGAGGGTTCAGGGGGCGCGGCGGAGCCGGTCGAGAAGAGCAAAGAGAGCGACGCCGAAGGCGGCGGTGGCCAGCGAATTCATGAGAAGTGGAAATGTGAAGAAAGGCGCGGGGCGATTGAGAAGCACGCGTTCCGTGGCGGAGACCACGATCTGATGAAAGTGATAGAAGACGAAGATCAGACCGAGGCGGCTGGCGGGGTGTTCAGTGTCGATGCGCGCACCGACGGACGAAGCTAGGTAGCCCACGAGCGTTTTTGCGATGCCGAAGAGTCCGATCGGATTATCGTGGCTGAGACCGTCCTGCAGGATGCCGATGGCGGCGCCGAGCAACAATCCGCTGGCGGGATTGCGGCGGCTCACGCCGAAATACACGGTGACAAGCAGCGGCAAATCGACAAGTTCCGCCCACTGGCCGAACTTGTGGAGAAACGCCTGCAGGACAAGCGCGAGGAAGCAGACCGCCACCACTGTGCCGCCGTAATACTTGTGGACTTCGATGTTCGGCTCGGACTGCGCGCCGGGATTGAGCATGTAGGCCATATCAGTTTTGCGCCTTTGCCGCAGCGGGTGCCGGAGCTTGCGCCTGCGGTGTAGGCGCGGAGAGCGCGCCAGTTTGCACGACGCCTGACGGTGTGGCGGGAGGCGGGCCGGAGTCCGCCGATTGCTCGGATTTCTTCGCAGCCAAGTCCTGGAGCGAGAGAAGAATGAGAACGTCCTCGAGCTGGTCGAGGCGGGCGGACGGCTGAACGCGGATCACCTGAAACGGATTGCCCTCGTTCGCGCCGGAGACAATGCCGACGAGCAACCCCTTTGGGAAAATGCGATCTTCGCCCGAAGTAAGAATCATTTCGCCAAGATGGACCTTTTCGTCGTTCACGATATAGTCGAGGCGCGGAACGGGATCTCCGTTGCCTTTGACGACGCCGTGCGTGCGCGTATCGGCCAGCAAGGCGCCGACACCGCTATCCCGGTCGCTGATCAGAAGCACTTGCGACGTGGAAGGAAAGACATCGACGATTTTCCCGACGATACCTTGCGGCGTGATCACGGCCATGTTCCGCCGCACATGATCGCGCTCGCCGCGGTTCAAGACGAGAGTATGGGAGGTAACGTCAGCGCTTGCGCCGATGACCTGCGCGGCGAGCATCGGGGCTTCCAGATGCGCGTCGCGGAAATTCAGCAGGACGCTCAGGCGCTGCGCCTCGCCGGCTTGGCTTTCGAGTTCGCGGTTGCGCAACTGAAGCTCCGCGAGCTGGCTGCGGAGGCGGGCGTTTTCCGCTTTGGCGCCACGCAGACCGACATAGCCGCTCCAAACTCCGCCCACCTTGGCGAGGGACCACGTCCCGAGACGCTCGAACGGCGTCACAACCGCCACGGCCCAATAGCGAATCAGGCGAACGTCGTGATCGCGCTTGATCTGAAATGCGAGGAGCAACAATTGTATGAGCAGGACGCCGACGAGCAGCGCCACCGGGCGTTGACGAGAGAAAGAAAGATCGGCCATTGCTCAAGTTTCCGGCGCGAGGCCTTCCAATTTCGCTAATCGATTGAAACGGTTCGCAGCAGCTTGAAATCGCTCAGCATCTTTCCGGTGCCGAGCACGACCGACGCGAGCGGATCGTCCGCAATCGAAACGGGCAAGCCGGTCTCCTCGCGGATCCGCTTATCGAGATTCTTGATGAGCGCGCCGCCGCCGGTGAGCACGATGCCGCGATCGCTGATATCGGCGGAAAGCTCGGGCGGCGTGCGCTCGAGCGCGACGCGAATGGCGTTGACGATCGTCGAAATGTTTTCCGAGAGCGCTTCGCGGATTTCGCTGTCGTCGATGGTGACGGTCCGCGGGACACCTTCGATCAGGTTGCGGCCCTTCACTTCGAGTGTCATCGGTTTTTCGAGCGGATAGGCCGAGCCGATTTCCATCTTGATCTGTTCCGCGGTGCGTTCGCCGACGAGCAGGTTGTACTTTCGCTTGAGGTAGTGCATTACGGATTCGTCCATCTCGTTTCCGGCTACGCGAACCGACCGCGAATAGACGATGCCGCTCATGGAAATCACGGCGATGTCGGTGGTGCCGCCGCCGATATCGACGACCATGTTGCCGGAAGGCTCCTCGATCGGCAGGCCTGCGCCGATGGCCGCGGCCATGGCCTGTTCGACGAGATAGACTTCGCTGGCGCGCGCGCGATAGGCGGAGTCTTGCACGGCGCGCTTCTCCACCGGCGTAATCTCGCTGGGGACGCCGATGACGATCCGCGGATGCACGAGGACGCGCCGGTTGTGCGCCTTCTGGATGAAATAGGTGAGCATCTTTTCCGTGACTTTGAAGTCGGCGATCACGCCGTCCTTCATCGGTTTGATGGCCACCACGTTTCCGGGCGTTCGGCCGAGCATCTCCTTGGCTTCGCGGCCGACCGCGACAACTTCTCCGTTGTTCTTATTAATTGCGACGATCGAAGGTTCGTTGACGACGATGCCCTTGCCGCGCGCAAACACGAGTGTGTTGGCGGTCCCGAGGTCGATAGCCAGATCAGATGAGAGGAGGCTAAAGACCGACCGCATGTTGTAGCCGTTTTTGTTCACAACTTGCTTCCCCCTGAGATTTTCGGGCGGCGCTGCCCAGGCGCCGCACTACCGCGCGTGTGACCCCGATTATGGGATAACGACCGTCACGCGCTTGATGGCTGTCCCCCCGCGGCGGTTTTGCCCCGTGATGACAATGTCGTGGCTGCCTCGCGTCATCGCTTCCGTGAAGTAGCGGAAGGTTCCGTCCGGCTTGATGTCGGCGACTTCCGAGCCATTGATGATCAGCGCCGCGCCGGGCTCCGTGCGCCCCATCACTTCAACGACGCTGCCGTGCAACTGCGTGCCGTCAACTTCCAGCAGCATCTCCTGCTCTTTGCCCTGAGCGACGAGCGTGAATTTGTACGGATCGCTTCCGTCACTGACGGCATCTTTGTCGTCGATCGCGCGCACCCTCCAGAAATAGTCGCCAGGATCAAGACCGGTAATATCTACGCTGGTCGCAGCGGTTTTGCGTTCCATGACGATGTGGTTGAACATCGTCGTCGTGCTCGCCTGAAAATCGTAGAGTTTGGCTGTCGGCGACGGCTTCCACGAAAAATGAATCGGATCGCGCTTCGGATCGGCGACGATAATCGGCTGCAGGTTAAGCGGCTCGACCAGCTCGGGAGGGGCGAGCACCTGTGTCTTGACGATCGCTCCGCCGCCCGACGGTATCGTGGCGCGCTCGAACGCGCCGATATCGACGTGCTCGTTGCCGCGCGCGAGTTCGGCGCTTCCGGAATCGACGGTCACCTGCTGCTCGTTCGTCGCCGGATCGCTGCGCACGTCCATGCTGCTATTGGCGCGCGCGGACGCCACGGCGTTCTCAAACGAAACCTGGGCCGTCGAGCCGGGAACGGGCCATGCGCCGGTCCGCAAGTCGACCTGGCCGGAAGTCATGTGAACGGCAACCTGCGTGGGACGATCCTGGCCGACGAAGTTTTCTTCGACCGTTACGAACGTGTCGGCCTTTACAGTATAGGTGGTTCCATCGGCGAACGCGATGCGGGCCATTCCTTCCGGGCCGGTCTGAATCAAGTCTCCCTTGTCGAGCGTGATTTGATAGTCGGCCGTCACCCACTGCGGCGTAGCGGAGTTTGCCTTCTTTACTTGCACCTTGCCGTCAAGATTGACGAAGCGCGCCTGACGCGCGGAGATGCTTGCAGCCACACCGGGATCGGGATGCGCGATCGCATCGGAAATGCTGCTCAACACCTTGCTGGAAACTTCCGGAAAAACCAAATACGTCGAGGCCAGCACGATAGCTGTGATGACGATCGCGTAGAGAATCACGGTGCGATACTTCACCGTGTGCCAATACACTTCGACGCGCGAAATCCTTTCCTTCGATGGAGCCGCGGATTTGTCGTTGATCGTGCTCACGAGGGGTCAATTCCGCAATCTAGCATAGGGGTATGGGCCTTTCAATAAACCGGCCGGACAGTTGCGAAACGCTAACCCCCTCGGTTTTCGAGGCTTTGGCGGGTGCTGGACAAAAGTTGCTCATCGAGTTTGCGGCGCCGATTGATCCCGCCTGCCGATGCATCCATATTGGTGGTTGACCGCCACGGGCGGATTTAGCGAGACTAAGTGCTTCAAGATAATTGCTGCGCTCCGAATGGCCGGCTGGTGAGAGTCAATCGGTTCGCGAGGCTGTGAGGAACAAGATGAACGCGCTGAGGGAAGAGAATGTCGGCGAACTGCTACCGCCAGAGCGACTGATGCTGACACCGGGTCCGTCGTGCGTCGACCCACGGGTGTATCGGGCGATGGCGGCGCCGATCGTGGGCCACATGGATCCGTGGTTCACGAAAATGATGGACGACGTGCAGGTGCTGCTGCGCCGCGTTTTCCAGACGCAGAATCACACGACTTTTCCCATCTCCGCATCCGGCTCCGGCGGAATCGAAGCGGCCGTGATGAACCCGCTCGACGCGGGCGACGAGTGTATCGTGTGCGTGAACGGCGCGTTTTCCGAGCGCATGGCGATCATCGCCGAACGCATTCCTGCGAAGGTGATTCGCGTGGAAGCGCCGTATGGGCGCACAGTCGATCCGGCCGATGTGTTGCGCGCGGGCAAAGGCAAGAAGATCAAGTTTGTCGGACTGACGCACGGCGAAACTTCCTCTGGAATTGTGCAGCGGATCGACGACTACCGGAAGGTTGCGGACGAGTTGGGTGCGCTGCTGGTGGTCGATGCGGTGGCGAGTCTCGCCGGCGTGCCGCTGGATGCGGACGGCCAGCGCATCGACATTTGCTTCAGCGGCTCTCAAAAGGCGATCAGCGCGCCGCCGGGCATGGCTCCCATTACGGTGAGCAAGCGCGCCGAAGAAGTAATGCATGCGCGAAAAGAGCCGGTGCGAAGCTGGTATTTCGATTTGACGACGGCGATGAATTACTGGGGCAAGGATCGCCTTTATCACCACACGCCTCCGATTACGCTGATCTACGCGATGCGCGAAGCGCTGCGAGCCGTGCTTGAAGAAGGACTGGAAGCGCGGTGGGAGCGGCACCGGCAGAATCAGGAAGCGCTGATCGCGGGGCTCGAAGCGATGGGTTTGAAGATGTTCGTATCGAATCCATCGGACCGCCTCGTGACGGTGACGGCCGTGAACATTCCCGCCGGAATCGAAGATGGCAAGGTGCGCATGCAATTGCTAGATGAGTTCAACATCGAGATTGCGGGCGGACTTGGTCCCGTGAAGGGCAAGATTTGGCGCATCGGGCTGATGGGCTATTCCTGCCAGAAGCCGAACGTGCTGACGTTCCTTGCAGCGATGGAAAAGACCCTGCTCGATCAAGGCTTCCGCCTGCCGGAAGGAGCGGGCGTGGCTGCGGCGATTCGCAGCTACGAGCACGCCGCACAGCCTGCCGGCGTGGGCGCAAGGAAGTAGGTGACGCGATGGCGAAGACTGCGGTCTATCCAACGATTCCGAACGTCGGTGCAATGAGCGAATTCATCGGCGCGTTCGACGTGCCGTCGAAGGTGACCGACTACGTCTATCACTGCCGGTTTTCGCACTGCTGGAATGCCATCGCGACGCGCCATAGCGACACGATGGACTGCAAGTTCTTCCTGGACGGAAAGGGCGTGATCCTCGGGTTGGCGCACACCGGATTCGTCAAATTCCGCGAACGCGCGGGCCGCAACCTGACCGATCGCGAGGCCAGCTACATCGCCGCCGAGTATCTGCGCGAGCGCCTCGAACAGGAAGACGAGCACTCGCTCTACGACGTTTCTGCCGCCGACGTCGTCCGCATCATCGACAAGCTCGGCATCCACTAGTCTCTCACCGAACTATCTCGACGTGGCTCCGCCGTTGCCGGCGGTACGCCAGCGGGCGAGCCAGCCGTGCTCGCGGATCCCTTCCTCTTCGAGCTGGCGGGTCCACGCACTGAGGATGCTCGAGCGGACCAGATAGCCGGCCAGGCGACGGGGATCTTCGCGTGTGACGACGGGCATGCGGCCGATGTTGTGCTGCAATAGACGGTGAAGCGCGTCGGCAACAGGTTCGTCCGGATAAGCCACGATCAACGAGGGTGAGCCTGCATCCGCGATCCTCATTTTCCCTTCCGGATCTTTTTCGAAAGCGCGCAGCAAATCGCTTTGCGTCACGATGCCGACCAAGTATCCATCGCTGGAGATGATTGGCAAGCCTTCAGCGAGACTGACGAGCGGTTTGCTTCCGTTCGAGCTTTCCACCAGCTCGGCGACCGTCATCTCCTCCAAAACCGGCTGAACGTCCCGTTGCATCACGTCTCCGACACGGACGACATTCAGCACACCCACTTCATATTCTCCCGGGACGGTCAGGCCTCGGCGCGCGAGCTTTTCGGTCATGATCGACGTGCGCAAGTAGCGCAGCGCGATCAGATCGGCGATGACGCAGCCGAGCATAAGCGGAAGTACCGCGTTGTAGTCGCGCGTGATTTCGAACGCGAACACGATGAACGCAAAGGTGGCGCGCGAGGCGGCGCCGAAAACCGCCGCCATGGCCACGAGCGCGTAGGCGCCGGGGGAGAGATGAACGGCGGGAAACAGGCGGTTCACGAGCATGGCGAACACGCCGCCCAGCGCCGCGCTCGACATGAACATCGGCGCGAGCAATCCGCCTGAGGTTCCTGAGCCGAGCGAAAGTACCAACGCAAACGCTTTGAAAACGGCGACTAGGATCAACAGCTTCAACGTGAGGTTGTTGTTCAGGATATCCGAGATCGTGTCGTAACCGACGCCCAGAACTCGCGGGATGAAGAAACCGATCACTCCCAATGCCAGGGCGCCGATGGCTGGGTGCCAGAGGTCGTCGATGGGCATGCGGTTAAACTGATCTTCGACCCAGTAGAGCAGTTTGGTGAAGCCAATCGCGGCGGCACCGCAAACAACGCCGAGCAGCACGTAAAAGGGCAGGCCGTGCAGGACATCGAAATCTACGTTGCCCATCGTAAACATCGAGCGCTGGCCGAGAAGCACGGCGCGCATGCTGGTGGCGAGCGTCGTTGCGATGACGAGAGGGATAAATGAACGCGCGCGGAATTCGAATAGAAGCAGTTCGATGGCGAGGATCACTCCGGCGATCGGCGTGTTGAACGTAGCAGCCATGCCCGCTGCGGCGCCACAGGCTAGCAGCGTCTTGCGCTCTGCGGCCGTCGTGGAAATGAACTGGCCGATGAGCGAGCCGAATGCGCCGCCGGTTTGAATAATCGGACCTTCGGCGCCAAAAGGACCGCCGGTCCCGATTGCGATCGCCGCTGAAAGCGGCTTCAAGATAGCGACGCGAGCTTCGATACGGCTGCGGGATGTGAGGACCGCCTCCATCGCTTCGGGAATGCCGTGGCCTTTGATTTTCGGCGAACCATACTTCGCCATGAAGCCGACGATGACACCGCCAATGGCAGGCGTGATGATGATCCATGGACCGAGCTGAGTTTGCTCGGGACTGCGGAAATGGAACGACCACTCGTGATAGTAGGCGAGGTTCGTAAACAGGCCGATCAGGTCGTAGAGCAGGAAGGCGATCAGTCCGGCGAGAACGCCGACCAATGCCGCCAGCAGGGAAATCCATCCGATCCTGAATGCGGCGGGCGATCCGGCGATTCCATTTCCTGCTGCAGGGGTTTCGGGTTGCGACGAAGATGCCAACGAATTTCTCCTTGAGCCGAACCTAGCGTGGAGTGCACCGCTTCCGGAGCGCTGGACGAGGCTCTCTCATCGCGCTTGCCGCTTTCCGTCATGCGCGACGATGGACTGAAGTGCTGCGATCAACCGGGGCCCGGCGGTGCGCAATTCGTCGCGATGCGCAATCGAAAGTTTCTCCAAGAGAGCCTCGCCGCGACGCGTAAGGCGGAGATCGACTTTCCGCGCGTCATTTCTGCTGCGTGACCGGCGAATCCAGCCTCGGGCTTCGAGCCGGTGGCTCAGTTCGACGGCCGTGTGATGCCGGACCTGCAAGCGCTCGGCGAGCGCGCCGACCGTGGTTTCAAACGAAGGCGCGCGCCCCTTGATTGCAAGGAGCGCCTGGTGCTGCTGCGGCTCGATGCCGGCGGCGCGAGCGGCCGCTTCGCTGAAGTTCAGGAAGCGCCGAATTTCGTGGCGGAAGTCCGCAAGAGATTCGTAATCGATCGGGTGCGGCAATGGTCTGTTCATTCTTGCAATTATATCGTATCACGATATAATGTGCGCTAGAGACACGTCGTGGGGTGGCGAGCAGAAAACGCAAATGGCAGACCGAAGGGAATCCAGAACGGCATTGCGACCAGACTGACAGGCCGGCGCTACAAAATCATCGTGCGGCGGCCAACCGAGCGTGAGGACGCGGCGGCCGCCCTCACGCTCGGTTTCGAAGAGCCAACTGGCTAAGGCAGAGAGTAGACGTAAACGGAATCGACGGCGACGATGGCAACGTATTGCTTGCCGTCCTTGCCCTGATACGTCATCGGATCCGCGTTGCCAGTTTTTCCGATCTTTGTGACCCACAATTCGTTGCCGGTCTTCGTGTCAAATGCGCGGAAACGGTTGTCGGTTGTTGCACCGACGAACACAAGGCCCCCTGCGGTGGCGATCGGGCCGGCGCTGCCAGCGCCTCCCGTTTTCTGCTTATTCTCGGGCAGGCCTTCTGTGATGCCGAGGACAGA
>Ga0187780_10002840_pt1 | contig 13019 bp, 13 predicted proteins | sample 1015_Q2_SP10_20__FD_132429 | JGI IMG/M metagenome (GOLD analysis project Ga0187780, IMG submission 132429) | Tropical peat soil microbial communities from peatlands in Department of Meta, Colombia - 1015_Q2_SP10_20_MG | ecosystem: Environmental > Terrestrial > Soil > Wetlands > Peat | place...
CGGATTCGAAAACGAAACGGCCATACGAATTGGTGAGAAGCTCGGTCACAGATATCCTTCCATGACTTCAGCCATAAACAGGGGAGGATATTCGGGGCCATACGATGTTTCAGCTGACGGTCAACCGATCCTTGATCAACCTCCCCAGATAGAGGGGCTATACATTGCATTAGGTTTCAGTGGTCACGGATTCCGATTCTCACCCAGCACGGGGAGAGTTATGGCAGAACTTATCATGAACGGGAAGGCTAATGGCGTCGACGTCAAGGAATTTCGTTTAAGTCGATTCTCGGAAGGTAAACCTATTCCCCTCCTTTAGCTGAATTTTGAAAAAGATAGGTCAATGATAGCGGATAACGTAGAGGTATTGATGCACGAAGACCTTTTCAAACGTAATTTGAACTCTCATACATCGTCGTGTGTGAGCCTGTGATGGTACTCCCGCTTTTACAAACCGTGAAGCTGATTCCATCGGCCGACAGTAACTAGATGACTATCGTCGAACGAGTTAACTCCTCAATAGTTACTAGTAAACTGGGGCTAAACCCCCCGCACCAGTTTGCACGGAGTAAATGATGGTTCAAATTCAGTTGCCTGCACCATTAGAGGAACCGCACACGAAGACTGACGATGAAGCCGAAATAGATCTGTCGAAATGGTTGTTCAGATGGTTCTATATCCGACAGGATCAATCCTCATCATATGAAGCCGCATCTGGTGTTAGACGCGGAAACGATTGAGATAATTGATGAGAAGAATTTTGCGCATCTAGCAACCTCGATGGATGATGGGTCTCCGCACGTATCTCCAGTTTGGATTGATCATGAGGGAGATTTGCTTCTGATAAACACGGTTCCCGGGAGGGTGAAACAGAGGAACGTATCAAGAGACCCGAGAGTGGCAATCAGCATTCTCCAAGAGAAGAATCCCTACAAGCATCTGCTCATAAAAGGCAGAGTCATCCAGCAAACGCAAGAAGGAGCATTAGATCATATTAACCGGTTGGCGCGCAAGTACCTAGGGAAAGACTACCCTTGGGACGACAGAAACAGAATCATACTAAGAATCAAACCAGAATCTGCCAGAATTGCCCTTGATTAACTCTGAGCCTGAGCAATCTCTACAGGCCAGATTTCGAGTGTCAGTTGATTCGAAGCAAGTTGAAGGCTTATACGAAGGGCATATGAACGCGAAGTGCAATTCGGCCGTTAGGTTTTGAGTTGTTTCTCAAGGGTGAAAGAGTCCGACTGAGACCAACTGAACAAGACGACCTGAAGGATCTTTTCGCATGGTTCAATAATCCTGAGGCTTGGGGAGAGTACGAAGATTTCAGGCCGATCGATTGGTTTGCGTTCGAAAAATCTGAGAAGGAGAGGGAGAGTGCGCCTGAAAAGGGAGGTCGATTCATAATTGAAAGGAATGAAGGCAGAGTCAAGATTGGCGTCATGGTCCATTTTCCTGCACATCGATTGTTGAAGGGTGTCGAGATTGGATATGCGATCACACAGCCTCAGGAGAGAGGGAAAGGGTACGCGACTGAAGCATTAGGGCTTCTAGTAGACTACTTGTTCAACAATCAGGACATACAGAGAATCCAAGCTACAAGTGACACTAGAAATGATCCCTCTCACATGGTGTTGACGAAATGTGGATTCAAGAAGGAGGGAGAGTTGAGAAAAGTTCGATTCGTCGGAGGAGCCTACAGGAATTACTACATTTACAGCCTCCTCAGAGAAGAGTGGAAGTCGCCTCAATAAGTCGGAAACGATGAGTCAAGACTATCGTCGTCGCGTTAGTGTTAGTTCGGAAACCTAACTTCCTCAAGGAAGGGTTATTGCCTTGTCATTCTCTCGAAGTGTGTTTGGGTAAGGTGCGCTTATGATAGAGCCAATATAGGATACAATAACGAAGAAAAGAGGTGGGCTGATGTGCACTCACACAACTGAAAAGTTAGAGGCGTCTAATATATGTCGCCTCCTCTAATTTAGGAGGAGGCATGGAGTAACTATATAGATTATTCATTCTCCTCAGGAAGCCGTTAAGTTTCTTTGTTCGCCTCATTTTGAGAGAGCAAACATTGGCGCAGGATTGATTGACAATATGTCGGTGCCCAGCAGTCTCTTGGCGAATCGGTTGAGGACGTTTATTCGCTCTTTTGGTCCTGCTTGGGTGGTTATGATCGCTGATGTTGATGCTGCAAGTATCTTGACCGCAGCAGCGGACGGAGCCATCTATGGGTACTCACTCGTTTGGTTCCTGCTGCTACTTGTCGTACCTTTGTTCTTGATTCAGGAGGCGGCTGGGAGGATTGGAGTTGCGACGGGGAAAGGGCTTGGGGAGATTATTAGAGAGAATTATTCTCGGAGGGTTGGTTTGCTTACGAGTGTTCCTATGGCTCTTACTGATATTCTGAGTTATGTTGCAGAATTTACGGGAATTGCGATCGGGTTTGAGCTTCTTGGTATAGCTCCGTTTCTTTCTCTACCCTTAGTGTACGTGGTTTACCTCCTCATTGTTTGGAGGAGGGGATATGCCACGGTTGAGAAGTTTCTTGTCGCTTTCTCAGTTGTTCTGATCGTTTCGTATGGTGGTTCATTATTGTTGAGGGGTTTGCCTCCGGTGCATGAATACATGTACTTCTTTTGGAGTTGGAAGTCTGATTTTCTTTTCTTGATGGCGGCTACTGCTGGTGCGGTCGTGATGCCTTTCATGCTGTTCTATCAGGCCTCTGCGACGGCTGAGAAGAAGGTTAAGAGCGTGTGGAGTATGCGTCTGGAGACTTTGATTGGCGCGATCGCGAGTGAGGTAGGTATGGTTGTGATTCTCTTGGCGACGATTGGTTTGAATGGGACTTTGCTTGGTACGAGTTCGCCTCTCGGACTTGCTCGTGCCTTGTCATTTATTGCGGGACCGTACGCTCCCTACGTTTTCGCTGTTGGGTTGATAGCGGCGTCGTTTCTTGCGCTTGTCGTGATTTCTCTCGGCAGCGCGTGGGGTGTGGCGGAGACGATTGGTTGGGGTAGGCAGAGGTTCTTTTGGATCTACTTGATCGAGTCTCTTCCAGCGTTAATTGTACCTATGTTCTTTCCAAACCTGCTCAATCTAGCTATCGGTATGATGGTGTTGTTCGTGTTCGTGCTGCTTGGTCCAGGTATTATGGTAGGCTTAATCGCGAGGAAGAAGCGAATTATGGGAAGTTTATCGTCTGGTCTGGGGTGGAGTTTTGCGTACTGGGTGAGCTTGGCAGTTGTTGTGTCGTCTGGTTTCGTAGCTTTAGCAAGCATTCTCATTTTTCTATATTGATAGGCGTTATATTTTGACGGGCGCGAGAGCGCGTTGAGATGAGACGGTTGACTTTTGATAAGTTGTTGGGTAGCACCCGCGATCTTGAATATGTGAATTGATCAGAGAGCCACGAACTCACTCTTATTTTCTACCACCACGATAAATCTCAGAAAGATTAGGCACCGCCCAATGTAACAAGGAGGTCAGTAATGAATCCTGCAGAGAGCCCGAAAAAGAAGCCCAGCATTAGAATATCGTTTGTGACCTGTCTTCTTCCAGCATTATACATTAGCATAGTTACGTAGATCAAGGCACCACCTGCGATGCTTAGGAATAGGATGTAAGTGAACGGTGAACTCCACAGGCTACCAACCACGGTTCCTAGAAAAGTTGGACCGCCACCAACCAGACCTGCGAACGCGAGAAAACGAACGTTGGGCTTCCTGGAAAGTCCCGTGAGAGGTGCAGCTATTCCGAATCCTTCAGTGGCGTTGTGGGCTGCGAAACCAATTATCAGCATCAACGCTAGACCTAAGGCTCCGGATACATAAGATTGGCCGCTAGCTAGACCTTCACTGAAATTGTGAGCGCCAATCCCTACCGCAATCATCATCGACAACTTATAACTCTCGACCTTTTGCACAAGCTCCAATTCTTGCTCACCGTAACGAACGGTTCCGTTTGTTCCAACCGTCTCTGAACTTAGAACTGGAGCACGTACGAAACTTCCCCTCATGTACCGTCTTCCATACCAAGTCAACCCCAGAAGACCAATCGCGATTCCTCCGAATAGGGCAATCAGACTGAATATGGCATCAATGACAGGCGACGAGCCACTGAAGGCGCTGGTCGCAGCTCGTGATGCGGCGTCCCACGCGTGACTGATCACGTCTACGATTAGGAAAATTAGAATTCCAGTAGCAAGCGCGCGCGTTCAGGAAACCCTTCAAACGGATACTCACCCGCTGAATAAGCGCGAGCGGCAGACCAAGAAAGATCGTCAACCCCGCGAATGCACCTAAAACGAGCAGGTTCGGGTAATCAATCAAGGCAGATCGGAAAATTAAATATGGCATACGTCATACTTAAGACTAGAGCTACCCCACACGCCTCGTTGAAAGTACTAAGCAGTCTGTGTCTTGTCGTGCTAAGGATCCCGCTCATTGACGATTTGACAGACGATCAAATACCACCAAGTTCTACCATTTTGGTTAAGTTCGATCCTACGTCGCCCTGGTACTCAAATCCTCGATTAAGGCAATCCGCGCCACAGTAAATCCAGGTTGTCTTGCGCAGAACTCAGTTCTATTATATGCGTGCATCTTAGCAAATCCGTAGCCTAAGTCGTTACGGAACTTAGGATTTCGTAAGTTCGAGAAATGTCATCTCTGTCAACGACGATCAACGTCTTGGTATAGCATGAAACGAATTCCACCACATTGATTCCCTGCTCAGCAAGAATCGAAGTTAGGTATGATACTACACCGGGGGTTTCCTCAATAAGCGGAGGGGATGTCACTACAACGGTACCGCATGGTTCATGCGTCAAAAGTAGACGTGACTTTGTGATTGCAGATTTGCCTACGAGATAAACGAAAACATTATCGAGAGTTACGGCTACCTTGGCATTGAAGTCAACCGGTTTACTTGATACGATTACACGCAATCCGTCATCTATGCTTATTGTACTTTGCCTAAGCACCTTTAGCACACCCTCTTCTCGTTTCTTCTTTTGCTTGCGAAGTTCGTAAGCAAATCGACGTACGGCAGCCTTTATGGCAGTTACATTCATGATTTTGAGTTCTGAAGCAATCTTGTTGGACAGCGCACTCTGGTTCGCTATATCCTGTTCGAGTGCTTCCAGAATGTATGGTCGCTGCTTTAGAAGGCTTCTTACCCTGTCAGCAATTGGCATAACATAAAAGTCTCATTTGATACATTTAAGTTTCAATTGGTAACAACTGGGACGTTAGTGATATTAGGCTACAAACACTCGATTGCGAATAAGGAGAACGATTTGCAAGCACAGCTGAATCTGAAAGAAATCATGACCAAGTGTCCACAACAGATCGCCAAGGAAGGGCCTACTACAATTATCAAGACACTCCGCTCGCAGAATCCTGCCTTGGGTAACTCTCATCCAGCCGAGACTGACCTAGATACCACGGCGACTGGTTCACTGGCTGTAGAAGAATCAAGTGGAGGATTAGATGACGAGTACTTGCCAACTTGTTGCCGGAATGGCAATCCGCACCATCACCCAGTCTGAGTACAGGAGGAATTCAGATGGGAGACGAGGCAGAAGGCGAACAGCTCAAAATTAGTGAGGTCACTAGCAACAAAGTAGTTTTAGCATACTCGGGTGGATTGGATACTTCTTGCATCCTCAAATGGCTCATTGACAAGGGATACGAGGTAATCTGCTACATTGCTGACGTCGGCCAGAAGGAAGATTTCAACGCTGCAAAACAAAAGGCATTGAGAGTTGGAGCCAAGAAGGTCGTCATAAGAGACCTGAGAAAAGAGTTTGTAATCGATTACATCTTCCCCGCAATTCGCGCGAATGCGATTTACGAGAGTAGGTATCTTCTTGGGACTTCTCTTGCAAGGCCGATAATCGCCAAGTATCAAATGGAAGTGGCCGAGCAGGAAGGAGCGGCATATGTGGCACACGGCGCCACTGGCAAGGGAAACGACCAAGTGAGATTCGAACTCACCTACTACGCGCTGAACCCAGAGATCAAAATCATTTCCCCTTGGAAGAACCATGAATTCCTAACGCAATTCAAGGGTAGAGACGACCTCATGAAATATGCGAAGAAGAACGGCATTCCAGTAACGCAGACGCATAAGAAACCATACTCTGAGGATGAAAATCTACTGCACATAAGTCACGAGGCGGGCATACTGGAGGACCCGGCCCACATCCCTAACGAAAACGTGTATTCGAGAACTGTATCACCTGTATCGGCGCCGAACAGGATTACCACGATAGTTGTACACTTCAAGAATGGGACTCCGGTAAGAATAGAGAATAAGAATAACGGCGAATCTAAAACCGCTCCGCTGGACCTTTTCCTTTACGCGAACCAAATCGGCTCTGCGAACGGAGTTGGAAGGGTGGATATGGTTGAAAATCGGTTTGTTGGAATAAAATCAAGAGGGCTGTACGAGACACCTGGCGGCACCATACTCATGACTGCACACAGGGATATTGAAGCAATAGCGATGGACAGAGAGGTCATGAGGCTAAGGGACATGCTCTCACCAATCTATGCTGAGATAGTCTACAATGGCTTCTGGTTCTCACCCGAAATGGATTTCCTCACAGCAGCGTTCAACAAGAGCCAGGAATATATCGACGGCAAAGTCACGTTGCAGATCTGCAAAGGAAACGTGTTCACTGTCGCAAGAGAATCACCCACCTCCCTATACGACAAAAAGTTCGGCTCAATGCATGAGATTGGAGGATTCGACCAGAAGGACTCACTGGGCTTCATCAAAATCAACGCGATAAGATTGATGGCTCACAAGACGATTCTGGATAAAATCAAAAAGAAGCGAAAGAAATAGGCAAGCCGCTAGTAAGTACGAATCCTTACGGAATGGCTTTCCGGACTAGTGGACTTGAACGAACTCAATAAACACGGGTCCTGACCAGACAGATCTTAGCGAGTCAAAGAGCAATAATCGCGCTGGAAAGACCGCGAAGACTTTTTCTCGTCCTTTGATCTAATTTTGAACTTTCTTCCATTAGAGCTGTGCACTTTTGTCTTCTTTGTAGAATTCCATTCTTCATTGCTGTGGGATTGGGGCTGCCTTTTGTTTGGTATGTCAGCAGATGCAACTTCAAGTCCAATGCACGGGTTATCAGAGAAATAGTTCGAGGTTTGATTTCCCTATGCAAGTATTTCTCCCAATCCTTTCTGCCGAGACTCCCTAAAGTTTTCGATTGGTGCAAAGCGCTTCGGACAGCTGAACCTACCAAGCGATGTGCGAGCCGAAATTGCAATCCTTCTTCTCTCACGATCACATTCGCGATCTCTGTGGCAGCAGTAAATTCGAGATACTGTCTTAGGGCAATTTCCCTGTCAACGTTTATGCTAGGAATCAATTCGGCCATTAATTTGATACATGATTTAAGTTCATCAATTGATTGCCAAGCTAATGGAGTGATTTCTTGGAAATCCAAGTTGTAACCAGATGGCAACCCATGTAAAACGGTGAACGCTACGCCAGGGTTACCCGAAATTCTAGCACACTTTGCTCTCACTAATTCGAGCGGGTCTGGATTCTTTTTTTGGGGCATAATACTGCTTGTGGAAGTGAATTGATCTGGAAGACTGATGAGGTTCACTTCAGCTGAGCTGTAGATGATAAGATCTTGAGCTATCCGTGACATGTCTGAGGCTATCAAAGCGCAGACGAAAAGTGTCTCAAGAACAAAGTCTCTGCTTTCCACCGCGTCCAAAGAATTTTCAATCAATCCGTTGAAACCGAGTAGGTTCGCTATCAAATTCCTATTTAACCCGAAGCTGCTGCCCGCGAGGGCGGCTGCACCCATTGGAGAACAGTTGATTCGACCGTATGCGTCCATAATTCTATAACTATTCCTTAGCAGTGAATCGGCGTTAGCGAGGAGGTAATGAGCGAAACTGATTGGCTGCGCAGGCTGATGGTGAGTGTAACCAGGAAAGACGGTTTCAGTATGATTTTCCGCCAAGTTCAACATTGCGCGAATTAATGAAACGAGACCATTAGAGACTTCCAGAATCTCTTCACGAATGGTCATCCTGATGGCGGTGGCAACCTGATCGTTCCTGCTTTTTCCGATGTTAAGTAAGCCTCCGACGTCGGGTCCCGCGTTCTTGATCACGGTTTCTTCGACGAGTACGTGAACATCTTCGAGTTTGCGATCCAGTATCCTCTGTCTTTCAAGACGCCTAAGAACTTTGAGAATTTTGCGAGCTTTATCGTTAGTTATGATATGAGCTTTCACCATGCCAACTACGTGAGCCTCATTGACTAGAATCGTTGATCGCGCTATTCTCCGATCACTATCTAAGGAGGAGATGAAATTCGTCACATTACTGTTAACGTCATGTAACCTTCCGCCCTTCAGTAGCGAGGACATTTTCAATTCACTCAGCCGTGATACAGAGGATGGGTTTAGCTTCTATGAGAGATGCGAATAATCCGACGTTACTAGTAAACTGGTGCTAAAATCCACTCCCCGCTGATCAACCAGGATTTTTTGATATCCTTGTAATGCGGCAACGTAACTTGCATCCTTCCAGATCCGATGATTTCCTCCAGCTCCTGTATGAAAGAGAATTGTTGGGCCCGTTCCCTCAACCTCATAATAGATCTTGACACCTGCATTCTTCACGAACATGATACGATTAACTCCGCCGGCCCTGCCTCGTCTTCCATATCTCGCAGAGTCCCATTTCACTTTCCGTCGTCTTTGTATTCATTTGCAATCCTCGACGCAAACGCGATCTCCGTTGCAAGAACTAGTAACCGTTTCCGGGCTGTGTGTCTGATGGTTCCTCCGGGTGGTCGTACAGACAGATCTGTATACCATCCGGGTCCTTGATGAAAGCCATACGATGCCCCTTGGAATTAGTACCATACGAGTATTCATCTGGATCAAAGTACGGCCTCATGTCTACGGCTTTGATGCCAAGCTTTTCGAGCCGTGTCAGGATTTCAGGGACACTTTCGACGCGGACTTCTAGATGATCTAATGCCTCCCCAACCACGAATGGAATGCCGAATAACGATTTCTTGGGATCAGACGAATACCAGTTGAGTTCAAGCTTCTGACCCGATCTCGGATCACGCAAGAGAACATAAACGGCCCCCCCCTCTTCACTCCCTCCACGAGCAGTCTCCTTTAATCCAAATATGTCACGGTAAAATTGCAGTGACCTTTCCATGTTAGTCACGCGGATTCCAACATCGTTAAGCCACAAAAGTTAACCTCACTGCCAAGGATCGCTCTCAGACGTTTTAGCCTTACTTGTATGTGTATCAAATAACTGTTCAAATTCCGTTGCCCGCACCATTAGTGACGCCGCCGCCGCCGCTTACTTGAACCTTCTGGTTTCTACTTGGTGGATCATTTCTACTTTTGAGAAAATAATCGCGTTCCTCAATTCATAATAATTCATGAAGAAGAAGAAAAATACGATTCAATTTTGAATCCGTTGTACCTTACTGGCTTCGGCGTGAAAATTCGAGTTAGTAAAATAGAATCAAGATCAGATTTGGAAATTGTAGATGGCCGAGAATACAAAAGAACAATGACCGCTTACGCATTTCAACCTAGAGAAATACCATTCGATTCAATCTTCATAGATGGCCATAGCGGATACATTTCATTCCAAGCATTACACTGGCTAGCTAGAAACAATATACCAGTTTTCGTATTGAACTACAACGGCGAGTTAATTTCAAGCACTTTACCGCCTATGCCGATCAAAGCGGACTTACGAGAAGCACAATTCCAAGCCGCTAGAGACCTGAAGAAGAAATTCACGATAGCGAAAGCGTTTGTTGAAGCAAAAATTGCTAGAAGCTTGCAACTCCTAGAATGGTTAGGCGAAAGGTACGATATTGAAAGAGAAAAGACCAGAACTAAACGTGAAGCTATGAAACTGAGCAAAGCTTCAACAGTAATCCAACTCCGAACCGTTGAAGGCCGTGTAGCGTTAAGATATTGGGAAGCTTACGGCAAAGCGTTACCTGAATCACTTGGTTTCAAAGGCCGTTTGACTTCAAGCCATCAGAATAACGCCATCAATCCGGTCAACTTGGCGTTGAATTATGGTTACGGATACCTTGAAGGCGAATGTCGAAAAGCAGTAAACATCATAGGCCTAGAACTGGCCGTAGGCTTTCTTCATGATTTCAGTAATTACCAAACGAAACAATCTCTAGTCTATGATTTGCAAGAGCCGTTTAGATGGCTTATCGACCTTACCGTTATGAAGGCGTTTGAATCGGAAAAACTAGCTTGTCACGACTTTTACATTAACGATGATTACTACCGGTACTATTTCGACAACGATGCAAAACATATCTTCAGAGAACTATTGCGAGAAGAATTCAACTCCGGCGTAAGGTACAAAGGCAGAATTCTGAAGTGGGATACAGTAATTCAACAGAAAACAAGCGAACTAGCAAAATATCTGAGCGGTTCGACCGAGACCTTAAGCTTCATGGAACCGGCACCAGTTCTAGAAAGGTTCGATAGTCGAGCGGTTAGAGAAGCAATTCTCACGTTAAGCCAAAAAGAAGCTAATGAACGTGGTATTGGCAAGAGTACGCTTCATTATCTCCGTAAAAGAGCTGAAGCTAGAAAGCCATTTCTTGTTTATTCGCCGGTGAGAGAGAAGATAGCGGTTTAGTTTTCTTCTTCTTCAACAATCGCCTATCTCTTACGCACAAGGGACAATTCATTTTTGATCCCTTAGGTATCTTTCGTTGCCTACGTAAACTGTAAGCGAGGTTATGTATCGGGCACCAGCGGTAATCAGAATGGTACTTTTCCGCAAATCTCTCTTTGCTAAGTTCTGACCGTTCAGTACGCACCTTATCGCTAATCGGCGCTACCGTAGCAAGTACCGTTTGGACGATTTCACTCAATTTTTCCACCTAAATTGTTCACTATAGTACTATAGTAGGGGAACACGGCCGGTTCGGCGAATGTAGTGCGACACGCTACGGTACTATACACGCCACGCCTTACACATAGCGAGCCACGCCGAGCCATTGTATGATATGCTGATATGCATGTAACCAAGCTATTGCAACTTCTTCGCTTGTTGTAGGTAGATGTTCAATGCTTTCGAGAAGGCGCTAACCTTCTCAATCGGTATCCGCAAAAGTTCGCCTTGATCCGAAATGTAAACCGTGAAAGGATGATCAAGATAGTAAAATACCTGCAAGCAATTCATTTTGCTATCATCACGGTAAAGCATGATTTTGTTAGGGTTCTTCTTCAGTGGCGTTGCCGTGAAGGTTATCGGGTTTGGTTGTCTATGTCTCATGCCGGTTATGAGAAGGTCTCCGCCTTTCTTGCTGAATGCAGTAAGTTCGATTCTATCAACCGTTCTCGTAATTGGCCTACTAAGCTGAACCTTTCTAACGCGTTTAGGCTCCGGTTTTCTTTTGAAGTAGTCTTTAGGGTAAAGTGCTCTAACTTCTTTCGACATTGTTAGCTGGCTGTGTTTAGCGACTCTCATTGTTCAATGCCTGAATTGTTATCTTAGAAGGAATATGACCAGACTCCGCGAAGATGCAAATTGCATCCATTGTCTAAGCGATGTTTTTCTAGGCTACTGAAATCGTCAAGTTTCATTTTCATTGTTACTGTGAATTCTCGGCCGTTCTTTTGCGCCTTAATTATTCTCATGAGTGTTGAGTTGGGAATTTGTAGGTCTATGGTCGAGACGCGATTAGCACGTGAAACGAGTTCTGATAGAACGTCATCTAGTGGTTTTTCTTCTTCAACATCCTTTGACGGCGTTTCTTCTTCTTCAATATAGTCAAGAATATTAACGTATTTGACTAACAAACCTCATTAACCTCTCCATTCGTTCTGTTCCCCTTATTCCTTGTCGTTACAGACTGAGAGAGCAAGCTTAGGTTCTATTTAAGTTAAGAAGTAGGGGAACAGAACGCCCAACAGGCGAGGTTAAGGCCTGTTGGGTATTCCTTGAACCAATTATTGCCTACTAGTGGTAAATAAAGCTGGTGTGAGGTTATTGATGGGATTAAATGGTGAATATAGGCAGAATTATATGTTTCCTACCGTAAAATCTCTCATGGAGTGGTTCGATATGACCGCTCAACAGGTTCAAGACATAGCAACAGTTCGAGAGAAGCGCCACATTCTCCGGTGCTGTTACGGTTCAATCTCTTGGTTAACTGGCAAACTGGAAGGCCACAACGTGCAAGGTTACGTTCACGTTTCCGGCGATAACTACATGGTCTCAATAGTTGTTCGCCGTACCAATGCTATCACGAGCGGCTATCCTTTCGAATCTTACCCGCAACCGAAGGGTTACGTTTCAACAGAAAAAAGCAAGGATGGCGTTGAGTAAATGGCTCCGCGTTCTGTTGAAGAAGAAAAGCAATTTGGTCATAAGACCGATTTGAAGGTTAACCTTGTTGATGGTACTGCAACTAGAAGTTTAGACTTCTCCGCTCCTAGTCGTACCTTTCCCGAATCGTTGAACACTTTACTATCGCAACTACCTGAAGTGATGAATCGTTTAAGTCCACTTCAGGAATTCAGTTATCCTTTCCGAACGGTTCTTTTACCTTGCATAGCTCTTGCTTCAGATTTTCTTCTTCTAGTTGATGCAACAAGCGAGCCAATCGCTATTACGTTGCCGCTGGCTATGAATGGCGGTAAGATACTTCTCATAGTGAAAGCTGATTCAACCGGTAACGCTGTTACCGTTCAAACTCTTGGTACGGATAAGATCAGCAGCGATAGCTCCATTGAGCTTTCAACACAATTCAGTAAGGCGTTGCTGGTTAGTGACGGCGAATCAACTTGGTACAGATTCATCTAGCGAATTGCTGAAGAATGACTTATCATTCTTGGCGTTACGGTAAATATTCCGCTCTAGACTTCTATCTGTCTCAAATGACTCCTGAACAATTAGAAACGTTTGATACCATTGTTGATGATCTTGTCGAATTACGAAACGTCATCA
>Ga0187780_10002841_pt1 | contig 13013 bp, 7 predicted proteins | sample 1015_Q2_SP10_20__FD_132429 | JGI IMG/M metagenome (GOLD analysis project Ga0187780, IMG submission 132429) | Tropical peat soil microbial communities from peatlands in Department of Meta, Colombia - 1015_Q2_SP10_20_MG | ecosystem: Environmental > Terrestrial > Soil > Wetlands > Peat | place...
AGCGATCTCTTCCTTCGTGGTAACAAAGAGGGATTCTCTGGCCATCGGTTCCTCTCTCCATAAACGCGAAAGCCCAGCGCGGCACGCTGGGCTTCAGAAACTTCCCGTGTGGAAGGCGAACTTCATGAATCAATTTCTGATTTTAGGCGCTTCGGCAGAGGAAAGCAAGGCACTCAAAAGGTAAACGGGCTCTGGGGCGACGATCTGCGAGCGAGCACGGGAAAAGAGGACTTATCGGGCGTCTCGTTTGCCAGTCACGCTGTGAATAAGCGGTCGGGGAGCAGGTGGCTCGTCCATGACCTGATAGCTCTGCTCGAGAAGTTTCCTGGCGTGCCCGGCACGCGATGTGGAGTTATAGTGGAGCGTGCAAAGCGGCTCACCCGCCGAAACGCGATCGCCCACTTTTTTGTGCAGCACCATGCCGACCGCAGGATCGACACAATCTTCCTTCTTCTCGCGCCCAGCGCCCAAAACCACAGCGGCGGTGCCGACCTCCTCGGATCGAATCGCACTCACATACCCACTTTTCGCGCTGAGAAGGTCGCTCTGATACTTCGCACGCGGAAGCCGCGAGGGATCTTCGATAACTGTGGGATCGCCTCGCTGCAGAGTGATCATCTCGCAAAATGTCGCCAAGGCCCGACCGGATCGAATCATCTGATCGGCCAGGTCTCGACCCTGCGGGATGGTAGTCGAGCAACCGCCGAGATGAAACATCCACGCGGCCAGTTCGAGCGAAAGATCGCGCAAGTCCTGGGGACCCTGACCGCGCAGCACCTCCACGCACTCTTGGACTTCAAGCGCATTGCCGATCCTCAGGCCCAGAGGCTGATCCATGTCGGTGATGAGCGCGACGGTTTTCTTGCCCATGCGCTGGCCGGTCTCGACCATCAGTTCGGCCAGAAACTTCGCGTCTTTCTCCGTTTTCATGAACGATCCCGAGCCGGTTTTCACGTCCAGCACCAGCGCGTCGATGCCTTCCGCTAATTTCTTGCTCATGATGGAAGCGCATATCAGGTAGGGGCTCTCAACCGTGCCAGTAGCATCGCGCAAGGAGTAGAGTTTGCGGTCGGCGGGGGCGATTTCCTCAGTCTGTCCGATCATCGAGCAGCCGCAGGCGTCGAGCACTTCGCGGAAACGCTTGAGCGAGAGATCGACGCGGAAACCGGGGATCGATTCCAGCTTGTCGAGCGTGCCACCGGTGTGCCCTAGGGCACGCCCGCTGATCATGGGAACGATGAGCCCGCCGGCGGCGACGACCGGCGCAAGGATGAGGGAGGTCTTGTCTCCGACGCCACCGGTTGAATGCTTGTCCACTTTTCGGGCCGCGAACTCGGAAAGGTCCAGGATCTTGCCGGAGTGCAGCATGGAGTCGGTCAGCGCGGCGGTTTCCGCGCGGGTGAGCCCGCGCACGAAAGCCGCCATCAGCCAAGCCGAAATCTGATAGTCGGGAATTTGGCCGCGCGTATAGCCTTGGACCAGATGAACGATTTCGGCAGTCGAAAGCTCATGGCCATCCCGCTTTCGGCGGATCACATCGATCGTGCGGACGCCACCCGTGGCGGTAAGGTCTTCGGGCGCGCTCACTTGAGGCGGAAGCCTTCCGGCAGGAGTCTTTCGATCGGAGTTGTTTTCCAGCCTTTCACGCCGCGAAAGAAGACCATCGCGTTGGGACCGAATTCGTAAATAACCTGTCGGCAGACACCACAGGGCGAACAGGGAGCATTTTGGCCATTTACAATGGCGATCGCCTGGACTTTCATTTGAGGTCCGAGGTGAGCGACGGCAGAAAAAATCGCCGTGCGCTCGGCGCAATTCGTTGCGCCGTAAGAGGCGTTCTCGACGTTACAGCCGGTGAACAGGGCGCCAGTTGTCGTCAAAAGCGCTGCTCCCACCCGGAACTTCGAATAGGGCGCATAGGCGTTTTTCATGGCCCTGCGCGCTTCTTCAAGAAGGCGATCGCGCACGTTGCGCTTCGATTGGGAACTTGCCATCATCCCTCGCTGCTAGAATAGCAAGGTAGCGTAGTAAGATTTGATCTTGATGTCGAGCCGAAACTCAGCCGTCGATCGCAAACTGCTGGCGCAGACCTGGCAGCGCATCGCGAACATGATCGACCACACGAATCTGCGTCCAGAGGCGACGCCCAGCGATATTGTGCGCCTGTGCGAAGAGGCACGTGAGTTCCGCTTCGGCGCTGTGATGATCAACGCCTGCTACGTGTCGCTGGCTAGGGAGCAGTTGCGCGATAGCCCGGTGAAGGTGGGAGTGGTGGTCGGATTTCCGCTCGGGGCGACGCACACCAGCGTGAAGGTATTTGAAGCCAAACAGACGCTTCTGCTCGGGGCGCGCGAGATCGATATGGTGATGAACATCGGTTGGCTGAAAGCTGGCCAGAAGGAGCAGGTTGTCTTTGATATCCGAGCGGTCGCCGAGGCCGTACACGCTGAGGGTGCACTCCTGAAAGTGATCCTCGAAACGGGGCTACTAACCAACGATGAAAAGCTCCTGGCCTGTGAGATCAGCGAAAAGGCTGGCGCCGACTTCGTGAAGACTTCAACAGGATTTTTGGGAGGGGTCGCCACCGTGGCGGATGTCGCCCTGATGCGGCGTGCGGTGAAGATTGGGGTGAAGGCCTCCGGAGGGATTCGGACGGCCGCTGATGCGCGCGCGATGATTGAGGCTGGCGCGGACCGACTCGGCACAAGCAGCGGCGTGAAGATCGTCACGGAACTGCGGAGCGAGGAGATCGACAAGCGCTAGCAAGCCACGCCTGCCTCGCCGAGCCCTCAGGTAAATCTTTCCGTTCCCAGTAAATCCGGCCTATTCACGCGCCATCTCCCAGCAGCAAGCACCGTGATTCGTGAGGGTTACGGTTGAAAATTTTGGAAACTGACTTGCATGACAAAACGTGGCGGTTTGGGCACCGCTGACGGTTCACGTGCTCGCTTGTTCATTGGCCCATTCCGCGGAGCCCCTCTGGTCCGCTCCCACTTGTGCCGCCATGTAAACCAATGCACGGGGTTCTCCTAGCCCCCTGGTCGCTGTCAGAGGTTCGAGTCTGGTTGACTCTCGAGGAGCTATAGGTCCATGAGCCCAGTTTCCAGCCCATCCACAGGCCCGCACCCCCCATCGAAGTGGGGCGAACGCATCCAGGCACTACATAACATTCCGCCGATTTTTCGGATTGTTTGGGAGTCGGCTCCGAAAGCGGTTGCAGCCGGATTGTTGTTCCGCCTCCTCGTCGCGCTGACGCCTGTCGCACTGCTGGCCGTAACGCGCTTCATTATCGATTCGATTTACGCCTTCCGTTCGCACCACCAGGGGCTGCCGACCTATTTCTGGTGGCTGGTCGGACTCGAGTTTGGCTTGGCATGTTCGGCAACAATTCTAGGGCGGCTCATTGATTTCTCTGACAGCGTGCTGGCCGACAAGTTCACCCGCCATATCAGCACCAAGATCATGGAGCACGCTTCTCGGCTCGATCTCACGCTGTACGAGGATCCTGCTTTTTGCGACAAGATGGAGCGCGCACGAGTCCAGGGCACCGACCGCGTCATGATGATTCAGATGGCCGGGCGCTTGGTGCAACAAGCGATTACAACGGTTAGCTTGGCGGCCGGAATCTTCTTCTTCTCGCCCTGGCTGCTGTTCTTTTTGGTCATTTGCGTGGTACCTGCCTTTCTTGGCGAGACGCATTTTGCTTTTCTCGGTTATTCCCTGAACTTTCAGCAAACCACCGCGCGGCGGCTATTGGAGTACCTTCGCGTCCTGGGTGGCAGCAAGGACAGTGCCAAGGAACTAAAGCTATTCGGCCTTGGACCTTTCCTCGTGGGTAGATACAGGAATACCTCCGACGAACTCCACCGCCAGACGGTCGGGCTTGCAAAACGCAAGCTGCTGTTCGGCTCCCTTCTAACGCTGTTAGGTACGGCGGGGTACTACGGGACCTATGCCTATGTGATCTACAAGACCGTGATCGGCGCCTGGAGTCTCGGCCAATTGACATTCTTAGCAGGAGCCATTGCGGGCGCCAGCACGAACATCCAAGCGCTGTTCTCCACCTTCTCCGGCATCGCCGACCAGGCGCTGTTCTTGACCGACCTGTTGGATTTCTTTGCGGTTCAGCCCCGCATCGTCAACAAACCGGGTGCCATGGCCGCGCCGCGGCCGATCCGTCGGGGCATCGAGTTCCGCGATGTTTGGTTTGCTTATCCCTCCCATCCGGACGCGGTTCTGCGCGGTGTGAGCTTTTTCCTCGCCCCCGGCGAGCGCGTAGCGCTGGTCGGAGAGAACGGTCAAGGAAAGACGACCATCGCCAAGCTCCTCACCCGTTTATACGATCCCACTGCAGGGCACATTCTGCTCGATGGCATCCATCTTTGTGAGTACGACCTGGAAGACCTATGGAAGGAAGTGGGTGTCATTTTCCAGGATTTCATGCGCTACGACATGACGGCAGAGGAAAACATCGCCATGGGACGAGTGGACGTTAGAAATGACCGATTTCAAATTCGCGCTGCCGCGATGAAGAGCTATGCCGAGAAGCTGATCCAGCGGCTGCCCAACGGCTATGAACAATTGCTAGGGTGCCGCTTCGAAGGAGGGATCGAGCTCTCCGGCGGAGAATGGCAAAAGATCGCGCTGGCACGCGCGCACCTGCGTGAAGCCCAGCTGTTGGTTCTCGATGAACCGACGGCTGCACTCGATGCACGTTCCGAACACGAGGTCTTCGACCGTTTCACGGAACTTGCTCGGGGCAAGATGACGCTGTTGATCTCCCACCGTTTCGCGACGGTTCGCATGGCAGACCGCATCCTGGTTCTCCAAGGCGGGAAGATCACAGAGGAAGGCTCCCACGAGGAACTTGTGAGAAACGGCGGTCATTACGCGGAGATGTTCGAGCTACAAGCCGCCGGTTATCGCTAGAAGGTGGTGAGTGAACCGAGAAATGGCTACGACACAGCGGTCCGCAATTGATTTCGCGGTTATCTGGCCGTTCCACAATGCCGGAAGAGCTCCCGGGCGAGAGGGTGCGAGCGCCGATGAGAAGTCGGCGACGCGGGCGTTCGAGCCCATCTTGCGGCGAGAGATTCCACGCTGGGAACTCGCTGTCCAAGAGAACGCCGCCGAAGCCTTGGAGGTCACCTGGAGTGCTGCTTCGAAGCGAATCGGGGAGGTTGCCGAGAGGCTGCGACAGGTGATCGCCACCGGGAAGGTGCTTGAGGGAGAGGCGCGACTCATTTCGGACAACTTAACGCTGATCCGCGCCACACTCGTTCAATCACGCGAGGGAATTCGAGCGGCACGTAGGCTTCCTTCCGTTCGAAGCGCGGAGAGCGATTCTTTGGTTCCACGTGCGTCTGCGCTCGCCACCGCCTATCTGGGGCATACCTCCTACGTCTTTGAGGGGGATCATTTCGCCGCTTTTCTCGCGGCCGTCGAAGACAAGGTCTCGCTTGAGATGTCCGAACTGTGGAGTCTGAAATCGTTTCTCGGCCTGGCGCTTCTCTCACAAGTCGCGGACGCCTCCTCTCGACTCCTTAGGATGAACCCGATTGTCGCGGTCAGGGCGAACGGAAACGGCCTGTTGGTTCTCATCGAAAGCCTTCAGCAGCTATCCGGGCTCGAATGGAAAGAGTTTTTCGAGCAAACCGCTGCCGTGGAGCGCATTCTGCGGAGTGATCCCGAAGCCGCCTACGAAAACATGGATTTCCAGAGTCGCGAAGAGTATCGGGCGATGGTGCGAGAACTCGCCGAACGCTCCGACTCGAACGAGCAGGATGTTGCCAGGGCTGCGATCGACTTAGCACATACGGCCCAGCGAGCTGGCCACGCGAGTGAGCGGGTAAAGCAGCGCCGAGCGCATGTTGGCTACTATTTGATTGGCGCAGGGCAAGCGGCTCTTCAAAAGGCGATCGGTTACCACGCACCGCTCTGTCGTCGCGTTCAGAAGGCGGTGCTGAAGTGGTCTGACTTTTTCTATCTTATTGGAATCGAGCTGTTCACACTCGCGGCGATCGCCTTGTTGGTCAGCTTCTCACATGTAAAAGCTCTGTCCATTCTAGCCGTGGCTCTCTTGGTGCTGCCGGCAGTTGAATGCGCCGTTACAACGATGAATTTGCTCGTGACCAGGCTATTCTCTCCGAAGCGACTGCCCAGGTTAGATTTCTCCAAGGGTATACCAGATGACTGCGTGACGGTCGTGGCCGTCCCCACCTTACTTACCAGTGAGGCTCAAGTGCGCAGTGCGGTTCACGGCCTCGAGATTCGCTTCTTGGCCAATCGGGATGTGAATCTTCACTTTGCCTTACTCACCGACCCGCCGGATTCGAGCTCCGAGTTTGATGACAAGGATTGGTTGGCGGGCTTGTGCTCACGTCTGATTGACCAACTGAACCAGAAGTATGCTTCCCAAGGCAGAGGTTCTTTTTTTCATTTTCATCGTCATCGCTCCTTTAATTCATCGGAGGGATTATGGATGGGGTGGGAACGGAAGCGTGGCAAACTGCTGGATTTCAACCGCTGGCTCCTCCATCAGGGCGATCAATTTCCGGTGAAAACGGGGGAGTTGTCGCTGCTTTCGCGTGTTCGGTACGTGATCACGCTCGATCTCGACACTCAGTTGCCAGCGGACGCGGGGCGACGGCTCGTCGCGACACTCGCACACCCACTGAATCGCGCGGTCATTGATCCTGCCAGCAATACGGTCGTGGAGGGCTACGGGATTCTGCAGCCGCGGGTGGATATCAGCATTCGATCGGCGAGCCGTTCTCGTTTTGCGGCTCTTCTCTCTGGTGATACGGGGATCGATTTCTATACGCGTGCCGTCTCCGACGTCTACCAAGACCTGTTTGGCGAGGGCATTTTTACAGGCAAGGGGATCTATGAGGTTGAGACGTTTCACAAGGTATTGGAGCACCGGTTCCCCTGCAATGTGATCTTGAGCCACGATTTAATCGAGGGGGTCTACGCCCGCACCGGCCTTGTATCGGATATGGAGGTCGTGGATGATTATCCGTCTCATTTCAGCGCTTATAGCAGGCGCCGGCATCGCTGGGTTCGTGGAGACTGGCAGATCATTTCTGGGCTTTTTCCCCGCGTGCGGAACTACTTTGGGAAGAAGGTCCGAAATCCACTCAGCCATATATCGCGCTGGAAAATCATCGACAACCTACGGCGCAGCCTGATGGACGGCGCCATCTTTCTCCTGTTCCTGAGCGCCTGGCTTTGGCTACCGGGCCAGCCAACCTATTGGACGCTCGCGGCCCTCGCCTTGCTGTTGTTTCCACCCTACTTCCAATTCGTGCTCACGGTGCTGACAGCCCGAGGCGCTCTGCTCACGATGCGCTTCTGGAAGAACCTGTGCTCCGAATTTGTCACCGAGCACTCCCGGGTTTTTTTCCGATTGACGTTTCTCTGCCACCAAACTCTGGTGAGCGTCGACGCCGTCCTTCGAACACTCATTCGCATGAAGTTTACCCATAAGAAGCTGCTCGAGTGGGAAACGGCCGCGGATGCAGAGTTGGGACCTGGCGAGAGCCTGGTGGACGCATATTTGAGATGGAGCCCCACGATCTCACTGGCGCTAGCCGCCCTCCTCTTTGTGGCCCGTCCAACTTCTTTCAAGGCGGCGCTGCCTGTCCTGCTACTTTGGGCGTTGTCCAATTGGATCTCGAAATGGCTGAATCAGCCGCAGCGAACTGGCGAATCGCGGATCGATCCGAGCGACCGCGCCTTCATTCGCAACGTCGCATTGAGAACCTGGCGGTTCTTCCGCGAATACAGCACTTCAGAGGAGAATTGGCTGGTCCCGGACATTGTCCAACAGACGCCTCCTTTGGTCGCGCACCGTATTTCCACGACCAATTTGGGCCTCTTGCTGAATTCTCGGCTCGCCGCACTGGACTTAGGGTTCCTCACCCCCAGCGAATTCGTCGAGGAGACCACTGGGACGCTCAGAACCGTTGGGAGGATGCCCAAGTTCAAGGGCCAGCTCTATAATTGGTATACGACGGATACGCTCGAACCTGTCGATCCAGGTTTTGTCTCTACGGTCGACAATGGCAACCTTGTGTCGAGCCTATGGACTCTGAAGCACGGTTGCCTGGACCTAATCCAGCAACCCCTATTCCGCCCCGCTTTGTGGCGAGGAATTCACGATCTCGTCGATCTGCTGGTCGAACTGGCCGCTCCTGCTGCTGGTCGGGAGCTGATTTCTGCGACGCATGAGCTGAGCCAGAGAGTGAGGGAGCTGTCAGGCCCTGAAATGAACCGCTTCGACGTCCTTCCTATTTTGGAAATCGATGTGGCGATCTTTGTCAGCAAGGTTTCTCAATTCGGAGCGAGCGCTGAGATCACCTGGTGGGCCCACGAGTTGTCGCTGCGGGTGTCACACCTGAAGCATTTGGTGGAGGAAATGGCGCCCTGGCTGGTTGATCCATCTCCCGATATCGATGATCTGGATCGAATCAGGGATTGGCGTTTTTTGAAAAGCCTGACGGTTCAATCCCTGCCTCAAGTTTACGAGGAGGTCTGCGCGAGCCTGCGCACTCGTCAAGAAGGCCCAATCGCCGGCGCGTCAGCCCGATTGTGCGAGGCTTTAGAAAGATCGATCTCGGCCGCCCAGCGCATCGAGGATCAGCTCGGTACTCTTGCCAACTCGATTGGATCGATGGCCGAGGAGATGGATTTCGGCCTCCTGTACGACCCGAAGAGAAAATTGCTTTCGATTGGCTGCGATGGGCGTAAGGGATCGGTCAGCAAATATCATTACGATCTGCTTGCGTCGGAAGCTCGAGCCGCCGTGTTTGTCGCGATTGCCAAGGGCGAAATCCCACCTGAGAGCTGGTTCGAGCTGGGAAGATCGTCGGCGACCTACAAAGGTGAAACTGTGCTGCGCTCGTGGACAGGTACAGCCTTCGAATACCTAATGCCGTGCCTGTGGATTCGGACCTATCCGAACACACTGCTCGAACGCACGACTCGAGCTGCGGTTCGGGCGCAGCAACGCTTTGTGGGCGGCCTCGGAATTCCGTGGGGGATTTCCGAATCGGCCTGCAATCAGCGAAATCCTGACGGTCATTATCGCTACCACGCGTTCGGTGTTCCCGGCTTGGCGATCAATCGTGACGACTGCTCTGGCGACATCGTGATCGCTCCATATGCTACCTTCCTCACCCTCCCGTGGGCGGCGTCGAGTGCGGTGAAAAACCTGAGGAAGATGAAAGAGCTGGGATGGCTTTCGAGCTACGGGTTCTATGAGGCCGCGGACTTTACGCCCCGGCGAGTCAGCGATGGGAAAAACCACGAAATCGTGCGCAACTGGATGGCGCACCATCAGGGAATGACACTTCTGGCGGTGGCCAACGCTCTCTGCGATTCCGTGATGCAGCGCCGATTCCACGCCGAGCCGTGCGTGGCGGCACACGAGCGCCTGCTTCACGAGCGCCCACCGCGTATACTCCCTACCGAAGAGGGAACCGGCGAGATGCCAGAGACAATGCCCCAAAGGGTTGGAAGGTTCCTGGGTGAAGCGAAGCTGTATCCGGGACTGTGCGTCGTCGCGTCCAAGGCACAGTGAGCCCCCTTTGCCTTACGCGGCTGGTAAGCCTGAGTCTCGCTTTGGCCTGCTGCGCCGAAGCTATCTCACAAACCGTTTCACGCTCACCCGAGGCTCGACCCCCGGAAGAATCGATCCTTGTCGATCCCTCAGCCCCGGCGCATCCGTTCCCGCATTATTGGGAACAGATGTTCGGTTCGGGACGCGCGATACTAAGCCTGCGAAGCAGCTATCGAGACGATCTGCGCGCAGTGAAACGCGCTACCGATTTCAACTACATCCGCTTCCATGCCATTCTGGACGACGAGGTTGGGTTGTACGACGAAGATGCTCAGGGTCATCCGCTATACAACTTCTCGTATGTGGATCAGATCTATGACGGCCTGCTCGCAAATGGCGTGCGCCCTTTCGTGGAGCTGAGCTTCATGCCGAGCAAGCTGGCTGCTCAGCAGACTGTCCAGGCTTTCTGGTATCACCCGATTGTTTCTCCTCCCAAATCCTGGTCGAGCTGGGGGGACCTCATCTCGCATTTGGCGCAGCACCTGGTCGAGCGCTACGGAATTGACGAAGTGTCGGAATGGTACTTCGAAGTGTGGAATGAACCGAATCTCGATTTCTGGGCCGGCCAGCCCAAAGAGGAAACCTACTACAAGCTCTATGACGCGACCGCCGCAGCGCTCAAGGCCGTCAGTCCACGTCTGCGTGTTGGAGGACCGGCCACCGCACAGGCGGCGTGGGTCGATCGGTTCATTCGCCACTGCACGCAGAATCACGTTCCCGTCGATTTCGTCTCAACCCACGTGTACGGGAATGATTCAGCAAAAGACGTGTTTGGCACCGATGAATCCATCCCTCGCACGCAGATGGTTTGCCGCGCGGTCGAGAAAGTACACCGCCAAATCAAACAATCCCCTCTGCCGGAGCTGCCCCTGATTTGGAGTGAGTTCAATGCGAGCTACAAAAATGAGCCCGACGTCACCGACTCGGTGTTCATGGGACCTTGGCTTGCGGACACGATTCGCCAATGCGACGGTCTGGTCGATAGCATGTCGTACTGGACGTTTTCCGACGTCTTCGAGGAACAGGGGGTCGTCAAACAGCCTTTTTATGGAGGCTTCGGGCTCATTGCCGAGGACGGTCTCCCGAAGCCATCGCTCAATGCGTTCAAGCTTCTGCATCGACTCGGCACTGAACGGATCGCAAACGATTCCCCGTCTCTACTGGTAACGAGGACAAGCGATCACACCCTCGTCATCGCGCTCTGGAACCTGTTTCTGCCAGAAGACCCGGGCGAGCCCAAGAGAGTCGGAATCGTGGTGAACGGTGAAACGGGACGCCGTCAAGCGCTGGTCTATCGTCTTGATTCCACGCACGGCTCGTTGCTGGCAGCCTATGACGCTATGGGAAGACCCGCCGATCCGACTCCACCGCAAATCGCCCAACTTCGTCAGGCAGCCGAGCTCCCGGCACCGGAAGTCCAACCCCTGCTCGAGGGAAAACTGACGCTGCTGGTTCCCCCGCACGGCCTGGCGCTGATCGAACTCAAGCAGCAATAGGCAGCTTCTGAACCGCGGAAATCTCCCACTCGCCAGCTAGGCGCCCGCAGGCCCCGTCGGTCCCCGATACGGCTTCAAGCCCGCCCGCTCCATGCCGCGCTTGGCCTCAGGATTCTTCATGAAGGTATTCCACACAAATCCTGTGCGGGCGTTCTCGGCCATGAGCATGGTGATGCCCGTGTCGATTCCGATGACGTCGGTGTCATACCATCCGGTCAGCGGGTTGAATGCGTCGACAAATCCGTAGCGACTCCAGGCCCGATCTCCATAGCGATTCTTGATCGTCTCGAGCACGGTGAGCGTCTCCTGGGGGAGGAACGGTAACGACCCGCCCGCGGCGCAGGGAACGACCGTTCCATCAATCGGCCCCGTGGCGGGAGGCCCGCCCCACACGACGTACCCTTTTGCGGAATCTGAGGCTGTGATGCCCCAAAGATCTTCCGTGTAACTCGGAAACTGGGAGTGAAGGTCCAAACAGAAGCGCCGGTGAACGACGGTGGCTATGGCAGAGTTCTGGAAATAGTCCGCGTACTGATCGCGCTTGTTACGGAAATCAAACCATGCCTGCGAATATTGATGGACGAAGAGCGGTGCAAAAGAGCCGATATACCGGATGCCGTCGTATTCAAACGGCATGCGCTTCCAGGCGGTCCAGGTTCCCCCCGCCAGAGGGTAAGTCACCGAACCCAGCCCGAGCAGATACATCATCATCATTTCGCTGTAGTTGTCCCAACGGTATTGCAGAAATCCCGTTTCCGGAGTCCAGCCGTGCGGAAGAATGGGTGTGTCCTCCGAGAGCCAGGTCCAGTCCACACGATTGAAGATTTCCGAAGCTAGGTCGCTGATTTCCGAGTGTTGGAAGTGTTCGCGGCAAGTGAGGATGCCGCAGAGAAGGATGGCTGTATCGATGGAAGAAACCTCGGAATCCCAGAGTCTTTCGCCCGTGTTGACGTCGGCCCAGTGATAGAAAAAGCCTCGATGGTTCGGCAGCTTCTTCCATAGAAAACGCAGCGTATTCAACACCCGCCCCCGCACTTCGGTGTGGGGCTCATAGCCACGCTCATCGCCGATCGCCAGGGCTGTCAGTCCGAAGCCGGTCGCAGCGATGCTCCCAAGCGAGCTCTTGTCCGGCGTGATCGCGTTCGAGCGGTCGCGCACGATTCCCGTATAGGGGTTGGCCTGTTCCCAGAAAAAGCGGAAGCTCGAACTTTCCACCTGCTCTAGAAAGGCTTCATCAACCTGATACAGCGGCGGGTTGCTGGGTCGAGCGGGCGGCAGAACAGGTTCCTGCTGAGACAGTGGTCCCTCAGCAAGCAGGCTCGAGTTCGCCAGGGGGAGAAGTGCGCCAACGCCCGCAACCTGCTTGAGCAGTTCCCGACGCGAGATTCCTCTCGGGCTCACTGGTCGAGCGTGCACAGAATTGATTATAGACGTGAAGTCTTTTCGCTCAACGGAGACTATAGCTGCTTTGCCTCTTTCACCACTTTGCTAAAATTGGCGCGTATGTGGCGAATCGGAAGCACCGGAGGAGCCAAGCCCTGGCTCGTTCTCGTCGTCGCGGGTGTGGGAGTGATTCTTGTCGGGGCGCTGGCGGGCATCGCCACGCACTACGTCAGAAAGCCGATCTATCTTAGAGGGGCGGTCATCCAGCAGGACTCCGACACGAGAAAACAGTCACCGATTACCGATGTGGAAGTCAGTGCCGCCGATGGTCTCTCCGTCTCGACCGTCGAGTCGGACTTTTCGGGTTACTTCCGACTCGGCCTGCGTCGCGGGGTGAAGCGTGGTCAGTCGATCACACTCCAATTTCGCCACCCTGATTTTCAGCCTGTCGATCTCCCAGCGGTTGTAAGCGACAAGCTCTACATCGTTCCTATGATGCCGCTGCACCTGGA
>Ga0187780_10002843_pt1 | contig 13006 bp, 12 predicted proteins | sample 1015_Q2_SP10_20__FD_132429 | JGI IMG/M metagenome (GOLD analysis project Ga0187780, IMG submission 132429) | Tropical peat soil microbial communities from peatlands in Department of Meta, Colombia - 1015_Q2_SP10_20_MG | ecosystem: Environmental > Terrestrial > Soil > Wetlands > Peat | place...
CCTCGAGTTTGGCGAGCCGGTTCAGGCTCTCGGAGGTGGCGTTGGTGATCCCGGTGAGCACCGCGGCGACGATTTCGTCCTCCCACCGGGAGATGGTCGCGGCCAGCGTGACGAGTTCGGGAATGTCGTCGTGCTGGGCGCACCAGTCATAGAAGGAGAACAGCCGATCCCGGACCTGCCGGTCGCATGGGGTGGAGCCGGTCACCCGGGCGCGCAGGTTCAGCGCGTCGCGCAGCTTTTCCTCGCCGATCCAGGCGGCGGCGATCTCCTGCCCGTACCGGTCGCGGTCCAGGGTCTCGATGATCTTGGCGAACTGGGCCGCTGACAGGTGCTCCAGGTTGCGTACGAGCAGGTTCTTGAGGCCGTACTCGGGGTCGCCGGAGCGGCCGCGTCGCCCGTACCTGGCCCGGACTACCCGGCGGCGCACGTCGCTGGCCACCTTGACGGCCAGCTGCACGACGTGGAACAGGTCGGCGGTCACCGTCGCGCGGGGCAGCATGCGGCGGACCGCCGCGGCGTAGATGCTGCACAGGTCGATGCAGACGACCTGGACCGCGTCCCGCCTGGCGGGGGTGGCCCCGGCCAGCCAGTACGCGGCGTCATCGGCGGTGCGGCCCTGCACCTGGCCCAGCAGCCCTGCCGGCCGTCCAGGTCGAAGAAGCAGGTGTGCCACCTGTCTGCGAGCACGGTGTACTCCCCGGTCTGCGCATCGACGGCGAAGCGGGCCCGGCCGCGGCGGTGCTCATCGATGCCCAGGTGCGCCACCGGCGCCTCCGGCTGGTCCAGCAGCGGGTCCGCGGCCGCTGTGAACGCCTCATGCGCGGACGGCCAGGAGATCCCGGCATGCCGGGCCGCCTCGGCCGGGTGATTCCCCGCTCGGTGACCTCGCGCGCGGCCTGCTCGCGTAGCCGGGCCGTGATCCGGCACCGCGGCGGCAGGGCCGGCGCCGATTCGGTGAACGTCTTGCGCGGGCACTGCTGGTTCTCGCACTTGCGCCGCACCTTGACCCACCGCAGGTCCACTACGTCCCCGGCGCGGCGCACATCCCGCGGCCGGGTCACCACCGTCTCGTGCACCCGGCCCGAGACGGCGCCGCAGCCCGGGCACGCCGCCGAAGCCGGGCAATCGGTGACCGCCCATACCTCAACCGTGCCGTCGGCTCCCTCGTCAGCATCGGTGACCTGCAAACCCTCCACGCCGAACAGCACGGACGCCGTATCGTGGAACACGATGCCCGCGGCTTTCTGATCTCGGATTCCGTGGTAAGGCCCGAGATCGTAAAGGCCGCGGGCTCCCGCATCACGACGACACGCTGCAACCGCGCCACGTCACATGAAACCGCCAGACCACACGCCAGGCATGGACAGGCACGACGGCGTATTCACCTTATGTAACCGGACACTGACAGCGTCCCGGCTAACTTCGAAGAGCCGCCTTTCCAGACGGAACGCCATATCCGTGGCCCGTCGCGAGGCGGTGACTCGGCTTGACGAGTTTGCCGGCCCTAAATATTGATGCGGTCAGGCCGCTTCCGGCGCGGGGTACGGGATCAGGACCACGGTGATGTTGTCAGCACCGCCGGAGTCCACCGCGAACTGCACCATGTCAACCGCGGCGCCGAGCGGGTCGGTCATCGCCTTGGGCAGTGCGAGCGCGGCCAGGTCACCCGCCTCGGGCAGGTAGTTCCACAGGCCATCTGAGCACACGAGCAGGACCCCGATCCCGGGCGGGGAGTAGTGCTCGACGTGCGGCGCACGTGCCGGGTCACCGCCCAGGTCCGCGGCTTCGGCGCCGAGCCAGCGGGTCAGAACGTGCGCGTGAGGCGAGGCCATGGCCGCTTCCTCAGTGGCCAGGCCGGCCTCGATCATTCCTCCCGCCACCGAATCATCCCGGGTGAGCTGCAGGGATTCGGACGCGGGCTGAGCCAGCCAGTAAGCCCGGCTGTCGCCCAGCCAGCACAGGGTGACGTCGCTGCGCGCCGCCACTGCGGACACGAACGTGGTCGCCGACCTCTCGTTCGCCGGCTCCCGCAGCCCGGCCACTGATTCGCGACCCGCCAGGACCGCGGCCCGTGACGCCTCGACCATGTCCCCGCCAGCCCGGGCGGCCGCCAGCAGGACCGGAAGCGCCGCCTGCGCGGCGGCCTGCGCTGCCTCGTCGGGCCGGGGAGAGGAGGAGACGCCGTCGCAGACCACGGCCACCACCATTAGGCCATCCGGCGTCGGTGCTGACCCCAGGGCCATCGCGTCCTCGTTGCGCTGATGCCGCAGACCCCGGTCGCTGACTCCGGCGGCGGTACCAAGGTCAACCTCGGTATGGTCACGCGAAGGCGGCACGTTGGTCATGTCGCATACGTTAGTGCCTCGGGCCGCTCTCGTTGTGCGGCAACGCCTTATGCCCGGCGTCCAGATCCCCGTGCAGCATCACGGCCAGGTCCGGGACTGCGATGGCCCAGGCCATCGAGGCTCCTAGCCGTGGTACACCGTGATCGCGGTCCAGGCGCCGAGGTTGATGCGGTCCCCGTCCCGCAGCGGCACCGGATCTCCGGTCGGTATCTCGCGGCCGTTGACGAGCGTGCCGTTGGCCGAGCCGGGATCCAGCACCGACCAGGTGCCCTCTGGCGCTGCGATCAGCACCGCGTGCAGGCGGCTGATGCCCGGGTCGGCGGGCGGACCAGTCAGGTCGATCTCCGGGTCGAGGCCGCGGGATACGCTCCGCCGTCCTATTCGCATCTGTTTGCCGACGAGATGGAACCGCCGTTCAGCACAGTAGGCGGGGAACGACCCAGCCGCCTCCGGGCCGCTCGCGGCCAGGACGCTTTCGTAGAAATCGCGGTCGGAGGACACGACGGCGGTCCAGCCGACCGTGGTGTAGGGCGATCCGGCCGAAGGCGGTGCGGAAGAGGCCGGCGGAGCAGTCGGAGCCGGGGGAACGGACGGAACAGCGGACGCCGGCCGGGCAGGGGGCGCGGATTGGGCAGCGGGCGCGGATTGGGCAGCGGGCGGGTAGGTGCCGAAGTTGTAGCCGCATGTCTCGCAGAACTGGCCGGACCTCGCGATACCGCACCTCGGGCAGGGCTCGCCGGCACCTGCCGGATCAGGGACCGGGCCGGACGAGGCCCCGGGCATGTCCGGTCCCGGCGATGAGCCGGAGGCGGGGCTGCCCGGTCCCGGCGATGAACCGGAGGCGGGGCTGCCCGGTCCCGGCGGCGAACCGGAGGCGGGGCTGCCCGGGATCCCGCCGATGCGAATACCGCATACGTCGCAGAAGTCGTCGCTAGCCGAGTCATGCCCGTTGGGACATACCGCCATCGCTGCCTCCTGGGTGCGCTACGCCTGCTCCCCGTGTGACGTCCGCTACTTCTTGGCCCGGACCGTCTTGGTTGACCTGGTGTCCAGAGCCATTTCGTCCGCGTCCTCGACCTGTTTCTTCAGCCGGACCGTCCCGGTTTCCACGTCGATGACGTCCACGACCTTGGCCAGCAGCTTGGCGGTGTCCTCGTTGCCTGACTGATGGGCCAGCGCCACGGCCCGGCCTAGCTTGGCCGTTGCGGTCTCCTCATCGCCCTGCTTACGGGCTTCCAGCCCGTCCTGGATGACGGCGGCGAGCTCGGCCTGGCCGGTGTAGTGGGCGATCCGCGGGTTGATCTTGGTGGACAGCGCCTCGTCGTCGGTCCAGACCGCCCGGACCAGGCCCTGGCCCAGCACTTTAGCGCCGGCGGGCGAGTCGGCCACCAGGGTCACCTTCGCGGCGAGCATCTCCTGCCCGACCCCGGCTGAAGTGACCTCGACGCCGACGTGATAATCACGGCTCTCACCCGGCCCCCACGCGCCGGTGGGGTAGTCGCCTGACTGCGGGCCCGACTGGGTGCGCCTGCCGGTCAGGTCGTCGACCGTCGGGGCCACCTGCTTGACGAACTTGATGGTGGCGTGCTGCGGGGTCCACACCCGCAGGGCCACGTCGGCGACCTGCTTCCCCATAGCGTTCTCCATCATGGCCGCGAAGTCGGCGGCGAGCCCGGAGGGGTCGGGCACGATGTCCACCGTGCCGAGCAGCGCGGTGGATATCGTACGGAGTTCGCTAACCTCCCAGTCGGTACCGACCCCGCGGCAGTCGCAGCTGAAGACGCCCTCGCACTCGCGGATGGCGGCGGCGAGCTGTTCGGGACTCTCGTGCTGGTTCTGGCCGTCGGTGAGGAGGATGGCGTGTCGCAGCTTGGCCGGGTAGGCCTCGAAGATCTGCCGGGCCAGCCCTAGCCACTGCCCGATCGCCGTGCCGCCGCTGGCCCGCAGGCCCGCCACCGCCTGCCTGGCTGCGGCCCTGGAGCTGGCGTCCGCCAGCGCCATGCTCCCGTCGGCGGGGAACACCGGCCACGCCTGGTTGGTGCCGGCGATGACTGCGAACCGGACGCCGTCCCGTACCACATCCACCGCGGCTGCCGTGGCCGCCCGCGCCTCAGCAATCTTGGTGTGCGGGTATTCCATCGATCCGGAGCAATCGATGATGATGATTTCCGCGCTGCCGTCCCGCGTGCCGCCCGGCCCGGTGCCGGAGACCCCGGCGTCCGCGGCGGACGTGACGGTGACGATGGCGCTAACGTCACGCCCGCCCGCGGGCAGGTACTGGTTCTGGTCGACGTCTACGGTAAAGCCGGACTCGGTCATGGCGAGATTCTCCTCGTTACGTCGCTGGCCCGCCGGGCGGGAGCGATGCCGGCGAGACCAGTGGCGGCCGGAACGGTGCTAGCGGGAACGGCGCCAGCACGACGGTGACGTTGTCTATACCGCCGGCGTCCAGCGCGAACTTCACCAGCGAGGTCGCGGTACCGAGCGGGTCGGTAAGGGCGGCCGGGAGTGCCAGTCCGGCCAGACCCGCCGCTTCGGGCTGGTAGTTCCACAGCCCGTCGGAGCACACGAGCACGACCCCGGGTCCCGGCGGTACGAATCGCACGACATGCGGCCGCGGCTCGGGCAGGTCAGCGCCGAGCCAGCGGGTGATCACATGGGCCTGCGGGGATGCCATGGCGTCAGCCTCCGCCAGCGTGCCCTGCGCGATCATCTCCTCGGCCATTGAGTCGTCGGTGGTCAGCCGCGCCGCGCCGGAGCCCGCGGCGAGCCAGTACGCGCGGCTGTCACCGAGCCAGCACACGGTGACCGCGTCGCTGCCGATGACCGCCGAAACGTACGTGGCCGAGGGGGCCTGACCGGGCGAACTCAGCCTGCTCAGGGCCTGGTGGGCCGAGCGTACCGCGGTACATGATGCCTCCGCCGGGTCATCGCCGCGCCGCGCCGAGGTGAGCAGCGTCCGGGTGGCGACCTGCGCAGCGGCCAGCGACGCATCGTCCGGACGGGGGGAGGTGGACACTCCGTCGCAGACGACGGCTATCGCGACCGGACCGGCCGGAGTACCGGTCGTGGCGAGGGCCATCGCGTCCTCGTTGCGCGAATGCCGCAAACCCCGATCGGTCACCCCGGCCAGCAGCCCGAGGTCGAGCTCGCAATGGTCGCGACCCGACGGCACCTTGCGGCCGCAGGACTCGCAGTAGCCTTCGGCGCTGATCGCGCCGGACGGGACCGCAGGGTCAACAGAGCATACGGGGCACTCGGCCGTGTACCCGGGCGGTACGGTGCTGGCGACAGGCGGGGACAGCTCGGTCCCGCATGACTCACAGAAGCTGTCCCCCGTGCTGACCGGTTCGCCGCAGGACGGGCAGGTACCTTCGAGGGCCGCCAGGTCGGCCGTCACGTCAGGGTCCCGGGCCAGATCGCGCTGGCCATGGTGACCCGCTTGATCCGGCCGTCCTGGAAGATGACGGCTGCCGGGCAGCCCTATTCACGATGCACCGTGATCGCGGTCCAGGCGCCCAGGTTGATGCGGTCACCATCGTGCAGGGTAATCAGGTCGCCGGTCGCTATTTCGCGACCGTTGAGCAGCGTGCCGTTGGCCGAGCCCGGATCGAGTACCGCCCAGGTACCATCCGAAGCGGCGATCAAGACCGCGTGCAGCCGGCTGATGCCCGGATCGGCGGATGGCCCGGCCAGGTCTATCTCCGGTTCAAGTTCCCGGGTCGCGCTGCGGCGGCCGATGCGCATCTGTTTCCCCACGAGCGGGATTCGCCGTTCGTCGCTGTGCGCTGGAAACGTGGCGGACGGGCCGGACAGAGACCTCGTCATTCGCATTCGGTCGTAGTAAGTCCGGTCGGGGGAGACTACTACTGTCCAGGTGGTTGGAGTGAATGACGGCATGGGGGTTGTGGGCGGGGCTGAGGATACCGGCGGAGCCGGTCCCGCATCCGGGTCGGCAAAGGAGGGAGAGGAGGACGGCATCCCGGACCGCAGTCCCGGCGGGATTGAGGGCGAAGACGGGAACTCGGGCGAGAGCGTCGGCGCAGCCGAGACCAACGGCTCCGGCGAGACCGCCGGCTCTGGCAAGACCGCCGGCGCAGCCGAGACCGCCGGCGCAGCCGAGACCAACGGCTCCGGCGAGACCGCCGGCGCAGCCGAGACCGCCGGCTCTGGCAAGACCGCCGACTCCGGCGAGACGGTCGGCGCAGCCGACACCGCCGACGCAGGTGAGGAAGACGATTGGGACTCAGCTGGCGGCGCTGGCTTCTCCGGCACCGCCGGCTGATCCGGCACGGGTATAACCCTCGGTGCCGGGTGATCCGGCGGCACGGGTACAACCTGCGGTGCCGGGTGATCCGGCAACACGGGCGCAACCGGCTGATCTTGTAGCACGGGCGCAACCGGTGGTGAGAACGGTGGCTCCGGCGCGACTGGACGTGAAGGTGAGAACGGCGGCTGCGGCCCGGTATAACGACCGGACGAAGGCGGCGGCTCGGGCGCGACCTGGCGCACCGGCGAAGACGGCGGCACCGGGCCGGCCTGCCGAACGGGCAGGGATGGCGGCTCAGGCACGACCGGCTGCGCGGGCGAGAAGGGTGGCTCAGGAACAGCCTGCCGCGCGGGAGGGAAGAACGACACGGGCGGCTCAGTCACGGAATGATCTGACGGACGGGACGACGACGGGTCTGGGACCGGAGGCGAGGGCGGGAAGAACGACGCCGATGGGAGCGAAGGCGAGAACGGCAGCTCAGACGGGGCTGTCCCGGCGGCCTGGGCCGGGGCTGTTCTCGCGGGCTGGACCAGTGAGGAGGATGGGGAGTGAGGCTGTTCCCAGGGCGAGGACGGCGGATCGGGCCGGGCCGCAAGCGGGAACTCGGGCCGGGCCACAGGCGGGAACAATGACTCGGGTGGCCCCGAGGACGAGGACGCCGCGGGAGGCCAGGGCGGCTCCGAGGGCGAGAACGGTGCCGGAGACCAAGGGGGCTCCAAAGACGGGGACGGTGCCTGAACCGGGGACGACGCCGGAGGGGATGACGCGGGAGGCAGCGACGACGCGGGAGGCAGGGACGAGGCCGGGCCCGGGGATGGCGCCGAAGGCAAGGACGCCGCCGCGGCCAGGGACGGCGCCGAAGGCAAGGATGGCGCCGGAGCCGAGGACGCCGTCGCGGGCGACGATGACTCCGGGGGCGAGGATGCCGCGGGAGGCCAGGGCGGCCCTGCGGGCGAGGACGCCGCAGGAGGCCAGGGCGGCCCTGCGGGCGAGGACGCCGCGGGAGGCCAGGGCGGCCCCGAAGACGGGGAGGGCGCCGGAGACCAGGGTGGCCCCGAAGACGGGGACGGCGTGATGGGGGCGGTCCGTGCCGACGAGAAGGACGGCTCGGGCTGGGCCAGGGACACAGCTGGCTGGCGTTCCCCGAAACCCAACCGGCACCTTTCGCAGAACTGGCCGGAACCCGGTGCGCCGCACCTCGGACAGGACTCGCCGGAACCTGCCGCGGCGCCCGGCCCGCTGACATGGTGCTTGCCTATCCTAAGCGCTTGGCCGGAGGCGGGACTCGTGGCGATACGCTCGCCGCAGACGTTGCAGAAGTCATCGCTGGCCGAGTTGTGGCCATTCGGACATATCGTCATCGCCGTTTCCGTCTCCTAGACCCATAGGTAGATCAGGCCCTGTGCCCTTCAGATTATGTGGCCGCGGGCGCTGTGCCTGGAGTTTTGACTAAGCGGCCGGCCCTGTCACTCCAGCAGCCGCCTGGCCGCAAACTCGATGTCCGCTTCCGACAACAGGACGTGCGCGGCGGCGTCGCCGAGCGGGATGAAGCTGTCAGCCGAGGTGACTCTGGCTAGCGTTCCGCCGTATCCGGCGTCGGCGAGCTCGGCGATCACTCCCTCGGAGACGCTGCCGGTCCGGCGCGTCTCGTCCACGACCAAGATGCGGCGGGTCAGCGCGGCTTCGGCCCGCAGCTGCTCGGCAGGCAGCGGAGCGAGCCACCGCAGGTCGAAGACGCGCACGCCGGCCCCGGCCGCGGCGAGCCGCTGGGCCACCCGCAGCGACATGGGCAGCCCGTTCCCGAACGTTATCAGGGTGAGGTCAGTTCCGCTGCCGTAACCGCGGCCGCGCCCGATCGGCACGTGCTCTTCGGCCCAGAGTTGCGGGCTGGCGTAGGGCGACAGCCAGGCGCCGTCGCCGGGCTGGTAGAGGTCACGGGTGTGGTAGAGCGCGATCGGCTCCAGGAAGACGCAGACAGTGCCGTCGACGTGCGCGGCGGCCAGGCAGGTACGCAGCATGGGCGCTGCGTCTTCGGCCCGGGCCGGCACCGCAACCACCAGGCCGGGAATGTCGCGCAGCACGCCGATGGCGTTGTCGTTGTGGAAATGGCCGCCGAAGCCCTTCTGGTACCCCAGGCCCGCGACGCGCACGACCATGGGGTTGCGGTACCGGCCAGCGGAGAAGAACTGCAGGCTCGCTGCCTCGCCGCGGAGCTGGTCCTCGGCGTTATGGAGGTAGGCCAGGTACTGGATCTCCGGTACCGGGAGCAGGCCTGAAATGCCAGCGCCCAGGCCAAGCCCGAGGATCGCCTGCTCATCGAGCAACGTGTCGAAGACCCGGGTGACTCCGAACCGTCTGGCCAGTCCCCGCGTCACCCCGTAGACGCCGCCCTTGCGGCCGACGTCCTCGCCGAACACCATCAGCTCGGGGTAGGCCACGAGCGCATCGGCCAGGCTGCGGTTGATCGTGTCCGCCAGGGTCAGCGGACCGGCTTCCTCCGGCAGCCTGCGGCCGAAGGCGCCCTCGCGCGCCGGGACGCCCGCCGCCCTGGCGGCCTGGCACGCCACCCGGTCCGGGCGGCGCGGCGCCAGCGGGCCGGTGACTTCGGCGCGGCTTTCCAGGCGGCGGTGCGTGACGGCCTCGTCGGCGATCGCCCGCACCCGGGCGCGCAGCGCCTCGTAGCGGCTGATGACCTCCTCCGGGCTGAGCAGGCCGGCGGCCACGATCAGGCGCGCGGTCCCGAGCAGCGGGTCGCGGGCGTAGTCCGCCGCGATCTCGGCCTGGCTGCGGTAGCTGATCTCCGCGTCGCTGCCGGCGTGGCCGAGGAACCGCACCAGCTTCAGGTGCAAGAACGCGGGCGAGCGGCTGCCGCGCACGAAGGCGGCTGCTTGCGCGGCAGCGTCGAAGCAGGCCGCCAGGTCGCAGCCGTCTGCGCTGAAGTAGCGCAGCGCGGGACGCCCGGAGTGTGCCGCGGCGACCCAGCCGTCCGGAGTCCGGACGCTGATCCCCAGGCCGTTGTCCTCGCAGACCAGCAGCAGCGGCATCGGCAGGCCCTGGTAGGCCGTGCGGCAGGCGGCGTTGATCGCGCCGGTCGCCGTGGAGTGGCTCGCCGAGGCGTCCCCGAAGCCCGCCACCATGATGGCGTCCGCGGGCCAGGGGGACGGGACGCCCAGCTTGCCGGTCCGCCCGATCGAGAATGCGATCCCCACGGCCCTCGGCAGGTGCGAGGCGATCGTGGACGTCTGCGGGATGACGGCCAGGTCATGGTTCCCGAAGACCTTGTGACGGCCGCCCGCGATCGGCTCGTCGCTGGCGGCGACCAGCCCGAGCAGGACGTCCCGCAGCGGCTCGGAGCCGGGTACCTGCGCGGCACGGGCCAGGTAGAAGGCGCCGGAGCGGTAGTGCAGCAGGGCCGGGTCGGAGGGGCGCAGAGCCGCCGCGAGCGCCGCGTTCGCCTCGTGCCCGGCGGAGCCGATCGTGTAGAAGCCGTGGCCCTCGGCGCGCAGATACCGGGCCGCCAGGTCGAGGTGCCGGCTTCCGGCCTGGGCGTCGAACAGGGCGATGGCCTGGCCGCCGGTCAGCCCGGTCCCGGCCCTGACGGGCGCGGCCCGGTCTGGCGTCCCGCCTTTCCCGCCACCGGGCAGGTCGCGCACGGCGGACAGGAACCGCCGGTCGAGCTCTTGCTCAGGGGTGACCTCTGGCACCGGTCGTTCCTGCCCGCGGCTCAGTCGGCGAGGCGGAACGACTCGTCCGCGCTCAGCTCGGCGACATCCATCTGCGCCTTCTGCAGCGATCCCGAGTAATCCCAGTTCATCGACTGCCAGCGAGTGAACTGGTCCAGGACCCAGATGCCGGACTGGCGGGCTCCGTTCCCGGACCTGCCGTTGCCGCCGAACGGCAGGTGCGCTTCCGCCCCGGAGGTGGAGTTGTTGATGCTGACCATGCCCGAGCCGACTCCGCGGCGGAACCGGAAGGCCTCCGCCGGGTCGCGGGTGTAGATGGACGACGACAGCCCGTAACCGGGCGCGTTGGCGAGCCGGATCGCCTCCTCGAGATCCCGGTAGCCCATCAGGCCGATCAGCGGGCCGAAGGTCTCCTCGCGGAACAAGGCGTCCTTCTCCCGCAGGCCCGTCACGATCGTGGGATGGTAGAAGATCCCCGCCTCCGGGTCCCCGAGGAAACCCTCCCGGGGATTTCGCGCGGTAATGCGTCCGACGCCGGTCGAGCCCAGCAGCTGGTGATGTGGCCGGATCCTGCCGAGGTACTCCTCGAACCGGCGGCCGAATCGGGCGTTGAGCATCGGGCCGAACAGGACGTCGCGGAACGGGTCGCCGACTGCCGCCTGCCGGGTCGCCTGGTCAAGCTGGCCGGTGAACTCCTCCCGCACGTCCTCATGCACGATCACCGTGCCCAGTGAGGTACACCGCTGGCCGGCCGTCCCGAACCCGGAGAACAGCGCGCCCGCCACGGCCAGGTCGATGTCCGCGCTCGGCGCGACCACCATCGGGTTCTTCCCGCCCAGCTCCAGGCACGGCGACTGCAGGTGTCGCCCGGCCAGCTCCCCGATCCGCGCGCCGACCTTACTGGAGCCGGTGAACCCGATCTTGTCCAGGCAGCCCTCACCGAGCGCCAGCTCCAGGCCTGCGAAGGTCTGGTCTCCGTCGGCCAGGACCAGGTTCAGGACCCCATCGGGCAGGCCGCCGCCGCGTATCAGCAGCTCGAACAGCGCCCGGGCGCTCGCGGCAGCATACTCGGCCGGCTTCCAGATCACGCAGTTCCCGCACAGCAGGGCCGGGATGAGGTACCAGGAGGGCACGGCCACCGGGAAGTTCCCGGCGGTGATTACCGCGACGACGCCGACCGGATTGCGGAAGGTGAACAGCTGCTTGTCGGGCATCTCACTGGGGACCGTCTGGCCGTAGAGCCTGCGGCCCTCGCCCAGGAAGAAGTCGCAGGTGTCGACTATCTCCCGGACCTCACCGAGCGCTTCGGCGTAGGGCTTCCCGATCTCCCTGGTCACGAGCCGGGCGAGCGTATCCGCGTTCGCCTCGACTAGCCGGCCGATGTGGGCGATCGCCCGGCCGCGGACCGGAGCGGGCACGTTCGACCAGGACTGTTGTGCGGCCCGGGCCGCCCGGGCCGCCTCGGCGAACGTCTTCGCGTTGCCGAGCGCCACCTCTGCGACCAGCTCGCTGGTCTGAGCCGGGTTCATCGAGCGAAGCTGTCCGCCCGGCGCTCCCAGCACCTCGTTCCCGGCGATCACTGACGCGACACTGCGATTCATCGGACACATCCCATTCTGTTGGGTGCTGCCTGACGCACCCCGCCGACAATAACGACGCACGCTCTGGCTGGCAGGACCTGCCGCGACGTCCTCCATGCCTCTGACTTCATCACTGGCCGCGGTACCAGCAGGCCAAACGTCAATGGCTGGATGAATGCCCGCCTTGCCCGCTTCGGCGAGGCAGGCGGGTAACCCCGGCATCGGCCGGATTCATCGTCAGGCCCACGTCATCGGCCTGATCGCATTGGCCATGTCGATCAGCTCGATCCGGCGGGCCGGGTCCGACGTCAGTCGGGCGAGCGCCCGGTAGCCGCGTTCCAGGCCGAAGCGCAGCGCACGCTCCGTCGGCTCGCAGCCGAGGATGAGGCCGTTAGCGGAGGCCGTTCCGGAGGCGTGCCGTCCGGGACCGGGCCGGCTCGGCGCCTGCCCGGAGCTCGCCCAGTCCAGTGCGGCTCGCAGGATCTCCACGGTGAGCTGCTGGCGGCGCGCCTCGTCCAGTGCCAGTCGGCCCAGGCGGCCATCGGCCTGTCGCAGCTCATCACCCGTCACCCCGGGGGACACCAGGATCCGGACCGCGGCGATCTGGGCCGCCGCGTGATAAGTCGACGTCTCTGGTACCGCCGCGAGCGCCGCGATCGCGCCGGGCCGGTCGCCCGCCGCCAGGCAGGTCCGCGCGAGGCCGAACGCGGCGCTGACGTAGGACCGGTCGACCGTCCAGACGAGCCGGAAATACCGGCTGGCCGACGCGGCGTCTCCGCCGGCTTCAGCGGCGAAGGCCAGCGCGAGCTTGGGCGCGACCTCACCGGGCAGCTCATCGTAAACCGCACTGAACGACCTGCCGGCCGCGGCCGCGTCGCCGACGGCAAGCCCGCGCAGGCCGTCGGTCCAGTCGATCCGCCAGTCGGCCGGGTCATCGGCGGCCAATTCGGCCAGCGTCACCCCGGCACCGTCACAATCGCCTATGTCGAGCAGGGCGCGAGCCAGCGCCAGTCGCGTCTCGGCGGACGTGGCCACCTCGCTGGGCACGGCCGGATCGCCCGAGACGGCCGTCGACAACGCGGCGGCCCGCTGGCCGGGATCAAGCCCGGCGGACGTGGCCAGGTAACC
>Ga0187780_10002844_pt1 | contig 13003 bp, 12 predicted proteins | sample 1015_Q2_SP10_20__FD_132429 | JGI IMG/M metagenome (GOLD analysis project Ga0187780, IMG submission 132429) | Tropical peat soil microbial communities from peatlands in Department of Meta, Colombia - 1015_Q2_SP10_20_MG | ecosystem: Environmental > Terrestrial > Soil > Wetlands > Peat | place...
CCGCCTCGATCTTGGCGGGGCTGGCGGCGCCGGCCGTCTGGGCGGTCCGGCGCGAAGCGGCCGCGCGTTTCCTCCTAGCCTGGCTGGTGCCGTCCTGGCTCGTCTTCGAAGCAGTCGTCACCAAGCTTCCGCACTACGTGTTGCCGCTTTACCCGGCCATCGCCATTCTCATCGCCGGCGCCGTGGAGACGCGAGTCTTGTCGCATCGACCGTGGCTCATTCGCGGCGCGATGTGGTGGTTTTTGGTCCCAATCATCGTCAGCATCATTGTGGTGGGCGCGGCGATCGTTATTGAACGCGATCTCGTGCTGTTGGCGTGGCCGTTTTTCGCCGGCGCCGTGGTTTGCGGCTTGTTTGCCTGGCAGTTGTACGACGCCGAAGGCGCCGAACGCGCTTTCATGCGAGCGGCCGAAGGCGCCGTGCTGATGGCAATCGCTATTTATGCAGTGGTCGTGCCTTCGCTCGAGCCGGTCTTTCCCAGCGTCGCGCTTGCCGAAGTACTGCGCCACGCCAACTGTCAAAATCCGGTCGCCGCCAGCGTGGGCTATGAGGCGCCGAGCCTCGTGTTTCTCGCTGGCACCAACACGCATTTCACCGACGCCGCCGGCGCCGCTGATTTTCTGCTCAAAGGCTCCTGCCGCTTTGCTTTCGTCGAAGCGCGACAACAGCGCGCCTTCGCGCTGCGTGCCGAGTCGATCGGATTGCGATACGGCCGCGGCCCGGTCGTCGAGGGCTACGATATCAGTATCGGCAAGCCGATTGCCATGGCGGTATTCGAATCGGCGGGCGCGCCGTGAACGCACCGAATGCACATTCAGGAAAGATAAATTCGACGCCGGCCGCGAAAGCCGCGCGATCCGCCTCATTGGCGGGGCGGCTTACGCGAAATGCAGCACGGAATTTCGAACAAGCACTCCGCGCTCTGGCGCGGCCGCCGCGGGCAAGTTACGCGCCGCTGCCGTCATCCGCCATCGCCGCGGCCATCGGCACGCTCGTTGTCATTGTGGCTTCGATGGTTCTCTTCGACGCGACTGCGAGCGCGTGGGCGCGTCATGAGCCGAATTGGTTTCGTGACCTGTTCGAGCGCATTACCGATTTCGGTTTGTCCGGGTGGTTTCTGTTTCCACTTGGATTTGTTTTACTGGTTCTGGCGGTGCTGATTTCGTCCCAGTCGACACGACTAACGCAAGGAGTGCTTGCCGCGCTCGCCGCGCGCTTCGGCTTTGTGTTCCTGGCGATCGGGGTTCCCGGACTATTCGTTACCATCGTCAAGCGCTTGATCGGCCGCGCGCGTCCCTATGTCGGCGGCCACGACGATCCGTTCGCCTATGTCCCGTTCATCTGGCGGCCCGAATATGCCAGCATGCCGTCCGGTCATGCGACAACGTCGGTCGCCGCCGCTATTGCGATCGGCGCGATCTGGCCGCGCACGCGCATTGCCATGTGGCTCTATGCGGCAGCGATCATGATCAGCCGCGTGGCGGTGCTGGCGCATCACGTCAGTGACGTCATCGCAGGAGCGCTGGTCGCGGCGGTGGGCGCTTACTTGATCCGGCGGTGGTTTGCCGCGCGACATTTAGTGTTTCACCCAGGGGATTTGCGCGCGTCTGCCGGGCCCTCGTTGCCAAGGATCAGGTCGGCGCTGCGCGAGGCGATTGCTGCGGCTAGCCTAAAAGATTGAATCCAATTGTTTTTCCGGCCGATTGAACCCGGCGCAGATGGGCTTTAGAAGCTTGCGGCATGTCGCACGAGAATGGGCGCGAAGCTCCCGCAGTCTCCGTCGTCGTGCCGGTGAAAAATGAAGCCGGCAATATCGCGCCGTTGGTCGCGGAAATCGCCACCGCCTTGCAGGACCGCGCGTTCGAGGTCGTCTACGTCAACGACGGCTCGGGCGATGCGACCGAGCAGGAACTGCGGGGGCTTATGGCTGAACGCCCTTGGCTACGGCAAATCCGTCATGCGCAATCGTGCGGTCAGTCGGCCGCCATAAGAACCGGGGTCGCCGTGGCGCGGGCCGGCTTGGTGGTGACGATCGATGGTGACGGTCAGAATGATCCAGCCTTTATCCCGGCCTTGATTGCGGCGTTCAACGCCGGCGCGCCGCGCATCGGACTAATTGCCGGCCAGCGGGCCGGCCGCAAGGCGACCGGATTTAAGAAACTGCAATCGCGCGTCGCCAATGGCATACGCAGCGCAGTGCTTAAGGACGGCACCCGCGACACCGGCTGCGGGCTGAAGGCCTTTCGCCGCGACTTATTTCTATCGTTGCCGTATTTCGACGGGCTGCACCGGTTTCTGCCGGCGCTGGTCCGCCGCGAAGGCTTCGACGTGGGCTATATCGAGGTCTTCGATCGGCCGCGCCGGCACGGCACCTCGAACTACGGCTTTTGGGATCGGCTATGGATCGGGATGGTCGATCTGTTCGGCGTGTGGTGGCTTATCCGCCGGAAGAAACGTGTTCCCCAATCCGTGGAGGTCACGCTTGCTCATTGAGATGTCTCACGCGATAGGCGCCTATTTGACCGACGTCTTCATCACGAGGATCGACGGGTGGGTGGTGCTCGGCCTGATCGCCCAGGGCCTCTTCACCATGCGATTCCTGGTGCAATGGATTGCATCCGAACGCGCCGGCCACAGCGTGATTCCGCTGGCGTTCTGGATCTTCTCGATCGGCGGCGGAATTTTACTCTTGGTCTACGCTCTGTACCGCAAGGATGCGGTCTTCATCGCCGGCCAGGCATTCGGCGTGTTTGTCTATTTGCGGAATCTTTATTTCGTCCTGCGCGATCGCAAAGCCAGAACTTCGCCGGCGTGACCCGACACAACGCCGGACAACGAAAAGTGCGGGGTCTGGGGCGCAATCGTTTCAAGTTGAATCGATTGCGATTCTAGATGTTTGATGGAGCATTTTTGGGAAAACCGTTTCCATCCCGGATCACGTCCGGGACGGGCTTTCTCCGGATCACGCCCTATGCTCGCGCCGCCGCGGCAAGCGCCGCGAAGCCGCGTTCGAGATCCGCGATTAAATCCTCGACCGCCTCGAGACCGATATGGAAGCGCACCGTCGGCCCGCCAGGCTGCCAGCGCGTCGCGGTGCGCAGCGGTGCGCAATCGAATGGAATCGCGAGGCTCTCATAGCCGCCCCACGATGCGCCGATGCCGAACAATTCGAGCGTGTCCAGAAAGGCGAAATAGGCCTTTTGCGGCACCGGCCTCAGCACCATGCTGAACAGGCCCGAGGCGCCCGTGAAATCGCGCTTCCAGATGGCGTGGCCGGGATGACTTGGCAGGGCCGGATGCAACAGGCGTAGCACTTCCGGCCGCGCTTCGAGCCAGCGCGCGATTGTAAGCGCTGATTGGTAATGGCGTTCCAGCCGCACCGCCAATGTGCGTAACCCGCGCAATCCCAGGTAGGTGTCATCGGGCCCTTCGCATTGGCCGGTATACCGGACGGTGTTTCTGAGGCTTGCGATACTTGCCGCGTTCGCCGATATGGCGCCGAGCATGACGTCGGAATGTCCGCCGATATATTTGGTGCCGGCTTGGATCGCCAAATCGACCCCGTGTTCGAGCGGTCGAAAATAAAGCGGCGTCGCCCAAGTGTTGTCCATCAGCACCATTGCGCCTTTGTCGCGCGCTGCCTTGGCGATGGCGGCTGTGTCCTGCATTTCGAAACTGAGCGATCCCGGCGACTCCAAATAGACGAGACGCGTCTTGGGACGGATCAGTTCGCCAATCGACGCGCCGAGAAGAGGGTCGTAATAGGTGACGGTGACGCCAAGCCGGTTCAGAATTTGATCGCAAAAAATGCGGGTCGGTCCGTAAGCGCTGTCCGTCACAAGAACATGGTCGCCGGCATGCACGACGGCCAGGAAGGCCGACGAGATCGCCGCCAGGCCCGAAGGCAAGAGCGCCACTCCGGCGCATTGCGGTCCTTCGAGTTCCTGCAAGGCAAGCTCAAGGGCTTCCGTCGTCGGCGTGCCGCGCCGCCCGTACTGGTAGCGTGAACGATGGGCGAGAAAATCCTCGGCGCTTGGGTAAAGGACAGTCGAAGCATGGTAGACGGGAGGATTGACGAAGCCATGATTGGATTTTGGATCCCGGCCGGCGGTCACGACTTTCGTGTCCGCTCGCCGGCTCCGAGAACTCTCGCCTTTGCCTTTATCGTTCATTCCGATCTCTCGCGTGGTTGGACGCGCTAGTGCGCTTTGCGGGTCCGCTCATCGCCATAGTCGGCTTGCCTGGCCTATTTCCAGGGCAATATCAACTCCAGTCAACCCCTTGACCTCAAAGTGCGATCGTTCTCAGATGCTTGCGGTTTGGGAAACGAGCCGCGCGCAACCTTTCACCCGCTTGGCGCGCCTTCCTCTCTTGAAAGGGGCTGATCATGAAACGTTTGGCTACGGCATTCGCCATCGCAACCTTGCTTACGCTCGGCTCGCAGGCGGCATTTTCGCAGACGCTGAAGACGGTTCAAGATCGCGGCGAACTCGTTTGCGGGGCGAACGGCACGCTTGCCGGCTTCGGCATGCCCGATCCAAACGGCAACTGGGTTGGATTCGATGTCGATTTTTGCCGCGCGATCGCCGCCGCAATTTTCAACGACCCGACCAAGGTAAAGTTCGTACCGCTTACTCCCGGTAACCGGTTTACCGCCCTGCAGTCGGGCGAAATCGACGTATTGTCACGCAACACGACCTGGACGATGTCGCGCGACACAACGCTGGGCATCGATTTTGCCGCAGTCACTTTTTACGACGGGCAGGGTTTCATGGTGCACAAGTCGTTGAAAGTGAATTCCGCGCTCGAGCTCAACGATGCTTCGGTCTGCGTGCAGCAGGGAACCACGACCGAACTCAACCTTGCTGACTATTTCCGCTCCAATAACATGTCGCTGAAGACGGTAACCTTCGCGACGGCGGATGAGGCGGTGAAGGCCTATGACAGCGGTCGCTGCGACTCTTACACCACGGATTCATCCGGCCTCTACGGCGAACGGTTGCGGCTGAGCGACCCGGACGCCAATATCGTTTTGCCGGAAATCATTTCCAAGGAGCCGCTTTCGCCGGCGGTTCGCCAAGGCGATGACAGTTGGGAAGATCTCGTGCGCTGGACCCATGAAGCGATGGTCGATGCCGAAGAGCTCGGCGTCAATCAGCGTAATGTCGACGATATGCTGAAATCCAGCGCTCCCGACATCCGGCGCCTGCTTGGCGTCGAAGACCAATTCGGTCAATCGCTCGGGCTGACCAACGATTGGGCCTATCGTATCGTCAAGGCGGTTGGGAACTATGGCGAAAGCTTTGAGCGTAATGTGGGTCAAGGCTCGCCGCTGAAGATCGCGCGTGGCCTCAACGCACTGTGGACCAAGGGCGGCCTGCAATACGGGCTGCCGATTCGCTAAGCCGCGCTCGCAATCGGCGGCTCGCGGTCGCGATGGTCGAAATAGCGCAACCCGCACCTCCCGGCAGGCGGCAGTGGGGAAATTTTGCGCTTCAGGCGGCGCTCCTCATCGTTGTCGGCGGTCTTGCCTATGGCGCCTTTGTCAACGCCGCTTACAATCTCCAAAAAGCGAATATCGCATCCGGCTTCCGCTTCTGGAACAACACGGCCGGTTTCGACATCAGCCAGACGCTGATCGCCTATTCGCCGAGCACGTCGACTTTCGGCCAGGCGTTCTGGGTCGGCCTTCTCAACACGCTGCTCGTCGCCTCGCTCGGCATTGTGCTGGCGACCGTGCTCGGTTTTACCATCGGCATTGCGCGATTGTCGCGCAATTGGCTGGTGGCGAGGCTTGCCGGCGGCTATGTCGAATTGATCCGCAATATTCCGCTCTTGCTACAAATTCTGTTCTGGTACAACGCCGTCTTGAAGGCACTGCCCGAACTGCGCAGCAGTATTTCGCTCCCAGGTGGAGCGTTCCTTAACAATCGCGGATTGTTCCTGCCGCGGCCTCAGTTCGGCGATGGGTTCGGCGATGTGCTTGTTGCGTTTCTCGTTGGGGCGGCTGCAACGGCCGCATTGCGCGCCTTTGCTCGCCGCCGCCAGGATTTGACGGGCGCACCGCCTCACACATTGCCTTATGCGCTCGCCCTGATGGTCGCTTCGCCGCTGTTGGTGTTTTTTCTTGCCGGCAAACCGCTGACATTCAGTTTTCCGGAAATGGGCCGCTTCAATATTTTAGGCGGAACCGAAATCCTGCCGGAATTTGCTGCGCTTTTGCTTGCTCTTACCATCTACACGGCAGCTTTCATCGCCGAGGTTGTGCGCGCCGGCCTGCTTGCCGTGCCGAATGGCCAAACCGAAGCCGCGCAGGCGCTCGGATTGCGGTCTGGCAGCACGCTTCGGCTGGTCGTGGTTCCGCAGGCAATGCGCGTGATCGTGCCGCCGCTCACAAGCCAGTACCTGAATCTGATCAAAAACTCCTCACTCGCCGTCGCGATCGGCTATCCCGATCTTGTGCAAGTTTTTGCTGGCAGCGTTCTCAATATTACCGGGCAGGCCGTCGAGGTGATCGGCATCACGATGGCGGTCTATCTTTGCATCAGTCTTGTCACGTCGCTCCTTATGAATCTTTACGGGCGTAAGGTGAGCATCGTGGAGCGCTGAAAAGGAATGGCAGCGGCGAATAGAATTTATCTGCGGGAGGCGCCGGCCGAGCTATTGCCGGCGCCGACCATGCGCGCCGGCGTTTTCGGGTGGCTGCGGACCAATTTGTTTTCTTCGCCGCTCAACGTTGCGCTGACGGTGATCAGTGTCGCCGCCATCGTGTGGGTCGTGCCGCCGTTACTGCGCTTTTTCTTCTTCGACGCCGTTTGGTCGGGCGTCGATCGTCAAGCCTGCCTGGCGTCTCCGCAACATCCGGAAGTGGGCGCCTGCTGGGCCTTCATTCGGGTGTGGTCGTCCTATTTCGTCTACGGCTTTTACCCTGCGGGCCAGCGCTGGCGCGTGGACTTGTTCTTTTTTGCGCTCGCATTCGGCATCGGCTGGGTGGCCTGGCTCGGGGCGCCGCGCCGCGACCTTGGCGCGGCCTACTTGTTCATCGTCCTACCGATCCTTTCTTATTTTCTGCTCAGCGGCGCGCCGCTTGTGGGTCTCGTGTCCGTTCCGACGACGCAATGGGGCGGCATTCTCGTTACGATCGTGGTCGCTACGGTGGGCATTGCCGCTTCATTGCCCCTCGGCATTTTGCTGGCGCTCGGGCGGCGGTCCGCAATGCCGGCGGTGAGAGTTTTATCGGTTATCTTCATCGAATTTGTCCGCGGCGTGCCCTTGATCACCGTTCTGTTCATGGCAAGCGTTATGTTGCCATTATTTGTCCCGGACCGCTTCGCGCCGGACAAGCTTGTGCGCGCGCTAATCGGCGTGGCGCTGTTCGCGTCCGCTTATATGGCGGAAGTCGTGCGGGGCGGACTTCTGTCAATTCCGCGGGGGCAATATGAAGCTGCAGCGGCGTTGGGCTTGCCGTATTGGCGCGCGATGGGTCTCGTCATTCTGCCGCAGGCGCTGCAAGTGACGCTGCCGAATATCGTGAATACCTTTATTGGGCTGTTCAAGGATACGACGCTTGTGTTCATCGTCGGCATTTTCGATTTTTTGCGAACCATCGAGGCCGCTCGGGGCGATCCCCATTGGATCACGCCGGTGACCAGCGTCACCGGCTATGCTTTCGCCGCTCTGTTTTATTTTGTCTGCTGCTACGGCATGTCGCGCTACGCCCGCAACGTCGAAGCGCGGCTTGCGCGCGCCCACCGACGGTAAAAGACGCGGCCATGACGCTTCCAACGAAAAACGCGGATGTTGAGCCGGGCAAGTGGGCGGTCGAAATCATCGCTCTAAACAAATGGTACGGCGAATTTCACGTGCTGCGCGACATCAACCTCACCGTGGCCCGCGGCGAGCGCATCGTCATTTGCGGCCCGTCGGGTGGGGGCAAATCCACCATGCTTCGCTGCATCAATCGGCTGGAAGATTGGCAGCGCGGGCGCGTCATCGTCGACGGCAAGGAGTTGACCGACGATCCCCGACAAATCGTCGCCGTGCGCCGCAACGTTGGGATGGTCTTTCAGCAATTCAACCTATTTCCGCATCTGACGGTTCTTGAGAACTGCACCTTGGCGCCGATCTGGGTACGCCACATGCCCAAGAAAGAGGCCGAGGAGCTAGCGATGCGTTACCTCATGCGCGTCAAGATTCCGGATCAGGCCATGAAATATCCGGCGCGGCTTTCCGGTGGGCAGCAGCAACGCGTCGCCATCGCGCGCGCGCTTTGCATGAACCCGAATATCATGCTGTTCGATGAACCGACCTCGGCGCTCGATCCCGAAATGGTGAAAGAGGTGCTCGACACTATGGTAGAACTTGCGGGCGACGGCATCACGATGCTCGTTGTCACTCACGAAATGGGATTCGCACGGCAGGTCGCGGACCGGATGATCTTCATGGCGGACGGGCAGATCGTCGAAATTAACGAACCGAAGGCCTTTTTCGAGCATCCGCTGCACGAACGCACGCGGCTCTTTTTGCAACAAGTCTTGCATTGAATGAGCCAGGAACGCGGGAAAGCGTGCTGCGTCTGAATGAGGCCGTTGCAAGGATTACGTCTCTGTAATCTTTTAATTTACATTTCGAAACTTTAACTTGCGCGCTCGCGCGCTCCGCCATTTATTTCCGTCAGGGTCAAAACCAAAACGGAATCCAAGGAGCAATCCATGATTAAGCCAGTGATCGCCGTGACAGCGCTTACTGCGCTCGCCGGCTCGTCGTTTGCCTACGCGCAATTTGGCGGTGGCGGGGATCGGGCCTTTGGCGAGGGCGGACAGCGCATCGAACAGCGGCATCGCTTGAGCCCGGCCGATGTTTCCGCTTTTGCCGATGCGCGTATTGCCGCACTCAAAGCAGGCCTCGAATTGAACGCGGATCAGGCGAAAAACTGGCCGCCGTTCGAGCAAAGCGTTCGCGATCTCGTCCAGTTGCGCATCGACCGCATTAAGGCGTGGCAGAACGACGATCAAAGAGAGCAGATGTCACCCTTCGATCGATTATCGCGGCGGGCCGATAACATGGCCAAGACGAGCGCTGCGCTTAAGAAGATCGCCGAAGCCGGCGCGCCGCTCTACCAGAGCCTAAACGACGAGCAGAAAAACCGTTTCATGATGCTCGCCCGCATGCTGCGCCCCCACCATCACATGCAAAGGTTCGGCCAGGGCTATGGCCGAGGCTTTGAGGGTTGGCGCCAGCGCAGCCGCATGCAGGACAACAGCGAGGGCCGCTCGCAGCTGTAAAATCGTGCGACGGCGTTGACGTCATCCTGGAATTTTTGTGCGCTCGCTCATCCCTCCCCACCCAGCGGCGGGCGCGAAGGGAAGCCGCAGGACCTCCCCCTGCGGCTTTCCCGTTTTTTGGCTGATGCTGAAATTCTCAAAGGCGAGGGAAGGGCCACTCACCGCATGAGCGGTCCGTTTGCCTTCTTCCAGGCATCGATACCGCCTGCGATGTGGCAGGCGCTTTTGATCCCGGCGTCCTGTGCCGCCTGCACCGCCATGGCCGAACGCTCGCCGAAGGCGCAATAGAACACGATGCGTTTCCTGGATGCCACCGCCAATTCGTGAAGAATGCCGCCGGCGCCAATTTCCTCGGGCAGACTGGGATAGGGCATATGCAGGGAGCCGGGGATGACGCCGTGTTTTTCGCGCTCGCTTTTTTCGCGCAGATCGATGAGAGCGATGTCGGATTGTTCGCCCAGCGCGACTGCCTCGGCGGCGTACAAAGCCCAGCCTTTGCGCGCTACTTCCTCTTGATGCAGTCCGACGCGCATGTTCGCCGGCACAGCCACGTCCATCATCTTCGGGTTTGGTAATTTCAAATTGTTCATCAGCTCGACATATTCATCTATCGACTTCACCTTAAGCCGCGGATTGAACAATTTTTCCTCGCCGATGGTGGAGACCGTGTCGCCTTTATAGTCATGCGCGGGAAATACGAACGTGTTTTCGGGAAGCTTCAATAGCTTATTGAAGATCGAGTCATATTGGGCGCGCGGATCGCCGTTCTGAAAGTCGGTGCGGCCGGTGCCGCGGATCAACAGCGTATCGCCTGTGAAGACACGGTCGGGAAGCAGGAACGAATACGAATCGTCGGTGTGGCCGGGCGTGTAAAGCACGTTGAGGCGCATGCCTTCGATCTCGATACGATCGCCTTCTACCACGCGCATCGATACGACGTCGGCATGCGTCTGCTCGCCCATGACGGTGATGCAGTGAGTGCGGTCGCGCAGCGCGCCGAGCCCGGTGATGTGGTCGGCGTGCAGATGGGTGTCGACGGCCTTGACGAGCTTAAGATCGAGCTCGTTGACGAGTTGCAAATAGCGGTCCACCTTTTCCAGAACGGGATCGATGATAAGCGCCTCGCCGCCGGGCCGGCTGGCGAGGAGATAGGTATAGGTCCCGGAGGTGCTGTCGAAGAGCTGACGGAAGATCATGTTCGACTCCCCGTGTGTCCCGCACGATTATACCAAAACGATGAGGAGTACGAACGGCTTCTATGAGTTGATCGCGAAGCCGCCGCCTTCGTCTTGTCCGCTAAGTGCCAGGAAGCGGCGTTCCGGGAATGGACGTGCAAGACCCGTTCAGCCTCTCTTCTTGGGACTAATTACGATCACCGAGCCGCGATCAGCTCCACTGGCAGGCTGGCAAACTGCCTCAGGCTGTTGCTGGGCTTGCGCTGCGGTTCGCCGACGATATCGATGCGCTCAACCCGCGCGGCGAGCGCCGTCATGAGCATCTCGGCCTCGAGGCGCGCCAGCATCTGGCCGACGCACAAATGAATGCCGGCGCCGAAGGCAACGTGACCGGCGGCCCGGCGGTTGACGTCGAAGCGCTCGGGCTCGTCCCAGCGGCGCGGATCGCGGTTAGCGGAGGCTAGGAACAGCAACACCTTCGCATCCTGCGGGATTTCGACCCCGCCGATCTCGACTGCGCAGGTGGTGGTGCGGAAGAACGTCTGGATCGGCGACTCCCAGCGCAGCACCTCGTCGAAGGCTGGGCGTACCAGCGCCGGCTTCTCGCGTAACGCCTGCCACTGCGACGGGTTAGTGGCGAAGGCGTAGATCGCGTTGCCAATACCGACAATGGTGGTGTCGAGTCCGGCCGAGAGCAGTGAGCGCACTAGCAGCGGCGCCTCCTCCGCCGTGATCTCGCCGGCGTCGACCGCAGCCCAGATGATCGCGCCGATTCCGACGGGCGACAGCGCCTCGCGGCCGCACTGGGCGTTGATCCAGGGCACGACCTTTGCTGCCTCAGCCATGGCCGCCTCGAAATGCGCGTTGCGCGGACCAAAGGCGTTGAAAACCATCGCGCCGTAGGGCAGCAAGTTTTCCACGCCCTCCCGGCCGAGGCCGACCGCCTTGGGAAACACGCTCAGCGGATATGCCTCGGCGATGTCCGCGATCGCATCGACCCGCCCGCGAGCGACGAGCTCATCCGCCAGTTTCTCGGCCGCTTCCTTGAAGGATGCGCGCAGGGCCGCCATCGGCTTTGCCGACAGTGCCCGGTTCATCACCGTACGGCTGCGCGTATGCAGTGGCGGATCGGCCTCGAGGATTAGACTTGGCGGCCGCCATGGCTTGGTGCGGCGGAAATCGTCGATGCCGACGCCGGCCGCGGAGCTGAACGTCTGCCAGTCGCTCAACGCTGCCTGCACTTCGGCATGGCGTGCGCACGCCCACAGCCCATAACGCTCAAGCCACACCACCGGCCCGGCTTCGCGCAATTCCCCATAAAACGGATAGGGCGCGGAGAGGAAATCGTCGGCGAAAGGATCGAGGGACGAAACTGGAAAGGCGGACATCGCAAATCCTTGATCATGGACGGCAGCAGCACCGGGCAACAGTGAGCAAGTTTACGGCGTTCGCTTTGACGCTGAAACAGCGACGCTAGAGAATTGTTGGCCGATGTTAATTGCAACCGCGCTTTAGGCGCGAGTTGTTGGTCACCAGCCGTTCTCGTCTTCGTCCTCTTCTTCGCAGAGTTCGCCACCACCGATTGTGACCAAATCGTCTCTTCGCAATTGACTTGCGGTCCAGGCAATGTCCGCTTCACGTGGGACTGTGGGCTTAAGAGCTAAAGCGCACAGTGTGGGTGTGTTTTGCTGTCCGCTTTCTGAGGCAAATCTCACTAGCAAAACGGTTCGGTAACCTGTTGTGCGGCAAACTAACAACCTTGCCTCAAGGAGGTGCCGATGACCGTAATGGTAATAGGCTTTGTAATCTTGGCCGTGTTTGGCCTCGGCTTCGTAATCGGTCGCATCTGGCAAATCCGGTCCGATGAGTCGCTGCGGCGCACCAGTTTCCCGATGCCATCCGTCGCGCGCATTCCGTGCCCGAGGGACTTTTAAGCAAATCGCCGCATCGACAACGCGCCGCTCGGCGGCTTCGCGGCGGTCATTGGATCGGTCCCTGAGATCAATCGCGTTCGATCGGCAGGTCGGGGCGCGAGCCCCATTCCGCCCACGAACCATCATAGAGGCCCTTTGGCTCCTTGCCGAGCGATTGAAGGGCGAGAGTCAAAATGGCGGCGGTCACGCCGGAACCGCAGCTCGTGATGATCGGCTTGTCGAGATCGACGCCCGCCGACGCAAATGCCGCGGCGATGCGGTCGCGCGAAACCAGACGGCCATTTTCAATCAGCCGCTCATAGGGCACGTTAAACGACCGCGGCATGTGGCCCGAGCGCAATCCAGGCCGAGGTTCGGGCGCCCGTCCAGCGAAGCGCTCGGCCGAGCGGGCATCCACGATCTGCACGTCTTCGCCGGCGAGCGCCATGCGCACGTCGTCAAGGAGCGCAACGGCCGCAACATCCATTTCGGCATCGAATTTTTTCGGCGCGCGTTTGATCTCGCCGGATTCGAGCGGGCGGCCCTCCGACTTCCATTTCGGCAGTCCGCCGTCGAGGATGTAAACCGATTTGGCGCCGAAGATGCGGAACGTCCACCACACGCGCGCCGC
>Ga0187780_10002845_pt1 | contig 13000 bp, 14 predicted proteins | sample 1015_Q2_SP10_20__FD_132429 | JGI IMG/M metagenome (GOLD analysis project Ga0187780, IMG submission 132429) | Tropical peat soil microbial communities from peatlands in Department of Meta, Colombia - 1015_Q2_SP10_20_MG | ecosystem: Environmental > Terrestrial > Soil > Wetlands > Peat | place...
CCGGCCAGCAGGGCCATCACCCCGACGATCGCCAGCTGCCACATCGCCCAGCCGAGTGGAGATCTCCGGCTCCACTCGAGGGTGAAGGCCAGCAGCGAGCCGTTCTCCCCGAAGCCGTGATGGGTCTCTTCGAAGATCACCTCGGGGTAGCGGCCGGCGAAGAGGCCCAGGGCAAAGGGTCCCGCCGGAGTGGCCCGAAGCGAGCGATTCCGAAAGAGACCGGCGTCCGCCACCAGGGTGACCTCGCCCCCGCCGTCGGCCCGCGTGAGACGGAGGGCGACCGACCGGCCGGTCATCGATGTGAGCAAGGTATCGACCCGCAGAATCGGCGGGACGAAGCAGCGGTTGATGGCGGCGTCCGCTACACTGCTCGAATCCGTGTAGAGCGTATCTGTCACTGCGGCGAGAACGCCGCCCACTCGGGGCCACGGGATCGGTCCAGCCGGTCCCGGCGGCCTGACCTCGACGCTGTCGAGACGCCGCCAGTCCAATGCATAGCCATAGCATCGCATCAGATCCGCTGCCCCCGGTCCTGCCAACAACAGTGCGTTGCCCTCGCGAGCGTCGTTCCAGGTCTTGAGCCGCACCACCTCGGAGCCCCGCAGGGGGGAAGTAGGGTCGAGCAGCACGTAGACTCGCGCCGCTCCCGTTGAATCGGAGGGTAGGTGCTGCAGTCCGTGGCGATCCCGTCGCACCGTGACGCCCAGGCGGGTGAGACCCTCTGCCAGCCCGCGTGCGCCCAGAGGAGCGGTCAGAAAGGTGGAGGGGCGCTCGTCCTCCTGGCCGAGGGGCTGCCGCCGCACGCCAAGGAACGATCCCAGCGCGACCACGGCGGCCAGTGCCCCTGCTCCGATCAGCGCTTCAGTGCGCGCCCGCATACTGCTCCGCCGAAGCCTGCCACACCTCGAAGGCCTCCCGATCACACGGCTGGCCGGCGAACGCGTAGCCGTACAGGGATCGCACCAGGCCACGCAGCCCTTCCCGAGCTGGTTCGTCGAGCCGGGCCTCGCGGGCATACTCCGCGGGGGTCTTGCTGGGATGGAACCGGACGATGCCGCGTCGGTCCAGCTCCAGCACCACCGCCAGGAATTCAGCCTGCATCGCCTCGGGGAAGCGCCCCAGCCGCGCCAGGCGTGCCGCCTCGCGCCGATACCATGGCGCCCCGCGCGCCTCCGGCGCCGGCGCGGCAGCCGATGGCGGAGCTCCGGCGGCGCGAATGGTCCGGGCCATCACCCAGACGCCGTGGACCAGGATCGCAACCAGGACCGCAATGAGCAGCCAGAAAAGGAGCCAGAAGAGATCGGGGTGTCGGCCCTGCTCGCGGGCCAGCCAGTCCATCAGCCACTGCCAGCCCCGCAGCAGGAAGGCGAACGGGTGGGGCCGCTCGACCCAGCGATAATCCGGCGCCGAGAAGACCGAATCGAGGATGCTCCGAAGCGAATCCGCCCCGGAGTTCTGGCCCGGGCTCACGCCTTGGCGAGGCCGGCCGCGAGGACCTCGAGGTCGAACGCCTCCTTACGGACTCGCAGGTCGTAGTAACACACGGTCAACACGCAGTAGAAGAGCGGCCAGATGAGGCTGGAAAGGACGGCGGCGAGCGAGGTCAGACCGAGAAAGCCGGTCATTCCGCCGGCGCCGGGCTCGCTGCCCAGGGTAACCGCCGCGATTCCCCCGAGCGCCAGGAAGGGCAGATACATGAGGAAGCCGACCACGACCAGTGCGACGAAGATCTTTGTCCGGAAACCCCGGGTCAGTGCCCAGGAACGGCCCATCGCCGCCGTGGCCGAGGCCTGAGACTCGATGACCATGGCTGGCGTGGAAAGGGCCAGTCCGCAGGTCAGGATCACTCCGGGAATGATCAGCAGCATGAATCCCAGTACGATGACGAAGCTGGTCAGGATGCCCAGGCCGATGAGCCGGCCGATAAACGGGCCGGCTCTGGAGAACGCCTCGCTCGCCGTCAGGCGGCGCCCCATGTAACTCTCCGAGACGATGAACGTGGACGCGGCGGTGGCGATCGCTCCGAGCACCATGTCCAGGATCAGGCTGCCCAGGTAGAGGGGCAGGTTCGCCACCATGCCGCCCGCCGACTCCACGTAGGCCGACACCGCAAGCGGCAGCGCCCGCGTGACCAGGGTGACTACGAGGAGCGGCAGGAACAGGCTGCGGTAGAGACCGAAGGAAACGTCCAGAATCTCGCCGAGCCTGAGCGGACGCAGCACGGGACCGGACATGTCTGGGAGCTCCCGGGAGAGGTGGTAAGAAGATGCGACGGGGCTTCACGCTTGGGAAGTGAAGCGCGAGCAACCTACATTTGTCCGGACGCCGACCTGAGAACCATGAGCGAGCCTACCGATTTCCGGCAGCATCTCGAGGTCGAAACCCCCGAGCACGTGATCCTCGACTACGAGATCGCGGGACTCGGCTCGCGCGCCCTGGCCGCAATCCTCGATACGCTCATCATCATCGGCTGGGTGCTGCTGCTGTGGATGCTGCTGCTGCGCTTCGGGCCCGATCTCGGCTCGTGGGCCGGCGCGGTCATGGTCCTGACCTCGTTCGCGTCGTTCTGGGGCTACTTCGCCTTCTTCGAAGGCCTCCGCGGCGGCCAGACGCCCGGAAAGCGCCGCATGGGAATCCGGGTCGTGCGAGATACCGGACACCCCGTCACCTTCGGCGCCGCCGCCTTACGCAATGTGCTGCGCATCGCCGACGCCATTCCTCCCCCTTACTTACTGGGCGCCCTGCTGGTGGGGATCCATCCGCGGGGGAAGCGGCTAGGAGACATGGTCGCCGGCACGGTCGTGGTGCGCGACCAACCGGCCATTCAGGCCGGGGAGACGCCCCCCGCCCCGCAAACCGGAGAACTCGAGGCCGCCGGCGTTCCCGAGCTCACGGATGAAGAATTCCATTTTCTTCGCGAGTTCTCGGAACGCGGCCCCACCCTCCCAGAGGAGGTCCGTGGCCGGCTGGCTGCGCGTCTGACGGCCCGCTTGGCGGAACGATATCCCACCCGGCCCCCCGATCCCGAACTCTTCCTCGCCACGTTGTATCGGGACGAACTCGCCCGCCGCCGGGGACGGTTCGGCAGCCGGAGCGCGGGAGAGGCGCGCGGCGAACCGGGCGGTGGTGTGGCCGAGCGGCTGGTCGCGCGAAAGGCGGCTCGCTGGAGCGAGTTCCAGGCCCTCGCCGAGCGCGCCACCAAGAGCGGTCTCGACAGCTTTCAGGCATCCGAACTCCCTGACTTCGCGGCGCGCTATCGCGAGGTGGCGGCGGACCTGGCCCGGGCCCGCACCTACCGTGCGTCGCCCGCGGTCCTCGCCCGTCTCGAGCGGCTGGTCGCCGCGGGCCATAACGCGCTGTATCGCGACGAGGCCCACACCGGTCGCCAAGTCTGGCGCTTCCTCGCCCGCGAGTGCCCGGCCGGGATCATCCAGGCGCGGCGGACCGTGCTCCTGGCCTTCCTCACCTTCTCCTTTCCCGCGATCGCCGGCTATCTGCTGCTCAAGGAGCGGCCGGCCCTGGCGCAGCAGGTCATCCCGGCGAGCATGCTGGACCGGGCCGAGGCGGGCACTCAGCGGCAACAGAGCGGCAAAGGCTATTACGAGGCGGAAGCCGAGTCCCGGCCCCTGATGGCCTCTTCGATCATGACGAACAACATCCGCGTCGCTCTCAGCTGCTTCGCGTCGGGCATCTTTCTTGGAATCGGCTCGCTAGTGCTTCTGGGTTACAACGGACTGGCGCTGGGAACCATTTCGGGGCACTTCGGCAACGTCGGCCTGCTGGGTTATCTCTGGACCTTCGTGATCGGACACGGCGTCCTGGAGCTGTTCGCGATCTGGGTAGCCGGCGCCGCCGGCTTCCTGCTCGGCAAGGCGATCATCGCCCCCGGAGAGCTCTCGCGCGGCGAAGCACTGGTTCTCACCGGCCGCCTCGCCATCCGGATGATCGGCGCGGTGATCGTGCTCCTGGTGATCGCGGGGTTGATCGAGGGATTCGTCTCGGCGAGTACGGTACCCCTGGGCTACCGGCTGGCGGTCAGCGGCGCCAGTCTGTTCTTCCTCATCGCTTATCTCACCAACGGCTGGCTGTACCTGCGTCGGGGCGAAGTGCCAGCGTAGGGATCGGCGTCGCCCTGAGCGCGGCGATCGGCGTGCCGGGACCCGCGATCCCTCCTGGTGGTCCTCTCCCGCCCCAGCCCTCAACTCTCTCTCAGGATTCCCCGCATCCGCACCGCGAGCGCCTCGATCTCCCGAAGGCTGGTGAGGGTTTCGGGGTCCAGCTTCGATTCGTTGAGGAGCAGGAGCTGGGTCTCGGCCAGCAGGGCGGAAAGCGGATTGGAAAGATCGTGGCGCAGCTTGTGAAATCGATCGGTCTCGGACGTCACGTCGGCGCACCCGATTTTGAAGGAAGGAACCGGCCCCCAGCGTAGTGCCGGTAATATAAGGTTCCCTGTGGCAGTAAGGAGGGCGACATGCCCCACCTGGAAGCCCGCCGCGACGGCTACCTCATCTCGACCGATCCGGCGCGGCTCGACCCTTCCGCGATTCACGCCTACCTCTCTCGTTCCTATTGGGCGGACGCGATCCCGCTCGACCTCGTCATCCGATCGCTCGCCGGCTCGCTCTGCTTCGGCCTCTACACCGATGGTGTCGCGCAGATCGGGCTGGCGCGGGTGATCACCGACCAGGCGACGTATGCGTACCTCTGCGATGTCTACGTCCTCGAGGAGTACCGGGGTAGCGGGCTGGGTCGCTGGCTCATGGAGGTCGTGATGGGGCACCCCGACCTGCAAGGGTTGCGGCGTTTTTCGCTCGTGACGCGGGACGCCCATGGGCTGTACGCGCCGTTCGGGTTTACCCCAGTGGCACAGCCGGAACGATATATGGAAATCGTGCGCCCAGGCCTGTATCGTCGGAGCGCAGCAGGCCTTGACCCGTCTCATGAAAGACCTTGACGCTCTCCACCCCCCGGCCTATAATAGGTCTGCTCCCAGTTCCGAGACCTCTCCCAGGCGTCCCTTCTACACCACAAACCACTCGCAAGCCGGGCTCTCCGGCTCGTTGCTCAATTCCGATCCCGAACACATTTGCCCGCCCCCAACAAGGCTCGTCCGCCGGCTGACCGGCGGCCCACTCCTGACCGGAGTGCGACGACTGAGCGGAGTACCACTCCCGTGGATATCGCGGAGCTCAAGCAGAAATCCGTCGCGGAACTGCATGCGCTGGCCGAACAGCTGAATATCAGCAATTACTCGGGCCTGCGGAAGCAGGATCTCATTTTCCGGATCGAACAGACCCTGCTCGATCAGGACACCGTCATCCGTGGCGAGGGTGTACTGGAGATCCTGCCGGAGGGCTACGGCTTCCTCCGCAGCCAGGACTGGAACTATCTCTACGGCCCCGACGACATCTACGTCTCGCCTTCCCAGATCAAGCGCTTCGATCTGCGGACCGGCGATACCGTCATGGGACAGGTCCGCCCCCCCAAGGAGGGGGAACGGTACCTGGCGCTGCTCAAGGTCGAGAGCGTCAACTACGAGGAGCCGGAGAAGACCAAGCACCGGATCGCCTTCGATAACCTCCGGCCGCGTTACCCCGACCAGCGCATCCGCCTGGAGCGGGCAACCGGCGACCTCTCCATGCGAGTGGTCGACCTGCTCTCCCCGATCGGCAAGGGTCAGCGCGGTCTGATCGTCGCGCCGCCCAAGGCGGGCAAGACGATCCTGATGCAGAAGCTCGCCAACGCCATCAGCGAGAATCACCCGGAGTGTGTGCTGATCGTGCTGCTCATCGACGAGCGGCCCGAGGAAGTCACTGACATGCAGGAGAACGTGCGGGCAGAGGTGATCTCCTCCACCTTCGACGAGCCCGCCGACCGTCACGTGCAGGTGGCGGACATGGTGATCGAGAAAGCCAAGCGGTTGGTGGAGCATGGCCGCGACGTGGTGATCCTGCTCGACTCCATCACCCGCCTCGCCCGGGCGCACAACGTCGTGGTGCCCCATTCCGGGAAGATCCTCTCGGGCGGCGTGGATGCCAACGCGCTGCAGAAGCCCAAGCGCTTCTTCGGAGCTGCCCGCAACATCGAGGGCGGCGGGTCACTCACCATCATCGCCACCGCGCTGATCGACACCGGCAGCCGGATGGATGAAGTGATCTTCGAAGAGTTCAAGGGCACCGGCAACATGGAATTGGTCCTCGACCGGCGCCTCGCGGACCGCCGCATCTACCCCGCCATCGACATCCAGCGCACCAGCACCCGCAAGGAGGAGCTCCTGATGGACAAGGACGAGCTCAACCGGGTGTACTTGCTGCGGAACTTCCTGGCCGACATGCCGCCGGTGGAGGCCCTCGAGTTCCTGCTGGAGCGGATGAAGCGAACCAAGAGCAACAAGGAATTCTTCGCCACGATGGCGCAATAGGCGCCCAGGCAGGCGGCCGCGCTACGAGCAGCCGGCATTCGGCTCGGTGCGCTAATTTTCTGCCATGCCTATCCCGCCGTCCGGTCGCATCATCGCCGTCGACTGGGGCGAGGTCCGTCTGGGCCTCGCCCTTTCTGATGAGGGACAGGTCCTTGCCAGCCCCCTCGACACGCTCACCCGCCGACCCGGCAAACGCTTCCCCATGCTCCCGTTCGTGGCCCACCTCGAACGGCACCACCCCGTGGGCGTCGTCGTCGGGCTGCCGTTGACGTTGCAGGGCGAAGAGGGGCCCAGCGCCGCCGCGGCTCGAGAACTGGCCGGGCTTATCGCCGGCCGAACCGGGCTCCCGGTGGAGCTCGTCGATGAGCGCCTGACCACAGCCAGGGCACACCGGGAGATCCGGGAACAGGGCGGCTCCAGCCGTGGGCGGCGGGAGGAAGTCGATGCGCTGGCCGCCTCGGTGCTGCTGCAGGGCTACTTGGACCAGCGGCGCGGTGGCCTCACGTGATCGGGCGCCGCCTCGTTCTCGTGCTTCCGTTGCTGCTTGGCTGCGCATCCCCGCCACCGAACGGGCCGACGGTCCGGGTGGTGATCCCAGCCCACGCGACCTTTCGCGCGGTGACCGATTCCATCGCCGCCCACGGACTGGTCGCTTCGCCACTCTGGTTCCGGGTCCTGGCCCGTCTTCGCGGCGCCGACCGGGCCGTCAAAGCGGGCACCTACGACCTTCCCGCCGGCGCGAGCTCGTGGGCTCTGCTCGGCATTCTGGAATCGGGCCGAGTGGCCACCGTGCGGCTCACGGTGCCGGAAGGCCTCACCCTCCTTGACCTGGCGGATCTCGCAGAGGAGAAGCTGGGGATCCCGGCGGACACCCTCCTGGCGCGCGCCCGCGATGCGGCCGTCCGTGAGCACCTGGGCATCAGCGCGCCGAGCCTGGAGGGATACCTCCTGCCCGAGACCTATACCCTGCCGGTGCCGGTCACGGCCGATGCCCTGCTTGAAGCGATGGTCGCGGAGTTCGAGCGCCAATGGGCCCCGGCATGGAACCGGAGACTCGATTCGCTGGGCCTGAGCCAAACCGAGCTGCTGGCCCTGGCGTCAATCGTCGAAGGAGAGGCGCGTCACGACGATGAACGCGCTACCATCGCTGGGGTCTACCTCAACCGCCTGCGGCTCGGCATGCTCCTCCAAGCCGATCCGACGGTACAGTACGCCGTGGAGCTGGCGACCGGGGCTCGGAAGACTCGCCTCTACTTCAAGGATCTCGACATCGAGTCACCCTACAATACCTACCTCCACCCCGGGCTCCCTCCAGGCCCCGTCAACTCCCCAGGCATCAGGAGCATCCAGGCCTCCCTCTACCCGGCTCAGGTGCCCTACCTGTACTTCGTTGCCGGGCCGGATGGGCATCACGTCTTCAGCCGCACGATGGCCGAACACAACCGGGCCATCGAGGAGATCCGGCGGCCGCACTCCAACGGCAGGTAGGCCTCGACCGGCGGGGGCTCTCAGGCGAGCATGGCGGCATAACGCCGCGCCGCCGCCTCGATGTCCGCCGCGCCGAGGATCCCGGACACCACCGCCACTCCAGCGCCGCCTGCCGCCAGCACCGCAGGAACATCTTCGGGACGGACCCCGCCGATCGCTAGGCAAGGCCGGCCGCCCGACAACGCCACGATTCGGCGGAACCCTTCGGCGCCGAGCGACGAACCGGCATCGGCCTTGGTATCCGTTACCCGCCAGGGGCCAACGCCCCAATAATCCGCGTCCAGTGCTCCGCGGGCTTCGTCGGCGCTTCCCACCGAGGCGCCAATGAGGGTTCCCGGGGGCATGATGCGCTTCGCGAGTTCGACGGCCAGATCATCCGGCCCGAGATGCACGCCGAGCCCCGCGGCCGCCGCCACGTCCGGGCGGTCGTTCACGATGACCAGCACCTCAATCGCCTTCCGGAGTCGCCTCGCGAGGGCGAGCAGCTCGCGCGGCGCCATCGCCTTCAGCCGCAGTTGCACCGCGGTCACACCACCCTGCACGGCCTGGCGCGCCAGATCCACCGGATCGCGACCGGCCAGCAGCCGGTCGTCGGTGACCAACATCAGACGAAGGTGCTGCGCTAGATTATTCGGCATGAGCGAGCCTTCTCCCCTTCGACTGCAGGGCATCCGCGGTGCGACCACCGTGGAGGCCAATGATGCGCAACAGATCCTGGAGGCGACCGACGAACTGCTGCGAGCCCTGATCACCGCCAACGAGCTCAGTCCGGACGACGTGGTCAGCGGTCTCTTCACCATGACCGCTGACCTGAATGCCGCCTTCCCGGCCCGGGCCGCGGAGGTCTACGGCTGGAATATCGTGGCGCTGCTCCATTCGACCGAGATCCCCGTCCCCGGCTCGCTCCCGCGCTGCATCCGGCTCCTGGTCCACGCGTACACCCGGCGGAGCCGGGACCAGATCCGGCACGTTTACCTGCGCGCCGCAACGGTGCTCCGGCCCGACCGGGCGCGCTCGTAGGTAGAGGCGGGCCTCCTCCGGCACCCGCCCGCCGCTCCATCCACCATGGATTACCCGATCGCCAAGGTCGCCAGCAGGGGCGCCGACCGCTGGACTCGCGGCCACCCCTGGATCTACCGGAGCGACGTGGTTCGCGAGCCCGGTACGGCCGGGCTCTGCGAGGTGCAGGATCTCCGCGGCAAGCGACTCGGCGTGGCCCTTTATTCCCCCAAGTCCGAGATCAGGCTCCGCCTGCTGACCCGGGAGAACGAGGTCATCGGCCCGGCATGGTGGCGGCGCCGCCTCGCGGCCTGTTTCGCCCGTCGCGAGGGAATCGACGCAACGGCCTATCGGCTGGTGCATGGCGAGGGGGACGGGATCCCGTCGCTCATCGTGGATCGCTACGATCGCTGGCTGGTGCTGCAGATTCTCTCCGCCGGCCTCGAGACCCTGCGCGGGGAGATCATTGCGGCGCTCGACGAGCTGCTCAAACCCGAGGGAATGCTGCTTCGCAACGACGTCGCGGTCCGCAAGCGGGAGGGACTGCCTGAGGAAATTACCCTCGTTCAGGGAAGCGTGCCGGAGCAGATCGAGATTCGCGAGGGATCGGTGCGCTACCTCGCCGCTCCCTGGACCGGCCAGAAGACCGGGGCGTTCCTCGACCAGCGACCCAACCGCCTGCTCGCGGCCACGCTGACCCGGCCCGGCGGAACCGCGCTCGACTGCTTCACCTACCACGGCAGCTTCGCCCTGCACCTCGCGACCCGGGCGAGCCGAGTCATCGCCGTGGATGTCAGCGCCGAGGCGCTGGCACGAGGCCAAGCGAACGCCGCACTGAACGACTTCGGCAATCTGGTCTGGCAGGAGGGGGACGTCTTCGAGGTGCTGCGGCGGTTCGAGCGCGAGCGCCAGCGGTTCGACACGATCGTGGTCGATCCCCCCGCCTTTGCCAAGACCAGAAGTGCCGTCCCCCAGGCGCTCCGCGGCTACAAGGAAGTGAATCTGCGGGCCATGCGACTGCTCGCCCCGGGCGGGACCCTGGTGACGGCCTCCTGTTCCTTTCATGTGGGTCGGCCCGCGTTCCTCTCGATGCTCGAGGCGGCGGCGGCCGACAGCGGCCGGCGAATGATTCTGACTCATCTGCTGGGTCAGGGGCCGGACCACCCGGAAGTCCTCACCATCCCGGAAACCGGCTACCTCAAGGGGGCCGTACTCCTGGCAGAGGCCTAGGTAGTAGATGAGATGGGGTGACCTAGCTCCGTGCCATCTCACGTCTTACGACCCGTTCCCGGTTGACACCTCGCCCCTGTCCATACGACTTTGTAGCTGATCCTCTCCCCCTCGACTCTCCCCCAGGCGCCGGACGGGGCACGACGAGCCTTCATGCTGACCGCCCTCCAGCTCCAGCAGCAGCGGCGCCGTCGCCCGCTCCCATCGCTCAAGCACCAGTACCATGAGTACATCTTGCAGCGAATCGAGAGCTACAAGAACAGTCTTTCCAGGCGCGAACTGCTGGAACTGGGCAACGAGGCAGTCGCCGAAATGGCGGAGGCTGGCGACCAGTTCCTGCTCACCGAGGTCCTGCTGACCGACTGGGTGGACCGGCTGATCCACAAGCGGCTCCGGCTGCAGCCCTATGGCCGCTGGTCCCGGCATTTCCGCCAGCTCCGCACCGCCCAGCGGGAACCCACCCATTGGGGCGTCGATCGCCGGAGCCCGGTAACCCGTCTGCTCGCGAGACTGGAGCCCGGCGATACGGCCCTGGTCATCGGCTGTGACTCAGCTCCGGTGGCTTTTCTGCTGGCGGCGCACGATGTCGAGGTCGTCTTCATCGGAAATGACATGACCTTTGTGGACCAGGTGGAATCCCGGGTCGCCGAGGAGGCTCTGGGCCACTACTGCAGCACCTACGTTGCCCCAACGGGGCAGTACGGGCCCGGCCTCCCCGATCGGGTGCAGATCATCGCGATCGATACCGCGACTCTGGAGGCCGAGACCGCCTCCGCCCGGAGGGCCATCGTCCAGCGACTGATGGACCGGACCGTGGCCAGCGGGGTTCACCTGATCCTGCCGAGCGAGCACGCTCTCGCGCCAGATGCCTTCCTGTCGCTCTACTCCGAATGGGCCCGCGAAGACCCGCCCTCGGAGAAGCGGCGCCCCAGCAAGTCGCTCGGCATTCTGCTTGGCAAGCCGCCAGAAGTGGCGGAACCGAGGGCCTCGCTCAAGTCTCGCGAGGCCTGAGGCCGCGTCGCTCCGATGCTCCTGCGCAATCTCGCCTATCTGGATGCCCTGGCACGGGAGCAGCACTTCGCCCGCGCGGCGGCGGCCTGTCACGTCACCCAACCGACCCTCTCGTCCGGCATCAAGCAGCTCGAAGAGGAACTCGGTCTTCTCATCGTGCAGCGGGGCCAGCGCTTCCAGGGGTTCACCCCCGAAGGGCTCCGGGTACTGCACTGGGCCCGTCAGATTCTGGCGGATACCAGCAGCCTCCAGGCGGAAGCCAGCGAGCTGCGCGGGGGGCTGGTGGGACGGCTGCGGATCGGGGCCATCCCCGTCACGCTCCCGGCGGTCGCTCTGCTCACCACCCCGTTCGCCGAGCGGCATCCCAAGGTCACAATCACCGTCCTCAGCCTGACGTCGATCGACATTCAGCGGGGGTTGGACGAGTTCAGTCTCGACGCGGGCCTGACCTACCTGGATAACGAGCCACTTACTGGTGTACGGACCGTGCCGCTCTACCGGGAGCGCTATTACCTCTTCACCGCCTCCAACGGACCCCTCGGCGAGCGTGCCACGGTGTCATGGGGGGAACTCGGTAACCTCACGCTCTGCCTGCTCACCCCCGATATGCAGAACCGGCGGATCATCAACAGCAACCTTGCCGCCGTTGGAATCAGCCCGCACGTTGCCATCGAGACCAACTCGGTGCTCACGCTCTGGGCCCAAGTCCATTCCGGCGGCTGGTCGAGCATCCTGCCGCAGCCCTTTCTCCATCTGCTCGGAGAGCCGGAAGGACTCCGGGCAATCCCGCTCATAGATGATCCGACGCACTATACGATCGGGCTCGCGATTCCCGATCGCGAGCCAGTAACCCCGTCGGCACGGGAACTCTTCAAGCTGGTTGGGGAGCTGAACCTCGAAGAGGGACTCGACCTACCGCCCCTACCGAAGTCACGCAGGGGCTGACCGCGAGCCTCAGGCCCGGTCCCGGATCCGCTCCGGGTGGGTATACACCGTGTGCCGGTCCCGTCGGACGAAACCCACCAAGGTGAGCCCCGACTGTTCTGCCACCCGGATTGCGAGTCCGGTGGCGCCAGAGATCGCGGCCATGATCGGGCTTCCGAGCACCGTGGTCTTCTGCACCATTTCGAAGCTCGCACGGCTGGTGACGACCACGAACCCCGTCGCGGGGTCCACACCCTGGGGCGCCAGCGCCCCGATGAGCTTGTCGAGCGCGTTGTGCCGCCCGACATCCTCCCGAATCAGGGAGACGGCGCCGTCGGCATCCGCCCAGCCCGCGGCATGGACTGCTCCCGCGGCGCGATTGAGACGCTGACCCTCCGCAAGCGCCTCGACAGCCCGGTGGAGCGCGCTGGCGCTAATGGGACGCCCGGCGGGCACCATGTGCATCTCTCTCAGGACCGCGGCCACGCTGTCCGACCCGCAGATGCCGCAGCCGGTCCGGCCGGTCAGCCGCCTGGTGCGCCCCGCAATGGTCTCCTCGCACTCGGCGGAAACCGTGGCCTGCAGCTCGATCCCCTGGCCGTAGCGGATCACCTCGAGTCCCTTGAGGTCCGCGGGCGAGCGGATCAGTTCCTCCGTGAGGCTGAAACCCAATGCGAAATCCTCGAGATCGCTTGGGGTTGCCATCATCACGACATGGGGAACGCCGTTGTAGACGATGGCCACGGGAACCTCTTCAGCGACCTGCTCCAGCGACTCCGCTCTGGCGCCCCCTTCCCAGCGCAGGGCCGTGTGCTCCAGAAGGGGCGCAGCATAGCCCAGCCGGTGTAGACCCAGGGGGTCCTTGAGCTTTTCGAGATCGACTTTCATGCTCCCTCCGTCCGTGGCTCGACGTTTCGGGATGCTCAG
>Ga0187780_10002847_pt1 | contig 12998 bp, 13 predicted proteins | sample 1015_Q2_SP10_20__FD_132429 | JGI IMG/M metagenome (GOLD analysis project Ga0187780, IMG submission 132429) | Tropical peat soil microbial communities from peatlands in Department of Meta, Colombia - 1015_Q2_SP10_20_MG | ecosystem: Environmental > Terrestrial > Soil > Wetlands > Peat | place...
TAGGTGCAGCCCAGGGCGCCCAGCCGCTGCACCTCGTCGGCGTAGGCGGCGGCCAGGTCGGCCCAGAAGCCTTCCATGTCGGGGTACACCGCGGGATCCACCGAGGCGGGTCCGCCGCGGTAGTGGACCATGTTCGGCGACGGGATGGTGAGCTTGGGCACGGCCGTGGTGACGTGGTCCTTCAGGAACGTGAAGGCGTCGGCGAAGATCGTGTCCCTGATGCCGAGCTTCCCGTCGATCCGGATCGAGGCCGGGGTGAACTCGATGTCCCCGGCCGCGTTGTGGAACTTCACGGCCAGGTGGCCGGGGGCCTTGGACACGCCGCCGAGGGCGTAGATGAAGTCCATGTGCCAGGAGGCCCGGCGGAACTCGCCGTCGGTGGCCGACTGCAGGCCGACCTCCTCCTGCATCCGGATCGCGCCGGGGATCTCCTCGTCCTCGACCGCCTTCAGGTCGGCCGCGGTGATCCGGCCCGCGGCGAAGTCGTCGCGGGCCTGCAGCAGCCGCTGGGGGCGCAGCAGGCTGCCGACGTGGTCGGCGCGGAACGGGGGGCTGGTCCTGCGGGCCATGGGCTACCTCTCTTCGGTGGGATAAATCAGGTCGATCAAGTCCGGGGGAACGCCGAGCGTGTCGCCGAGGATACTGCGCATCAGGTCCTTGGGCACCAGGCAATCGGCGCAGGCCTGCGGGGTGGCGCTGATCGTGACCCGGACACGGGTGCCCTCCTCGGCGACCTCCATGAGATAGCCGTCGGCGGCGAGGCTGGAGCGCAGAGCCACGGTCCGTTCGGTATCAATCATGAGAGAACCGGGGTGATGGGGCGTTCGAGGGCGGCGGTGAGCGGTCCGACCGGGGTCGCGGTGCCGGACCGCTCGCCGAAGACCCGGACCACCATGGAGATCGCGGCGTTGCGGGCGCCAGCCACGATGATGGGGACGTGCCTGGGCGAGGGCAGGATGCGGCTGAACTCCTCGTCGGCGCTTTCGTCGGGGTCGGCGAAGCGGGCGATGCCGCGCAGGCCGTTCTTGCCCGCCCGGCGCAGGTCGGCGCCGGTGCGGCCGCAGTGCTCCATCAGCCAGGCCTGGACGTCGTGCTTCGAGAACCCGGAATCGGCCAGCATCTGGGCGTGCTCGGGGCAGAACACCACGCCGGCCGAGGTGTCGCGGAAGATCAGCGCGCCGGTCCGGGAGATCGTGTCGGCGACGTCCCACAGCACCTGCTCGGGATCCGGGGTGTGCCGGTTGTCGACGAACTCGCAGGTGCGCAGCAGCGTGGCCGACACGGCGCTGGTCCCGGCGGGCTGGCCGCCGTCGGCAGCGAACGGCGGCCACGGCGACTCCTCCTCGTTCTCGGCCAGGCAGATCGACCAGCGGCCGGGCAGGCCCTGGGTGGCCTGCTCGAGCACGTGCGGGCGGATGCCGAAGGCGTTGCGGACGATGAGGCCGATGGCGCGGGCCACGGTGGCGTTCGGCCGGAAGCCGGGGCCGAACGCGCCGCCCGCGGTGTTGAAGCCGAGTTCGTGCCGTACCGGGCCGTTGACGACGATCATCGGCGCGGGCCCGCTGGTGGACTGCCAGCCGCCGCCGCGGGCGGCGCGCTCGCGCATCAGCGCGTCGAAGGCGGCCAGCACCACCGGGAAGTACTCGGGCAGGCAGCCGGCCATGACCGCGTTGACGGCGGCCAGGTAGACCGTGCAGTCGCGGCCGACCTGCTCGAGCTCGCCGATGACCTCGTCCGGGCTGGCGGTGGTGGTGGCGAGGAACTTGTCGACGAGGGGTTGCGAGGCGGGGACCAGGGGCAGGCCGTCGGACCAGCCCTGGGCGTAGCAGTACTCGATGGCCGCCTGGGCGGCCTCGGGGTCGGGGGGTTCGGTCATTCGTCCGGCGCGGTAAGCAGGGTGACCACGTCGTCGAGGACCTGGGCGGCGCGCTCCTTGACCTGGTCCGGCGTGAGCACCGCCACCGGGTGCGGGGTGGTCGCGTACCGGTAGCCGGGCGCGCCGCGCAGGTCGGCCATGGCGTCGGCGGTGACCTGGAACGCGTCGCTGCAGATCGCGGCGGCGGGCAGCCCGGCGGCCTCGAACACGATGCCGTCGGCCACGGCGGACGCGCTGCACGAGCCGCAGTCGCCGATGCCGGTGATGATGACGTCGCAGCTCGCGGCCATCTCCTTGACCAGGTCCTCGGGGGCCGGCGCGGCGAAGTTGACCTTGGTGCGGGCCATGGTGCTCTTGGCGCCGTGCTGTTGTACGAGCAGCCGGCCGATCTCGTCGAGGAACGGGGCGGCGTTCTGCTTGGTGTTGACCAGCAGGCCGACGGTGGCGCCGTGCAGGTCCTTGCGTCGGCGTGCCCGGGGGGGTCGTGGTTTCACGGCGGTGGTGGTGGTGCCGGTGGGGTCGAGGATCGGGTAAGGCATGAGTCCTTCTAATGCTCGTGGATGATGACGCCGCGGATGTTCTTGCCATCCATCATGTCCTGGTAGCCCTCGTTGACCTGGTCCAGGGTGTAGCGCCTGGTGACCAGCTCGGTCAGCTTGATGTCGCCGGACTGCCACAGGCCCAGGATCATCGGGATGTCGTACAGCGGGTTGGCCCCGCCGAACAGCGCGCCCTGCATCCGGCGGTGGTAGCCGATGAGGATGCCGCCGGGCAGCACCATGTCGTAGTAGCCGACGCCGGTGATGACCACCGTCCCGGCCTTGCCGGTCATGTCGACCGCAGCCTTGACCACGTCGTTGTTCATCTCGCCGACGGTGCAGATCACCTTGTCCGCGAGCTGGCCCCGGGTCAGGTTGATGAGGGTTTCCTTGGCTTCCTCAGGGCCCGCGAAGGCGTGGGTGGCGCCGAGTTCCATGGCCTGCTCGCGCTTGAACTCGACCGGGTCGATGGCGATGACGTTCTTGCCGCCGGCGTACCGGGCGCCCTGGACCGCGTTGATGCCGACCCCGCCGGTGCCGAAGACCACCACGGTGTCGCCGGGCCGCACGTCGGCCGCGTAGATGGACGAGCAGAAGCCGGTGGTCACCCCGCAGCTGACCAGCGCGGCCAGCTCGAACGGGATGTCGTCCTCGATCTTCACGCAGGACCACTCGGAGATGACGGCGCGCTGGGAGAACGTGCCGAGCACGCACATGCCGCCCAGGTCCTCGCCGTTCTGGTGGAACCGGAAGGTGCCGTCGGTCAGGCAGCCGATGGCCGCGTTCTTGCCCGCGTCGCAGAGGTTCTGGTGGCCGGTGGAGCAGTAACGGCAGGTGCCGCAGACCGGGATGTAGGAGCAGGCCACCCGGTCGCCTTGCTTGACCCTTGTAACGGCGGGGCCGGTCTTCTCGATCACGCCGGCGCCCTCGTGCCCGCCGACCAGGGGCATCCGGGCCACGCCCTGGGCCCGGATGTGCTCGTCGGAGTGGCACAGGCCCGCGGCCTCGTACCGGATGAGCACCTCGCCGGCCTTCGGCTCGTCCAGGTCGAGTTCGGTAAGTTCCCACGGCTCGCCGCCCTTGCGGAGCACCGCGGCCCGGGTCTTCATAGTCGCTCCTTGTGTTCGGGCTTGGGTTTGGCTGGCTAACAGTTTTCATATCACGCGCTTCTCGTCGTCAAAAGTGTCATATATCGTGTGCCCTGAGCCGGGAGGGAGCACTTATGACCAGCACCGCATCGGCCGGGCCCGTCACTGTTGTGGACCCCAGTTCTCTGCTCACCGACGGCGCACAGCTCATCGGCGGGCAGTGGGTGCCGGCGGCCGGCGGGGAGACGACGCAGATCAAGACCGTCGTCATCAACGCGTGAGGTTCGCTCCCTCGCGAAGCTTCGCGCTGGCATCGGGATCCAGGCCGATCCAGGCCGGGAAGGGGAGCTTTGGACGTATCGCTTTCCGGGAAGGTGGCGCTGGTCACCGGGGCGGGCCCGAACATCGGCAGCGGGATCGCGCTGGCGCTGTCCCGGTACGGGGCGCGGGTGGCGTGCAACGACCTCGATTTCGACGCGGCCAAGGCCGCGGTGCGGCGGATCGAGCGCAACGGCGGGGTGGGGCTGGCGCTGTCCGGCGATGTGAGCGTCGAGGCGGACGTGGTGGCGAACATCGGCGCGGTGCTCGAGGCGTGGGACCGGATCGACATCGTCATCAACAACGCGGCCTGGCTGCACGCGTGCGGGCTCCTGGAAGAGGACCTGGCCTCGTTCAACCGCGCGATCACGATCGCGGTCAACGGCAACTTCCTGTACACCAAGTACGGGGCGCTGGCGATGATCGAGCGCGGGATCAAGGGCTCGATCGTCTCGATCCTCTCGTCGAACGCGTGGCAGGGCGCCCCCGGCTTCATCGCCTACGCCACGCACAAGGGCGGGCTGGCCAACTTCGTCCGGGCCGCCGCGATGGACCTGGCCCCGTACGGCATCCGGGTCAACAGCTTCACCCCGACCGCGCCGCGGCCAGACAACCCGGAACTGCTCGCGCAGTGGCGCGCCGAGGGCCGGACCGAATTGCGTCCGCCACGGCGTGAGGTTGGCGAGCGGCCCCCGTGGTGGCGGGAGACCGGGACGTTCGACGTGCGCGGGCAGATCCCGATGGGCGAGCCGGCCACCCCCACCGACATCGGGCACTGCATCGCGTGGCTGTCGTCGGACTACGCCCGCCTGATCACCGGGTGCGACTTCGTGATCGACGGCGGCGCCCGGGCCAAGTACTGGGCGTACACCCCGGCGGGTGGCGCCGCGGCTGGCCCGGTGCCGCTGATCCCGCTGGACATTTCCTCGGAGGACGATTTCCTTGGGTGACACGGTGCGGGCGGCGGTGCAGACCGGGCCCCGGCAGATCGAGATCAGGGAATTCCCGCGGCCGGTCATCGGGCCCGACGACGGCGGGCTGCTGCGGATCGAGGCGTGCGGGATCTGCGGCAGCGACGTTGAGCAGTACAAGGGCAACCTGGGCGGCCAGTGGCTGCCGATGGTGCCCGGGCACGAGCCGCTCGGGATCATCGAGGAGATGAGTTCCTCGGCGGCCGCGCGGTGGGGCGTCCAGCCGGGCGACCGGGTGGCGGTGGAGATCCTCATCCCCTGCCGGTCCTGCGAGCTGTGCCTGGCCGGGCGGTACATGTCGTGCCGGAACCGGCTGGGCAGTCACGGCGGATCCCAGCCGGCGTCGCGCGGGCTCGGCTTGTACGGCGGCTTCGCCGAGTACATCCACCTGCACCCGAACTCGATCCTGCACAAGGTGCGGAGCGACATCCCGGCCGAGGTGGCGGTGATGTTCAACCCGCTGGGCGCCGGGGTCCGGTGGGCGTGTCACCTGGGCGGCGTCGGGCTGGGTGACACGGTGCTGATCCTCGGGACCGGCCAGCGCGGCCTGGCCGCGGTGCTGGCCTCGCGGGTGGCCGGGGCCGGGACGATCATCGTGACCGGGCTGTCGCGGGACGCCGGCAAGCTGGCGCTGGCCCGGGAGTTCGGCGCGGACGTGACCATCGACGTCGAAGCCGAGGACACGGTCGCCCGGGTCCTGGAGGCCACCGGCGGCGTGGGGGCGGACGTGGCGCTGGAGCTGACGCCGATGGCGGCGCAGCCGATCCGGGACGCGCTGCAGGCCGTCCGGTGGGGCGGCCGGGTGGTGCTGGCCGGGCTGAAGGGCGGCCAGCCGGTCGAGCTGTCCACCGATGTGATCATCAACAAGGCGCTCACCGTGATGGGCGCGTTCAGCGTGGACTCCCGCGCCTACGCCGAGGCGATCCGGCTGATCGAGACCGGCCGCTTCCCGCTGGCGCGGATGCACACCCATACGTTCGAGCTGTCGGATGTGAGCCGCGCCATCGAGACGCTGGCGGGCGAGGTGCCGGGCGAGGATGCGGTGCACGTCGCCATTGTCCCGGGAAGGTGATCGCTCATGCTTGCTGACGTGCACGCGCACGTGATCCCCGGGTCGTTCCCCGCGGTTCCTTCTGGCTGCGATCCGGCGTCGTGGCCTTCGACGTCGCCCGCTGACGACGGCGCGCGGATGCTGGCGTCCGGGGCGCTGCGCTTCACCGCCCGGGCGGCCTGGTTCGACGCGGAGCAGCGGCTGGCCGCGAGCGCGGCCAGCGGGGTGGACGCGGAGGTCGTGTCCCCGTTTCCGCCGCTGCTGAACTACCTCTTGCCCGCGGCCTACGGGCGGGACCTGGCCCGCTGGGTCAACGAGTACATCGCCGGGCTGTGCGCCGCCGCGCCCGGCCGGATCTACGGGCTCGGCACGGTGCCGCTGCAGGATCCCGACCTGGCCGCTGCTGAGCTCGGCGCCGTGGTCGGGGAGCTTGGCCTGGCCGGCGTGGAGATCGCCTCCAACATCGGCGGTCTGTCCCTGGCCGACGAGCGTTTTCTCGGCTTCTTCGCCGAGGCTGAGCGGCTGGGCGCGGCGATCTTCGTGCACGCGATGCCCGTCCCGTCGGAGCGGCTGCCCGCGTCGGCGACGGCGACCTTCGGGGTCGGCGTGGAGGGCAGCCTGGCCGCGGCCGCGCTGATCACCGGCGGGGTCGCGGAGAAGTACCCGGGGCTGCGGCTGGCGTTCAGCCACGGGGCGGGCGGCTTCCCGCTGATGCTGCCGAGGGCCCAGTGGTTCTGGGGCCGGACCTGGAACGAGGAACCGCCTGGTGAGCGCGGCCCGGAGGCCGCACCCTGGGCCGCCGCGGCCGGGCCGGCTGAGCTGGCGCGGCGGTTCTACTACGACTCGCTGGTCTTCGACCGCCGGGCCATCCGGTACCTCATCGACATGATCGGCCCGGACCGGCTGCTGGTGGGGTCCGATTTCCCGGCCATGCCACGGGAGGAACCGGCCGGCCGGACGCTTCGGTCCATGGGCCTGCCGGACAGCGTGCTCGACGACATCACCTGGCACAACTGCTTCGGTTTTCTGGGTATCGGCGAGGCCAGTGCCACCTCGGAGTCGAGCGGGAAACACAGTATCGATGCGCGGAAGTTATTCTCGTCACGTGAGTAGCCTGCTGGACACCGACGAGTTCGGTGATTCCGAACCGTGGATGTCGCCCGGCGCCACCGCGCAGCGGCCGCCGCGGCTGCTGCTCACGCTGCTCGGTGACTACTGGTGGCAGCGCACCGAGCCGCTGCCGTCGGCGGCCATCGTGGCGCTGCTGGCCGAGTTCGGGGTCAGCGACTCGGCGGCCCGGGCCGCGCTCAGCCGGCTGACCCGCAACGGGCTGCTGGTCACGTCCAAGAGCGGCCGCCGGACGTTCTCCCGGCTGAGCTCGCGCGCGGCGGCGATCCTGGACGACGGCGCGCGGCGCATCTTCTCCTTCGGCGCGGCCAACCAGCCGTGGGACGGGATGTGGTCGCTGGTCGCGTTCTCCATCCCCGAGGACAACCGGGCGGCGCGGGACGCGCTGCGCAAGCAGCTGCGCTGGCTCGGCTTCGCGCCGCTGTACGACGGCCTGTGGCTGTCCCCGCGCGATCACGCCGCCGAGGTGATCGGGTACCTGAAGGACCTCGACATCACCACCGCGACCGCCTTCCGGGCCAGCTCGGTGCCGACCGAGTGCGACATCCCGGCCCGCGCCTGGGACCTGGACGGCCTGCGCTCGCGGTACGAGCATTTCATCGCGTTCGCCCGCCAGCTGCGGGACACGACCGCGGCCGGGCAGGTGCCGCCCATGGACGCGCTCATCGCCCGGACCCGGGTGATGGACGAGTGGCGGGCCTTCCCCGGCCTGGACCCCGACCTGCCCGCGGAACTGCTGCCGTCCGCATGGCCGCGGGCCAGGGCCCGGGAGCTGTTCATCGGCTGCTACGACCTGCTCGGCCCGCTGGCCGCCCGGCGGGTCCGGCAGATCATCACGCGGTACAGTCCCGAGCTGGCCGGGCGCGCCGCGTACCACAGCTCGGAGCTGAAGCTGAGCGCCGCCCCGGATCCTTCCGCGGCGGACGGCTGACGCGTTTCCGCCGCTTGCTGGTTACCTGTCGATGGCGCCATCGGTCCAGCTAGAACTGGCACAACGGCCCATCGGCTCGCGGCCCGGAGGCGCTTACTCAGGGCTTCCGGCCGACTCCGCCGAACGCGTCCACCTCGGCGGGCGGGTCGCCCGGGGCCGGGTCGGGCCGCCAGCGCGGGCACGAGACCACGCCGGGTGGCACCAGTTCCAGGCCGTCGAAGAAGCTGGCGATCTCCTCGGGGGTGCGCTGTACGTACGGGAGCGCGCCGCTCTCGTTGTAGTCCTGCGTGGCCTGCTCGACCTGGTCTCCGCCGACGACGCTGGTGCCGTCGTTGAGAGACAGGTAGCTGCCGGACGGCAGGGCGGCCATCAGGCCGCGCACGATCGAGCGCGCCTGGTCGATATCCACGACGTGGCCCAGGACGCCGCTCAGGATCAGGGCGATGGGCTGGGTGAAGTCCAGCGTCTCGGCGGCCTCGGCCAAGATCTTGTCCGGGTCGCGCAGGTCGGCGTGGATGTAGGCGGTGGCGCCTTCCGGGGTGCTGGTCAGCAGGGCACGGGCATGGGCCAGCACGAGGGGGTCATTGTCGACGTACACGATGCGGGCCTCGGGTGCTACCCGCTGCGCGACCTGGTGGGTATTGTCCGCCGTGGGCAGCCCGGTGCCGATGTCGAGGAACTGCCGGATTCCCGCCTCCGCGGCCAGGTAGTGGATGCTCCGGGTCAGGAAGCTCCGCGAGGCGCGGGCGATGTCGCGCACACCCGGGAACGTCGCGGCCCACGCGTCGCCTGCCGCGCGATCGACCGCGAAGTTGTCCTTGCCGCCCAGCCAGTAATTCCAGATCCGAGCCGAGTGCGGCACGGTCGTGTCGATCCCGGTCTTGGCCGTGTTACTGGGTTCTTCCAGTCCGCTGGACAGTGCCGAACTGTCGTCGGTCATCGGGAATCCTCGAGTGGGGGGAGGGGGAGGTTCGCTGGTGCACGTGCACGTGCACGTACATGCCAGCGCCACTATATCCCGTCGCCCTCCGGGTCATCCGTCCGGTGCGGTAGCACCACCAGGGTCCCGTCAGCATCGCTGGCCGCTAGGTCTCCTTGGTGATCTCGGCGAGCAGGGCAGCGCTGCGGGCTGGGGTCAGGGCCTCGGTACTCAGTTCGTTCATGACCTCTAGGTAGTGGTCGACGTCCTCGCGGCTGTCCAGGTACAGGGCGCTGGTGAGCTGCTCGATGTACACGATGTCCGGCACTTCCGGCTCGGCGAAGCGCAGGACGGTAAACGAGCCGCCCGCGGCGGCATGACCGCCGCGGGCGAACGGGACTACCTGGATGGTGACCCGGGGCTGGCTGGCGACCTCGATGAGGTGGGCCAGCTGGGCACGCATCACCGTGCGCCCGCCGACGGGGCGGCGCAGCACGGCCTCGTCCATGACCGACCACACTTGCGGCGGCTCGGGGCCGGCGAGCACGGCCTGGCGCTTGAGCCGCACGCTCACGCGGCGGTCGATCTCCTCGGCCGACGCGGTCTTGTTGCCGAGCAAGGTGACCGCGCGGGCGTAGTCCTCGGTCTGGAACAGTCCGTACACGAACTGGAGCTCGAAGGTACGGATGACCGAGGCCGCTCCCTCCAGGCCCAGGAAGGCCTCGAACCAGTCGGGCAGCACGTCGTCGTACTTCGACCACCAGCCCGGAGTACTGGCCTGCTCGGCAAAGGCGAGCATCCTGGTCCGGATCTGCTCGTCATGGACTCCGTACAGGGTGAGCAGGTCGTCCACGTCCCGGCCCTTGAACCCCACCCGGCCGTGCTCCATGCGGCTGATCTTGGACCGGGACGCCCGGATCTCGTAGGCCGCCTGTTCGGGCGTCACCCCGGCCGTCTCGCGGAAGCGGCGCAACTGGCTGCCGAGCATCATCCGCAGGACGGTCGGACCGCGCGGCTCGCCCTCACCCCCGGTCGGCGGCTCGCCGCCCGGCCCAATAATGCTCATCCCCACTCCCGGGCCCGATGGCCAGCATCCGTTGCCGCCCCGCCCAGGACACCCACTCTAGACCGCGAGACCGGGCTGGCACATGCGCCAAATTAGCCATGCGCCTAACCACGCCGGTAACAAACGCCGGGCGGCCGGATCACCGCCGGGCCGACGGTAAGCCGACGGTGCTCGGCCCATTCCCGGCCGGGTACAGGTCATCGAATTCGCCGTTCTTCACCCCGGTCAGGAACGCGGTGACCTCGGCGGGGGTGTAGATCAGGGCCGGCCCGTACGGGTCACGGGAGTTGCGGACGGCGACCTCGCCGCCGGGCAGCTTGGCGACCTCGACGCAGCTTCCGTTGGGGTTGCTGGCGCTGCTCTTGCGCCACCGCGCCGCGGTCAGCTGGCCAGCCGGGATGCCGTTCCTGAACTGCATGGTTCCTCCCTAGCGGGGATGAAAGGAACGGCCACGCGCGTCGCACGTGGCACGGGGCGGTTCGAGTTGCACGTGCATCCTAACATGCTGAATGCACTGTGCATTGGCCTGTGCATAAGCTTGTGCAAGAGGTTCGTGCATTAGACTTTGCAGAGTTTTCGTGCATGAGGCCGTTGCAGTCGCGGCGTGCATGCGGGAAAATGCCCCTTACCGCGCATGTTCTCCCCTGACCGCCGCAACGCCCCTCGATCGGACGGCCATGACAGAACTCGCAGGCCTGGCGCGCAGCGCGGCCGGCGACACAGCCATCAGCTGTCAGTGGCTTGCTCCTGTCCTGCGGATGGCCGCCGTGGCCAGCGGGAACTGGCCGCTGTCGGCACGACCCGGCGCCGGAGGCTGGACCTGTTTCCCCAAGCTGGCGCTGCGCACCCCGCGCCCTGATGCCCGGTCGGTCCGTGCGGGCCGGGACTTCGCCATCGCCACCATGAGCCGGTGGGGGGCCGCGGAACACGGCGACGACATCGCGATGGTCGTGTCCGAACTGCTGACCAACGCGCTGCGCCACGCGCTGCCCGACACCGGCCAGTCGCCATGGCCAGGCTCGGTCCGGCTCGCCCTGCTGCAGCCCGGGCGCAGCGTGATATGCGCCGTCGCCGACCCCAGCCCGAAGACCCCGGCCCCGAAAGACCCTGGGATCCTGTGCGAGGGCGGCCGGGGGCTGCACGTCATCAGCGCCCTCGCCGACACCTGGGGCTGCACCCCGCCCAACCACGCCGGCAAGGCCGTATGGGCCCTGTTCTCCCTCAAGCCTCGCCGGGCCCCGGACGGCCCGGTCCGGCTCCTGGAATCCGGACCGGAGGCCTAGCCCGGCCGACGCGGGCCGTCGGCCGGTGGCACCACGGGTCGTTCGGCGGGTACCGGCGTCTCAGAGCAGGGCCTGCAGGGTGTCGCCGGAGATTTCGTACATGCGCAGGATCTCCAGCGCCACGCCGATCCGCAGGGTGGCGGCCGGGTCGTCGGCGAACGCGCCCAGCATCCGCTCCAGCTTGGTGACCCGGTAGCGCATGGTGTTGTAGTGGTAGTGCAGGATGCGGGCGGATTCGGCCACGTTGAAGCGGGTGCCGGACAGCACGGCCAGTGACTTGAGCAGGTCCGAACGGGCGGGCTCGGGCAGGTCGAGCACCGGGCCGAGCGTGTCGTCCACGAACGCCCGCAGTTCGGCCTGGCTCACGTTGCTGATCAGCCGGTACAGCCCGAGCCCGGCGAAGTTGGTTACCGCGCCGCTGCCGTTGAGCCGCTGGCCGACCTGCAGCGCCACCCGGGCCTCTTCGTACCGCCGCGGGATGTCCAGCGGTCCCGCGCCGGCCTGGCTGACGCCCACGGAGTAGGCCCGCCCGGTCGACGCGGTCAGGTCCGCGTGGATCTTTCGGGCCAGCGCAGCCGCGTCGGCCACGCCGACCACGGCCACGAGCTCGGTGGCGAACCCGGCGACCGCCGCATTGCGGTCCCGGTCCCGGACGGCCCGGGTCCACAGGTCGACCGCGCGCAGCGCCGCGGCCTCCTGCGGGTGGTCCTCCAGGTGCACCGCGTCATCGCCGTGCTCGGCACCCCAGTGTTCGATGTCACTGTGCCGGGCGACCAGCACGGTCAGCGGGCGCCGCAGGTCCCAGCCGAACCTGACCGCCCGCTCCAGCGCCTGGTCCATGTTGGCCGCCGTGCCGGTGACCAGGTCGTGCAGCGCGTTCGAGGCGAACTGCTGCTCGACCGCGAGCACGGCCAGGTCCCTGGTGATCTCCAGCGCGGCGACCAGGGCCGCCTGCTCGACCGCCACCCCGGCCGTCCCGGGCAGCCCCTGGGCGCCGCCGGCCGCCAGCACCCAGCCGTGCTGCATGTCGCCGGCCCTGATCACCGCGGCCGCCCAGGGCGTGGCGGTCTGGGCATCCTTGTGCACGCCCGCGACCAGCCAGGAGCTGTTCACCCGGCCGCTGCCATCCGAAAGGTACGGCGCCCGGAAACCCGGCCCGGGCACACCGGATCGCGTGGTCGCGGCCAGCGGGTAGCCGACCGGGTCGCAGATCACCACGTCGGCACCGGGCAGGATCTCGGCGAGCTCGCCGGACAGCCGGGCCAGGCCGCCGCCGGTCAGCGCGACGCGCAGGAACGCGTCGTGGATCTGCTGCCTGCGGGCCAGCGCGGCCGCCTGCCGGTTGACGATGGTCTCGAACGTCTGGCTCAGCACGTCATCCAGCGGTGACGTGGGCGGGATCACGACGACCGGGAAGGCGGACCGGTCGGCCAGTTCGACCGCGTCGGCCGGCACCTCGGCCAGGTACTCGTCCAGCTTCACGCCCAGCCCGGCCAGGCCCTTGGCGGCCAGCTGCTCGATCAGCTGGCCGAACTCGCCCGGCCGGCGGGGCAGCGGGTACCCGGTGGTCAGCAGGAACTCGTCCTGCTTGGTCCAGCGGACGATGTTCGGCACCGTCATGACGTTGAGCCGCCGGACCACGCGGTCGAGCCCGTCGGCACCGGCGATGATCCGGGTCCCGCGCATCGCGTCCTGGCCGAGCATCTCGCGGACGGTCAGCCCGTCGACCGGCACCTGGCCGCGCCGCCGGCGCCCAGTGGCCGGCGGGCGGGCGGGGGCCGGGGAATCGGCGGCGGCGCCGCGGCCGCGGCGGACCGGCATGGTCTCA
>Ga0187780_10002848_pt1 | contig 12998 bp, 11 predicted proteins | sample 1015_Q2_SP10_20__FD_132429 | JGI IMG/M metagenome (GOLD analysis project Ga0187780, IMG submission 132429) | Tropical peat soil microbial communities from peatlands in Department of Meta, Colombia - 1015_Q2_SP10_20_MG | ecosystem: Environmental > Terrestrial > Soil > Wetlands > Peat | place...
CCGAGCTGATAAACAATATCGCCAAATTCCACAAAGGCCGCAGCGTGTTCGCCGGCGTTGGCGAGCGCACCCGCGAAGGCAACGACCTCTACTTTGAAATGCAGAACTCCAAGGTATTAGATAAAACCTCGCTGGTTTTCGGCCAGATGAACGAACCGCCAGGCGCCCGCTTGCGCGTCGGCCTGACCGGTCTGGCTATCGCCGAGAGTTTCCGCGACGCTGGCAACGACGTTTTGCTGTTCATAGATAATATTTTCCGCTTCACCCAGGCCGGTTCCGAAGTATCAGCCCTGCTGGGCCGTCTGCCCAGCGCCGTAGGCTACCAGCCCAACCTGGCTACCGAGATGGGCACCCTCCAAGAGCGCATCACTTCCACCACTAAAGGTTCTATCACCTCCGTTCAAGCGGTGTTCGTACCGGCCGATGACCTCACCGACCCGGCGCCGGCTACCACTTTCGCCCATCTGGACTCTACGGTCGTCCTATCGCGTGCCCTGACCGAGCTTGGCCTCTACCCGGCGGTTGACCCGCTGGATTCTACATCCACAATTTTGGATCCGGAAACCGTCGGCCAGGAGCACTACGAGGTGGCCCGCGAGGTCCAGCGGGTACTGCAGCGCTATAAGGACCTGCAGGACATCATCGCTATCCTGGGCATGGAAGAACTGTCCGAGGAAGACAAAAAGCTGGTGGCCCGCGCCCGGCGCATCCAGCGTTTTCTGACCCAGCCCTTCTTTGTCGGCGAAGTCTTCACCAACATCCCCGGTGTTTACGTGCCGCTGGCCGAGACCATCAAAGGCTTCAAAGAAATTTTAGACGGCAAGCACGATAGCAAAAACGAGCAAGCCTTCTATATGAAAGGCGCCATTGACCAAGTCAAAGACGACAAGCAAAGCAGCAAGCAACCAGAAACAAGCGATAAGGAAATAGCCAGCAATGATAAGCAGCCGGAGGAGACGCCGTGATGCGTTTTCAACTGGTGGCGTCATCCGGCCTTAAATTTGACGATGAAGCTTACGAGGTCATGGTGCCCACCAAAGCCGGCGTCATCAGCATTTTTGAAGACCACATGCCACTGATTTCGTCGGCCCAGCCGGGAGTTTTAAGCATACGCAAAAAAGCTGGCGACAACGATAGTTCTCTGGAGCACTTCGCCATCAACGGCGGTATGGTGGAAGTTGACGGCAAAACCGTCAGTTTTGTAGCCGACGATGTCACCACCGCCGATGAAATCAGCGAAAAAGATGCCGAAGCGGCTTTGGCCTTCGCCGAAGATCTGGTTAAGAATGCTGATACCCAATCGGCGCTGCACGAAGCCCACCGCACGCTGCAGCACAGCAGCGCCCAGCTGCACATCGCACGCCTGAAACGGCGCCACCACCAATAAATTTAGAAAGCGCTGGACTGGCTGTTCAGTTGGTTGAGATCTGAGCTGTTATCGTTGGGGTTGTCGGCATTCAGGGTGTTGGCGGCACTATTCAAATCAGTGGTGTTATTGACGGCCGCCGGTATCGAACTGGGGCTGGAAGTAGAAGTGGAAGTGGAAGATTTGGGCACGGCCACCTGTTGCGCCGCACTCTCGTTGTTAAGTTTATTGACATTGTTGCGGTCGTGGTAAACCGTGTAGCCTACAAAGCCGATAATGGCGACTATTGCCAAAATCAACAAGGCCTCTATGGCCGCGAACCCGGGATTTACTTTGGCTTTACTCATTACTGGCTCCCTCCGCCGCTTATGCTGCTGGGTTCAACGACCGATTTGACGCCGGCTATCAATGCCTGGACCGCCGCTTTGTAGTTTTGCAGGGCGGTGATTTCAGCCTGAACGTCGGCTTTGAAAGTCTGTAAGTTGCCGACGGGATCGCTGCCGCTGCAGTTGAAGCTGGTACTGTCGGACTGCACCTGGCTGACCGCCGCCTGGGCGGCAGTTTTATCGCTGTTGACCGTAGCCACCAGGCTGTCGTAGTTATCTAAAGTCTTGCCGCTTTTGCTGTAAAATGTTTCAACTTTAGTGGCCACATCGCTGATCAGCGTCAGGTGGCGGTTGCCGCGGTCGGCAACCCGCTTTAAGATACTGTCAATGACATTTACGCGGTCGGTGCAAAGTTTGAGTTTGGCGGCGTCCAGACGGGTGCCGGCCGCTACAGCAGCCGGGCCTGAAGACGTGGTAGCGATTGCAAAGGCCGGGATGGCCACCACCAGCGTACTGCCGGCAATCGCCAATGCCCCGCTACCAGCCAGGAGTTTTGCTTTTAAAGACGTCTTTAGCATAAATTCCTTCTTATTTAGGTTAATGAAGATACTTCTAAAGCTTATTATCGCAGCATAAATTAGTCAAATCCAAGATATAAAAACAGCCCCGCGCTTGGGGCCTCTTTTTTGAGAGCCCCCATGGGGCCTGGCGGATCGCCAAGCCCCATGGGGTAGTGAACACGCGGGTGCGAGTGAATCCGCACCCCGCGTGTGACCCTCTACCCGTAGATCTTCCACAGGTTGGGGGCGTTGTTGTTGTAGTCCTTGCCGAACTGACCGTAGTAGGCCTCGAAGGCGTCGACTTGTGCCTGGCTCTGAACCATGCCAGAGCCGTCGACTGCCTCGTTCTGATACGTCAGACCCTGGACGTTACTGACGAGTACGTAGCCACCCATCATCGTCCACGGACCGGGAACCCCTCGCAGGAACGCGAGAGCCGGCGAGATCGCGAAGGGAACGGTGTACCCCTCGCAGTTCACTCCAGTCGTGTCGGCACAGGGTGTCGCACCGTGGGAACCCACGGCCGATAGCCCTGCCGCAACGAGAGAGTCGGCCTGCGAGAGCAGTACGAGTCCCGGCGTCGAGATCGGATACCGGCTGTAGCTGAGGTACGTTTGCCCTGGAACCGCCGTGGGTGATACCGGCGGCGGCGGGGCGCCCGGCACTGTCACCGGGTGGCAGTCCGAGACTGCACCATCGGCAGAAACGCTGAACCAGAACGTCCCCGGGCTGGTCGAATTGTTCTCGATCAGCCACGAGATATTCGGCCCCCAGCCGAGGGTCGCAAGACCCGGCCCACCGGGAATCATATAGATCCCCGCTCCGTTCGTCAGCCCCTGCTTGTTGTAGTTCGTGGCGAACGGAATCGTGCATGCCGCGTCGTCGTACGGCGTGCTGATTGCTGTCACACCGGACAGGGGGTGTCCCCACTGCAGGACGGTGCCGCTGATGCCGATCGGCAAACAGAGAAGCGCCGGACACTGCGGCCCAGGAGGCGCGAACTCCCCGGGCGTGACGACACTGTAGACTGTGATGGTCTGCGTGACCGTCACGGTACCACCGCCATGGTGCCATCCGCCTGCATTGGAGGCCGTGGCCGAGAAGGCCATGGCCGCGGTCACTGCGGCGAACAATGCGAGCAATCGCTTCGTAGACACGAAACGATCACCCCCTTTCAGGTTGTTGATGTACGTTTCCTCCCAAAAACCAAACAGACCCCTGGGAAGCTAAGGCATATTGTACGCTAAAAATACACTTTAGTCAATGTGGGCCCCAAGAACTCCTTATAGGTAGTTACGTCTTTAAGTGATTGGCCAGCTGCAACGTTTCGTCAATGGCCTCAATACGCATAATTTCGTTGTGTTTAGCTGTCCGTTCGCTGCGGCTCAAACTGCCGGTCTTTATCTGGTCCGCGCCGGTGCCGATGGCCAGGTGAGCAATCGTCACATCTTCGGTTTCGCCACTTCTGTGCGAGATAACCGTCCGCCAGCCGTGGCTTTTTGCCAACTGCAAGGTGCGGATTGTCTCCGTCAACGTGCCTATCTGGTTGGGCTTGATAAGAATGGCGTTGCCCGCCTGCAGGTCGATGGCCCGCTGCAGTCTGACCGGGTTTGTCACCAGCAAGTCATCACCGACAAGCTGCAGCTGCCCAAGCCGTTTGGTCAGCTCCACCCAGGCGTCCCATTCATCCTGGGCCAGCCCGTCTTCAATCGACAGCAACGGATATTTTTGCGAAATAGCCGCTAAATAATCAATCATTTCCGCGCTGTTCAGCTGCCGGTCCTCGGCTTTCAAGACATAGCTGCCGCCGTTATACAGTTCCGACGCCGCGACATCCAGCCCGTAGCCTATGTCATCGCCCGGTTTGTAGCCGGCGGCCTCCGTCGCTTTAGATAACAGGTCAAACATCTCGGTATTGGCTTTGACGCCGTAGGTGAAGCCGCCTTCGTCGCCGACGGCCGTGGACGCGCCGGCCGAGGCAATCTCATTCTTCAGCGAATGGAATACCTCCGAGCCGATTTGTATTGCCTGGGCATAACTGCCCGCGCGCTGCGGAATAATCATAAATTCCTGAAAGTCTGAGGAGTTAGAGGCGTGTTTGCCGCCGTTGAGAACGTTCATCATCGGCAACGGCAGTGATTTTTTGGGATTGCCGGCGATGTCATTGATATGCACGTACAGCAACACCCGCCGGGCGTTGGACGCCGCGTGGGCACAGGCCAAGGACACCGCCAGGATAGCGTTGGCCCCCAGCCTTGATTTATCTTTTGTGCCGTCCAGTTCAACCATTTTCTGGTCGATAAGAAACTGATCGTCGGCCCTCACCCCGCGCAGGCAATCGGCAATCTCGCCTTCGGCATTGGCTACAGCTTCCAGTACGCCTTTGCCGTCAAACGCATGGCCGCCATCACGCAGTTCGTGTGCCTCGTGAGTCCCGGTCGAGGCTCCGGCCGGTACGGCCGCCCGGCCAAAAACGCCGTTTTCCAGCCACACATCACACTCCACCGTCGGCACCCCTCGCGAATCAAGGATCCACCGGGCCTTGATATGCGCAATCTCCATAACCTCATTTTCTCATACTGCTAATGTATAATACATATCAAGATGGCGGTGGTGTATTTTTATGATGCGACGGAACTGGACAAAGAGCAGTTGAGCGCCGCGCTTGGCGGCACCGACCACCACTGGGAGTACGTGGCCGACAAAATTGAGCCGTCTAACTGTAAGCCCGATGCCGAAGTCATTTCGATATTCGTGACCAGCGAGGTCACCCGTGAGGTGATTGAGGCGCTGCCGAAGCTCAAGCTCATTGCCTGCCGCTCGACCGGCTTTGACAATGTGGACTTACAAGCCGCGCAGGAACACGGTGTCACCGTTGCCAATGTCCCGACCTACGGCGAGGCCACGGTCGCCGAGTACGCCTTTACGCTGCTGCTGGCCCTGCAGCGTAAACTGCCCGAAGTGCTTGAAGCCGAAAAAAGCCAATTCTCATCTGATGAGTTGATCGGTCACGACCTGGAGGGCAAGGTCTTCGGCGTGATAGGCACCGGCCACATCGGGCAGAAGGCTCTGAAAATCGCCGACGGCTTCTCAATGAAAACCATCGCCTTCGACAGCTATCCAAAGAACGAACTTCAAGACGAATATCACTTCCAATACGTCGGGCTGGATGAGCTACTGGCGCAAGCCGACATCGTGTCGCTGCACGTGCCTTATCTGCCCTCGACCCATCACCTGATGAACCGCGACCGGCTCAGTAAGATGAAGAACGGGGCCATCTTGATCAATACCGCCCGCGGCGAGCTGGTCGATACCAACGCACTGACCGAGCTGCTGGACAGCGGCCAGCTCGGCGGAGCCGCCATCGACGTCATCGAGGGCGAAGCCCTGATGAACTACCGCGAAGAGACAGCCCTTCTGCGCAGCGACACCCTGCCCGAAGACGTCTTGCGCCACAGTGTCGAGATATCGGTGCTGGAAAAAATGCCGAACGTCATAATCAGCCCCCACAACGCTTTCAACACCGTCGAGGCCATCCACCGCATCAACCAAACAACCGCGAAAAATATCATTGATTTCTGGTATGGAAATGTACCTAACGAAGTTACTGCCGCCAAAAAGCCCTTCGGAAAATTATTAGTGGCCCGTCACGCCGAATCGGAGTGGAACGCCAGCGGCAAATGGACCGGCATCACCGATGTCCATCTGAGTGAAAAGGGCTTCAGGGAATCGGCGATGTTCGGTCAGGCCCTTAAAAAACTGGACATCCCTATCAATGTCGCCTACTGCTCAGAACAGATCCGCACCCGCGAGACGCTGGAAGGCATGCTGGACGCGGCCCAGCAATTTGACGTAGACATCGTGACCAACAGCGGCTTGAACGAACGGGATTACGGCGAATACACCGGCAAAAATAAGTGGGAGATGAAAGAACTTATCGGCGAAGAGGCTTTTAATAACCTCCGCCGCGGCTGGGACGTGCCGATCCCCGGCGGCGAGACCCTGAAGATGGTTTACGAACGCGTCCTGCCATTTTACACCGGGACCGTCCTGCCGCTGCTGCGCCAGGGCAAAAACGTTTTAATCGTCGCTCACGGTAACAGCATAAGGGCGCTCGTAAAATACCTGGAATCTATCAGCGATGAAGATGTTTGTAAGCTGGAAATGTCTTTTGGCGAGATCATCATTTACAACGTCTCAGAGGACGGCCGGCGCGCCGGTTCATCGGTCGTAAAAATAGATACTACGCCGCCTGATGCTTAATAAAAGAGGGTCGATAAAACCGCTAACGGTAAAAAGTGTTATAATTCAATCTGAAGGGCAATCAAATAAAAAGCCATAGAAGCGGGTAAATCAAGATGTATAAACACGTAAAGTTTTTCAAAGACATATCGCTGGCCGATGTTCCAGAGGTCGGCGGCAAAAACGCTTCGCTCGGCGAAATGTATAAATACCTGGCGCCCAAGGGCATCAATCTGCCAAACGGCTTCGCCACCACGGCCAAAAGTTATTATTATTTCCTGGACCAGGCGGGCATCCGCGATGAAATTGAAAACATCCTGCAGGGCCTAGATGTCAAAAACGTAAAAGATCTGGAAAAACGCGGCGCCCGGATCCGCTCGCTGATTGTCAGGGCCAGACTGCCGAAAGATTTTGAAGAGGAGATCCGCCAAGGCTACCGCGAGCTAAGCCAGGCCTGCGGTAGCCGCAACCTGGTGGTAGCCATCCGTTCATCGGCCACGGCCGAGGACCTGCCAAACGCTTCCTTCGCCGGCCAGCAGGCGACGTATCTGAACATTAAGGGCGAAAGACACGTCCTGCGGGCCGCCAAAGAATGTATCTCATCGCTTTTTACCGACCGCGCGATAGTCTACCGCGTGGAAAATAACTTCGCGCACATGAAAGTCGCGCTGTCCGTCGGCGTCCAGCAGATGGTGGCGGTGCGCTCAAAGGCCGCCGGTATCATGTTCACCATAGATACCGAATCGGGCTTTAGAAACGCGGTGATCGTCAGCTCAATCTATGGGCTGGGCGAAAATATCGTCCAGGGGCGCGTCAGTCCCGATGAGTTCACAGTCTTTAAGCCGACGCTGGCGATCCTTAAGCGGAAACTTGGCACCAAGAAAGAAAAAATGATCCCGATCTCCCGCAGCCGGACCAAAAACGTCGCTGTTTCCAAACCTGACCAGGCACGTTACTCTATCAGCGATGAACAGGTAAAGACCCTGGCCAAGTGGGCCATGGAGATTGAGAAGCACTACGGCAAACCCATGGACATTGAGTGGGCGCTTGACCAGGACGATGGCAAGCTGTACATCGTGCAGGCCCGCTCCGAAACCGTGCAGTCGCGCAAGAACATGAACGTCATAGAGGAATACCGGCTGACCGATAGCGGAACTCCTGTTGTCAAGGGTACCAGCGTCGGTAATAAGATTGGCAAGGGCCAGGTCAGCAAAATCATGAGCACCAGGGACATCAATCTGTTCAAAGCTGGCGATGTGCTGGTAACGGAGATGACCGACCCGGATTGGGTGCCGATCATGAAGATAGCCAGCGCCATTGTCACCGACAAGGGCGGCCGTACCTGTCACGCCGCCATCGTTTCGCGCGAGCTCGGTATCCCCTGCGTAGTTGGTACCGGCAACGCCACGCAAAAAATCGCGGACAAAAGTTTCGTTACTGTCAGCTGCACCGAAGGCGATGAAGGTTATGTTTACCCCGGCGATCTGAAGTTTGAGATCAAACGAACAGATATCAAAAACCTCAAGCGGCCCAAAACAAGGATTATGATGAACATCGGCTCGCCGGACCACGCCTTCGCCTATTCAATGATTCCCAACGACGGCGTCGGGCTGGCCCGAGAAGAGTTCATCATTGATTCGCACATCAAAATTCACCCGCTGGCACTGCTGCGCTTCAACGAAGTAACAGATAAAAAAGCCCGGGCGCAGATTTCCGACCTGACGGCCGGCTACAGCGACAAAGCCCAGTACTTTATTGATAAGCTGGCGGAGGGCATCGGCATCATTGGCGCGGCTTTTTACCCCAACGACGTCATCATCCGCTTCAGCGACTTTAAAACCAATGAATACGCCGGTCTTATCGGCGGCGCCCAGTTTGAGCCCAAAGAAGACAATCCGATGATCGGCTGGCGGGGCGCCAGCCGCTACTATTCCGATGGCTACCGCGACGCCTTCGAGCTGGAATGCAAAGCCTTCAAAAAAGCCCGCAACGAACTGGGCCTGACAAACATCAAAGCCATGGTGCCGTTCTGCCGCGATCTGACCGAGGCTAAAAAAGTTCTGGACATCATGGAAAAGCATGGACTGAAGCGCGGCGAAAACGGCTTTGAGACTTACGTCATGATTGAGATCCCGTCAAACGTCATTTTGGCAGAGCAGTTCGCCGAGCTATTTGACGGCTTTTCTATCGGCTCCAATGACCTGACCCAGCTGACTTTGGGAGTTGACCGGGACAACCACACCGTGGCTCATATTTATGACGAAAATAACGCGGCGGTCGAGGAGCTCATCCGGCGGGTAATCAAAGTCGCCAAAGCCAAACACGTAAAGATCGGCCTCTGTGGCCAGGCGCCGTCAGACTATCCCCAGTTCGCGCGTTTCCTGGTTGAAGCCGGCATAGACAGCATTTCCCTCTCCCCGGACACCGTCGTCAGAACCACCATCGACGTTAAAAAAACCGAAGATAAACTGCGCAGGGCCCGATCTTAAGACAGCAAAGCTCCGCCGTCAACCACTATCTGTTCGCCTGTCATGTAGCTGGACATGTCGCTGGCTAAGAACAGAACTACCATGCCGATTTCGTCAGGCTCGCCCATGCGGTGCATCGGGATTTTGGCCATAAATGCCTCTGTTTGGGCCGCCATCTGCTCAGCCGAAGCACCTTGGCTGGCAGCCGCCGAGCCGGGCGTGGCGATACCGCCCGGGGCGACGGCGTTGACCCAGATCTTATGTTCGGCTAGCTCCAGCGCCGAATTCTTGGTAAAGCCCCAGACGCCGTGCTTGGAAGCATCGTAGTGGGCCAGACCTGCCATGGAGGGGTGCAGGGCGTCAATTGAAGTGATGTTGATGATCTTGCCGCCGCCCTGCTGTTTCATAACTTCAGCGGCGTATTTGGTAGTCAGGAATACGCTGCGCAGGTTGACGTGCATGACTTTCTCGAACTCGTCCTCTGTCATCTGTGCCAGCGGAACGGATGGATAAATACCGGCGTTGTTCACCAGGATGTCCAGCGAGCCAAATTTTTCTTTGCAGGCGTTAATCATCTGTTGGACGTCTTGCTCGCTGGAAACGTCGGCCCTGAAGGCTTCGGCAGACCAGCCTTTGTTCGTCAGTTCTTGCGTGGCCCCTTGGGCAACCGCTTCGTCCAGATCGGCAATCATAACTTTGGCCCCGGCCTCGGCCAAACGGTAGCTTATGCCGTAGCCAATGCCTTTGGCGCCGCCGGTCACTATCGCGGCCTTATCTTTTAAATCCAATAATTCTTGTATGTTTTTCATATTTTCTCCTACTTTTATTCTACTCGGTATTTGCCGCGGCGCGCCCCGAATCATCCAACTTCTTGATAAATCAAAGTCCGCTGCTAGAAAAGACGGCCGTTGTGCGCTAAAATCAACACTATGGACCAAGCACAAGCGTATCAAAGCCAGAAGCCGCAAAAAATCGTGATTGTTGAAGATACGGTAGATTTGGCCGAAATCTACAAAACCAGGATGGAGGCACTCGGATACCAGTGCATCGTGGCCAACGACGGCATCTCGGCGCTTTACCTCATTCAAAAAGAGCTGCCGGATTTGGTGCTGCTGGACCTGATGGTACCGAATATTGCCGGCGACCAGATTTTGGCGCGCATGCGGGCAAGTGAGTGGGGCAAAAAGATACCGGTAGTGATTATTTCCAATCTGAACGAAGCCGACGCGCCGCCAGGGATCCGCAATTTGGGCATAGCCGGCTACGCCGTCAAGGCTAACTTATCATACGACCAACTCGACCAGCTGGTGAACAGCCTGCTGAGGCCCGGCGCCCAAAATGAAAATCCGGAGCAAAATCAAAACCCCCAGTAAAACGGGCTTAGCTCTTAATTCTCGATTTTCTTACAATAAATATTGAAAGCCATTTCAGCCACAACTCTTTGAATTACTATACGATAGTATACTATTGACAGTAATGCATAAACTAGTGTATAATATCAACCGTAATTAATGATCTATTAGTGATTGTAGACAAAGGATTTTGAGGATGTACGCAAGAATTCGGACTAATGTTAAGGGCGTTGCAGCCAAACTGCGTTATTTTTTTGTGATATGCGTACTATTGGGCATGCTGATAACCACTTTATTTACCCCTGTTGTGTCCGCCCAGGCGGCCGCTGTTAAACCGGCTTCCATCGGGTCCATAACAGCTGGTCCGGGCCGGCGATTTCTTAACTCCAATGCTTCAATACTGCGTTCTTCGCTGGCTAAACGCTTTACTAACAATGCCAGCGGTTCCAATAGTCCGACGATATATTATAACTGGTCCGGTTACGCGGCAACGTCAACCAGCGCATTTAACGAGGTACAATCAACTTTTGTCCAGCCGGCCGTCACCTGTCCGGTGCCGGGAGCCTGGACGCTGTTCTGGGTCGGTTTTGACGGTTTCACTAATAACACCGTTGAGCAAGCTGGTACGGCCGCCCAATGCAGCAGCGGCTCTAATCCCAAGCCTGCCTATTACGCCTGGTGGGAAATGTGGCCAACGAACAACATCCAGGTTATGCCAATAACAGTAAGCCCCGGCAATTCCATTCAGGCTACGGTCAGCTACACCGCCAGTAACGGCCGGTACTCGCTGAACGTCACCGACCTCAGCAACCGCCAACAGTACACCCAAGTCACTAGTTGTGCCGCCAATCTCCAGTGCAGCCGCCAATCGGCTGAATGGATAGTAGAAAGGCCGACGCTGAACGGCGCGTACACTCCCCTGGCCAACTGGGGTACAATGAGCTTGGCCAGCAACCAAGCCTCTAACTCAACCACAACCAATCGCAGAAAAGTTGTCAGCTATGTTCTTAAACCGGTGTCATCTTTCTCCAACACGCCAATTGATATGGTCAACGATCCTTATACCGGCGAGATGCTGGCCACAGTTACTCCTTTAGATAAAACAGGCACTACGTTTTCCGATACCTGGTCTGCCGCCCAATAAATATTCCTCTAGAACCACCTCGCATCTAGTATCAGTAATGGCTGGGCGTCTAGGTCTGGCCTATTTTTGGTTTTACAAAAAGATTATTGTTTACCTCTTAAAACGGGACAAATGAGACAGTATAAAAGAAGGGTTCCGCCTAGCCTCTCTTGACATAACGATATATCGTCAAGTATTATAAAGATATAACGTGATATATCTTTAAAAGGAGGATCATTATGGACAAACACTTTTACTGGGGCAGCCAGATGGGCTGGGGCGGTTGGCATGGCGGCCACCGGGCGCGGCGTGGCGATATCAGCCCGCTTATCCTACAACTGCTGCAAGAAAAACCGATGCACGGCTACGAAATCATCAGCCGGTTGGAAGAAAAAAGTCACGGTATGTGGCGACCGAGCGCCGGGTCAGTCTACCCTAACCTGCAGATGCTTGAGGAACAAGAGCTGGTTGTCGGCAAAGAAGAAAACGGCAAAAAAGTTTATTCATTGACCGACAAAGGAAAAGATGCGGCCAAAGCGGCCGAGGATAAACACAAAGACCACTGGGAAGAAAAAGCTAAGTACGCCAGAAGCTTTAAGGAGCTCAAGTCCACCATCTTTGAGATTATGGGCATCCTGCGTCAAATAGCCGCCGAAGATTCTGAAGACAAGATCGCCAAGGTCAAAGAAATCCTGAACGAAACCCGCGACAAGCTAGCCAAACTGTCAGATCAATAAGGGCGTTCCGCTAGTTACTGCGGGCGGTGCATCAGCCTGAAGATCGCCAGACCATATTGCGGCAATAGATGTATGCCACCCTGGTACCAAACATAGCGAGGCTCCCAGGCGGGTTTATACTTGGCTTTAAACTGATGCAGCCCCTGGAAGCCGATGAACCTATTGGCCAACCTGTAGCTGTGATTTAGGAGCCGGGCGGCGTATTCGTTTTGTGCGGGGTTGGCATCCAATGGCGACATCCCTAGGTTAAAATCTTTATAGCCTTCGGCTTTCAGGTGCCGCAATAGGCATATAAACAGATAGTCTATGCTGTTCGGCGGCGCGTCAGCCCGATGGCGCATTAAGTCAATGGTGGCGGTTCCATGTTTATATGAAGGAAGCTGATTAATAAAGGTCTGGGCGGCGCCGGAGGCGTCTTGCAAAACAAACACTGTCACTTGCCGGAGATATGAGCTGTCCAGCCTGCCGGTTAAGAATGACCATTCTTTGCGGTGCGGCAACGTCAGCCAACTGGCGGATATGGAGCTTATATCCGCCAATAACTTTTCAGAGTGCGGCGGGCGGGATATGACAAACTTGAAACGGGCTTTGCTAAACCGGTTAACTATGTTGCGAAAATATTTGTTGTGAATGGTATCTTTCGTGAAAGTCTCAAGATTGATCACCGCGTCCGAACCGATTAAAAGTTTACGCAAGCCAATGCCGGCGTACTCCGATTGGTACCTGTCATTGGTCTGGATGAATATTATGCGCCAGTTTTGGTCAGAGCAATATCCGTGGAACTCTTGTAACAGCAGCTGCATTGATTTCCGGTGCCCTACCGG
>Ga0187780_10002849_pt1 | contig 12996 bp, 13 predicted proteins | sample 1015_Q2_SP10_20__FD_132429 | JGI IMG/M metagenome (GOLD analysis project Ga0187780, IMG submission 132429) | Tropical peat soil microbial communities from peatlands in Department of Meta, Colombia - 1015_Q2_SP10_20_MG | ecosystem: Environmental > Terrestrial > Soil > Wetlands > Peat | place...
GAGTGAACCAAACGCCGTGAGTGAGATCTGTTTGAATTCAATGGTTAAAGTCTCTCGGGGATTAGCTCTGGATGCAGTTATCAAAACCGTAGCGTCCACTTGGTTCACAGCGATAACGCACTTGGGGGGTTGCCAATTGACAGGTTCATAGCCAGTTGGACGGTGTACCAGGATTGATCCATCTTTCTTGATTACTGTCACTCGTTCACCCCATTCCAAAGTTGAAGATGCTCTTCCTTCGTACTCGACGCGACAGTTCCCAACTATTATCACAAGGTTTCTAGCGCGAAATGCCCCCTCGAGTAATTCTGCCGCTTCACTCATCGTTAGATTACTTCTAATGTTCAACATTAGACAAGACTCCGGCGGTTGATGTTATCCTCAGCATGTACTTTCATTCGACTCTCCCGGTTATATGAAGCAAAGATAACAACAGTTAATGTTGAAATAAGTAGCGTGCCATTATTGGCAGCGAATGAAATCTTGCAGGAAAGGGCAGGTGATTCCTCTATCCCCGAAATAGTAGGAGCATCTATGGAGAAGAAGAGAAAGTATGAAATAATTGAGGACGTCCCAGGTGTAGGTCCTTCAACTGCAGAAAAACTTCGAGAGATGGGGTTTCAAACCGTTGAGTCACTGGCGACAGCGACGATCAAGGAGTTAACTCAGGCCGGTGTAGGTGAGAAGCAAGCAGCTAGAGTGATCGCTGAAGCTAGAGATAGCTTAGCACTGAATTTTGTACGGGCGGACGAACTAATTAAGATGCGTCAGAATGTGAGACGTCTCTCGACTGGGAGCAAACAAATAGATGAGTTGTTAGGCGGCGGACTTGAGACTCAGACCATTACGGAATTTTATGGCGAGTATGGAGTAGGGAAGAGCATTCTTTGCCACCAGCTGGCGGTCAATGTGCAGTTGCCAGAAGATAAAGGCGGATTGAATGGGGCTGCTCTCTACATTGACACAGAGAACACATTTCGCCCTGAATGGATCGTGAAGATGGCAAGTGCCTTGGGACTCGATCCGTCCCAGACGGCCAAGAACATTATTTATTCTGAAGCCTTCAATTCAGATCATCAGATTCTCTTACTCGAAAAAGCTGATAAGGTCATTCAAGAAAACGCTGTTAAGTTGATTATTCTCGACTCGCTCACGTCACACTTTCGAAGTGAATATCTTGGTCGGGAAATGCTTGCCGAACGGCAGCAGAAATTGAACAGCCACTTGCACAGACTTGTGCGACTTGCACGGGCGTTCAATGCATGTGCTGTGGTAACAAACCAGGTGATGGCGAAACCCGATCAGTTCTTCGCGTTGGCAGTCGAAGCAGTCGGAGGGCATATTGTTTCGCACACAAGCCACACTCGAGCATTCTTGAGACGTACCATTGGAGGACCTGTGCGAATCTGCCGTTTAGTATCAAGCCCATATCTTCCAGAGGGGGAACGTATCTTCAAGATAACAGAAGAAGGGATTCGAGATATCACGGAAGAAGATGAAATTAAACACAGGCGCTAGGAACCAGAAGTCCCGTAGTCAACCGATCAGCGGGTTAGATAGGTTCTTTCATGCAGTCTCGGAGAGACGCATAGCAGATGCCGAGAAAGAGCTTGATTTGATACGCTCATCGATTCCAGCAACTGAGGCCGCCAAAGGCAATCTGAAAGCGTGTGAGGGTCTTTTACTGATGGTTAAAGCAAATTCGGATAAGTATCTCTACTTATCGAAAATAGAGCGAACTCAGAAACAGCTTAGGATGCTACGAAAGGAATTCGCAACTCAAGCTACCAATACGCTGCACACTGATTATGATAGGGGGTACTTTCAAGTCCTTGAGAGCTACATGAAGAAACTCGAAAAACTCGAGCCGCAATCAGAAATTCAAGTAAACAAAACTCCGGCAACTGAGAGTGAACACTAACGGCCCCATACCGTATTCAGCACGACGGATACCAATACCCATACCATGATGAATGTGCCCCCACCGAGGGTCACGTCACGACGCTTGCCCTTCAACTCAGCCTCTCCCAAATGAAAGCCCTTTCTAACAATCAGAATCGAAGTGAGGTAAAAAACCAGAGCTAGGCCAATCCCTGCAATAATGGCTAGGTCTCCGAGAGTAGTCTGACTGATGTGCAGGTAACTGTTCGCGAAACCTGCTAGAATCGCCATTAGAAAACGGGTCCAATACACAATTGATGTAGGTTTGATCCGAGATGTTACCGACGTGGAGTCCTGAGGTTTACCGGAGACAGTTTGAGGAGCGCTCACCGAAAGCACAATCCAAGTGACAGAGCTTATCGTGCATCTCTAGATAACCATTGCCCGAGCATTACTCTGCCCCCGCAAAGGTCTTAAGGACTATGACGAGAGTTGATTATGAGCTCAAATGCCAGCGCGAGCCTCTCAAACTCCCGAAGTAAAAGTCGAGGACGTTATGTCTAGCCCGGTGGTGACCATCAAAGAAACTGATTCGGTTTTGACGGCAGCGAAGCTGATGAAGAAGCACAAGATAGGATGCGTTGTCATAGTCGACAAGTCTGGCAAGCCACACGGCCTGATAACTGAGCGAGATGTCGTTAGAAGAGTAACAGCTCTCGACTTGGTACCTAGTAAAGTACAGGCAGGGAAGTCTATGACGAAGCCTGCCGTTACGATAGAACCATCTGTTAACGTAACAGACGCAGCCAAGAAGATGCGCGAAGTCAAAGTCAGACGGTTGATTGTTGTCGATGGAGGCAAACTGAAAGGCATTGTCACAAGTAATGACATCGTAGACATAACCCCTGCTTTGATAGATGTCATCGCAGAAAAATCACAGATTTCGCCGGTTCCAAAAGTCAAAGCCGCTGAGGAGCTCTCTGGTTATTGTGATCGCTGCGGCTCGTGGGCAGATGAGCTTAAACCTCACGATGGACAGTTCATCTGTGATGAGTGCCTGGCTGATGCCGGCGAGCCAGAAGAAGAATCAGACGAAGAGATGTAAGGTACATTTTCCGTACAAGCGGAATTGCGAATGTCCTCGATTCTGATTGAATCGGCGAAGATACTAACAAAAAACGACCTCACAACTGCTCATATCCTATTGGAAGATGGAGTCATCAAGAGAATCTGCAAGCTCAGGCCTATCACGCGCGCCGATGAGACAATACATGCCGAAAAACTCATTGCAGCGCCTGGGCTTATCGACGTACACGTTCACCTTCGCGATATGGAGTTAGGATACAAGGAGACCTTCCAAACTGGTACATGGGCAGCTGCGAAGGGAGGCTACACAAGCATCATTGATATGCCGAATACGAAACCCCCTACAACTAATGCTCTGAGGCTTGAGGAGAAGCAAAATAGAGCAAAAGGACACATTTTCACTAATCTAGCGTTTCAAGCCGCGCTTGTCCACGATGTCGACGAGGTGAACAGAATGAAACGAAGCGGGGCAGTGGCCTTCAAGCTATACTTGAACAAGTCTCTCGAGACTTTCAATTCATCGGACAAATCCGTGCTTTGCACTGCTCTGCAAGCAGCCAAGCAGTCGAATTCGTTAGTTACGATACATGCAGAGGATGGTGACGCCATAAGGAGGATCCAAACTGAAAGCGTAGCATCTGGCAAACATTCAATCAATGATTTCCTCAGAGCCCACTCACCAAGCGTAGAAGTCACAGCAGTAGAGTCGATTCTGGAACTCTGTAACAGCCTAAGGGTGAGAGCTCATATTTGTCACATTACTACTCCTCAGGCAGTGCGGAAAGTCCGCACGACTGGCAACTCAACTTGCGAAGCGACTGCACATCATCTTCTCCTCGACCAATCTGTGTTCAAGCGGCATGATACTAAGGCGATCTGTGTTCCACCCCTAAGAAGAGCCGAATATCGGCGAAGACTTTGGAATCTTTTTGTCACCGGCGAAGTAGATGTCCTTGCAAGTGACCATGCTCCACATACCCTACGCGAGAAGGTGACTCCTGATGCATGGAAGGCAGCTTCCGGTGTTCCCGGGCTTGAGACATCCTTGACCGTAATGCTTACACAGGTTTTCAAAGGGAGGCTATCTCTACGCAGGCTCATACAGGCCAGTTCTACTCTACCCGCGATGATATTCAGATTGCACGCAAAAGGTCGCTTGCAAATCGGTTACGATGCAGACATAGTCCTAATTGATCCAAAGGCTAGGACTACTATTGAAGCCCGCCAGTTTCTTAGTAAGGCAAAATATTCGCCGTTTGAGGGAATGAAGTGTAGGGGTAAAGCTGCACATACTATCGTTAACGGACACATCGTCTATCAGGATGGAAGAATAGTCGGCTCACCTGTTGGCAAAATTCTGCGAAGCGATACCTAATGCGATTCCTCCTGGACGGGATGTTGGGGAGACTTACCAGATGGCTTCGAATACTTGGCTGCGACGCGAACTACTCTAGAAATGGCTCGGACGCAGATCTCATTCGCCAAGCGAGAGAAGATTCTCTAGTCCTTCTGACTTGTGATGTGCAATTGTACAGGACCGCGATAGCGCGCAACGTTGACTGTTACCTGATACAAGGAAACAGTGAATCCGAGCGGTTGGCCAATCTTGCCGCCAGATTCAACCTAGAGCTCAAGATTGATACTGCGAGGTCAAGGTGCCCAGCATGCGGGGCACTTGTCAAACTTGTAAGAAAGGATGAAGTTGCTACCCGAATTCCGAAGGCAACATTTAAACTCTATCAGACTTTCTGGATTTGCCCTAACGCTTCGTGCGCCAAGGTTTACTGGCAAGGGAGCCATTGGAAAAGAATAGAAGAGACGCTTGAAAACGCGAGGATAATTCTTGAAAACAAACAGCACGAACACAGAGAAAAAAGTACCATACCTATCTCTTGACGAAGGACAATTACTCATTAGGTTGGGCCGTCAAGCCATTACCGCACACTTACGGAAGACGGCACTGGAGATGCCTCAGACTACTGAGACATTGAAAAGAAAGAGTGGGGTATTTGTTACCCTCAATGAAGTCCGCACGCGAGAACTTCGCGGATGCATCGGGTTTCCCTATCCTTCCTTGCCGTTGATCGACGCTACTATACGCGGCGCTATCGCTTCGGCGATCGAGGATCCACGATTTGAACCTGTCACACTTGGCGAGTTACAAAACATCGTTTTGGAAGTGACGGTTCTCACACCGCCCGAAATTCTCCGCTTCGACGACCGAAGGAAACTTCCAGAGCTGATAACGGTCGGGCGGCATGGTTTGATAGTTGAAGGACATGGTACATCCGGTCTGCTTCTGCCCCAGGTTGCGGTTGAATGGAACTGGGATAGCACAGATTTCCTTAGCAATTGTTGCATAAAGGCAGGTCTGCCGCCTGACTACTGGCTACTAGATGGAACCACGGTAAAGGTCTTCGAAGGAGAGATCTTCGAGGAGATCACGCCCGGAGGAGAAGTGCGAAGGAAGCTGACTGGCGAGTAATCTTGCGCGTCTATATGGCTCCGTGTGGTATCGGACTGGGCCACATTACACGCATGCATCCAATCGCGAAGGAACTGAGCAGAAGAGGCATTCTGAGCTCATTCTCGACTTACCTAGATGGCCTCCAGTACGCGCGACACCATTCCATGCCAACGTTCGAGGCAGCTCCCATAAACTTTCGTGTCAGAAACGATGGCACGATAGACTTCAAAATGACAGCCGCAACTAGCGGCTTCTCATTAGGAATCCGCACTTTCCTTAGACAAATCATTTTCGAAATTCGTTTCATGAGACTCTCTAAACCCGACGTAGTTTTTTCTGATTCACGGGCCTCATCTCTTGTGGCGTCATGGCTGTTGAGAATTCCGAGTCTCCTTATGCTTAACCAATTTCGCGTCGACATAATGCATAGGCCTACTGTCAGGCACCTCTCGCTGCTTGATCGCATCTTCTTCATCATAGCAAACTTAGGATGGCTCTTTGTACGCACTGTAATTCAAATGGTATGGGGAAGAAGTCGGACAATTTTGATTCCTGATCTGCCCGCCCCATACACAATTTCACTTGGCAATCTTGCAATTCCAAAACGATACAACGGAAAAGTGAAACTCATTGGTCCGATAGTTGAGAGTGAAGAACTAGCGCCTGTAAACGTTACAAAACTTAGGAAAAAGCTGGGACTTACCACTGGGAAACCGATCATTTACGCAGCGGTGAGTGGTCCAAGAATCGAGCGGGAGGTTCTGACGAGATTACTCATTAAAGCATTGGGGTGTTTCACCGAGAAATATGATATTATCGTTTCCAGAGGAAATCCAAATGGCTCGTTATCCGCGCACAAGGTCAACGGTTTGCGAATCTTCGAATGGATCCAAAATCAAGATGAGTACATTTTGGCGAGCGACCTTGTTGTGAGCAGAGCTGGACATGGGACAATAATGAAATCACTCGTATACGGTAAACCAATGATTCTAATTCCTATCCCCGATCACACGGAGCAATATGGAAACGCTCATCGTGCCGAGGGCCTTCATGTTGCACGGATTATCGATCAGAAGAAACTGAACAGTGCCATACTCCTTACGGTCGTCGAAGAAGTTCTGACAAAATCCGAGTATGCGAAGAATGCGAAAATAGTGCAAAAGAAAGTGGCGTCGATGCATGCTATTGAAACCGCGTGCGATCTGGTTGAGAATACAGCACGTACCTAGAGAGATACCTCTGAAATCGGCAGAGCTAACAAGCTTAAGCTCTCAGTCGAATTGGCTTGAACATGGTTGTCATTCAGGTCTCTCCATTCAACCCCGAGCGCCTCACCAAGGTTGCTTAACTCTGCCTCGTTGCATCCTATTAGAGGCTGAAAGATTGGAAGCCCAAGTTCTCGAGATCTTTTGTTTATGGAACTATCGAGCGCGATCGACCCTCCCACATCGGCGAAAACGATACCTCTAAACCGCCGCTTGCTCGCGAACTCGAGACCGGTATGTCGAATGATATTCGCGGCTCGAGGCACTGCGTCAAGGTTGAGTATGTAACCAGGATAATTCTCACGAGTAACAAATTCTCGCAACCTTCGTGCCATCGCGATCTGCCCTTCAGCGGGAAATCGAGCGTCGAAAGCACTGCACGGAATCAGTAATTGAGTGAGACATCCCCGCCGCATCATGACATAGGCAGCTACCAACGAGAGAGGGGAGTCGAGGGGTGCTAGCATCTTCCATTGAGATGATAGAGGTAGACCACCCGGGCCTGGAACTCGAGTAGTGTATAGATGTGCCTCTTTGGCCAAAAGATCTACTGAAATCAACACGTCTGGTTCATCAAGGTTTACCCGGATATTTCTATCGGCGAGTGCCTCAAGAATCTGGGATCCGCCTCTCCTCTCCACGTCTCGTGTAGAGATTGGGACCATAGCTGAACGATGACAACGGATTGCAAACGATTGCCCGAAGGTCAAACTCTCAGCTGCTTTCTGCAGAACTGCCTTCAGTACAGATTCAATTGATCCATCGACTCTGATGGCTGGAATAGCATACGCTACACCGAAGATTCGTGCAATTGCTTTCGCGGCTGACCGTGAGTCGGTGACTCCACTCACCACGATTCTGCTGGCAGCTTTGCCGATAGTGAAATTATGAATGTTAGATTTTCTCAGGGTGAATCTTATGTCATCGATAAGTCGCTGCTCTAACGTTCTGCGTACGTGAGAAGTCTTTAGGACAAATTCTGCTGAGGATACGAGAACTACTTGCTCTTCTGGGCCCACAGTCACTATTAGCCCTAGAAGCGAGTATACTTCCCATGATTAAAACGAAGATGTCTGTGTCGTTAAAGAAAGAAAGGACTCGGGCGGCAGCTTAGTACTCTTCTCCGCCCATGCCACCCATTCCGCCTGGCGGACCAGGTGGTCTGGCTGGTCCTTTGTCTCCTTTTGCGGCAACTACGTCATCGATTCGTAGGATCATGGACGCTGCTTCGGTCGCGGATTTGACTACTTGAGATTTCACTCGCAGTGGTTCAAGAACGTTAAGAGCTTTCATGTCCTTGATGTGCCCTGAGAAGACGTCTACTCCATACCAACGATTGTTGGCATCTTCATGCTTTGCTCTTAGTTCAACCATCACATCAATAGGGTCTAGTCCAGCATTCTCTGCTAGGGCAAGTGGAATACTTTCTGCCGCGTCTGCGAAGGCTTCAATGGCAAGTTGTTCGCGTCCACCCACTTTCATTGCATATTCCCTGAGCTGTTTGGACACTTCTGCCTCAGAAGCGCCTCCGCCTGCAACTATCTTTGCATCCTCGATGGCATCTCTCACCACGCAAAGGGCGTCGTGCAGCGATCTCTCTGCCTCGTCGACAACGTGTTCTGTTCCACCACGGAGGACGACAGTAACAGCCATCGGATTCTTCGCGTCACGTACGTAGGTTAGCTTATCATCTCCGATCTTGCTCTCCTCGATGAGTTTCGCTTCTCCTAATGAGCTTGAGCTTAGGTCTTTTACGCTGGCTACGATCTTCGCGCCCGTCGCTTTCGCTAGCTTCTCCATGTCGCCGCTGCTTACATTCTTGATCGCTGAGATACCCTTCTTTGATAGGAAATGTAAGGCAATATCATCGATCGATTTTTCGCAGAACACAAAGTTAGCGCCACTTTCGGAGACCTTATCGACCATGTCCTTGAGCATGCGCTCCTCTTCATCTAGGAAGAGCTTCATTTGGTCGGGATTGTTGATGTTGATTTTGGCGTCGAATTCTGTCTTTTCGATTTCTAGTTTAGCGTTCAATAGTGCGATCTTTGCGGCCTGCGTACGCTTCGACATCTGCGGGTGAGCGATTTCCTTGTCAATGACGATGCCTCGAACGAGTTCTGTTTCCTCAATACTCTTGCCGTGCTTCTTCAGAACTTTCACTAAATCGACGTCGACTTTCGTCTTTCCGTCTCTAGACTCTTTGACTTGAAGTGCTGCGTCAACCGCAATTTTCGCCAAGTAGTCTTTAGCCCCAGAGACGTTCTTAGTTCCCATAGCTGTCGTAGCTACGGTTCTCAGAATAGCAGCGTCGTTAGTATCAATTGACTCACTCAGTCCGTTGAGAATTTCACGCGCTTTGTCGGCCCCTTTCTTGTAGCCTTCCACGATCACCGTCGGGTGAACGTCTTTGTCGAGAAGTTTTTCCGCCTCTTCAAGTAACTTTCCGGTTAGGACGACCGCAGTTGTGGTTCCATCGCCCACTTCGTTGTCCTGCGTTTTCGCAACTTCCACAAGCATCTTTGCTGCGGGATGTTGAACATCAAGCTCTTTCATGATCGTTGCGCCGTCATTAGTGATGACGACATCCCCGATTGTGCTTACAAGCATCTTGTCCATTCCGCGCGGGCCTAGAGTTGTCTTCACCGTCTCAGCGACTACTTTGGCGGCTAGAATATTATTGCGCTGTGCATCTCTGCCAGTAGACCGCTGCGTGCCTTCTTTCAGAATGACTACCGGTATATTTTGCGATGACATCTCGGTTTCTCCAGTTCGTAAGATTTGTTACGTGGGGTAACAGTCGCATATATAAAAATTACTAGAGGTAAATTACTTATTGAAATCCAGTAAACTACGATCAGCTGCTATCTTAGACGGCTTTTCTGACGGGGTCGAATCCATCTTAGGCTGCTCTACTCGAATTTCATCGAGCAGGACTATTGCTTCGCCTTGAAGGATATTCAATTGCACGGACAGTTCTCTTGGCGAGATCTGCGGGGTTTCCTTAATCATGATTTCCTCTACGTATCTCTTATGACTCTTGTACATCGGCAACGAGTGCACAGTTTCAACGAGAAGGTTCCATAACTCTTCTCGTCCAAGAACGGGCAAGGTGATCACCTCACCGGATGCGAGGTTCAAGATAAACGTGCGGCACCTATTGGTGTGCGAAGTACAGATCGATAAGATCTTCGGCTATATGATCTACTCTGCAGAATCCAAAACGCACTAGTTGAACAATATCTCCAACTTTCTCCGACTTCAAACCCATTTCTGCGAGGCCTTTTATGGTAGTTGCATCCGGAAGGGTCACTTGAACTTTGACGTTATTCTGAGAAGGCACCCATTGAATTATTGGTCCACGTCCGCTTGCGGTAGATTCCCCTGCATACTGAGTCCTGAATTCGTTGTTCGCTGTCGTAAGTTGGTTTAGGTTGAATAATCCCATTAGCCGGGTGACTTGGTTGTTCTGAAGTGTTTGTAGGTCGGAATCGGCGACATAAACTGAGGCTTCTGCATCTGCCATCGGAACCTTCAATGTCCGCGTACCCTGCTCAGGCGATTGGGGGTGCAGCGGCAATGTCACGACGTATTCCCTTGAGAGTCCGCTTACGATGATTAGATGTGGATTGGGGACGAAGAAGTATCGATGAGCGAGTGGGTCAACTAATTTGCGATTTAATGAATCTATATTGTCCCAGCTGATCGTGACGTCAACAGGTTTCGGACCTACTTCCCAAATCAATCTTCGGATCGTTTCTGGAAGGAACCCTCGTCGGCGTAACGCGGCCAGCGTACCGAGTCTTGGATCGTCTGTGCTTGTAACTTCTCCATCCTCGAGTGCTTTCATCATCGTCGATTTACTGAGGTTCATGCCTTCCACTTTTAGGCGTCCGTAGTGTACGGCATCGGGATATTTCCATCCCAAGTGGTCATAGAGGTATATTTGCCGTGCCATATTGGTGAGATGTTCTTTTCCTCTGATGATGTGTGTGATTCCCATTAGATGGTCGTCCACTCCTGAAGCTAAATTATAAAGCGGCCAGATCTTGAACTCTGATCTTACTCGTGGGTGAGGGGTCATGGTCGTATCGATCACTCTCATTGCTGGCCAATCTCTTATTGCCGGGTTGGGATGCTGCAGATCAGTCTTAATGCGTAGAACAGCTTCTCCCTCTTTGTAGCCTCCTGCGAGCATTTTCTGCCAACGGTTCTCATGCAAGTCGACATTCAGGTTCCGATCTGGGCAGGGCTGATTCTTGTTGACTAAGTTCCGAAATTGCTCGGGATGACATTCACATACGTAGCCGGCACCCCTCTCGACTAAGGTATCCGCTATCTCATAGTAAGTGAGGAGTCGATCGCTTTGAATATACTCCTCATCCCATTCACACTGCAACCATCTTAGATCTTCGCGAATTTTCTCGTAGTATCCTAATTTGGCCTTCTTCAGCCGTGGGTCTGTATCCTCGAATCTCACAATGAACTTGCCTTTGTACATCCTCGCATAGTCATGACTCAGCACTGCCGCTCGGGCGTTTCCCACGTGCAGTACGAAATCCGGGTTTGGAGCAAGTCTTGTGATTATCGTCTTGTATTTCTCTACGTTTGGGAGTGGGGGCAGTTCTCTTTCTTCTTCCTTTCTCTCCCGTGACAATTCGTCTGACCAATTTTGTAATGCTAATTCGCGCAGCTTTTCGATGGGAGAGGTGTTTACTTCTTCAACGACTTCTCGTATAAGGGGGATTAGTTCCTTCGCCTGATTCCGAAGTTCAGGGATATTCCCCAATAGGTTTCCTAGAACGGCTTGTAATTCTGCCTTACCGTTATGCTTGATTGCGTTGATCACTGCTGCTTTTCTAATCAGTTCCCTAGTGTTTTCTGACATTGTTCGGCAACCTTCAGCCTAGGCGAGATAGGATCTCACCCTACTACTCCAGTTATCGTTGCGACACGTTCTGCGGCCTCTCTTGTGAGTCCACTTTCTCCAAGTATCGTGTATCGCTCTGGTCTAATTGTATGAGCCTTTGTCAGGGCATCTACGACATAGTTTGGTTCTATCCCTAACTCTGTCGCGGTCGTTGGTGCACCTATTTTATGGAGAACTTCCCTGATTAACTCCCAATTAGCTCCATGTAAGTAAGCACATAGTATCGTTCCGACACCACATTGTTCACCGTGTAGAGCTGGCCTTGGGGCGGTCATGGTTAAGTAGTGGCTGAAAAGATGTTCCGCCCCGCTGCAGGGTCTGCTGGTTCCCGCTATGCTCATTGCTACGCCGCAACTCATGAGCGCCTCAACAAGCGTCCGAATACCTGATTCAGATACCAGTTTGATGCTGCTGGAGTTCTTCATGATTAGGCGCGAGCTCATAATCGCAAGTTCGGCAGCATAATCGCCGTAATATTCGTTCTTGATTCTATGAGCCAGTTTCCAGTCCCTGACAGCGGTATATTTCGCCACTACGTCTCCGCACCCACTTGCGATTAGCCGATAGGGCGATCTTCCAATTATGGAGGTGTCAGCGACAATGGCTACGGGTGAATGAGCGACATATGAGTAGGGCCTATCCAATCCCTTCATGGAGACTAGGGGGCTGGCTATGCCGTCATGAGATGCGGCTGTCGGAACACTCAGAAATAGCTTCGAGGTATGCATGCTGCTGAGCTTTGCGACATCGATATCCTTCCCACCACCCACGCCGATGATAATGTCGGGCTTGAATTCGTGAATGTGATTCTCAACCAGTATTACTTGCTCTGTCGTCGAACTTTCCACAACGCTTGTTTGTGCGTTGAATCCTGATCCTTTGAGCGAGGTAAGTACGATATCTCCGGCTATGTCTTTGACTTTAGGTCCTGTGACGATAAGGGCACGACCGCGTATTCCGAGTCGCGTCAGCGTTGGACCAACCAGTGGAGCAACTTGCTTTCCGATCAGAACCTCTCTGGGGAGTTGCATGTAATGAGAATCGGGTGGGAGTTGCGGTCCCATCTTCACACCAGAAAAATCAACGTAATCACTGCGATCACTATGATCAATGGGAATAGCGTGAATGCTATCAATTTTGATGTCTTGTAGATAACGTTCGTGACGCGCTTAAGAGATTTCGATCCGAGAGTCATAACATCGATCTGCTGAGCTACGGTTCCAGCTTCGCAGGGTTCAAGGTCGTCTATTGCAGTCTGGCACGCTTCTTTGATCTCATTCAGCAATGTCGGGATTTGAACTGCTGCTCCTACGGGGTAGTAGCCTAAGCGTGCTGGGACAATTCCATTTACTATGTGAGTGTCAGAC